>Ga0315551_10000210_pt1 | contig 46240 bp, 38 predicted proteins | sample SalMarSW160290MG_FD_203678 | JGI IMG/M metagenome (GOLD analysis project Ga0315551, IMG submission 203678) | Salt marsh sediment microbial communities from the Plum Island Ecosystem LTER, Massachusetts, United States - Salt Marsh Sediment SW1602-90 ...
TTGTTTATCTGCGTGCAATTTTCCACCCCAACGGATTTACCTTTCCAATGGAGGTCTTTGACCTAAGTTCACTCGGGAGACGGCTTCTATTAACTGAGATCGGCAGAGAGGCTGCGACATTAGTCCTGATCACAACGGGTGCGTGGCTATTTGGGCGGAATATTCGTGAGCGCTTTGCCTACTTCCTGATCATATTCGCCATCTGGGACATTTTCTACTATGTCTGGCTTAAAGTCCTAATCGATTGGCCCGCGTCAATTATGGACTGGGATGTACTTTTTCTAATGCCTTTTACATGGGCCTCGGCCGTACTTTATCCGGTTCTCGTTTCGATCATGATGTTAGTGTTTGCCGTGATAATACTACATCGCAATTCCTGCGCCAGACCACTAAAGGTAACAATTATCGATTGGCTCGGTTTCTTTCTTGCCTCAGTCGTTGTGGTTATCTCCTTTTGCATCGCAGGCTTGCACGTCACCGAGCCGGATTTCCAATCATATTTCTACTGGCCGTTGTTTGCGGCTGGTTATTTATTGGCCATTGTCGTCTTTACGAGGTGCCTTTTGAGGCCCGGATAGACGATATGAGGGTTTTCGGCGAGCCAGCTTTGCTCATCCCAATCCAAAATGTAGCATGTTATTGCGCCCGCGAGTTTTGACAATTGCTCTATGCGTTCGTCTCGGCTGGTTTTCTATTACGGGCTCGCCGATCATTACCACCTGCAGACTTTGCAAAACCCTCAAACCTGCCGAAAATCATTTTCCCCGCTGATGTCTGAAGCGAACTTGTCACACTCATCACCACATCACGTCCAATTTTATTGCGCCCCCCCTCGACTACCACCATCGTCCCATCGTCCAGATAGCCGATGCCCTGATCGGCCTCTTCACCAGGCTTTATAATCCTGATCTCCATCGTTTCTCCCGGTAAAGCAACCACCTTAAGCGAACTGGCCAGGTCGTTGATATTCACCACATCAACACCGCGAACCTGCGCTACTTTGCTCAGATTGTAGTCTGTTGTTGCAAGCCGTCCGTTGCAAACCTTAGTGAACAGTACCAGTTTCTGATCGACTCCCTTGACTTCCTCCACTTCAGGGATTATAGTGTCGTCGATCTGGATATCGATGGTAGAATTCGATTGCATCTTATTAAGCACGTCAAGTCCCCGCCGGCCGCGGTTGCGCTTGAGCTTGTCAGCCGAATCGGCTATCAATTGAAGTTCGTTCAGGACAAAACGCGGAGCAAGTATAGGAGCATCAAATAAACTACTCTGGCACAAGTCGGCTATCCGTCCATCGACTATAGCTGATGTATCTAAAATCAGCGGACGTGCACCCTTAGTCTGTTTGGCGAACTCGACATACGGAACAACGAAACGTACATCGTCTTTCGTTCGCATCACGACACTTATGGTAAGATAGCAGACGCATATACCTAACATCCACTTGATTGCCGTAACTGCCTCATCCATCAATAGGCCGGTCTCGCCGGCCTGGTAAGAATTGTTAATCATGTCTATCACGGGCGCCAGTGCACCGCTGATCAGCAGCCCGACTAATAGACCGAAGAATACTCCAGCCAGAGCGCTGAGTTTACCCTTGGGTGTAAAAACATCGAGTAGGAAAACAAATACCGCCATACCCAGTCCACTCCAGACTATTGCCCAGAAATTGGTTGTGTCAGGCGAACCGGCTATTACTTCATTGCTTGCGTTGACGAATAGAACCCCCATAACAACGATGATGAAGATAATTCTAAAAATCCAAAGTAACATATTTATAAGCCTCCAAATTCAAAACATTTTCTCTCAATTATTATAACGACATTATACTCTGAGCGGCACCAACATCAACACATCTTACTCTTGGTTAATTTCATCTATCCGATATACTTACAATCATAGCTGTCCAGCCTGCAATACGCCAGCACAAAACTTGATGTGTATCAAACATCGCCGGAAGTATGGTACATTTCTCCTGTGCAACTATTGAGGTAATTCTACCCTAAAAATTTAATTTCACACACTATGAAAAAATAATACCTGTGATTCTACCCATCGTCTGGATTGTGCTGGAAAGCAAGAATTCAGCAACCGTGAACAGAACCTTTCACCGGATATGTTAAAAACCCCCGCAGAAAACATATTAATACACGCTTGGAAGTTTCTTGCTCGATGAACCGGGGGTAGATCAGTCGTTGCAGACTCAGGAATCAGCGCTTTATCGATACTAATCAAACTAAGAGTACAGGTTCGTTGTCAAGATCGATGTAGAATTTATGGCTAAAAGCCCTCTGCTAAGTTAATTCTTCCGCTTGTTCCGACTCATCTTTTGGCTTGTCTGTGTCACTTTCATCGTCCGGCAAACTCTTATCCTCTGCGTCGGCCTGAGGCTGCGTTTCCTTCGGTTTCTCTGATTGTTCTGTCGATTCCTTTGCCTGTTCAGCTTGGGCAGTAGGTTCCTCTGTTACTTGTTCCTTCCCTGCATCCTCGCTTTCAGCCTTGGCTGTTTCACTATCTTGCTCGACTATGTTAATAGGTTCAGTGTGTCTTTCCTCAGCCTCTCCCTCTTCAGATTTTTTCTGGTCTAATTCCGTATCTGGGGTCACAGCCGTTTGCTGCTCCTCGGCGACAAATTCCTGCTGAGCGGCGTCGGCCTTCTGTTCCTCAGCGGCCCATTGAACTCTCCGCAAGCTTAAACCAATTTTACGTGCTTCATTGTCTACTTTCAAAATCTTGACCTCTACCTCATCACCTGGTTTGACAACATCGCGTGGCTTGTCAATTTTGTGATCGGCAAGTTCCGATATATGTAGCAAACCCTCTAAATCCGGCTCAAGTTCAACAAAAGCACCAAAGTTGGTCAACTTTGCTACTCTGCCTTTGATAATGTGTCCGGGGATGTATTTTTCTGGTATGGCCCGAATCCAGGGATCCTCGGTCATCTGTTTGATGCCAAGTGATATTCGTTGTTTTTCTTCGTTTACATCTAGAACGACGCATTTCACTTCCTGAGCTTTTTGTAGCATCTCACTGGGGTGTCCGTACTTACGTGTCCAACTCAAATCCGAAATATGAATCATGCCATCTATGCCTGGCTCTATCTCCACGAATGCACCGAAATTGGTCATGCTCCGCACCTTAGCAGTGACTATTGTACCAGATGGATACTTTTGACTTGCAATCGTCCAGGGATTCGTCTCCGTCTGCTTGATACCAAGCGATATTTCTTGCTTTTCTTTATTGATGTTCAGGACAACAATCTCCACCTCATCGCCCAGATTTACCAACTCACTTGGATGTGCCAAGCGCTTGGTCCAACTCATTTCGCTAATATGAACCAGTCCTTCGATCCCATCTTCCAGCCGAACAAAGACGCCGTAGTTCATGATATTAACAACCTTGCCTTTGACCTTAGCTCCAACTGGATACTTTTCTTCCACATTTTCCCAAGGACTGGGCGCCTTCTGTTTTAGGCCCAGCGAGATCTTTTCGTTTTCCTTATCAACACCGATAACAACACATTCGATTTCCTGATCGAGTTGTACAACTTCTGAGGGATGTGATATCCTGCCCCAACTCAAATCAGATATGTGCAACAGGCCGTCCAGGCCACCTAAGTCTACAAACACGCCGAAGTCAGCGATGTTCTTAACGATGCCTTTACGCAGTTGGCCGCTTTCAATCTCTGATAGAATTTTCTCTTTGCTGCTGCGCCTCTCTTCTTCGATTAGTTTGCGTCTTGATATAACAATGTTTTTGTTTTCAACATCTATCTTGAGGATCTTGCATTCCACATCCTTGCCGATGAATCTGCTTATGTCACCGGGTTTTCTGATATCAACCTGCGAAGCCGGTAGAAACACAGGTACACCAATGTCAACAAGCAACCCTCCCTTTATGCGTCTTATGACTCTACCACTTACAACGTCACCCTCCTTCTTTGTCTCAATGATTCTCTCCCAACCCCGAATGGTATCTGCCTTGCGTTTGCTCAGTAGGATAAGGCCGCTCTCGGAATCTGTTTCTTCAAGGAGAGCTTCGATATGCTTTCCTGGAGTTATCTCGTCTTGATCGATGAACTCACTTGCATCGACTACTCCCTCGCTTTTTAAGCCGACTTCAACGATGACGTCGTTGCCAATGTGTGACACGATGGTTCCTTTGAGAATGGTTCCCGGCAAACGTGAATCCACCTTTGTTCGCAAAACTTCTTCCAGATATTCATTCTCTTGCTCACTGAACATCTGCCCGACCTGCTGCTCAAGTGTTTCTTCCGACAATCCTAATTTCTGAATTATATTTCTATCTACCATATACCTAAATTCTCCTGTGGAGTCTGTTATCTTGAATTATCAGCGCCCCACATTCACGCCAATAAGCCTTGTGCAACGTTGCACAAATCCGAACTTCTTGATTATTAAAAAAAACATTTGCCAACGCAGCAAATGCAAATCCGACACCGCCAATCTGTCGCGTGCCCTATTGCCCCACAGCACTAAAAGCTTCCAAGTTGTCCACGAATTCCTTTATTATCCACTCAGGCGTCGAAGCTCCCGCCGTAACACCTGCTATATTTTTACCACAGAGCACACTTTTGTCAAGGTCGTTCCAATTTTGCAAGTGAAATGTTGACCTATTATGTTTTTTACAAAGTTCGGCGAGCTTACGCGTGTTGGCACTTTCTAAACCGCCGAGTACAATCATTATATCCACTTGCTTGCATAAGCCAATAGCCGACTTCTGTCTGTTTATCGCTTCTTTGCATAACGTATTGATTACCTTCAATTCGCTGAAATTGCCTCGCCCTACCGCACCAAGCATCTTGCCAAACTGTTCCGGGCTCTGCGTAGTTTGACAAACAATCCCCAACTTTCCATCTCTCGGCAGCCTGTCAATATCCGACTTGTCCGAAATGACAACGACATCTTCGGCACAGCCAACCACCGCTTGCACCTCAGGGTGGTTCTCATCGCCGATAACCACAACTTTATATCCTTCGCTCTGGAGCTGTCTGGCAATTCGTTGCACCTTCTTAACCAGTACACATGTAGCATCAACAATCTTCACTCTCTTAACTTCCAGCCTGCTCATCTGTTCGGGAGCAACGCCATGAGAGCGAATCAGCACCGTTCCCGACTCAATCTCGTCCACGTCATTAACTGTCTTCAGACCGAGCTTCGCCAGCCGTGAGACTTCGTCATTGTTATGGATAATTGACCCAAGACTATAGACAAAGCTGTCTTTTTCCTGTGCAAGCGTTTGCTCTGCAAGGCTAATAGCATTTCGCACACCCGGACAAAAACCACACTTTTCCGCGACCAACACCTTCATTAGTAAACACAAAAACAACGCCTCTTAAAAAATACAGCTATATAACACTTAACAGGAGGTATTCAATCTCGTCATTACCCTGGCAGCTCTACTTTTATATTCTTGGACTTTACATATATAGGCAGTAACATTTCGATATCCTTGAACATCACATGCACGTCCTGCCCAGGATGAAGCTGAAGTGCGAAGTGACCATCCAACCGGCCCTGGCCGTTCTTTAGTTCCGCTGACTTGTAACCATTAATGTGAATGAAGATTCTCCGGCCGTGGGCTGATACTGTCATTTCATTCCAGTTTTGCGGCTTGAACCAATTCTTAACTTCTTCGCTGCTCGGTTGTACAACCCAACCTCTGCCGCCCGTCTCATATAGTCCCCCCACATCTTTGCTCTCGTCTATTTCTGCCTGCAGGCCGTGAACAGCTACAGCGTTTTCAACCTTGTCTACCCGAAAGTAGAAGCCACTATTACCCTTTACCGCCTTGAACTTCAGCCGAACCGTAAAGTCGCCATAACGTTTGTCACTCACTAAAAGCCCGTGACGCTCATCTTCATTTGTGTTGGTACCCTCGATGATGCCGTCGTGCAGTTTCCAATTGCCGCCTGGAACTATGTGCCATCCTTGAAGTGTCTGACCGTCAAATAGGGGTGCCCACACGTGTCTGTCCATTTCTTTTATACGAATGTTTCGCCATCGCACTTTTGCTGTCTCATCTCCCCCGAAGCTATGCACCTGCAGACCAATAAAGCCAACCAGATTAACAGGGTCCCTCAAATCAGCGCACGGCGTACCGTTGATCCAGGTTTTGATGGAGTCACCGATGCAAGCTATTTGGTACCTGTTCCATCGGTTATCTTTAAACGCCTTACTTGCCACTGGGTCTTTTGAGATATCATATAGCCATATACTCTTTCTCGCCTCATCCCACACACCGCCGGAACTGCCAGCCCGCTCATTTGATATCTCGACCTGGTACCCGAAGACTTGGCCTGCCTTGTGAACTATTTTCTCTTTCTTATCTCCTCTCCATACAACCATTTCAGTGTCATCACGATAAGCATGGCTGCGTATTTGTACACCAGAGTTCAACTCAGGATCAACTTTGACTTCAAACTCAAGAATGAAATCACCATACTCTTTTTTAGTACAAAGAAATGTATTGGGACTACCGTTGGCAGTAGTACCTACGATCATGCCATCCTTGACCTCGTACTTGGCAAAGCCACCTCGTACTTCCCAGTTATCCAGGCTCTTGCCATCAAAAAGCGGCTGCCATTGCACATTCTCAGCTTCTGTTTTCGCGACCGCCTTCACACAGTTTACAATACAAACAAGCAACACAATTTGCATAAGGCTCACTAATTGACCTGATAAATATCGCATTTTCACGCCTTTTCTTGTTTTGATCTGATTCTTACGGGATTAAAGATTCTATACGAAACATCCTGTGCAATCTACTAAAACTTTCGCCCGATGCAAGATGATTGCGTTTCACGTTTGTATCAATGTGAAGTTGCTTTTCATTAAAGAACTTCAAAAAAACAGAGCATCGAGGATAAGGGAGGGATAGTTACCTTCCTGGGAAATTTACCGTTAGTGCTAATTTCGTAATCGAATTGCCTGTTATGAAACAGTTACTAAGTGTGACGAAGATTTCGAAGGTAATTTGCTGTTTGACTCTTTATCAAGATGACAATTCTTCTCTATATTATACTGCTTTACCTTTGCGTAGAGGGTTGCTCTTGTTATGCCAAGAAGTGCTGCTGCGTGTGTTTTTTGCCAGCCTGTTTCTTTCAACGCTCTGGCAATTAGCTCTCGCTCGGCTTTTGCCAGGGAAAAATCCTTGGCATTGCTCATTGGGCAAATCTGTGATGACTCTTCAAGGTCAGGGTCTATTATAATGCTGCTTAAGCCAATTTTGTCTGTTGTCTCCAATAATATTGCCCTCTCGATAACGTTACGCAGTTCACGAGCGTTGCCTGGCCAATCGTGCTTTTGTAGAGCTTCGAGGGCGAACTTGGTTAGACAAGCGATCTTTTTGGATTTTTCACTACAGATAGTGGAGCTGCGCAGGAAATACTCAGCCAGAAGCCCAATATCCTCTGCCCGCTGCGGCGACCTGAGCGGAGCAATAATAATAGGGCAGATGCTCAGACGATAGTAGAGATCTCGACGGAAATGATTAGCTTTAACTTCACTTTTAAGATTGCGATTGCTCGATGTTATTATTGTGGCATCGCAGGTGATGCTTGTAGTACCACCGACCTTTCGAAACGTTTTTTCCTGTAGTACCCGCAGCAACTTGGCCTGCAAGTCCAGAGGCATTTCGCTGATTTCATCGAGAAAGATTGTGCCCGATCCAGCCAATTCCACTAATCCTGTCTTATCACGGTCTGCTCCCGTGAACGAGCCTTTGACATGACCGAACAGCTCGCTTTCCAGCAGGTTTGTGGTCAAAGCTGCACAATTAACAGCCACAAATGGCTTGTTTGGATGCCTAATAGCATGTATTGCCTTCGTGGCCAATTCCTTGCCGGTGCCTGTTTCTCCCACGATCAAGACTGGGTTGCACCGGCTGGCACCGACAAGTTTGATCATTTTAAAGGCCTTGCGGATTGCGTCGCTGCGTCCGACCATCGAGACAGAAAAGGCAAAATCATCGACAAAGAAATCATTTGAGGTTAATTGCGAATCGAATGTCTGCGAATGTTTGTTTAAACGGACCGCAATTTCACGCAGCTTGTTGTGGTCGTGTGTTCCACCGATGCAATCATACGCTCCCATGCGCAGGTATTCTGCCAACATTTCTTTGTCATTTTCGCTGCTCCCTACTACCAAGACAGGAACGTTTGTTGAATTTTTATCGGCCTTATCAAGGAATTCTCTGATGTGATCTGGGCTGAAGGTGTCGTCAAAGACGATGATGTCAGGACTTATTGTTTCAGTAATGTCTGAGGCTTCAGCAAGGTTGTCAGCCATGAATACTTCTCGGCTTACTTGCTGAGCTAATTGGTGAACCTCACCTCTTTTGCTTACTACAACAGTTCTGCGTAGTAAACTCATCTCGTCCTTCGATCATAGGCGTTATCCCCCAAGTTAAAAACAACTTTGCCTTTTTATGAATAACCGACACATCGTCAGATACTCAGGGACATCTTTAATTTTTATTGGACTGGCCAATAATGTTGTAGGTTCATTTGTATGTTATACATAGTGACATCTACATTGGATTTATAGGACATTTGATCAAACCTAAAAAGGAAAAGGATAAAGAAGCTATGCTTCCAGCGCGATTGTATTCTTTCTTATGGGACTTCTGTGTGTTGTCGACCCTACAAAAAAACAGACGCACAGAAGCAACGCAGCAGTTGAAGTCAAACCGGCAGATTCTTCTATGTCTTTGGAAGAATCGTACATCGACCAAGAATTCTGAGTCGGTGATTTATCCCGCTTAGGCATTTCTTGTTTTTGATAACATTCTAAATACAAAGCACTTACATATATAAGGGCCTTATCACTCTCAGATATGGCACACGAGTTGCACTTCATCCTCGCGGTTTGTACTGGCACTGTTTTGATATTGTTTGAAAAGTAAACTTTTTTTGAGGGCGAAACACTTATGAGCTCGTCATCAGTTGCTACAGCAAGTGACATTCAGATGGATTATATGAATCTTCTGGTGGCGCAACTGCAAAACCAGAACCCCCTGGACCCCCTAGACAATAAAGATATGTCTTCACAGTTGGCACAATTCTCACAACTGCAGCAACTTGAGGAGATGAACTCAAGCTTTGCAGATGTACTTGATTCTGCCAAACGGTCCTATGCTGCTTCTCTGATAGGCAAAGAAGTCTCATTCGACGTTGAGACATCAACCGACGAAAGTGAGCTTAGCAGCGGTTCAGTCGGTCAAGTATATAACGATGTTGATGGTGAAGTATACCTGGTAGTTGGTTCAAATGTCATCAGCTTAGAAGATGTGTTGATAGTAGAAGACTAAGAATTATGTTTGCATTGTTAATATAAGGAGAAATGAAAATGAGTTTTGCATTGTCAGCCGGAGTCACCGGCCTACAAGCCCATCAGAAGATGCTTGATATCGCCGGTAATAACCTGGCAAACGTCAATAGCACTGCTTTTAAGGCCAGCCGAATCACTTTTTCGGAGCTGCTAAGCGAGACGATAAAAAAGGCCTCGCAGCCCACCGCTAATGTCGGCGGCACCAACCCACAACAGATGGGCAGCGGTGTTGGAGTGTCTGGTATATCGCCGGACATGTCACAAGGCAATATTGTGAACACCAGCAATGCTCTGGACGTGGCCATCGAAGGAGAAGGGTATTTCGTGGTCAACGACGGTGAGCGTGACCTGTATACACGTGCAGGTGCTTTCGCGGTTGATGAAGAGTCGATATTAGTTGACCCCTCCACCGGCTATCGCGTCCAGCGCATCGGTGATGAAGGTGAGATCGACGGATTTCAAACAGCAGGTGACAGCAATATCCACGTGCCTTACGATGTGTCTATGCCGGCACGGGCTACATCAAGTATCGTAGTCTCCGGTAATCTAAGTGCTGACGAATCATCGGATACGGTGCAAACGAATAAGATTACTTCGAACGTAGCTTATAGCTATGACGATGGCACGGTAGCTACGGAAACTACGGAAATCGATCAACTTGATCAATTTAGCGATGGTTCAGAAGTTGATGGAGAATTGGGCTCAGGCCAGTCAGGTACGATTACTATCTCAGGCTATCATTCTGACGGTACCGAGTTTAGTAGCGGGCTGACGTTTACCGTCAACTCTGATACAAAGCTTGGGGATTTGATTGACCATTTGAACAACAACGTTCTTAGTGGTGCTACAGCTTCTTTGGTCAACGGACAGATACGCATCACAGACGACACCAGCGGCTATAGCAGGTCAGACATGAGTTTGTCATACTCTGGTGATGGCTCGCTAACTGTACCTTCGTATTTCGAGGTCACAACTGTTGGTGGAGAGGAAGTTAAAAACGTCAATATTGCGATTTATGACTCTCAAGGTGGCAAACACGTCTTATCGGGTGCGTTCGTCCGAACAGATACGATAAATGAATGGGATATGGTGCTCACCTCTGTCACTGGAGACGTATACGAGATTGGTCCGGATAATCGCCGGATCGAGGGTATAACTTTTAACGCCAGTGATGGGTCATATAGTGGTTTGGAAGATGAGTCAGCCACAGCAGAATTCATGGTGACGTTTGCAAATGATCCTTCGAACCCCCAGACCATTGATCTGGATCTGGGCACTATTGGTTCGTTTGATGGGCTGACACAGTTTGCCGGTAATTCAACAGCAGTGGCGCAAGAGCAAGACGGCTACGAGGCAGGCAGCCTCTCTAGTGTCTCGGTCAACAACGAAGGTATTGTTGTCGGTTCCTTCTCAAACGGTATCAAAAAGAACATTGCGACACTGCAGATAGCTTTGTTCCAGAACACGACGGGTCTGGAGAATGCCGGTAGTGGCTACTTCATTCCTTCAGCCAACTCCGGTGAGGCCGTGACGACACAAGCGATGACCGGTGGTGCCGGATCCATCCACGGCGGGGCATTGGAGAAATCAAACGCCGATGTGGCGACGGAGTTTGTGAATTTGATTCAGGCCCAGAACGGATATCAGGCTAACGCAAGAACTATAAAGGTTGCCAACGATATCCTAGCAGAGTTGAGCAACCTGATCAGATAGCGATGCTAGGGGCCGGGGTTCAGGGATCAGCAGACTTGGTGAAGCCTTCTTTGATCCCCGATCCCTGACCCCCGATTTAGAATTGCTGTCCATTTTGGAAGACTGCGATGACGGCAGAGACCATAATCATGCGAATACTTAGTACGGCCTTGCTGGGGCTAACACCTGTGGAGCGATGGCAGGCAGCCAGGCGGCTTAACAACAGCTTCATATCTAATTACGGCTTTGTTCTGGTTACAGCGATCGTCCTGGTAGTATTGATTACGGTGCTTGTGTGGGTCAGTTATAGTCGGATATTACAGGGGCGCAAGGTTGTAGAACAGTCATTTATCAATAATGCTACAAGACGTGGATTAAGCTCGCACGAACAAAACATACTGCGTCAGATAATAAGCCATAGCGGATTAGAACAAGGCGACTCAATTTTCACTACGCAGGATGCTTTTGAAAGAGGAGTCGCCAAACTGATGCAAGCAATTGCGGCAAAACATACACCCCAAGAGAGCGAGCAACTTAAGGCTGGACTTTCTTTTCTACGCGAGAAACTTGGCTTTAAACCCTCCGCCTCACCTGTCTCAGGCAATACAAGAGATGCAAGCACCAGACAAATCCCGGTAGGCAAAGAGATTCAGATAGAACGCCGTAAAGCTCATGGCTCGGAAAGTATTGAGGCCGTTGTCACGGAGAACGACGATATGGCTGTGACTGTTAAGTTGGCAATGTCGTTGCGGACCAAACCGGGTGATATATGGCGTGCACACTATTATTTTGGCTCGTATGTATGGGAGTTCGACACATCTGTTGTACGCTGTAATGGTGACATTTTAGTTCTCAATCACAGCGAGGATGTTCGGTCCATCAACCGTCGACGCTTCTCGCGTGTGCCTGCGAACAGACCTGCTCTGATTGCATCCTTTCCGTTTTTTAAGACGGTCGAGTCAGGTACTGATAGCGGTCGTGGCCACACCAAAACGAAACGACGCTCCGCCAGCGTCCTTAAGAGTTCCTGGGCTGTGCCGGAATTCGTTCCTGCAGTCGTTACGGAGTTAGCTGGCCCCGGTTTACGAATAGAAGCCCCGCTGGAAGTAAAGGCTGGCGATAGGCTGTTGATAGTATTCAAATTGGATGATGAAGGGCGGAAAAATTCAACTTCAAATAAAACCTCCAAAGCAACAACCTCGAGAATTGTGGGAGATTTAGCGCAGGTTAGACGCTGCACGGCTTTGGAGAAAGGTTTCTCAATCGCAGTTGAATTAGTAGGTCTTAGCGATTCTGACATCGACCAATTAATGCAAGCGACCAAAGAAGCTTCCTCAAAGGCCAGTGCGAAAGATCAGGATACTTCTGCCCGTACCGACAGTAACGAACAGACAATGCAAGGCATTGCTTGGCCAAAAGTAATGCAAGGAGCTTAGAATGCCTGATAGTATCGCGCAGGTAGGTTCAAGCGTAAATGCGTTAATGCGCGAATTCAACATCATTACGCACAACCTTGCTAACGTCAGTACAGTCGGATACAAGCGAAGATGTAGCTTGTTCTCGAAATCGCTTGAGGCACAACAGGCCAGCGGCAGCGAGGAATTATATGGCGATCTTACTTCGGAAGGGGTTCTCGATTTCTCCCAAGGTAGTCTTGTCCAGACTGGTAGCCCATTGGATTTTGCGCTTTATGGCAAAGGGTTCTTTGTGATAGAGACACCAGAGGGGCCGCTTTACACACGAAATGGTACCTTTCACATAAACCCGACCGGCCAAATAGTGAATTCGGATGGCGGAATTGTGGCGGGCGAAGTTGGGCCAATCATAATACCAGGCAACGTATCGCAGTCTGAATTGATTGTTTCCAGCGATGGCAGCATCGGAGCTGGCAATGTTACTTTGGGTCGATTCAGATTGGTTAACTTTGAGGACAATGAGGACAAACTCGTCTCTGTCGGGGGGAATTCCTATAGTATGCAAGAAGAAGATATCGAGCCCATAACAGCGGAGAATTTGGTGGTGAAGCAAGGTTTTCAGGAGGCATCTAATGTCGAGATGGTTGGTGAGTTGGTGAGCATGCTACTTGTTTCAAGGCTCTACGAGGCAAATGTGAAACTACTGTCAGCTCAAAAGGATGCTACTAGCAGTATTATGAGTGTAGCAATGGGTTAGCACAGCATTATCAGGTTAATAAGCCTGAGGCTTATTAACGGACGTTGAAGTAAGGAGATTAGCGTTATGCTAAGAGCGTTTTCAACTGCGGCGACCGGCATGACCGCACAGCAGATGATGTTGGACATCATTTCAAATAACCTTGCCAATGTCAACACAACTGGTTTCAAACGGAGTCAGATTGACTTTCAGGATCTGCTCTACGTCAAACTAAGGGAGCCAGGCACAGAAGTGGCTGCTGGATTAAACACTCCGGGTGGTTTGGAAGTAGGTAGTGGAGTTCGTGCCGCGTCCAACATAAAGGTTTTCACCACAGGCGAGTTCCAGAGTACAGACCGAAGTCTCGACATAGCAATCAGCGGAGATGGTTTCCTTCAGGTGATGTTACCGAACGGTGATATGCGTTACACGCGCGATGGCGCATTACAGACAAACGCGGACGGACAGTTGGTCACGACCACAGGCTATACCATAGAGCCGGCCATCGCCATTCCAACAGATGCTATCTCAGTAGATATCGGAAAGGATGGTGGCGTTAATATCGCAGATGCATCGGGTACTCAGTCGGTTGTAGGAACTATTCAGTTGGTACGATTTCCCAATCCTTCCGGTTTGTCAAATGAAGGGGACAATCTCTTGGCCGAGACCGAAGCGAGCGGCACAGCAACTACCGGCACCGCTGGAGAAAATGGTTTCGGTACAATTCAGTCTGGTTTTCTGGAAAAGTCCAATGTTCAGATGGTAACGGAGCTCGTTAATCTAATAACTGCCCAGAGAGCATACGAGATAAATTCCCGCGCGATAAAGGCTGGGGATGACATGCTTAAAACAGCTAATAATATTGTTTGATAAGGGGATTATTATGAACAATAGAGTTCTCAGTTTTATGGTGATCTGTTGTGTCGTGATGCTGTCCCAGTTGTCTCTGGCAGTTGACAATAGCTATGTTGGTGATCCAAACACAGATTTTGTCTTGCATATTCATTTGCCGAGGCAAGTAACAATCACGAATAACATCCTGGAACTTGGCCAGATTAGCGTAATCCGAGGCGAAGAATCGCTTGTAGCGCGCGCTCGCAAGACTACTCTCGGACGATTTTCGGTGCCAGGACAGAAAATAGTTGTGGATAGGCAAATGGTGCTGAGTAGGCTCGCTTGCAGTGGGATTCTCCACAGGACTCCTCATGGAGCTGTCTCTGAAGTGATATTTACAGGTGCCCAAGAGGTAACAGTACGAAGGCACCAACGTATCATCAAAGGCAGCGAATTCGTAGATCTCGCAACTTCATATCTTAAAGAAAACCCACCCGCCCGTTCGGCTGCCCAGTTCTCCACAGCACTTTTCACAGAGGACCCAATTCGGCCCCCAAAAGACTTGACACTACCTTGGTCCAGCAAGGAGTTAGAGTTCGTCTGTCATTTGGTCGAGAATGGTGATAAAAACCAGACTAAAGTTCAGATAATTGTCATTGCTGATAATAAAAGGATAGGCATCCGTGAGGTGACTTTCCGACTGGAGTACGAGTCTCGGAAAGTGGTCACTAAAGCCGAAATTCCACCGGGTGGTCTTATTACCCCGGAAAACGTTGAAATAGAAAAAGGTGTATCGAATTACCCTGTTTCCGCAGATTTCAAATCACCTTATGGTCTTGTCGCCAAACGTAGACTACAGCCCAATACCGTCGTTCGTCCGGACATGGTTGGTCCTGTAAAGCCTGTCGTCGCAGTTGGGCGCAACGAGACGGTCTTGATCCGGCTTGAGAGTCCGGGCTTTCTGGTTACAGCCGTCGGCAAGGCCATGCAAGAGGCAAAGGTTGGTGAATATGTCAAGGTTCGGAATTTGGACTCGCAACGAGTCATCTTGTGTAGAGTTAGTGAGGACGGAACTGTGGAACCTATTTTGTGAGCAATAGCATTAAATCTGGGAGTCAGGGATCTGGGATCAGAGAAGGCTTCACCGAGTCTGCTGATCCCTGAACCCCGATTCCTGATAACTACTTTTTAAGGAAAAGATGACGCTGTGGTTTCTGCGATGAGCAGTGGAAAGGGAACAATTAGCGAAGGGGAAATAATGAACGGTAGACAGATTTTTTTGGTTGTATTAGTGGTTGTTATGTTTGGTTCTTCGTCCTGTCTGCGAGCAGGTTCTATTTGGGCCAAGCGAGACAAGAACATGCGAGATATGTATGCCGACGATGTAGCGCGACAGATAGGTGATATTCTTACCATCAAGATTACTGAGGATAGTAAGGTTGATAATAAGGCAAAGCGGGATCTAAAGAAAGAGACCGAGCGGTCGAACGCATTTGATGGTGAGTTAGGTATCACAACGCCGAATCACAATATTCTGCCGCGCATACCTGGCTTTACAATGGACGCGCAATCCACCAATGAGCTCAAGAGCAAAGCGGACTACAAGGATGAGCGAAGCTTTGTCGACAGAGTCAGCGTCGTGGTTGTGGACATTCTGCCGAACCGCAATCTTGTGGTAATAGGAGCTCGTGACCGTAATATCGCCGGTGACGTCCAGACTATTGAGGTCAGTGGCATAGTCAGGCCAAGCGATATTGCATTTGATAATACAGTAAAAAGTGAACAGGTCGCCAACTTTCAAATTGTAACCAGAAATAGAGGTGTGGCAGCACCGTATACCAGGCCAGGTTGGCTTGGGATGGTGTTTGATGTTCTTTGGCCATTCTAAATTCGGTTTTTTCGTTGGTTTTGTCCGTGCTTTTGAGAATGTGTGCCTTATGAAATCTAAAGTTACGTTTCTTTCATTCGCCAAACGCAGAAGCCTGTATCTATCGGTGTTGTGTTTAACTCTGTTGACTGCTGTCAACATTTGTCGTTGCGAGCGAATAAAAGATATCGTTGACATCCAAGGCGTTCGCAGCAATCCGCTAAGCGGCACAGGCTTAGTCATCGGTCTGGCTGGCACAGGCGACACTACGCTACTGTCGCGACAGATGCTTACTAATATATTGCGCGATTCTGGGCTTGTTCTTTCTCCTTCCGATCTGACCGGAGGCAATATTGCTGTCGTCATGGTAACGGCGGAGCTGGGTCCTTTTGCTCATGAAGGCTCGCGAATTGATGTTGATGTTTCTACCATAGGTGATGCCAAAAGCCTCCAGGGCGGCATGCTTTTGCCCACGCCTTTAATGGGGCTTGATGGTCAAGTCTATGCCGTTGCTCAGGGTGGTGTCTCAATAGGTGGCTGGTCTGTCGCAGGCAAGCAAGCTTCTGTTACTAAGAATCATCAGACGGTTGGTCGTATTCCTGGCGGTGCGATAGTCGAGAAGGAAGAGATAGCAGCGTATGTTGAGTCTGTTGCCGGACGTAGATTTATTACATTTAACCTGAGGAACTACGATTTCTCGACCGCGGAGCGAATCAGCCAGGCCATAAATCAGACTTATCCGGGCAGTGCTACGGTGATCGACGCTGGAACTGTCAGAGTTGAAATTCCTGGTGAAGTCACTTTGGCTGAAACGGCCGGCTTTATCGGCGAAGTTACAAAGACCGAAGTTAAGGTCGATGTCCCTGCAGCGGTCATTATTAACGAGCGAACTGGTACGATTGTGGTCGGGGAGAACGTTGGCATATCTGCAGTGGCGATCTCTCAGGGCAGTCTGGTTGTAAAGATTAAGGAAACAGCACAGGTTTCTCAGCCTGTAGCGTCTTTCTCTGATGCCGGTACAACAGAAGTTATTCCTGATACGATAGTTGGTGTTGAAGAGAAGGATGCATATTTGATTCCAGTATCCAAGTCCGTGACTGTTTCGGAGCTAGCCAAGACCCTCAATGCAATAGGTGCGACACCGAGGGATCTCATCGCGATATTCAATGCTTTGAAAACCGCCGGCGCCCTTCAAGCTAAGCTGGTGATTATGTAAGAGTGATTTCGATGGATGGAACTGCAGTGACATTTATACCGTCGGCCATGCCGCCGATGCCGCTCAACGCTCTGAACGAAAGTCTGTCTGCCGATGAAATCGCGAGATTGCAATTCGGCCAGACCAACGCTGTATCAGAAACGAAGAAGCAGCAAGTGGCCAAAGATTTCGAGTCTGTTTTAATTACCAATTTGTTAAATGATGTGGAAAACGCTATCGGCAAATGGGGATTCGATGAGGAAGAAGTTTCCACCCAGATAAAGGGAATATTCAGTCTGTTTTTGGGGCGTGCCCTTGCAGCCGAAGGTGGCTTCGGATTTTGGAAGGACATATATCAATTCTTAGACGGCACCAATCAGACGAATTCAAACTCAGCGTTAGTGGATGTGGTTCTATGAATGCAGTGGCGACTATGGAATATAGAGTAAATGAATTGCTGGATGTTCTCGACAGAGATATCAAGCATATACAGGATTGCTTGTGGCAGTTGGACCAGTTACGCAGTTGTGTTATTAAACGGGACGATGCAGGACTATCCAGAATGCTTGCTGAGATCCAGGCAGAGGCTAATAGTCACGCGGCCAACGAGCAAAAGCGCCACTCTATAAGAAAGTACTTGGCGCATGTTCTTGATTGCAGCGTTGACCAGATCAATTTGTCCAAGATTGAAGCTGTACTGCCGGAGCACAGAAAAGCTCAGATAGCTCAAAGAAAAGCGGAGCTCAGAGTATTGGTCCAGCGACTTAAGAGAGAGCATTTAAGTACTGCATTGCTTTTGTCGGAGTGCGCGAGATTTAATAGCTTGTTGTTGCGAAATATTTTCGGTTTTGAAGATAAAGCTGCGAACACTTACAGTCCCGATGGTTCAACAAAACGGCAAGCTAATACAACTTTCGTAAATTTGCAATATTGATAAGTTGCGAGTGATACTATGCCTTGCACCACATTGGAAGTCTAATTCTTGGTCATGTAGGATTAACAGATGCAGAGTTTAGACATAGGGATAAGCGGCCTTAACGCAGCCCAAGAGGCTATCAGCGTAATCGGTAATAATATATCTAATGCTGCTACCGAAGGCTACCATCGCCAAAGAGTGAATTTGGTTCCTGCTTACTCTTCGCAGGTTGGTTCCGTTCTGCAAGGAGGGGGTGTTGACATAGCTGGCGTTACCAGAATGATCGACGGGCTTTTGGAGCAGGAGATTCTCCGACAACAGTCTTCGTTGGGGGACGTATCGCAAGAACTCGCAACGCTGCAGACTGTTGAGAATGCGTTTGGAGAGCTTTCGGCTGGCAGTAGTCTGAGCGTGGCGCTCGACGGGTTTTTTAGTGCGTTGCAGGATCTGTGCACTCATCCGTCAGAGATTATTTGGCAAAGCCAGGCCATTGTTGTCGGCCAGAGTCTGTCCGGCCAGTTTAGAACGCTGGGCGAATTTCTGTATGAGCTCGAAAACCAGATTCTTTCGGAAGCAGAAGACACCGTCGACAGGATTAATACTCTGGTAACTCAAATTGCCGAACTCAACGCCAACATAGAAAGGACAGAAATAGGTGGAGCGCAAGCAAACAACCTGTGTGACCAAAGGGATCAGCGCATAAAAGATCTCTCCGAACTCGTATCTGTGCAAACACAAAGCCGGGAGTATAGTGTTGTTGATGTCAGTGTTGCTGGGGCACCTGTTGTTGTGGGTGCATCTACGATTGAGTTGGAGGTTAGTATTAAAGACGACAATCAAATTGGAATTTCAGCAGCAGGTGCACACGATTACATTACAGGTGTCCAGGGTGGAAAACTAGGCGGCTTATTATCACTGAGAAATGAGATTGTAGTTGGTATTCACGATGACCTTGATGCTTTGGCGCGCTCAATAATACAACAGATAAATCAGTATCATGTTCGGGGTGTCGGGTCGCAAGGATCGTTTAAAGAACTGACCGGATGGAGGATGACAAGTGAAGATCTGGCTGATTTCAGTCAGGACATAACCGACGGTAAAATATATATCAGGGTCATCAACTCAAGCACCGGAGAAATAACGCGCCATGAGATTGACGTAGATGTTTCAGCGGATTCGCTCTCGACAATAGCAGCTAATATCTCAGCAATCACCGGTTTGAATGCCTCGGTACTCTCATCAAGGCTTAGTATCCAAGCTGAGGCGAACTACGAGTTTGATTTTCTTCCGGCTGTTTTACCTGAGCCTACAGCCACCAATCTGACTGCGGCATTGCCCCCAGCGATAAGTGTGTCGGGAATTTATACAGGAGATGAAAATCAGACTTTCACCTTTACAGCAACAGGAACCGGTTCTATAGGCAATGGTGAATTGCGTCTCGAAGTGAGAAATGGTGATGATGAGGTTGTTACTACCCTTAATATCGGTTCTGGTTATGCAGCCAGTGACAAGCTTGATATAGGTAATGGCATCAAGATATCCCTTACCACGGGTGACCTGAACCCTGGCGACACCTTTGAGGCGGATGCCTTAGTAAGTTCTGATACTTCGGGGGCAATAGCCGCACTTGGCATCAATACCTTCTTTTCCGGTTCTTCTGCCAGAGATATGGCGATTTGTTCCAGCATAGTTGATTCACCAGGTCGGATCGCAACAGCTTTAGGGCCGGACCGGACCGACAATGCCAACGCTTTGCGGCTATTAGGCGTGAAGGATGAGGCAGTAGATAGCTTAAACGCAATGACACCGGCAGAGTTCTATCGTCGGCTGGTCACCGATATCGGCCAGCAAGTCTTTGTCAAACAAATGCGCTCTGATAATATTCGAACAATGGTTCAGGACCTTAGCAGTAGGCAAAGTGAGATGAGCGGCGTCAACATCAATGATGAAGCGGCTCAATTATTGATCTTTGAGCAGATGTTTCAGGCGGTGGCCAAATATCTCAGTATGGTCCAGGATTCGATAGAAACTATGATGGAAATGCTATGAAAGGTAACCGGTAATTGGTAACTGGTAGATGCGTAGATGCGTTAATTTATGGCTTAGCCACTTATTGCTTATCTACTCATTCCCTCATTTATGCATCCACAGATATTGACCATTTAACCAATTACCATATAGAGGGATTTCGATGAGCGGTTCGCTTAGCAATATTTACGACACTGTCAGCTATGCCCTATATCTGAACTCCAAGGCCTTGGCTCGTTTGCAGGAACAAGCCTCTACTGGCTCAAGGATAAATAGAATTTCTGATGACCCGTATGATGCTTGCCGCGTTTTGGGGCTTGAGTCTCATCAGAGATCCCTGGAAACTTACATGAAGACGCTATCGGAGTTGGTCGGCAAGCTGGAGATTTCATCGTCAGTCCTTGGGGATATGACCTCTGCACTTGCTAATATTAAAGCCGATTTAGCTCAAGTTGTTAGTGGAACCTATGGCCAAGAAGGTCGGCTGAGGATCGCGGATGGAATAAATGACACGTTGGAGCAGATGGTTTCGCTGGCTAATACAGAGCACTCTGATCAATATCTATTTGCAGGATCAGATACGACTTCGGCACCCTACGTCGTGGAGCGCAATAGTGGAAAGATTGTACGTGTGACTTATCAAGGCAGCAACGAAAAGCCTAACATAGAAGTGGCACCCGGCCTTCAAGCCTCACCGTTCTACGTCGGCGATGAAATCTTTCGTTCAGATAGCCGCAGCGACACGGTTTTTCTGGGAGATACCGGCGCCAAGGCCGGCACCGGCACATCCAGTGTTTGCGGTGACGTTTGGCTAACGGTTACTCACGACGGCAGCAACTACCAACTGTCCATCGATGATGGAGCCAGCTACGTAACAGTGCCGTCAGGAGGTGACACCAACCAGGCTGTGACGGATTCACGGACCGGACGCGTCCTTTATGTTGACACTACCCAGATTAATAACACCGGAACTGAGCTGGTGCGTGTACCGGGGACATACGATGTATTTGCCGCATTAATAAGCATTCGCGACATGTTAAGAAACGAAAGGGGCCTTTCAGACACTCAATTGAGCGAGGTCCAGGATAGTTGCCTCACTTCGCTCGAAGAGATAAGAAACCTGCTGGTGCAGGCTGGAATCTCTGTTGGGTTGAAAATGGGCTTCCTAAGTGATCTAAAAGGCAATCTCGAAAATATTAGCTATAACGCGGAAGAAGAAGCGACACAACTTCAAGAAGCTGATATCGCGCAAGTAGCCATAGACCTTTCGCGCCGGCAAATTCTATACGAGATGTCGTTATCTGTAGCTGGCAAACTCATGTCACTGTCGCTGCTGGACTTCATAACGTAGAAAATTCGTCCGAAGTCGCAAATGGCAACTTGACTGTTTTTATGGCGCGTATGTCAGGTATTTATGCAGTTAGGTTTTGTTGCGTCCGCAGAATTGATGCAAATGTGGATTTGGCAGGCGGCACGTAATTTGCACTAATTTTTTCGGGATCGTAGCAATTGGCAGCCCCCTTTGAGAAATAAGGAGTAGCGCTTATGATGGCACAGGCAGATTCGAGTCGTTATCAAGAAGCAGTGGGATTAGCTGAAACCAGCAAATATCAGGAAGCACTTGTCCGCATTGAGGAATATCTTCGAGTTTCGCCTAATGATGTAGAGGCCTTGAATGATGCGGGAGCAATTTTACACTGTTTAGGACGGTCCGACGAGGCCATCGAGCATCTGGTCCGCGCAAGAAAGCTACAGCCTGATTCTGCCGAGATAGTTTGGAACCTGGCAGAGGCATACCTTGGTGCTGGTAGAGCAGATCAAATCGGCCAGCTTTATAACGACATGGAACGAATGGGCATACTGAATGCTGATGTGCTCAACAGGACAGCGAACTTATTTTTGAACCAATCAAACAAAGCCGACGCGCTCGAAATGTTATTGCGTTCGCTGAAGCTATCACCAGATCAGCAGGTACTTGAGCCTATGCTCGAGGTGATTCGAAGCAAAAGACCCAAGATCGGCTTTTTCCGCGCAGCTAACGCGGAGAATAGATCACTTACAGATATTTGCGCCTTTGCACAAGAACGCTTCAGTGTACAGCATTTCCAGGGTCAAAGCGTGGACCAGATGTATGAATTTATGAAAACCAGTGACATCTGCTGGTTTGAAGGCTGTAGCGACATTGCCTCTGAGGCCTCGAAATTACCAAAGATCACCAAAAACATTGTCAAGCTACATGGACCTGAGCTACAAGATGGATGGCCGAGGCAGGTTCAATGGGAGAACATTGATATTCTCATCACAATTGGTAATTCCCAGTTCGAAGAGATTTTGTTAGAGCAGGTGCCTGACATTAAGACTCGAACAAGGCTCGTTACGATTCCTAAAGGCGTTGATCTTGAAAAGTTTAAGTTTGTTGGCAGAAAGCGCGGCAAGAATCTCGCCTGCATTGGTCATTTGAATATGCAGAAAAATCCCATGTTTCTGCTGCAGTGTATGCAGAAGCTGCACTACATCGACCCGGAGTACAGGCTGTTCTTCGCAGGAGCTTTTCAGAGCCCGATGCTTCAGCGGTATATAATGCACATAGTACAGGCGCTCGAACTGTCAAATATTGTGCTTTTTGATGGCTGGCAAGAGGATGTAAATTGCTGGCTGCAAGATAAACACTTCGTTGCTTCAGCCGGTATCGGGCAAAGTCAAGAGATGGGATTATTGCAAGGTATGGCTTGTGGCCTGAAGCCGGTCATCCACAATTTTCCAGGCGCTAGTGAAATGTTTCCGCCTGATTTACTGTTCAATATCTCTGAGCAATTTTGTGAGCGAATCCTTGCGGACAGATATGAGCCCGAGAGCTATCGTAGATTCGCCGAAGAAAGGTATCCATTGAGAAATCAGTTAGAAAAAATCAACGGCATCTTCATCCAGCTCGAACGCGAAATAGATACTCGGCAGGCTAAAAGTCCATCTAGTATCGAGTTAGAGAACAGACCAGTTGAAAACGCAACATTACCTAACGAGTTCCATTCTTTAGAGTTTAATAATAATAGAATCTCGTGACTCTCTGTTTTCAAGTAATGTCAGATACGATTGAAATGATCAAAAGCTACAGAACTGATTCCGGATTGGATAAGCTGCGTGAGCAAAGCAGAATAAAGGCCGACCCACTTGTTAGTGTACTAATCCCGACCTTTAATCGACCCCAATATCTCTCTATAGCTCTTGCCAGTGTTTTGCGACAAAGTTACAGAAATCTTGAGATCATCGTCGTCAATGACGGTGGTACTGATGTCAGTGATTTAATCAATTCTTTTGATGACCAAAGGCTGATGTTTATCAATAGAAAGGAAAATCACGGAAAGGCATTTTCTCTGAATGAGGCTCTGGACAGAGCAAACGGCAAGTACGTTGCCTACCTTGATGATGATGACTTGTATTACCCTAATCATATAGAGTTGTTGGTAAACGCTCTGGAAAATGAAACAGACTGCCAGGTTGCATATACCGACTTATATAAGAGTTACTGCAATGTGCTGCCGGATGGCAGCCGACAGATTTTGAGCAAAGTGGTTGAAATCAGCCGGGATTTCGACCGTTTCTTCATGCTATATTACAATCACGTATTACACGTATGCCTAATGCACCGTCGAGACCTGATTGAAAAGACCGGCTATTATAATGAAAAGCTAAACATCCTCATCGACTGGGACATGACGCGTCGTCTCGCCTTTTTCTCGGATTTCCATCACGTACCCAAAGTCACTGGTGAGTTTTACAGTCCTTGTGGTGAATGCGACAGAATATCTGTCCAGAGGCGCAAAGATAAAAGTGAATACCTCCGGAACGTTCTTGCGATACGAACGACACGACCTGCAAAGCCTTGGCCGAAGGTCAAAGACTTGTCTGTAATTTTCGTTGCTGATAAGCTTGATAAGCAAGCTGGCAAAACCATTGGCTACATTTGGCGCTACACGTTCTATCCGTACAAGCTTTATTTGCCACTGCCTCAATCTGATCTTACCAGGCTGAAAACAGATATGCCTAACGTTGTGCTTGTGCCTGTCTCGGCCTCTTCTTCTATTACCGAGCGAATAGATGCAGCTTTACGAAGTGCCGATGGAGACTGCATTGCTATCGTTCCCAGCGGTTTTCCAATAAGCGATATGTGGGTGGAAGAATCTGTATATGTTCTGATCAATAGTTCAGCAGGCCACGTTGCTTTTGAACTCAGAGGCACAACAGATGTCCTCTGGGCAATAGTCATTAGAAAAGAGGACTTGTACAATGCTCGCAGGAGTTTTCCCAGCTTGTCTATAAGGCAATCCTTACAGGCATCTGGTATTGTGCAGAGAAAATTAGGTATTGAGGATACGCCTTTTAAGTTTGACGGTTTGCTTCGAGAAGCGATCTCCTCGCAGAACGATGGAAACTGGAGACAAGCAGGCAGGATGTTCGAATATATCGCGGAGCACCACAAGAATGAGTTGTGGATGAGAAGCTTGGCTGCAAAGGCTGTCTTCGAGGCCGGTGACCATGCCCGCGCCGCACAGCTCATTCACGAAGTGAACCAGCAGCGTCCCACGGTAGAGACACTTTTATTGCAAGCTAAGTTTTGCAGAGAGAATAAGAGCTTTTATCGTGCTATCCAGTTACTCGAAAAGGCACAGCAAATATTGACTAATGAAATAGATTATTCTACAGGTTCCAAAGTCGTCAACTATACCCAGTAGGTGGGCACTTCAGAATGTAAGGAAAGAGTATTGCCATGGATAAAACGCAAACAAACGATGTTGAACAGCACAACCAGACCCAACATTATGAGGTCTTGCAGGAACTCGGTGACTGCTACACTTCTATTGGCAACTATACCCAAGCGCAACGTTGCTATGAAAAGGCTGCGTCTATAGGACCTGATGAGCCAGGTCCTTACATTGGGCTTGGAGTCGCTGCTCTACAGAAGGATCAGCTCGATGATGCTGAAATAGCCTTTAGGGTTGCTTGTCGGCTGGCTCCTGATTGTGCCAAGGCATACACCGGCTTGGCAATGGTTGCTCAACAAAGACAAGATTACCACAATGCCTTTGATCTTTATATGAAATCCCTTGAGCTTGACGGTGACAATATAACGGCGCTCTTAGGCCTTTTTCAGACAAGTTGTAAAATGGGATCGTTCGCCAAAGTCACTTACTATCTGGAAGTCTACCTGAGAGTGCACCAAAGTGACATCTCTGTTATGTTTTCTCTGGCAGCGCTATACATGAGGGATGGTCGACTTGAACAGGCCAAAGGGATGCTCTTAGATTTATTGGCTTTGGATCCGAATAATAAGGATGCTGCTAATTTACTTGAGGAAGTGGAACATAATATAGCGCAGACGAACAAGCAGGAAATCAAGCCGAATGAAAAAGGATAACACTGAAATTGTTTCCTCTAATCAGGCAAATCTCTTGGACGATTTGCAGGCACTGCTTAAAAAGCAAATAGCATCAGCTCACAACGGTTGCATTAGTGATGTTGAATCGATGGGCAGACAAGCTGATGTTCTTGTCCGAAAAATTGCTCAGATGGGTTTTTTGAATCAACCTGATTTTGAGGCTCAGCGTAAGCAACTTCAAAAGCTCTACAACGATTTATGTCTTGCCATTACTGCTCAAAAAGACCAGACAGAACAATCACTGAACCGTATCCGCAGAGGTAGGAAGACCATAGCGACTTATCGTAAAAATATTGCATTATAGGCAATAGGATTTTGATAAGAGTAGGTTTCTATGACAAACTATGACTTAAGCAAGCGCTCTACCGTTAGCGGCGACACCACTTCATCAGCGCCAACGTTCCTTAGCCACAAGAGCCCCATACCTCAGACTGGAGAGATTGTTGTGGACGGTCTTAGATTCGCAAATGTTAGGAGAACCAAGCATAAGAACAACTCGGTGGGGTTTAATGACAAGTACATTATAAAGATTGAACATTACAAGCACCCGCTGAAACTTCGGTCGCTTTTGGAGGAGATTGAGATAATAAGGTATCTGAACTGGAAAGAGTGTGTTTCGTGCCCCATACTAGTTTCCGAAGGGAGGCTGAGAACCGGAGAGCGGTATTTCATACAGGAGAGAATTGACAGCCAGCGGGGATTTAATACAGCCGATATGGTGCTTTCCATACTTGAGCAGAAAAGTCTCGGGGTTTGCCAGGGTGACTTAAAAATAAAGAACTTTATATTCGATGCTGATTCGGTCTGCCACATAATTGACTACGACCAGGCAATATATGATAAGCGATTTGTGCAAATGGGCAATACCGAGTATTTCGAATGGATTGCTCAGTACATTGTAAACAGATGGAGAAAATACGGCGTTACTGATTTTTACAACTCGCATGGATTGAACAGAGACGAGATTTTTAGTCTGTTCAAAAAGGGTGCATTTAATTTGGCTACAGTCACGATATTCAAAGATCAAATCACCACAGATTCTGACATTGGCATCTATCACAACTTGAACACCGATAAGATTTATATAGAAGGTGCCCGCGATTTGAATCCCAGACTTGGCACTTTGGACACTGTTGAATTCAAGAAGGGAGAAATGGTTCTGGATGTTGGGTGTAACATGGGGCTGCTTGGGCATTACCTGCACGATAGAGGATGCGTAGTAACAGGCATTGATATGGACAGAAAGATTATAATTGGTGCCAAGATGGTTGCCAATATTCTTAACAAGAACATCCAATTTAAATGGCTGGATATTGACGAAGCGAGAATAGAACAAGAGTATGACACTATCTGTCTTTTCTCTGTCATTCATCACGTAAAGAACTTTAAGCGGGTAACTGAGAATATAGCGCAAAGGTGCAACAGGATAATACTGGAATGTGGGTTGAAAGAACATGGTAGTAAGCCTACTAAGGGTGGGTGGACAGCTACAAGCGGGTGGGACTTTAATTCTATTGGAGAGCTGGTCCACTATCTTGAGACAGCGTTTAGAGGATTTAGATTCCATGGCTGTCACGGCAGTGTGGACAGGAATAGACAGATAATAACTTTAGCAAAGAAACCCACAGCGACAACCATGCAAGTTCAGAGAGAACCTCCACGTAGCATTCAGGAAGGTGAATTTGCTGAACAGCAATTAAGCAACGAATCAAAATATTTAGTCTCAACTATTGTTTCGACGTACAACTCGGGACGCTTTATTCGTGGATGTCTGGAAGATTTAGAAAACCAAACCATCGCTGACAGACTTGAAATAATCATCGTTAATAGCGGATCAGAAGAAAATGAGGAGACGATCGTTCATGAATTTCAGCAGAAGTATGACAATATAAAATATATCAGAACCGATGAGCGAGAGACAATATACCGGGCGTGGAACCGAGCTATTAAAATCGCATCAGGTAAATATATTACCAATGCTAATACCGATGACCGTCACAGTCCGGAAATGTTTGAAAAACTGGCTACCGCGCTGGATTTGAATGATGATATTGCAGTTGTCTATTCCCAGTTCTATATTACCAGGGTAGAGAATCAAACCTGGCGAAATAAAACAGTTGAAAAAATAGCACAATGGGTGCAGCCATATTCGAGAGAACAATTACTAAAAATGTACTTCCTTGGACCACAGCCTATGTGGCGAAAGTCCCTTCACGACGAATATGGTTATTTCGATGAGACGTTCAAGATATGTGGCGATTATGAATTTTTTCTTCGCGTCTCGCAGACCCATGATTTTTTGTTAATCCCTGAACCGTTAGGTCTTTATCTGCTTTCACCTAATAGTCTGGGGCGTACTGCTGGGACTAGAGAGCAGGAGGACCAGAAGATATGGGAACTTTATAGGAATAATACAGATAGAATAATCCGCGGACCTTTTGTGCCAATTGAAAGCTGCGAAGTTTCCCTAAGTGAGTCAGTTGGTAAGAAGCTCTGCTATAGTGCGAATGGGATTGCCGCAGAGCATACAGCAACAGTGGGCTCTAACAGTTCTGCTTTGGATTACTTTCTCAAAGCCAAAGACGATTTTAACAAGGGTAATTTTATATCTGCCACAAAATATATAAATCAATATAAAGCACTGATGGACTATTCTAAGCTACAAAGGTCATTAAATACGAATACAGTAAGAGAAGATAACAACATAGATATATCAGTAATAATAGTAACAAATAATAGAGCAGAGGAACTTCAAGATTGCCTTAAGTCTCTGTTAGAACAAGAAGCTGATTGCAATTTTGAGGTCATTGTCGTTGATAATGGGTGCGTTAATATCGAAAGTTTCATGCAATGTGTGGATCAATATATCAAGTGCCCCATTAATCTTAACCCATCTGAAGGAAGGAACATAGGCGTACGTTTTGCAAGGGGCAATATCATCGTGTTCTTAGATGACGATGCGGTTGTTAGGTCTGATTACGTATCATCAATAAAGTGTGCATTTAACAAATACGATATTTTTGGTCTGAGAGGCAGGACTTATCCTAAGAGCAGTCCCGTGGCTAATAATCATGTAAACATCTGTGATCTTGGAGATAAGCCATTTCCTTCATACTGTAATCAAGAGGGGAACTCCGCTTGGCTCCGTGATATATATCTTTCGGTGGATGGAATGGATCCATTGCTCTTTGGACACGAGGGAAGCGATCTTACTTACAGGATCATTCAAAAATATAAAAAAACGAATAAGGTTATCTACTGGCCCGCTGCTGTAATATATCACGATTATGGTGTGTCTGAAAAACTAAGAAAGAAAAGGATATTGTATCAGCTAAGTGCAAACTATCTTAAGTATAAACACGGCACCGACATATTCGTTAACTGGATGGAGATTAAAAAATATCCTATAGACTTAAAGAAAAATTACAAGCTGCCAGAGAAAGTCTGCTCAGGCAGAGTTTCTAATCCATCTTCTGTAATATCTACAGAGCGCTTGCATCCAAGAGTTTCGATAGTGATATCTTGCTACAATTGTGCAAAATTTCTGCCGGAATGCCTCGAGAGCATCATAAATCAAACTATGCAAGAGTGGGAGCTGTTATTAATCGACGACGGCAGCACAGACGGCACAAGAAGTATTATCGAAAAATATGCTCAGATGGATGAAAGAATCAGGCCTTTCTACTCACAGGAAAATAAAGGACCTTATTTTAGAAGGAACTTTGGAATTGAACATGCCAACAGCGATTTCATTGTTGTACAAGACGCCGATGACATTATGTGTCCGAGCAAACTCCAAATGCTTTATAATGAAATAACCAAGGATGACCAGATCGGAATTGTGGGTTCGTTTTATTACAAATTTCTTGAGGAATTTGAGGGTTTCGAATACAGCGAAAAGTGTGAACTAGCACTTTCTCATGAAGAAATTATGCGAACTGAGCGCTCAAGATGGGACTTCTGTTGGCATGGTTCAGCTATTATCCGTAAAAGCTTGTTTAACGCGATTGGATTATACGATGAAAATCCGTTTGGCTCAGATTCAGTCTGGCTGGCTAAGACTGCTGAGTATGCGTATTACGATAGCAATGTGAAATTCAAGAACATTCCTGAGTTTTTAACCTTACGGAGGGTACATGCCGACTCACAAACTGGAATACTTCCGACCTTTGACCCTCGCAGCAGAAGAGTCAAATACGTTTCCTATTGGCAAGATAAGATTTATAAGATAAGGGAAAGAATCCAAAATAATTCAGGCGTGGATATTGCGGCCGAGCTTAGAAACTGCCAATGTTCGGATTTCACCACCAAATATGGCCACCTCTTCGATCAATGGGAGAGCGAGCCGCTCGATAAAAAAACTCTGCTTGGATTAGTTAATAGAGCTGTGGTTTTATTTCAAAGCGGTGCGTATGTAACATGTATTAGTGTGCTTAACGGCCTGGAAAGAGTTGACCGTGAGCTTGCAAATAAACTTAAAAACTTTGATTTATTAAAAGCTAAAGCTTACTTTGCCGTTGGCAAAAAACAGCGGTGCCTTAGATACCTTGAAAAAGAAATCCAGAACCACGACAACCCGGCTGCCAGGGAATTTCTGGCTAATCAGTTTCAAAACGAACATGATACTTTTGTGCCCAGCCAAAGCATAGAAGATCATCTGCAGGTAAGTACTGAACCGGCTGGTCAAAGAGGAGAGCACACCGCACAGAGCGAACTTGTTACTCCTGACGATAGCACCACTGTGGAGGCTGGAAGGCTTAAAGACAATCTAAATGACTCTCTTCATACGAAGACAGAACCGCTTGTTTCGATAGTAATCCCAGCCTACAATGCAAGCCGGTATATCCAAAAGGCTGTCGAAAGCGTGTTGGCTCAAACCTACAGGAATTTCGAGATCATTATTGTTGACGATGGTTCCACAGACGCTACCAAAGACAAGGTGCTTAGTTACAACGATTCCAGAATCAACTACCTTTATAAGGACCACTCAGGCCTTGCAAGCGCGTGCAATACAGCCATAAGAAAAATTAAGGGATCGTTCTGGATCAGGCTCAATGCCGAGGACATGATCACGCCGGACTTTATTTCCAGGCATCTGCGTGAGTTCGAGCGGTACCCTGAAGCCGACTTAGTTTACTGTGACGATTGTCTGATTGATGAAGATGGTAACTCGATCCGGATAATTGACAGGCCTGAATACACTAATCGTACAGGTTTGATACGGGACCTTTTTCATCACGGTTTCCCAACCGTTCCGTTCGGAACGTGCATTAGAATCGATGTCTTCGATAAAATCGGCATGTTTGACGAGAGTCTGATTATTGCTGAGAACTACGATATGATGCGAAGATTTGCAAAACATGGTTTAACATCGCATCATTTAAAAGACGCATTATATTTACGCCGAATGACATCAGATATTATTTTGAGAGACAATAGCGCCGAAAAGGCCAATTGTTATTTTGACGTGATAAAGCGATTTACCGATATGTTTAGCTGCGAAGAACTTTTCCCGGACGTTAGTTGGGATGCAATTGCCGCTGAGAAAAGAAAATTGCATGCAAGATGCTTGGCCGCCATTGTTTTTGTTGAACTCGGGCGTGCTTATACACAGTCTAATTCACCTAACTACGCTGGTGTTGCCTTTGATCGGGCCTGTTTTGAGATGCGTGATGCGCTCGAAATGGACCCTGAAAATACACAGATTCACCAGTTGCTGCAGCAATGCGAGTTCGCTCGCACCGAATCCAAGAAGTTGCTGTGTGTGTCCGCTCGTTAACTAAAGGAGAAACAAATACTTAAGTGGACGTGACTTTCAAACGATAATATAGTAACGAGCAGTTCAAATATTACGCCGAATGCAATGGATGAACTGCAATCGTTGGCCATGTTTGAACATTAATTAGTATGTGTAGCAAAGTGTTGTAACTTATAAAAGGTGGGCTAGAATGTCTACTTTACAATTTCCAGGTCTTTTTACCGGCATTGACACGGCTAAGATCATTGAGCAACTAATGGCTGTTGAGCGTCGTACGCTCAATATGTACCAGGGCCGCAAGAGCCTCTGGGAAGAGAGAAAAGATGCCCTCAGCGATCTCGAGAGCAAGCTCGATGCCTTAAGAAGCACAATCAGCGCCCTTTCCGATGCCAACGAGCTACGTGCCTTCACAACCGCTACCAGTGATGAAGATATATTAACAGCCGAAGCGTCCTATAACGCCTTTGAAGGCAACCATACCGTCCAGATCAATCGATTGGCTACTGCCGAGCGATGGGTGCATACAGATGGACTCGAATACGCCGAAGACTATGTCGGTGAAGGAACCTTCATTTATTCTTACAATCACAAAGAGACAGTAATCACCACTACCTCTACCACTACACTCGAAGAGCTGGTGGGGCTGATTAACAATGAAGCGAACAATCCCGGCGTTACAGCCAGTCTGCTGCACTTTAACGATATGTATCATCTGGTCCTGAACGGCAATGACGCCGGCACCGATTTTGAAATCTCGGTAAACGCATCCAACACGGAGGTCTGGCAGGCGGATTCTGAACTTACCGTCGCCAGCGACAACGCTACTTTAAGCACTAAGATTATTGATTTGGACCAATTTGACGATAGTCTGGGTTCACTCGTTGGAGACGAACGTATTCGTATTACCGGCAACAAGCACGATGGCACTGCCGTCGATGTGTATATGGATGTTACCGGCAATACGAAGCTTTTTCATATTATTGCCGAGATTAACGACGCTTTCGGAGATACTGCTACGGCAGTTCTGGAAAACGGCAAGATAGTTTTAACAGATCATGAGTCCGGCACAAGTCAGATGACACTTACACTGGCCTATGATCCGGGCACCGGACAAACGGATATGACTTTACCGACTATTAGTCAATCAACACGGGGTGGCTCTGTCACAGCGGACCTGACTGGTTTTGCAGAAGCAAACTTTAGCGAAACCCAATCAGCTCAGGATAGCGAAATAAGGGTTGACGGCTTCCCAATCCCACAAGCGGGAATTGCCGAGGTGCAAACGCTGGAAGCCACCACAAATCCATCTGGTGGTACCTTTACCTTAACTTATGACGGACAAACGACTGATCCGATCAATCACAATGCTAAAACTTCCGATATTGAAAACGCACTTGAAGCATTGTCAAATGTAAATCCCGGCGATATAACGGTGAGTGGCAAGAAGTTGAGCGAGAATGGTACTACGATATTTACATTCCTCGATACAGTCGGTGATGTTCCTATGATTTCGATTAATTCCGGCAACCTGACTCCCAGTGATCCTTTAAATTACGTATTTGAGGAACAGACAAAGGGCGACAACTATGGCTGGATCAAAAGAAGCTCTAATACTGTAGACGATGTCATTCACGGTGTAACGCTGCATTTGCACGACACCACCGACTCCAACGGCGAGGAAATAACCCTGACCAGAGATATAGAGTCGGTAAAGGAAAAACTGAATTCCATGGTTAAAGCCTATAATAGTGCTATAACCTATATCAAGGAAAAGACCGGCTACAACGATGTCCTTAAGACAGCAGGTATCCTTATGGGCGATTATGTTGTCTCCATGATCCATAATTTGCTGCGCACACCACTAATAGCCCAAACTAGTGGTTTCATCGAGGATGTAGATCCTTTGTTGATGCCCGCTCAAATCGGTCTTGAGCTCGACGAAGACGGCATGTTGAGCTTGGATACCAATGCCTTCGATGAAGCCATTGCCGATAACTATATGGGCGTTTTGGCCGTAATCGGCGCTGATAAAACCGGTAGCTCCAATAGCAACACTATTGAATTCTACGGTGCCAGCAGTAAGTATACAACCGCCGGCGGCTACGACGTTGAAGTAACCATTAGTGGCGGTGCAATCACAAGCGCCAAAATTAAACTCTCAAGCGAGTCCACATATAGAGACGCAACTTACAGCGGCAACATCGTTACTGGTGATAGCTCCTTTGATGACAACGGTGATCCTGTATACCCGGAGAACAGTCTTCAGCTGAGTGTGGACCTGAGCCAGAATGGGACATTCACGGCTACAGTCAGAGTCAAGCAGGGCTTTACCGGTGCAATGGAAGACGTGCTTGACAGAATGCTCAAGGTAACCACCGGCTCAATACAGATCGACCAGGAACACGTCGGCGATACCATAAAGGAATTGCAGGAGCGAATTGAAATTGAAGAGGAGCGCCTCGAAGATAAGGAGGCCAGACTAATCATCCGCTTTGCCCGTCTTGAGAGTACGTTGACCTTACTTCAAAACCAGTTGGCTGCCTTAGGCTTAAGCGCATAACTAACTTAAGTTTTGCTTCTGTGACGTAGCCGATGCAGCATAGCCAGCACCTCAGCTACTGCTACGTACAACATCTCTGGAATGGCGCTGCCGGGCTCAACGGTCGAATATATCGTCCTCGCTAACTCTGGCCTTCTGACAATGGGCACACCGTAGGAGCGTCCGATTTCTATGATTTTCTCAGCCAGATGGTCTGCTCCTTTAGCTACCATTATGGGCGCTTCCATTGTCTTGGCCTCGTAACGTAGCGCCACAGCCACATGCGTTGGATTGACAAGGATGACGCTGGCCTTGGGCACTTCCTGACGCAGCCGTCGCATAGACAATTGAATTTGAATCCGGCGTATCCGCACTTTTAATTCGGGGGAACCTTCCGTGTCTCTGCGTTCTCGTTTGACCTCTTGGCGTGTCATTTTTAGCTCTTGGATGTGCCGCCATTTCTGATAGAATGCATCCAACAATCCAATAGCCAATAGCGCTATCCCGATTCGAACGCACAGCCCGAATATGATCCTCGCGATAACGATGATTATCTGAAGAGACCATGCCCACCGTAGTGTCGCGAGTTTCTCAAGCATGCCCTGCAGGTATAGCCAAGCTACGAATCCAATAAAAAGCAATTTGGCTATCGATGCTCCAAGACGCACCAGCGATTGCATACTAAATAGGCGCTGCAGTACTGATGCTGGATTTATCGAGTTCCACTTGAACTGTATCGTCTTACTTGAGAGATTAAAGCCCCCAACTACAATGTTGGCCATTGCCGTTGCCACACAAAGTGCTGCAAAAATGGGGCTGATCAAAAGCAGCCAATCAATCATTCTACCGTTTGCGAAGTCTACGAATGTTTTGCTGTTGGTAAAAATGGTGTTATTGCCGGAAAGACAATCTGTAGCTTCAATCATAAAGTGTCGAAGCAGGTTAGGCGCCGATAAGGCTACTGTCAGCAAAAGGGTCATAAGGGCCGCCACAGACGCCAGCTCCTGGCTCTTTGGAACACTACCTTGCTCTTTGGCCTTTTGTAGTTTTCTTGGTGTTGGTTGTTCTGTCTTTTCAGCGGCCGGCTGCTCTGGCATGACCTATCCCTGGCATAATTCTACGCGTCAGCGACGTGGCAAAAACTAAGACTAACAACCTGATTCTGTCTGTTGCTATAGCGGAAGCAGCTTACCCATCCACTCGGCAAATTCACTGACAAATCCATTAATAAAGGGTAAGAATATCGCTGCCATAAGTAAACCCAGCCCCACACGCAATGGGAAACTGATGAATAAAATATTCATCTCTGGAACGGCGCGAGCCAAGATCGCCAACACAATCATCAATAACAAAAAAGCTGCCAGCATAGGTGCGGCTAATCTTAGCCCAGCCACGAACATTGTTGAGCCTGCCTCGACTACTCCACCCGCCAGAATTGACACCGTTGGTATTTGACCTGCAGGAAACGCCTCATAGCTTCGTGCGATAATTAGAATCAGTAGATGGTGACCATTGGCACCGAGAAATAATAACACGAATATCATCTCTAATAAGCTGCCAAGTGGTCGTGTCCGCTCACTGCTGAGAGGGTCCATGATCTGCGCCATCGCTAAGCCCATTTGTCTCTCGATTATCCGACCGCTGAATTTGACCGCGGAGAATATAAGCGATGCAATCAATCCCAGTGCCAAGCCGTATGTTGCTTCATTGGCAATTAATAGCACCGCTTCTATAGTGCCGACACCTCTGGCAGTAATAGTTGTAGGCGCTATAACCGAAAAAAATATTGCCAGCAGTACTGCCATCGATACTTTGATCCTGACTGGAATAGTCATCCAGCTAAAGACCGGTACCAGCAAGAAAAAGGCCGAAATTCGCGTCAGAATCATTAGAAAGATAAGCAGTTTTTCGACCATTTTGTCATCCGCTGTTAGTGTCCGACGTTCTGGATATGAGCAAATATCTCATTCGTAAATCGAAGTGCAACCTGAAGCATCCAGCCGCCGAGTAGTAGCATTACCATGCCTACAGCCAGCAGCTTCGGCACCATAGTTAGTGTCATATCGCGTATGGAAGTCACAGCTTGAAGCAGCGTAACGGTAACACCAACGATCATGCACGTTAACAAAATAGGTGCCGCTAATAGCAAAGCCGTCTCAAGTGTGTGTCTACCAAGATAAAGAGCAAAACTGCTATCCATATTATTCTGTCCCTATCAAATTGCTAACCAGCAGAGTTTCTTTAGCTCAGGCGCAACGTTGTCATGGGTATCTTTAATTAAAGCCAAGACTTAGGCTCTTCGCTAATAATCCCCAGCCGTCAACAAGAATGAACAGTATCAACTTAAAGGGCAGCGAAATCATCACCGGCGGCAGCATTATCATCCCTGCGCTGAGCAAGACACTCGCGATTACCATGTCAATTAGCAAAAAAGGTATAAACAAAAGGCAGCCTATCTCAAACGCTGTACGGAACTCACTAATGATAAAAGCCGGTATTACTATATGCAGGCCGATATCCATAGGCTTATTGGGCGTGTTTATCTTGGCCATCTGCACAAAAAGCGCTAAATCCGCTTGTCTGCATTGTCGTAGCATGAACTCCTTAAGGCACAATCCAGCCTTTGCTCCCGCGGTTGCAAAGTCAATCTCATCTGCGAGATAAGGCTGGATTGCCTCCGTGTTGACTTTGGCGTATGTAGGAGCCATCGTATACAGGGTGAGAAAGAGAGCCAGACCAATAATTGCGATAGTTGGTGGTATAGTCTGCGTGGTTAACGCCCGGCGAACAAACGCAAGAACGATGACAATTCGTGTAAACGATGTCATCATAACCAAGAGACTGGGCAAAATCGCCAGACCAGTAAAGATAATCACTAATTTCATCGGCGTTGACCAGTCTTTCCCCGCAGCGTCCTTGCTTGTAGCCTTATCCAGCATAGTAACAAGATCACTAATGCTGGGCACGGCATTCGCATTCACATTGGATGCGGCACTGCTGCTTTGGGCTGGAATGGAGATTTGCCTGAATGCATTATTAGTTTGCCCAAGCGATGGATGTGTCATTGCCAAAATGAGCAATATCACAAAGAAGGTTTTGATAATTCTACAGGACATAAGTCCTCTCAAATCACATTGTTATTTTGCTGTTGTCTTTGTAGATTTGATGCCGCGTCTGTTACATCAGCCAGGGTTGTGATGGTCTCTGCGGTACTGCCGATGAGAAGCCGTTGGTTGCCTACCTCGACAAGATGAACGGCCTTGCGCGAGCCGAGGTGGGCTGTTTCAAGAACGTGGATTTCCCTGCCAGGTAAATTAGTTATTCTCGGCAGAAATCTCTTGGACAGGTAAAAAGCAGCTCCACCAAGCGCGATTACTAAAATGACGGAAATCGTCATTTTGAAGAACAGTTCTTGATTGCTAAGGTTTTCTGTGAATTGCTCCGAGAAACTGTTCTTGTCCGCCGGGGCTACGCCTGTATCGAGTTTGGGGCTTTGTTGGTTTGTTAGCTGAGCGGCGGAATGAGCCCGGTCAATTAGTACAACAGCTCCGCCCAGGGCCAATAGTGCTGCGAACGCAATAGTCCTGCGTCTATATCTGGTCACGCTGCCCGAGTCAGATCGCACAAACATATATTTCAATTTCCTCTATGGCATTTATTGCGGAAGTTACGACATTCGAATATCGGACTGCCGCAAATTGCTGCATCCACTGGTCGTTGTGCAAATGATGTGCCTGAAAGTGAAAATATACCTTTATACGCTATTAATGCTGGTTTTTCGTCTGGATTTTGTTGCATGACGGAGCAGACTGTCGAAAAACTTGACGGTTGCGCAGCTCAAATGTTGTTCTTGAGAACGGCAATCAAGATTTGAGATTGTTTTGGAACAGGGCTATCTTGACCGGCCCATTGCCCTCCCGGTCCGGCCCCCCACCACAGAACGGACCATTCATGTCTGTTGCCGAGCACATCGTACTGACCCTGACGAGCTGAGTCGAATGACAATATCTGCTGCAGGAGGTCAGCTACCACGCGTGCTCGCTCAGCGGACAGTAGCCACTGTTTTTTTTCTGTCGCTTCATCACCAGCCAAGCCGAGTACGTACAGAGTACCAGGCTCGGAGTCATGGCTTTGTTGCAGGTCCAGGCAGAAATCAGCCAAAAATCGCTTTGCCGATTCATTCAAAGTTGCTTGGCCAGAGGCAAACTGAATGTCGGTTACCGCAAAGTTTGTGCTCGCCGCCACGATTTGCGATGGCATTGTCGCCATTGATTGCCTTATCCGCTCGAAAGCTCGACGAAGTTTCTCTCTTTGTTCATCTATACCTCTGGTCTCTGATATATTGTTAGGATCGCTTGTTGAGTATTTGATTTTCATTTCACCCATATCTGTTCGCATTCTTTTGCCAAGTAACGGCCCAAGTCCGCAGTATTTTACAGACTGCCAGAATGAGTCGCGACCTTTGTTAAAAAGCTCGGGGTCCTGAACCTCAGCAAGGCTCAGCAGCATCACAAAGAATGTCAGCAGCAATGTCACCATATCAGAGAATGTGACTATATATGCTGGTACCTTAGATGACCCCTCGTCTTGTGCGCGGGAGCTGGTTTTCAACGGTAAATGCTCCGTTCTAATATCACGATTTCGAGTCTGCGACTGTCTTTTCGATTCGTGGCATACCCTATGTTGTCCAATCCGTTTTTTTCTGGGATTGTACTTCTTGTAGAGATGCCGAACCGCTTTTTGTCGAGCCCATGTTTATTCGTTAAGTATTCTGTTATGGCCCATGTACGTTTCAGCCCAACATCTTGGTTGCCCGTGCTGTCATGCTCGTTCTCACTTATTACGATCCTATTAGGGATCGCCTTGAGCAACTCAGCAATATCCGACAAAGTCCTCCGCCCTTCAGCCGAGATTAGGATTCCCTTACCCCAGAAAATTCTACTTGACGGGGTCACGAAAACCTTTTTATTCTGAAATTCTAAAAACTCCGTCTCCTCTTTCGGATTAGCTTCGATATTCCCCTCCAAAGTTGGTTTCTCACTGCCCTTGTCAATTTCTTTGTTATACTTTATCTGTTTAACTTCGGTAAAAGCCTCCCTGTCCTTAGTGAGCGACATGCCCACTGAGGGCAACGCCTCAGCCAACGATGTCTCCATCTTACGGAAAACCTTGTCGTCAAATGAGGAGAAGGTCAAAAGCAGAACGAAGAACGTCAGAAGCAACGTCATACAATCGCTGAAAGTCACCATCCATTCAGGTGCGCCGGCAGAATCCTCATCCGCTTGTACCTTTTTACTTGTGCCAGCCATTAGACAGTTGCTTTCACTTCTTGGCGTCTATTTTGTGAGACGAACGCTTGTATCCTTTCCCTGACGATGGTTGGATTGTCACCTTGCGCAATGGCGCAGAGGCCCTCCGCAATCATTTCCATTGCTGTTGTCTCTTCTTTTGAGTAAATACCCAGCTTCCCTGCCAGCGGCAGAAAAATTAGATTGGCCGTCAGGGCCCCGTAGAATGTTGTAAGCAGCGCTACTGCCATTCCCCGACCGATTGATTCAGGAGACTCCAGCGTCCTTAGCATCTGGATCAAGCCAATAAGTGTACCTATCATCCCAAATGCCGGCGCTGCCGCGCCCATGAACTCCAGTATCTTCTTGCCTTTGTAATGGCGTTCTTGGAGGTGTTGAATCTCCGGCTCTAAAAGATCTCGAATAGATTCAGAATCCTGTCCATCCACGAGCATCTGCAAACCTTTGACGAAGAACGGGTCACTGAGGTTGGCGATTTCTGGTTCTAAGGCCAAGGCACCGTCGCGCCTGTTGATGGCGGCGAAGTTGACCATTTTCTGGATCAGCTCCTTCTGTGATGGTATTTTGGTGACAATTGTCTTTTTGATTACCGAGAATATCCCCAAAAATTGTGGCAGCGAGAAATGTATAAGGGTCGCGCATAACATTCCTCCTATAGTTATGGCCATTGACGGCAAGTGAATGAATATTTGCCAGCCGCTACTGCTTACTACGGCACTTGTGATGACCATAAAGCCCAGCAGTATTCCAATTATTGTCGCAATATCCATATTGTTACTCTCTCTCGACCACTTGTTTCAATCTCTGGCATAGAACCGCTGCAAGCTTGGGCTCAGTTGAAACTAATTCTGCTAATAGTTTGGCCTTGGTTCTCTCAGTCATATAGTGCAGTATTTTCACTGCGTCATCCATACTGTTTTGCATACCTCCACCAACCTTTGATACTTGAGACGTGCACATATTGGTCAATATCTGGCTTGCACTTGAAGCGTCCATCTTGTCATAGGTAGCTGCGATGGACAGCAGGTTGGTCTTTTCAGCCTTGCCTATTTCAACCCTGCTCTTCTGTAGCCTGTCGCGCTCGTTCTTAAGACTGACGACAGCCGATGAAAGTTCTACTCGCAGATTGTCCAAATCTTCTATATCTTTTCGCAGTGTCTCCTGAGTGATTTGAAGTCTTTGCTCTCGCTTCTCGAGGCTTTGTAGCTTCTGGTCATACTCTTGCATCTTCTCGCGAACGTCAAAGATAAGCTCCTTTAAGTGTCGTTCCGCCAGGGTTTTCTCTGTCGTCTGCTCCTCCATCCCAGTAGTGCCGAGCGAGTCAGCTTGTTGATAAGGCACTTTCAGCTCTGCTCGGCTGCTTGCCGTTGTTGACTGTGCTGACTGACTCGGAGGTGCTGGGGCAGTGCTCTTGGTCAGCCGTGCCAGGACAAACGCACCCGAAAAACTCAACAAACCTGCCCCTGCCATTATTATTATCAGCTTTTTATTCACCAGTTTTCTCCTAACTGTGTTCTGCCATGTTAAAGTGGACTTTTACTTTGCCATCTATCACTACCTGGCTCCTGTCTTTCGGGCATAGGTGACAGTGGCTCCTTCGTCCAAATCTTTTTGTTCAAGCTTTTCTTGTTCCTTTATGAATTCTCTTTTTGCCGTCGCTTGTAGTTTCTCGAGCCCTTCTTTGAATTGTCTTATCTTTAGAACTTCAGCGATCTTTTGCTTTTGTTTCGATTCCAGTACGCTCAGTTCATTCTTAAGCCTCTTAATTTGATCATCGTTCGTCGTCGAGTGCCTCAGGAGAAATTCTTGTTCGCTTAACCGCTCGTCGGCTCTCCTTTCGGCTATGTTCCTTATAATCTCTCTCAATATTTGCTGTTGTCTGAGCAGTTTACCTCGTGTCTGAGCAAGCCTTTCTGTTAGCTGGAACAGTTCTGTTCGTTTTGCCTGTTCTTCTTTTTTCTTGATGTCGAGAACACGTTGCAGACGCCATACGAATTTTTTCATTTAAAGGCTAAGCCTTTAATTCTTGTTACTCGTTAATTCTTAATACTTAGCATCTGGTCCCAGGCCTGCGTAATAGCAGTCAACTGCTCTACGGTTTCCCGAAAGCTGGTTCTTTGGCGTACCGGCTGGATGAGAAAGGCGTTTATTCTATCGATCAATGTAATCGCTCCATCGATGTGTTGATTACTGCCGGGAGAAAATGCGCCTATGTTTATCAGGTCCTCAGCATCGGTATATATGGCGTATATTTCTTTTAGCTTCTGAGCGGCAGTTCTGTGTTCTTTGCTGACCACTGCAGGCATTAGTCGGCTGACACTTAGCAGAATGTCTACAGCCGGATAGTGTCCTCTGTCGGCCAGTTTCCGCGACAGTACTATATGCCCGTCAAGCAAGCTCCGGGCACTGTCTGCTACAGGATCAGCAAGGTCGTCGTTTTCAACCAGCACTGTCAGGATACCCGTGATGCTGCCGTTTTCGGCACAGCCGAGCCTCTCTATCAGACGCGGCATCAGAGAAAAAACACTTGGGCAGTATCCTTTTGTTGCAGGTGGTTCACCCGCTGCAAGACCTATCTCCCGCTGTGCTTGAGCGAAGCGTGTGAGTGAGTCCATCATGAACAGAACGTTCTTGGCTTTGTCCCTGAAGTATTCGGCGATTGTCACTGCCACAAACGCTGCTTTTACTCGCTGAATTGGTGGCGCGTCAGACGCAGCGACCACGACTACACTGCGGGCCAAACCGTCGGCGCCGAGGTTTTCTTCGAGAAATTCTCGGACCTCCCGGCCACGCTCGCCAATCAAAGCCACAACGTTGACAGCAGCTTCGCTTGAATTCGCAATGTCTCCAAGTAGCACGCTTTTGCCCACGCCGCTACCTGAAAAGATACCGACTCGCTGGCCCTTGCCGCAGGTCAGCACACTATCAATCGACCGAATGCCCAGAGCCAATGGCTCTGTAATTCTTTCCCTGCTCAATGGTGGTGGGCTGCTTATGTCTAATGGCCGCTGTTCTGTCCCTGGTAAAGGCCCTTTATTGTCTATTGGCTCTCCCAGTCCGTTCAGCACTCTGCCCAGAACAGCCTCGCTCAGGCCGATATGGCGCACAGTAGTCCGGGCTGTTATCGTATCACCTGGTGATATGCCTTCGATATGTTCCAGCGGCAGCAGAATGAGATGGTCGTTGCGGAAACCCACCACCTCAGCCAGCACACGCCTGCCATCCCGAATATGGATTCCGCAGAGCTCACCTAAGCCCACAACTGGCCCAGCCGATTCAACCGTCATACCGGACACACGCACCACATAACCCTGGCAGTCCAGCAGATTCACGTTCTCCAAGGCTGAACGGAACTGCTCAAAATCGATCGAAGAGCTATTTGTATCGCTCGACGCCGTACTCATTATTTCACTTTCGTAAGTGCCTCAATAATTCGTTCCATGTGCTCATCGATGAGCGATTTAACTATGCCTTTCGGCGTCTCGACCAGGCATTCTGCTCGCCCGATACCTGGATCGGCAACAAACTTAATCTTTGTGAAGCCGCTGCTCGGGTCATCCTCTTGCAGCTTCTGGCATTGAACCAGGTCATCAGGATTTAGATGCACCACTATATCTTGGTGTACGGGGGCATTCTTCAGGACCTCTTTAACGATAGCTTCGATTTTGTAGTCGCCTTTTTCTATTTTCTGCATCAATACTTTGTTGGCTATCTCCACTGAAAGTCTGGCTATCTCATCCTTATGCCTAGCCAATACGTCGGTGTAGAGCTGATTGAGTTTGTCGGCGATTACGCGGAGTGTTTGATGGGCCCTTGCTAACCCAGCCTTTTGTTCTTCCAGTTCGGCGACAGCCCTGGCTTGTTGAGTATCAATGGTTGAGCTAAGCCCTTCATCACTGGGCATGCCACCATCAGTATATGTCACGCCATTCGGACGGATGTTACTGGGGCATTCACCACTGTAATCGTTAAGGATCGTTACCGACGTTACTGGTTTGTCCAGGTGTATTTCTACGGTACCGGACATCTTATCATTCTTCTACAAAACTGAGTTCACCTTTGCTGTTCATTTCGCGCAGAGTGCCAACGATTTTCTCCCTGGCTTCTTTAATCTCCTCCTTTTTTGGAGCTGACATGAGGGACGCTTCTTCATCCACAAGAGCCGCGGCTCTCTCGGAAATGTTGGCCCTTATCTTTTGGGTGATATTGTCTGGAGCATCTCGTAGGGCAAGCGCCAGTTGCCGTTCGTCGATGCCTCGCAGCGCCTCTTGTAGCGGCCTGTCAGCTACCTGTGGGATATCGTCCCAGACTATCATTAAGTTGTTTACTTTTGTGCTGGCTTCGCTGTCTTTTTTCTGGATAGCATCGAGTATGCCGTCTCGAAGCTCTTTTTCCAGGTTTCGCAAGATCACCGCGACTTTACGCAAGGATTCGTCGGGACGCGCTTGCACAGCACCGTTTTTGCTCGAAGCTGCAAGTGCTTCAAGGCGCTTATTGACTGTCTCCGCTATGCGTCCCTTTGCTTCGGTTGTCACATTTTCGACACTTGTCATCCTGCTGATTGCGCTTAGTCTCATGCCCTCTCCCAACAAGCCGATGATCTCTGAACTTTTTCTGGCTGGCATTTCTGATAAAACCACAGCAACAGCCTGAGGGTGCTCATTTTCCAGCACTGATGCCAGTGTCTTTAGGTCGGTTGAACGGATATTTATGAAAGGGTCACGCTTGTATAGTAAATCCTGGATTTGTGTCTGGATCTGCGTTGCCTTTTCGTCACCGACCGTACTCTTGAGCATTTCATTTAGAAAACCTTTGAAGTGAAATGTTGGTTGACTCTGCAGTGAACTGTAGAATTGCCTTGCGATTTCGGCGCCCTGTTTGCTGTTGTTGTAGCCCGCGGCGTCGAGATAGCTCAGTTCGACCGCCAGATCTTGAACTGTTTCTGGTTTGATACCTTTGAGTAGTTCGGAAGCGGTCCCAACATCGAGGTTCATTAGTAGCATCGCAGCTTTTTGTTTCCCTGTCAGCACCATGTTGGCACCTACTGCTTTTCTTCGATCCAACTGGTAAACAATTGCCTGACTTGCTCCGGATTGCTTCGCAGTGCACCGGCTATTTGTCTGCGCAGCGCTAATTGTTCTGAAGCACTCTCACCGGCTGGAAGAAGACCGGTTGGCCCCTCAACCAACGGCAATTGCCCAGATCCTGTCGCTGATGCAGCTTTTTTTCTTGCGCTGTTAAATATTCGGAAGACAAGCAACGCGCAAATAGCCATAATACCCAGGCTCGCATTGCGTGCGATTGCAATGTAGCGTGCCCAATTGGAAGGCTCTTCTTGCAACAATGGTTCAGCTTGGCGATGGAACTTAACCTGGACCACTTTCAACTCATCTGTCTGTTTAAGTCCCAGCGCATTTCTAATAATATCCTCCACGTCAGAAAGCTGCATTATTGGTGCCGCTTGGCTGGCGGCGTCCGCCTCATTTGCATCTGCCGGCGATAGGTCAACAAAGGCCGCAACGGACAAGGATTTAATCTCGCCAGGCAGAATGACCTGCTGTTTTACTGTTTTGCCAACTTCGTATTCGGTTATGACTGTTTCGTCCTTCTTTGTTGACCCGGGAGTTATTGCTCCAGCTTCTCCTGACGCGCGAGCCTGTTCGGTCTCTGAGTTTGTTGTGATTTCCTCCTTTGTGGGCACCTTTGCGCTTGGCTCGTATGTTTCCGTAACGGTATTGACGCTGTTCATATCGATAACTGCGCTAACCCTCACCGTTGCCCGGCCTGTTCCTAGAACCGCTGTGAGCATATCTTCAGCCTTTTTCGCCAGACTTGCTTCCACTCTTTCCCTGTAATCGTGCACAGTGCCAGCCCCGCTAATCATTGTCTGGTCTGAGCTGCTGGAAAGAAGGTGTCCTTGGCTGTCTATCACCGTTACATTTTCGGATTTGAGTCCCTTGACACTCCCTGAGACTAAATTTGTGATTGCGGCTATATTAACCGCGCTTAACTTATAGCCGGGTCTGAGTCGGAGAACCACCGATGCGGTGGTCTCTTCACCTGTTGATGCAAATAGCTTTTGCTCATTGCTTACTATGTGCACGCGTGCGTGGGCTACTCCGTCTATCATCTGGATGCTCTTGGCGAGCTCGTCTTGCAGTGCGCGTTTGAGGTTGACGTTCTGAACGAACGGGCTGACGCCAATCTTCTCGTCATCGAAGATCCTGTAGCCGCTTTGCTCGCCGGTGGGAAGCCCCTCCTTTGCCATATCCAGGCGAAGCTGATAGACATTTTGCTTTGGAACATAAATTGTTGTGCCCCCATCTCGCAGTTCGTAAGGAACGTCTTTGTCGCTGATCTTCTCTGTGATCTTGGACGCTTCCGAGGGAGCTAATCCTTGGTACAGCATTCTCATGTCAGGTTTACGCGCCCAATGAACGAGTAGCCCCCCGATAACCAGCAGTGTCAATCCTACCGTAATCAGAAGGGCCCGCTGGATTAAGCTTATCTTCTGCCAGATTAATGTTAGCTTTCGTAAAAGATTCATTGAATCCTTTGTCTGTTAGCAGTCACTGCTTGCCAAATGCGTAGGCCGTCGTCTATCGCCTGCACTCGCGTAACCGCAGGTGCGAGTGATTATGGACCGAAGATTCACAGGGGCATATTTATTGTTTGCTTATAGGCCTCGATCAACTTATTTCTGACGCCCACGAGAACTTTGAAGCTTACATCGGCCTTTGCCACAGCCGAGACCACCGCGGTGATGTCCGTGTTTTTGCCTGTCAGTAGCTCCTTTATGGAGATATCTGAGGACTGTTGGATGTCGTCAACCTTGGACACATATTTGCCGACCGTCTTTACAGCGTCAGAAAAATTCGATTGTGTAGCTGTACCATTGTCAGCCTTGGGTATTGGCACACCCACATTGGGCAAAACCGAATTCACGTTGGCGTTTAGGTCAATCATAGTCTCATCCTTCACTTATCGCAGTAACTCCAGCGCGGTTTCGACCATCTGTTGGTAACGCTTCAGAACCGCTGCGTTGGCTTGATATGTGCGGGTTGCAATACTCAGATTCATCATTTCGATTGGCAGATTCACGTTTGGCATGACTACATATCCATGCTCATCCGCCCTTGGATCCCCTGGATCGAAAAGCTTCTG
>Ga0315551_10000212_pt1 | contig 45956 bp, 43 predicted proteins | sample SalMarSW160290MG_FD_203678 | JGI IMG/M metagenome (GOLD analysis project Ga0315551, IMG submission 203678) | Salt marsh sediment microbial communities from the Plum Island Ecosystem LTER, Massachusetts, United States - Salt Marsh Sediment SW1602-90 ...
ATATCTCACCTCTTACCACCCTCACCAATTTCCCCTGTGCGAATGGTGGGTTTTGATAATGCAATCCCCTCAGAACACCTTTAGCAGAACGCGAGTGATTGTCCTGGACGAAATTCCCTTTTATGCCAGCAGCCACAAAATCTGGCATCTTATATGTTTCCATAAAGAAGCCTCTCTCATCTTCAAAAACCCTGGGTTCAATCAACACTACTTCCGGAATCTCCAGACTTTTAAAAGCAAATGGCATGTCGTTCCTTCATTTCTAGAGTTCCACTCTGGCATCATCTCCAACAAAAAGCGTTGTTGTCTTGAAGTCATCTCCCCGCCTGGTCACCACTGCACACCGGCCGATGACACAATCACTCAATCGCTCGATATTGCGAATAGAGCAGTTTTCCAGGACAACTGAGTGTTCCATGCCGGACCGTTCAATAGTCGTTCCCGCAGCAATGCTGGTGAACGGACCAATATAGGAGTTCATGATATGGCAGTTATCACCAATAGATACCGGTCCCCTGATGACGCTGTTTTCTATGCTTGTTCCTTCTCCAACCTCGACTCTGCCCGCCACCTGGCTGGCAGCATCAATCTCACCTCTTAAATCTCGTTTCATAAATTCATCAAGGACAATACGATTAGCTTCCAGGAGGTCATCCTTCTTTCCGGTATCCAGCCACCAGCCGGTGAGGATATGGCTGCGCACCGTCTTGCCGGAATCAATAAGTTGTTGGATGGTATCGGTTATTTCAAGTTCTCCCCGCCATGATGGTTTTATCCTGTCTATTGCCTGGTGTACGTCTCTGGTGAAGAGGTAAACGCCGGGCACTGCCAGATTTGTTTTCGGTTCGCGTGGTTTTTCCACAATCCTGGTTATCTCGCCTTTTTCGTTTAGTTCGGCAACGCCGAACAGACGCGGGTCGGCAACCTCTTTAAGAAGGACAAGTGCATCAACTTTGTTTGTAGTAAACTCTTTAACAAAGCTCTTGACGCCGCCCTGAATAAGATTATCGCCAAGAAACATCAGAAAGGCAGAATCGCCAAGGAAGTCTTGGGCTGTCTTAACAGCATGGGCAAGACCCAAAGGTTCGGATTGTAAAATGTAAGTAATTTGAGCATTCCACCTTGAACCATCTCCCACTGCTTCCTTAATCCCTTGTCCTGTTTCCGGTGAAATAATAATGCCAATATCCCTTATCTTAGCCTCAGCAACCTGCTCTAAAACGTAGTAAAGTATTGGTTTATTAGCCACCGGAATAAGTTGTTTGGACAAAGTGTTGGTCAGCGGCTTAAGTCTAGTTCCTTTACCACCAGCCAATACTAATGCTTTCATTTCAAATGCCATTCCCTATGGAGTAGCAAATATTATATCACCTTGCCTAACTCCATTACCTATGACTGCTAACCTACCACACTCTTACATTCTGAGCAGTTTATCAGAAGGACGTTTGGCATTCAAGCCATCATCTTGAGCCCCGATTTATCAGGACGAAGCAACCTCGTGGAGAAGTATGGCTTGCCACGCGGAGTTTATTCCTTCGACTCGCTCAGAATGACACTCCCCTCCTGTCATTCCGAGGCTGGCGAAGCCAGCCGAAGCAATCCCGATGAAGACAATAGAGATTGCCATGCCCCGATGGCATCGGGGTTCGCAATAACAAAAAAGATGGACAGAAGGACAAGAGGACCCAACAAGCAATCTTATGTTTTCCAGCCTTCCGGTGGTGAGGTCACTAAGTATTATTCCCTTTAGATAAGAGCCCACGAATCCCGCCCGACCGGTAATGATGACTGTGTTTTTACTCAGACTCGACTGAGCCAAGATGCTCAAAAATTTTCACAGTTGCTGCGGATGTTGTGGCCCCGGATGAGTGTACAAGTTCATAGCTGTCCAACTCTTCAAGAGGCACGGGGCTACTAAAGGGGCTGGCGCCCACTATCCTATAATTTTCAGACGTCTGGTCTGCGATATAGGCCTTGGCTTCTTCGTAGCTGGAGAAAGATTCCCCACTGGTGATTTCTTTATACTTCTCTCCTCCATATTCCTTCTCTTCGTAAGATACGACTATCGATTCCGTGGGAACCACGGCTTTGCCATCAAAGTTATAAAGCCTAGCAACAGTAGATTGGTAGTAAGCGGGGTAGTATAAAGTTACAAATTGCCCACCGTCTTGTTGCGGCAGGTAATAAATTTCGTAGAACTCGCTTAGATTGCCGCCAGCCCACTCCACCATGGCATAGAACTTCGAAATCGCCGTTGCATAGTCAATCATCACATATTCGGAATCTAGCTTGTACTGTTCTACGACTTCCTGGGCTGAGCTTTCATTCTGGGCGGTGAAGAACTTACCGGCTCGAGTAGCCCCAGCCTGGGTAGGATTGGCATTGGGTATGCGATGGGAAATCTGCATTATAAAGTAGCCGTAGTCCCACCAAGACATTACACCGTAGGCAGTCTCGGGATATTCAAACTCATCCCGTGGCGGATATAGCTCATAATAGAAATCGGGGTCATCAAAAGGTTCGGGGCTGTTATCTTTTAACCACAGAGTCGAGCTATACCATCCCTCATTCATAATAACATTCGGCGTGCTGGCGAGCATTTTGGCTTGGGGAATATTTGGGAAAAAGACCACGAAAAAGATGACTATTCCGACAACGATGACCCCTACCCAGGCGCCTCTGGGCTGCATGAATGTTCTTGGCTTCGCTTCCTCCCTGGTTTTCTTTTTCCTCTTCTTGAATTTTTTAACTGCTCTCACTACTTCTTTAGACTTAGTTAGCAATTTGTTTAAGCCAGCAATATCCAGCATCTTCCAGGAAAAATACCCTGTGAGCAAGGCAGCGTTTACAGCATAGTAGTAACCGAAGCGGCGCTGCCCCAGAACCGCCATCAACATTATTATGCTCCATACCAGGAACAAGGTTTTGTCGGCGCTTTTTTCCTTAATAGCGAGATAAATAAGCATGGCAAAGGAAATAAATGAGATGAAGAAAGAGGTGGTAAAGTTGCCCCAGGCTATCCTTGGGGTCAGGTGTTGCATTTCAAGAACAGTCAGCGCCGCGCCGCCTGGAGTGAAGATGCTAAATTGGTCGAGCATATACTGAAACAAGGAGGGATTGATGGCATGAAAAGTAACAAGGCCAATGACGACCAGTCCCAGCAAGGTCAAGGGATAGTAAACAGGCTTTAAAGCCCTGCCTGCCATGAGTCGTGAGATAATACTTAAGACTATGGGCACAACTATGGCAACTGACAGAGATACGCGATAAATAGCATCCTGGCTGCTTCCGCCCAATATGGGAAGAAGCATGAGGAAGGCAATAAGGAAAAGAGGAGTACCGACAATACACAGATAGTCGCTCGATTTATGCCTTAAGTGGTCCACGATGAACTGAATCACCAGGTAAGCAAATATAACGAAGATGAACAGCAGCCCACCCTGCCAGGTAAGGAGATAAATACCCAGGAAGACGCCAGCGAGCAGGGTATAGACGAGAGGCTTGGTGATAGTTGACCAATCCCTGCTTAGAATGTGGCCGAAGGAAATCTCTCTTTCTCGAGCTCGCTTAACGGCCATTATTATGAAGAGTATGCACACGGTGGTAAATAGAACCTCAGCTACATGGTGGTCGGTAAAGCCAAGCAGGGAACGATGCAGAAATTCGCCAGGCAAGATGACAACCAGGGCGGCTGAAATTACGCCCACCCAGCGGTTAAACAGCTCTTTGCCGATAAAATACACCGGGATGAGCGTCAGAGTGCCCAGAATAGCGGGCATGTAAGCGGCTATTGATTCCATGGTATGCAGAGTCGGTACCCCCACGCTAACCAGTCGAATGATGCCGGCAATAAACCAGGCAAAGAACGGCCGAACAAGTCCTGCCCCACCGCCGGGGTAGAGCATGTAGGGGTCAAAGGGATTGAAGTGGGGAAAGTTATAGAACAGATTTTCTATGTTGCGCATGTAATAATAGGCGTCAGTTTCCCGGAACCAGACCCCACCATTGACAAAAATGTGGTCATAAGGCAGGGCTATGCGTATGTACAATGAGATACCGCAGAGGGCTGCCAGAATTATGCCCACTATAACTATGGGGGAAAGTTTTCGTTTTTGCTCTGGACTTTGCTCGCTCACTTAAAATTCCCTCAAGGAAAATATCTTGCCAGCCTGAATAACTTGCCTATTATAAACTTACTGGGCCGAATATTACAACACATCATAATCCATCAGTTCCTTAAGACAGCTTGTTGAACCAGAAGCCAGATTTAACTTATAATTGCGTGATGCGAACTTATCGTACTGTCAATTTAAATGCCCTGTGGTTTTTAATAGCTCTGAATGTAGTAATCTTCGTAATTGAGATAGCGATTGGCGGGTATCCCATCACGGGAAACAACGAAATTGTCCGCTTTCTTGGCTTGGCACCTGCCCTGCTTTCTCAACAACCGTGGACCATAATAACTGCCATATTCGTCCACGGTGGGTTTACCCATATCATATTCAATATGATAAGCCTGTATTTCCTGGGGAGTTTCTTCATCCGGGCAGCAGGGGAGAGAAACTTCCTGGCGGTATTTTTTCTGGGAGGATTGGCGGGAAATGCTCTTTATATTCTCCTTGCCCCTCCGAACGTCATAGGCATAGGAGCCTCGGGTGCTGTATTCGCCATTGGTGGGGCACTGGCAGTGCTGGTTCCCAGAGTGCCAGTCTTTATATTTTTCATACCTATCCCCATGCCACTCTGGATAGCGATCATAATCTTCTTCTTTCTTTCTTTCTTGTTCTCGGGGATAGCCTGGCAAGCTCACCTTGGAGGTTTATTGCTAGGTCTCGTAGCCGGCTACATCTTTAGGAGAAGAAGACGAAGCTATTATTTTTAACCCTGGGAAAGATGGAGGTAAGAGAAATTCGCTTGAAAGCTGATGGGCTTGGGCTTGTCGGCGAGCTTCATGTTCCACCAGGGGACAAGGTTCACCCCACCCTCTGTATCTGCCATGGCATTCCGGCTGCTCCCCCCGACCCCACCGACAGGGGCTATACACTACTGGCACAGCGCTTTTGCCATGCTGGCTTCGTGGCCCTAATTTTTAACTTCCGTGGAACGGGCAGGAGCGAAGGTAACTTAGACATCCTGGGCTGGAGTAGAGACTTGCAGGCTGCTCTTGATTTCCTGTATGACCTGAATGAGGTGGACAAAGCCCGTTTTTGTTTACTGGGATTTAGCGGAGGAGCAGCGGTTTCTGTCTATACCGCCGCCCATGACACCAGAGTATCCTCAGTGGTAACCTGTGCCTGCCCTGCCGATTTTCGTTCTTTTCGCCAAAGAGAAACGCCTCTGGATTCCATAAAACGGTTCCGACAAATCGGAGCAATCAGGGATAAAGATTTTCCACCCTCGATAGAAGAATGGCAAAAGGGATTTGAGACCGTCTCTCCAATCAACTGGATTGATAAAATTTCTCCTCGCCCCTTGCTTCTGGTTCATGGAGATGCCGACGAATTAATACCCCTGGAGCACGCATATAAGCTCTACCAGAAAGCTAAAGAGCCCAAAGAACTAAAAATAATACCCGGCGCAAAGCACAGAATGCGCCTAGAAAAGGCAGCAATGGCTTTTGTTCTGGACTGGCTAAAGGCGAGATGCTAAACCTGGAGAGCATTTTCAACATACCACTGGGGTAGCACGCAGGACATATAAAGGACGAGGAATTTTACACGACTCTACGCGGTTAACTACTTCTTCAGAAAAGTATACGTTCTTTGGCCTTTTCTCGCCAGCCTGAACAATCCGCTCTTTGTTACCTCAGCCACTATTTCCTTTTCCTTCATATGGTGGTCAGTGAAGGACAAGATTCCATCTGGTTTCAATACTCGATGTAACTCCTTCAGTACCACGTCTGGATCGCTCAGGTGGTGAAAGACATCGTACAATAGAACCACATCCAAGGTATTATCCGGCAACCCAGTTTGGCAATCGGAAAGAATGGTTTCCACATTCGCCAGCTGCTTTTTGGAGGCGATACCCTGAACCTTACGAATTGCCGATGGATGGATATCCAGGGCGTAAATTTTCCCTGATTCGCCTACCAAGTCTGCCAAGGGAATTATGTAACCACCGGGTCCACAGCCATAATCGAGCGCCTGAAATCCCGGTTTTACCCCCACCTCTTTTAATATATTCTTGCGGGGCAAGAAGAAATCGCGAAATTTGTAGCCCACCGACATGAATTGAAAATCAAAATTGGACATTGGTTTATCCACGGCGGTTTCCTATCCCTCCCCTAACCATAACTAGCCCTTATGCTTTGCCAGCCAGTACTCGATGCTGTCAGCCAGGGCCAGCCAGCTGGCTTCGATGATGTTAGTGGAGCTGCCCACCGTCCGCCAGTTTTCCCGGCCGTCGCTGGATTCAATGAGCACCCGGACCTGCGATGCAGTGCCGGCGGTTTCCTCGAGGATGCGCACCTTATAATCAATTAGTTTTACAGCAGTCAAGTCAGGATAGAACTGGAGTAAAGCTCTTCGCAGAGCCTGGTCGAGGGCGTTGACCGGGCCATCGCCCTCAGCAGCTGTATGCACTATCCTGTCATCCACCCTGACCTTGATAGTAGCTTCTGACAATGGCTCTTCCTGATTTCCTCTGCTGGGCGGGCGGCGCCGTTTCTCCACCACCACCATGAAGTCAACTAACTCAAAAGGCGGCTGATAGTCAGGTTGAACCCGGCGGAGCAAAAGGTCGAAAGACGCCTCGGCAACATCATATTGAAAGCCCTGCTTCTCTAATAACTTAATTTGCTTCAGTACTTCCTCAACCTCCTTGCCTTTAGGGACAGGTATTCCGCGCTCTTTAGCTTTAGAGATAATACTTCCCTTCCCGGCCAGCTCGGAAACAACAACATGCGGGCGGTTACCTACCAGACTCGGGTTTATATGCTGGTAGCTATCTTCCCATTTTATTAAGCCTGATATGTGAATTCCAGCCTTATGGGTGAAGGAATCATCGCCCACATAGGGAAGCCGGTCATAATGAGGCATATTAGCCAGTTCTGATATATAGCGAGAGACATCGCTGAGCTTGCTTAGCTGCTCATCGGTAACACAGTCGATGCCCATCTTAAGTTTCAAAGTTGCTATGATGGAACAGAGATTGGCATTGCCACAGCGCTCCCCATAGCCATTCATGGTTCCTTGAACCTGAATAACTCCCGCTTCCACGGCAGCCAGGGAGTTAGCCACAGCCAGCTCAGCATCGTTATGTGTGTGAATGCCCAAAGGAACAGGGCTTGCCTTTTGAACAGCTTTAATAGCTTCCGTTATCTGTCGTGACAGGGTACCGCCATTGGTATCACAAAGAACCACGCATTCCGAACCAGCTTTAGCCGCAGTCACCACCACCTGCAAGGCATATTCTGGATTATCCTTATACCCATCGAAGAAATGCTCGGCATCGAAGAAAACCCTGAGCCCCTTTGCCTTGAGGTAACTTATGGACTCTGTAATCATGCTGAGGTTTTCTTCCAGCGTTGTTTCCAGAACCCGGGTTACCTGCTTATCCCAGGCTTTTCCCACGATAGTGGCCACCCTGGTTTTGGCTTGAAGCAAGGCCTGGAGATTAAGGTCCTTTTCCGCCTGAGAATTCGCGTGCCTGGTGCTGCCAAAGGCAACCAGGGTAGAATATGTCAAGGCTAACTTCTGTGCCCTGGCAAAGAACTCAGAATCTTTGGGGTTAGAACCGGGCCAGCCACCTTCTATGAAGTCAATGCCCAGCTCATCTAGCTTCTGGACAATCTTGAGCTTATCCTCGACAGACAAAGAAATCCCTTCCTGTTGGGCACCATCCCTTAGAGTGGTATCATAAAGCTGCACTGTCGACATTTAAAATTCCCCTAACCTTTCACTTTTTGAACAATAAAATCTCCCATCTCCCTTGTTCCCACCCGAATTTTGCCTTCTGACATTATATCGTAAGTTCTATAATCTTTCCCTAAAGCAGCAAGGACGGCATTTTCTACAGTCTGGGCTTCAGTCTCCAGCGCAAAGGAATAGCGAAGCATCATAGCTACGCTCAAAATAGTAGCAATAGGGTTAGCCAGGTTTTGCCCCGCTCGACTGGGAGCGCTGCCATGAATCGGCTCATACATGCCGAAGGTTCTTCCCTTGGGAATTCCTGCCAAGCTAGCCGAAGGGAGCATGCCCATAGAGCCAGCCAGCATCGAAGCCTCGTCGGTTAGAATATCCCCAAACATATTTTCCGTGACCAAGACATCCAGTTCAGCGGGACGCTGAATAAACCTCATAGCACAGGCATCAACCAGCATATGCTGAAGTTCAACATCGGGGTAATCGGCGGAAATTTCTATAGCAATCTGCCGCCAGAGCCGGGACGACTGGAGAACATTGGCTTTATCTACCGAAGTTAACTTTTTACGGCGGCTGCGAGCCACCTCAAAACCGACTCTTAATATGCGCTCAATTTCCATCTCGGAATAAGACATGGTATCAACGGCCTGCCTTCCCTCCGGAGTTCGCCACTGTTTCTTGGGCTGCCCAAAGTAAAGTCCGCCTGTGAGTTCTCTGACCACCATCAGGTCAACCCCCTTAACCACCTCCGGCTTGAGATTAGTGGAATTCACCAGCATAGGGAAAACTTTCACGGGGCGCAAATTAGCAAATAACGCCAGCCCCTTACGCAAAGCCAGAAGCCCATCTTCAGGGTGAATTTTGGCTTGGGGGTCATCCCACTTAGAACCGCCAACTGCGCCAAGCAGCACCGCATCACATTGTTTACACATCTTCAAAGTTTCATTGCTGAGGGCTGTGCCCAGGGTGTCTATAGCAACGCCACCTATAAGATCATCATGAAAGCGGAAGCTATGCCCGAACTTCTCACCCACGGCTTGCAAAACCTTTAGCGCCTGGGTTATCACCTCAGGGCCAACACCATCGCCGCGTAAAACCGCTATATTAAATTCCATACCTGTTTGCCTCTCGTTCTTCGCGATCTACCACAGAAACCATGCTTGTTATTATGATTGCTAAGTTCATCACAAAGGCCTCTTTTTCTCATCTAACAAAATAACATTATCAGCTACCTTATCATATAAATCGCTCAGCGTGAATATGATGATTTGATAATCCGAGGCCAGCGTTTTGAAAAAGTTTAGCGTGTTAGCCAGACGAACAGAGTCAAAATTAACAAAGGGGTCATCCAATATTAAAGGCGGCTTTTTGTCCCGAAATATCAATTCCACCAAAGCCAGCCGAAAGGCTAGGTAAAATTCGTCAATTGCCCCACCACTTAACTCTTCAGGCTTAGCCCAGTCCCCTTTCTCATCCGAATATACCCAGAACTCCAGGGATCCTTTATTAACTCTTCTTACCTGCTTATATTTATCATTGGTAAAGACAGTCAAATATCTCTGAATTTCTTTCTCCAAGGCTTCCTCAGTTGACGAAAGGGTCTCAGTTCTCGCCCAGGAGACAAATTCCCTCGCTAATGCATAAACTTTCACCTTTCTCTCTTCATGTTTCAAAGCTTCCTGAAGGCTTTCCACTTCTTCTTCTAGTCTAACTTGCTCCTCAGCATCACGTTTCGCTGCCTTAATGACTGCCATGCTATCCCTTCTACGGTCTTCAAGCTCGTTTCGTGTCGCCTCTAAACTCTGAAGTTTCCTTTCCAATTCGATGTATTCGTCCGGGCTCAGGTGCGTTTCTATCAAATCCTCAGTAAGTTTCGCCTTCTCAACCGCTAAATCCCTCGCTATTTCTCGTTTTTGCTTCTGGAGATCTTCGACCGTCCTGCCTCTCAACATTCCCTTTAGCTGAGCTTCCAAGCTACTTTTTTCTTTAAGCCTAAATCTAAAATCTCTTTCCTTTTTATCAAAATCAAGAACCGTGCTACACTTAACCTCAACCAGCAACCTTTCCTCTTCCTTGCCAAGTTTACCGAGAGCTTCCTTCATTTTTTGAATGCGCTCTTCAATACCCGCAATGCTGGCCTTATCTCGGACAAGGGCAGCTATGGCAAGAAGAGCTGCGCCCAAGATTATCAATCCTAGGAGGTAGAAGGGACCAACCAATACTCCTATTATCCCGCCTGCCAATATTATTATCGAAGTAGCTATGCCTTTCCTGGAAGCAAAAAATCTCACAAATTTTTCCCTTTTCAATTTCTCCTTCGCTTCAGCTAGTTCCGTTTCCCGCATAGCCAGGTCCTTCTCGATATCCCCACGTCTATTCTGGATTGCATCCAGCCCCCTTCTAAATTCCGAGACCTGTAGCTCATTTTCAAGTCCCTCAATGGACCTAAGTGCCTCATTTGCCTCTTCAAGTTTGGTCATTAGTTTATTTATCCCGCCAAGTAGCTCCTCCACCTCATCATATTTATGCTCTAAGTCTTTTATAGATGCCTCTATTTTTTTACGCTGGTTGTTTTTCTCCAACAAAGCCTTGGCATTCTCATATTGCTCCTTGACCTGAGCCAGTTGTTTGTTCACTTCCACTAGCTCGATTTTTTGCGCCTCAACTATTGAGACCTCGTTTTCAATATCAGCATATTCCCGTAAACGATTCTCTAGCTGTCTGTTCAGAGATTTCAAGCTACCGTCGATTTTTGCCGGCCTATCCAATCCCTTCCTCATCTCAGATATTTTGTCATCTAGCTTTTGCATCACCTGCGAGGCAAGGGTGCTCTCTTTACCACCACTTACAATTTCCTCCAAGCTCTCGCTAATTTCCTTCTTACCTGATGAGATTTCGTTTACCTGGGCTTGACGAATACAAGAGGAACATAAGAAGAGGTTATCAGAATTGGTGCCTAGTAGCTCAGCCATTTTCTTTGAAATTTCCTTGAAAGTATCAAGTTCTTCTCGAGTATTACCATCAATAAGCCTGACTGTCCCTTTGTCAAAATCCTTCTCCAACAGATATCTGTTCCCTTTATCCTCAAACTCCAGGCTAGTTTCACATTGCCTGGTTGAACCCCAGGAAACATAATCTTTAAGCTCTTTCGCAGTGCTTTTGGGATTATGGAAAAGAGCAACAATGATACCATCAAGTAAAGTGGACTTGCCCATTTCATTTAGCGGTCCTTTGACCACATTTATCCCAGGGCTGAACTGAGCTTGAAAATCAACAAGTCTCTTGAAGTTTTTGAGCTCAAGCCTTTTCAACCACATTATAAGACGTCCTTCCCATCCAGAAGAGCGATGCCATACTGAAGGGCACTTTCAGCAATGTCTCTCTCTTCACCCTCCAAACTATCGATTTGCCCCCTCATTAGCTTAATAAATCTATTCCTAATCAACCGCTCTTCATCCTCTGTGATCTCTCCTGACTGCGGATGAGATTTATCAATAACACCAAGATGAAAAAATTTCTCCCCCAATTCGGTTTCCAATTCCTCAGGATTTGCTATAAGTTCGGCATCGCGAAGCCCTTTAAGAGTGACTCTTCTTATCAGATTCTGATTTGCCCCATCGGAAATTATCGCCTTTGGCTTCGCCAGGTCTTGTATTTCACTCATGTCTATCTCTACTTCGTCATAGTCACGAAGTCCAAGCTCTTTGGGTTCAACCTCAACCTCGCCGGAGTCCAAAAGGCTAACTAAAAGCACAGCACCTCTTTCTCTTTGGTCAGGTATCCACTCCGGCGGGCCGGAATACCAAGCTGGAGGCTTTTCTGAACAGTTATAGACTCGGTGCCAGTGCCCCAGTGCCAGATAATCCATGCCACTGGCTTTAATTTCCTCAAGCCTGAATACATGGTCATCCTCCGCTATCTTTTCTGGGATGTAGAACGACCCGTGAGCCATAGCGACATGAAACTTACTTGAGGTCGAACGCTTGAGCCCTTTCAGTGGGCTTATATAAGACCTATTACTCAGGTTTGGCTTCCCATACACCGTTAAATCAAGATTGGGATATTCCTTGGAGGATATATTTTCATCAGCAAAAATTTTTAGATTAGAGCATTTTCCTTCAAAGTCAACTTTTCTGTAAATTGACGAGGAATCAAAAGAATCATGCGTGCCAGGGATAAGGCAGACTGGAATGTTATTTGACCCAAGCAAATTAAATTGCTCTATTACTAAATCTATATTCTTTTGCGGCTGCTGGTTAGCATTGAATAGGTCTCCGGCAACTAAAATGATATTCACCCTTTCATCTATTGCAGTAGCTATGATGCTCTTGAATGTGGTTCTCAACTGCTCCCGCTGGGACTCGCTCTTATCTCCCAGACCCGGGAACTTCGCACCTAGGTGTATATCGGCGGTGTGCAAAATTTTGAGCATGCCAAATGCCCCTTCGCCAAGAGCGCCGTTAAAATTCTTAAACCGGCGTTCTTATTGAGATTGTTTCGCTCTGCTCGCAATGACTTCTTAACCACGAATCTTGGGGAGCAGCAAAACACCTACGATAATCGCAGTTGCTATAACAGAGACCAAATACATTCCTGCCCCGGCAGCTAGACCTATAGCGGCAGTTATCCAGATGGTGGCTGCGGTGGTTAGTCCTGCCACCTCTTCTTCACGCTGTCCACGGAGAATAACTCCAGCACCGATGAAACCAACACCGACCACCACTCCAGCAGCAACTCGAGAGATGTCAACCGCTGTACCACTAAACCCATATATGGATACCAAAGTGAAAAGGGCTGCTCCAGAGCTAACTAAAATATGCGTACGAACTCCCGCTGTCTTGCCTGCCCGCTCCCGCTGAAAACCAATGCCTGCCCCCAGGGCAACAGCCAATAAAAACCTCAGTATCATTTCTAGCCAGGGATTCAAATTCATCATCTCCTCGTTCAGAAGACTTCAGAGGGCTTAATTTCTAAATTTAAGAGTTTTGCCTTCGATATTACTTACCCCCCTTTTTTGCCGCCAACAGACGATTCAGGGCATTCATGTATGCCTTGGCACTGGCAACAATGACATCAGTGGCAGCACCACGCCCGGTATAGGTTACACCCTTACTCTCTATTCGTATCAAAACTTCCCCGATGGCATCAATCCCCTCGGTAACCGATTTAACGGTGAACTCCGTGAGTTCATTAGGTATCCCAACTATGCGATTGATAGCTTTATATACGGCATCCACAGGACCCGTGCCCAAAGCAGCATCAGCCAAACTCTGCCCCTCTGGACCGATGAGCCTAACTGTTGCCGTAGGGATACTATGGTCACCACAGGAAACTTCAACATGGTCAAGATGGTACATTTCGGTAACAGTGCGCAGTTCCTCGGCTATCAAAGATTCAATATCTCGGTCTGTGACTTCCTTTTTCTTATCTGCTAACTCTTTGAAGCCCTGAAAGGCGCGATTTAAGTCTTCTTCGCTTAAAGTGTAGCCAAGCTCGGATAGTCTCTCCTTGAAGGCATGTCTACCACTCACCTTATTCAATACCAAGGTACTCGATGGTATGCCCACCGATTTAGGGTCCATAATTTCGTAAGTGATAGACTTTTTGAGCACGCCATCTTGATGGATACCTGACTGATGGCGGAAAGCGTTTGCCCCAATGATAGCTTTGTTAGGCTGGATGGAAAAACCAGTAAGCTCGCTAACTAAACGACTTGTCCTGTAAATTTGAGTCGTATCGATACCGGTGGTGAGATTGAAGAAATCCTGGCGAGTTTTTAAAGCCATGACAATTTCCTCTAGAGAAGCGTTGCCAGCTCGTTCACCGATGCCGTTAATAGTACATTCAACCTGCCGCGCACCTACCCTTATTGCTTCGAGGCTATTAGCCACAGCCAACCCCAGATCATTATGACAATGCACGCTGACTACAGCCCTGTCGATGTTAGGCACGTTGTCCATTATGCCCCGGATTAAACTGCCAAATTCCTGAGGGGTAGCATAGCCCACAGTATCGGGGATGTTAACCGTGGTTGCTCCAGCATTGATCACTTCTTCCAGAATTTGATAGATGTAAGCAGGGTCAGCACGACTAGCATCCATCGGTGAGAACTCAACATCGTCTAAATAACTCTTAGCTCGAGCTACCATCTCCTGAGACATCCTTAGAACCTCATCCCGACTCTTCTTAAGCTGGTGAGCTAGGTGAATGTCTGAAGCTGAAAGAAAAACATGAATCCGGGGATGCGCAGCTTCCTTAACCGCCTCCCAGGCCCTGTCTACGGCTTCAATACTGGCAAGGGTCAGAGCACAAATTGTGGGACGCTTAAGCTCCCGGGCAATAAGGCGGACAGCCTCAAACTCTCCAACTGAGCTGGCAGGAAAGCCAGGTTCAATAACATCAACGCCAAGTCTGTCCAGTTGCCTGGCTATTCCCAGCTTTTCCTGGAGGTTCAAGCTCGCTCCCGCGGCTTGCTCACCATCTCGCAAAGTAGTGTCGAAAATGATGACCTTTTCCATAATTATCTCCCTTTTGAAACTCTGGCCAATTATCCCTTTCCAATATTTTCGTGAAAAAGCCTAGCTTTTGGCCAAGAATTGCTTCTAGGTAAACAACAGTGAATAGAATAAACGCCAAAGGCAAATTTGTCAACGACGGTGAAATCGAGGCATAATTTAGTGCTGGGAGGCAAGCTTAAAAATGGTACTGATAGTAGATAACTATGATTCCTTTGTTTATAACCTAGCCCAATACCTGGGGGAACTGGGTTGGCAACCAGTGGTCTATCGTAATGACCAGATAACTCTAGCTCAAATCGAAGAGTTAGCCCCCAGCCATATCATTATCTCCCCAGGGCCCTGTACACCCTTAGAAGCAGGCATGTCTAACGAGATAGTGCGGCATTTCGGTGGTAAAATCCCCTTACTGGGGGTATGTTTGGGGCATCAATGCATTGGCTACGTCTACGGGGGCAAAATTGGTCAGACCTTGCCAGTCCACGGCAAGACCTCCATTATCCACCACGATGGCAAAACCATCTATCAAGGCTTACCCAATCCTTTCCCAGCAACCCGCTATCATTCCTTAATTATCGAAACAGAGGGGTTTCCATCCTGTCTCATAATCACCGCCAAAACTCCTGAAGGCATAATAATGGGGGTAAGACACCGAGATTATGTAGTGGAGGGGGTTCAGTTTCACCCTGAATCCATCCTCACCGAAGTAGGACACGATGTTTTGAACAACTTTCTTCGTTTTACCCGGCCAGCTTGGAGCGAGAATCAAATACCGAATCCAAAATGCTAAAAGAGCAAAATGCAAGATTTTATAAATCCTAAGCACGAAATCCTAAATCCTAAACAAATACAAAACACGAATGACAGAAACTCAAAACTGTTTAGCCCCTTTGGATTTTGGTCATTTGATATTGTTTAGAATTTAGAGCTTAGAATTTAGGATTTTTGTTACGTGACAGAAATTATTTATCTCAACGGCCGATTTATCCCCCGCTCCAAGGCCAGGATTTCTCTATTCGACCATGGCTTCCTTTACGGATACGGGTTATTCGAGACTATGCGGGCTTACGAGGGGCATATCTTCCGCCTCGACCACCACCTTGCCCGCCTTCGCCATTCCGCCGAGAGGATTGGTTTGGCAAACAAGCTGGCCGCTTTTGACCTAGAAGCCGCTTGCACTAAAACTTTAGAAGCTAATAAGCTCAAGGATGCCCGCTTGAGGCTCACCGTTTCAGCCGGAGAAGGCGACATGACGCCTGACCCCGGCACTTGCTCTAACCCTACCGTCTTAATCACTGCCCGAAACCTTGTTCCCTTACCACCGGAAAAATATGAATCAGGTTTTAAAGCAGCGCTATCCTCCATGCGCCGTAATAGCCAGTCGCCCTTATCCCGACTAAAGTCTACCTGCTATATGGAAAATATCCTCGCCCTGATGGCAGCCAGAGCTACGGGATGCGATGAAGCTATCTTGCTCAATGAGCAGGGCTACCTGGTCGAAGGCAGCATCAGCAATATTTTCCTGGCGAGCAATGGACAGCTCATCACGCCTTCATTGGAAACCGGTGCACTGCCTGGGATTACCAGAGAGACAGTTCTAGAAATAGCTCGGGCCTCAAATATCAAAACCCTGGAAAGACGGGTGGAGTTAAAAGAGCTAATCGAGGCTGAAGAGGCCTTTATCACCAATTCCATACTGGAACTCATGCCCTTGACCTGGTTTGAGGGTAAGCCTATCGGCACAGGTAAACCCGGCCAGCTAACCAAAGAATTGCTGGCTGCTTATAAAGAGCTCCTAAAATAAAGGGCCAAGTCTTGCAATCCAACATTTAGCAAAGGCCCTTTTCGATTGGAAAGCAACAAGACTCGAAACCAAAAATGAAAATGCATGATGCAAGACCTGACAATTTACTTGCAAGATTCCAGACACTGCCAAAATCTCCTTGACAATCCCTATGGTTATAGATATAGCTTATAGATAACCTTGCGAGAAGAGTTAATTGTAGCAATGCGCCTTGGATGCTTATCAGACAGAGACAAAACTAGGTGGAGCTATAGACGGCCAGCTGTATGTTTCAATCTCTGGCTCTCTTGGTGGCCCTACCACATCCCAAGTTACCTCCATTCCTTGGGGAGAAGGTATTTTTAATCCCCTCTCCTGTAGCATTGAAATGTATAGCTCCGTGACTTCCCGAAGATTGTGAAGGGCTTCCTCTAGAGTGCTGCCATGGCTCATACAGCCTTCCAGTTCAGGGTGATATGCCACAAAACAGGACTCGTTGTCTGTTGTTACATCAGGAACGACAATGGTAGAGTAAGGGGTGCCTGTGTATTCTCTAATCTTGTTTTCCATGTTTGGCCTCCATTTCTTCAAGCCTTCTGGCAAGGTGCAATGCGTGTTCGATATATCCGTTTGCTAGAGATCGAGAACGTGTCACAGTCGCCCTCAACTCTGGAAATTTTGGGTGAATGTATACACGATGTTTACCTCCTTCTCTAAACTCAAAACCTAATCCAACATACAGTTTTTCTAGGTCATCAGCAGACCAGCCGCCTTTGCTGCGGCGCATGCTCTCCAATAAGTGCTCAATTGGTGGCATTCATCTCAAGTCTTGGCTACAGGAGGTGTATGGCTTACTCGGAAAGGTACGTTTTTTTTAGTTTCTCCTCCTATGAGAATGGAAAAAACGTAGTCTCCCTCTGCATCGAATTTCACGTTGTTGAAACCCATGATTGAATTTATTCGTACAGGTCTACCCGGCTCGCCTCTCGGCACTTCAAGGTTGCCCCGTATGGACAAGATTTGATTTGCAGCTTCATCCAGTAGCTTAATCTCTACGTCCTTTCTTGTTTCCCATTCGGCTGGGCCAGCCTCTGCCTCCCATACCAACAGCATTTGAGGATGAACCCAGGGAAGGACACGAGCGTTTATGTGAGTAAAAAGACCCATCACATTCAGCTTACCTTCTTTAGTCACATTTGCATAATCGGCTAAAACTGCTAGAGTAACTTCCATATGAGTTAGAATATCACGGGTCCGATAATCATGCAACTTGCGAATGTCTGTGCCTCGCTCCAAACATGATATCTTGCAAAACTTGGCCCCCTTTCTTAATAGCAGCGATTCACTAGTTAAGCTCGCTGCCTCAGCGCCTAAAGCACTTAATTCAGGGGACTTTGACCTGGTATTTGGCCTTGCCTTCCTCGTAGAGGTCGCCGCCGTGGATGTCGTTTACGACTGTGACAGGGAAATCCTCCACCTCCAGACGGCGAAGGGCTTCAGCGCCGAGTTCTTCGTAGGCTACCACCTCCGCCTTTTTGATGCTCTTAGAGATTATGGCGCCGGCACCCCCTATCGCCCCCAGGTAAACCGCCTTGTGCTTGACCATGGCATCCTTCACCGCTTGGGACCGCAGGCCTTTACCAATCATTCCCTTCAGTCCCTCGGCCATTAAGCGGGGGGCATAAGCATCCATCCGACCACTTGTGGTGGGACCAGCCGAGCCGATTACCCTCCCCGGCCTGGCCGGGCTAGGCCCCATGTAGTATATGGTTGCCCCCTTGATATCGAAAGGCAGAGGTTTCCCCTGGTCCAGAGCCTCGACCATCCTTTTATGAGCGGCATCGCGACCAACATAAATAACACCGGTAAGTAGAAGATTGTCCCCTGCTCTAAGGCCCTTCAAGATTTCGTCAGTCAAAGGAAGCATAACCTTTTTCTGCATAGTTCGTCTCCTTCTTTTTATTCTTCGCTTTTTCCCTTTGAAGCCTCTTAAAGATGAGACCTTTCACCCTAGAATTTGTTACTGATTCCCAGTTTTGATCTTGAGTGCTTGCCTTCTGCACACTCTCGCTTCTTTAACTGTCCTGCTTTCTCCCTCTCCCCTCCCCCCGACTTCGCAACCTCCCCTCCAACTTGCTGATCACTAAGCAAGTCGAGAAAATCGTCCTTCTTATCCTACTTTCACTCCTTTTAGTATATCCCTGGCGATGATGTTTCTCTGAAGTTGCAAGGCGAAATTGGTGGCACTCATGGCAGTGGCATCGCGACAAAACCTTTCCATAGGCAGTCCGGCAACATATGCCGGGGCACTGAAAATATGAGCGGCATTATCAGCAACATAGTGAATCATCTGCGTGACAAACAGTTTCACCATAGCCGCTTCGCGCCGCAGCGATTGTCCCTGATCCGCTCTCCAAGCAGCTTCATAAACCATAAGCCTAGCAGCATGAATATTGGTAGCTATATCAGCTAATGCTGCTTGTACGCTAGGCCGCCCAGAAATAATTTGCCCAAATGATGTCCAGGTTTGAGCTTGTGTTGTTGATTCCTCCAGTATGCGCTGCGCTGCTCCCACACATCTAGCGCCCCTGACAATTCGTCTTGCAGGAAGCCACTTTTTGCCCAGATGGAAAGCCTTCCCCTCTTCACCTAATACATTTTCTGCCGGCACTTGGCAACGATCAAAAACTAAGGAAATAGGCTCTCTCACTTGGGCTTCCCAGCCTGCTTTTTCTTTGCCACCGCTTGCGGCAAACCCAGGGGCATCTTTATCCACCAAGAAGCAAGTCACTCCATCTCTCGGCTTTCTATCCAGAGTAGTCTTGGCGAAAACTACGGCAAAGTAATCTTCCCCTGCTCTGGAAAGGGATGCCTTCCTGCCATTAAGACTATAGTAACCATTTGTTTTCTCTGCTTTCATTTCCATATCTTCGAAGCCTTCCTTGCCAGGCTCCATTAGTGCTAAGTAGGCATATTTTTGCCTCTCTAGGACTGGTGCGAAATACTTTTCCCTCTGTTCTGGGCTGCAATCAAAGAGTATGGGGGTAACGTCACCAAAGTTAAAAGGCACTATTGTCTGAGCCAATTCTTCTTCAACCAGGCAATTACCCAGAGTATCCAAGCCACCTCCTCCAAGTTCCTCTGGTATGCTTACCCCCCATAAGCCCAAATCCTTCACCATTCCCATCAACTCCCTTTCTTTTTCCACAGGGAGATACATGGTGGCATCACTAAGGTCAGCCGCCCGCCCCAAGATGCTCCTCTCCAATGGCCTTAATTGCTCGGTAACAAAATCCCTGACCGTAGATTGAATCATCTTTAATTCATCAGATAACTCAAAATCCATCTGATCCCTCCCTAAATCCCTCGCTTAGGATAAGGCCTCCTCCGCAAATAAATCCAAATCGGGCTCATCTTCATCGCCTATTCGCTGCTCCAGCCGGGACATCACTTCTATCATGCGACGATTGACTATGTAATTCTTAATAGTGGTATCTACTTGAGGACAAGCCAGAACACAAGCATCACATTGATCGCAATCGGCGCCGACTATGATTTCCAGCGCCATAGACGTCCTTTGCTCTGTCTTTTCCCGCCGAGAAGGTTCACGGAACAAAAAGGGGCAAACATCTATGCAACATCCGCACGCCAGACATTCCTTATGTCCCGCAATATTTTCAGTTATATTTAAGGTGTGTCCTGGATTAAACCCGCTGGAAAGGAGCCTGCACCGAGCCACAGGCGGGCTGTTAATATTCAGGATTTCATTTAAGACGGTTTCAACCTGCTTGACGTCTGCTTGCTCACGTAGCGGCATATAATCACCCCCTAAATCCAGCGTACAGCCCTGTCGCCAAAAGGCGTGTAGGAGCTTACCTGACCAAGTGGCTGAAAGCCGGGCACAGGGCGTTCCTGATTGGCATAATTAGGCAAGAGCATGGGGGAAACGGGCATGTCTTCCAGACCTGCTTCCTTAATTTCCCGCTGCCATTTGCGCACATGGTCTAAAGTAAGCTTACCTAGATTTCCCTCTTTAGCCCATTGAGCTGCTGCCTTTCCTGCCCTTCTTCCAAAGACAAACAAATCCAGGGTAGAGTTGCCGATAAGCCTATTCTTGCCGTGCACTCCACCTTCAGCTTCACCAGCAGCGAACAATCCCGGCACGGGAGTAGAGGCATCAGCCTTGATTACGATTCCGCCATTTTGGTAATGAAGGGTGGGGTAAACCAACATTGGTTCCTTCGCTATGTCTATATTAAAGCGGGCGAACTGGCGAACCATAGCTGGCAATTCCCTAGCAATGGTTCCTGCCCCACGCAGTATATCAATCATCGGTGAATCCAGCCATATGCCCACTTCGCCTGTCGGTGTAGTTACCCCCTTGCCACGTTGCTTGCATTCTCGGATCTCTGCTGAGGCTTCAGTATCTCTCGCCTCCAAGGGATGAACAAACTGCTCCCCATCACAATTAACGAGCTCTGCACCTAGAGTTCTCACCTTTTCCGTAACCAGGAACCCCAAAATTTGGGGAGGAAAGGCAGCACCTGTGGGGTGATATTGCATAGTATCTATGTGGACAAGGGGACAGCCTACACGGTAAGCCAGCACCAAGCCATCAGCAGTGGCACCATAATGGTTAGTTGTGGGGAAGCCCTGGATATGAGTCCGACCCATGCCGCCAGTAGCTATGACCACCGCTTTAGCTCGCACTATGGTCATCTGCCTGGTTTCTAAGTTCATTAATATCGCTCCAGCTACTTGACCCTTATCATCCATCAATAACTCTACCGCTGGCTCAAACTCCAGCCAGTTTATTTTCCTCCCGTGCATATTCCTCTGGCGGATCTCATCACGTATAACCCTCATCTCCTCAAGTCCGGTATAGTCTTTACAGGAATGTAATCTCCTCCGAGAAGCACCGCCTCCGGAGAGCTCATGCATGGAACCATTAGACTCCTTATCCCAGTTAACCCCCAGACCCTCCAGCCATCTAATCACGCTGGGAGAATCTTTTACTAGTGCTTCCACCAACTCAGGATCATTAACATAATGCCCTCCGCCCATAGTATCTAGATAATGCATTGCTGGGGAGTCATTGGGCCTATCGCATGCTTGTGTTCCTGCCTGGGCTCCTATGGTATTGGCATCTCCCAGACGTAATTTTGACGATATTAGGACATTGGCGCCGCTTTCCTCGGCTAAAAGAGCCGCAGCTCCACCAGCTCCACCACAGCCGATAACCGAAACGTCTACATCGTAATCAATCTTGCTTAGGTCAATTTTATCGGGCTCAATTCGGCTATTTCCCTCCAATAAATCAGCTATCTCCAGAGGTGCAGAACCACCCTTGTTTGGCCCGATTCTTAACTCACGAAACTGCTCTTTTTTGTAGTCCGGGTGGAACTCAGATACCAATGAAGTCCTTTCCTCCGCAGAAATACGGGGGAAGTTTCCCCCTTCTAGCCGCTTTGCCCTCGTCGCCTCTACCTTTCTTTTGCTCTCTTCCATAGAAGCAGGATATGGCATGGTAGCTGTCTCCTTTCTCCTGCGAGGCTTGAGCCTCACGTTATTTGGCAGGCTCTATTTCGCGCTTGGCATATAACTCACGCAGCTCGTCCTGAGACATCTTCTTCAGTTTCTCTAGCTCAGCATCAAATTTCCCTTTGTCTATTTCTTCTACTCTGCCCAGAAGGTGCTTAGATTCGAGCGCAAGATAGGCCCCCCTCAGCCTTCGAGCTGCCATGGCCATGACATATGGCTGTAGTCCTTGCGGGCACCTGGCAGCACACAGGCCGCACATTACGCAATCGAAAGATTTCTCATATACCTTCTCATAATCGCCTCTTATGGCAGCAGACATAAACTCCATTACTTCCAGATCTTGGGGGCAACTTTTAGTACAGTTATTGCAGCCAAAACAAGTAAGGATAATGGGGTAAAGCTTCTCTAGTTCATTTTCGCCCTCCTTGGGCTCTAAATCCTCCACGTTGTAAAGAGCTTCAACAGTGGGGAAAAATGGTATTTGGGTCAAGTACATGTCTTGCTCGATAGCTTTCTGACAGGCAAGGGCGTAGCTAAGCTGAGGGTCGTTTTTAAAGCAGTATACTGTGGCACAGGCACCGCAAAATCCGGAGCGACACCCTACACTGCGAACAAGATTGTAACCACAATATTCTAACGCTGCCTGGATGGTAAGTCCCTCAGGAACTTGATAATGCTTGCCCATTATATAAATATCCAGGGTTTTGACTTTTTCTTTCTCGGCAACTTCAGCTTCGGCCATTTTCGCCTCCGTTTATAGGATTGCTTCTTCGTGGCGAGCACACCAGCACTGCATATTGACGGCTACAGGCATGCTGGCAATGTGGCAGGGAAATGTTTCCACATGGACTGCCAGAGCGGTCACTGTGCCACCGTAGCCCATAGCACCGATACCCAGATTATTGACCTTTTCCAGAATTTCCTTTTCCAAAGCGGCAACCTCGGGGTCAGGACTGGGCTCGCCGACTTTGCGCAACAGAGCCTTCTTGGCTATAAACATGGTCTTGTCCGTCGTCCCACCTATTCCGACGCCGATAATAACCGGTGGACAGGGATTGCTGCCGACCTGGCTAACGAGGTTGACGACAAAATCTACCACCCCCTGACGTCCCTGAGACGGAGATAGAGCAGTCAGACGAGAGCAATTTTCCGAGCCACCGCCCTTGGGCAAGACGCTGATTTTCAGCCTGTCTCCAGGGACAATGTCGGTATGAATCATAGCCGGAGTGTTATCCTTGGTGTTTACCCTGGCAAAGCAGGGCCCGTTTACTATGGATTTACGTAAATAACCCTTATCGTACCCCTGGCGCACTCCTTCATTGATTGCCGTGTAAAGGTCACCTCCGGTTATGTGCACTTCCTGGCCCAGATCCAACATGACCACAGCAGCACCGGTGTCCTGACAAAGGGGAATTTGTTCCTTGCCGGCTATGTTTGCATTCTCCAGAATTCTATCCAGCACGTCACGGCAAACAGGAGATTTTTCTTTTTCTCTTGCTTGCCTCAATGCAATTATCACATCCGGGGGCAAATAATGGCAGGAATGCTCAAACAAAAGAGCTAGGGTGTTCGTTATATCACTGGCTTTGATTTCCCTCATTTTTTGCCTCGTGTCATTGCGAGCGAAGCGTGGCAATCGCCAGGATTGCTTCGTCGCTACGCTCCTCGCAACGACAATGCCTTTCTAGCCTTATTACCTTTGGGAGAGTGAGACTAGCATCCATCAGGAACAGGATTTTCGCCTTTTCTCCCTTCTTTTCAATTGGCTTTTTCAGGGTCTCGTGAATCTCGGGAAAAAGAGAGGACTATCGAGAATCTTTATATCTACTTTATCATCTTCGACGAAAAATTTGAAGGTTCTCACGCCTCCTCTTTTTCGGAGATTGCCTTTTCTCTAACTTGCCTTCAGCTTGCCGGCTTTAACTTGAGCGATAAGTTCATCTTCCCTTTCCACTTCCTCAAGAGTCTTAGGAGCATAGGGTGGCTTCCAATCGTCCGGGATGGTCTTATCTATACCATACTTATGTTTTAGGAAGCGTGCACCTGTGGTAGGGTAAAGAGCATAAATAAGGACATCTTGAATATTCCTGGCAAATTCTTTCGATTCTTCCTTAGCTTTTTCCAGTTCGGGCTCAAGCAGGTCGGCTGGCCGGCAGGTGATAGGCTCCTTATCTCTAAGAATAGTCTCCTGAATGTCGGGGGCAATTTGAGCCGGTGGCTTGCCATAACCCCCGGATATATATTCCCTGGCCTCCTTGGAGACGAGCTTGTAGCGCCCGATTAGAACATTCTGCACCGCCTGGACGCCAACAATCTGGCTCGTAGGTGTAACTAAAGGCGGGTAGCCAAATTCCTCCCTGACCCTGGCGGTCTCCTGTCGCACCTCTGCCAGCCTGTCCAGAGCATTCATTTGCTTGAGCTGCGCCACCAGGTTCGTGGTCATGCCACCGGGAATTTGATGCACAAGGGCTCCGGTGTCGATGACCGACATTGCCGACGTATCCAGAAAATCTCTGTACTTAGGTGCGATCTGTTCCAGCATCTGGCCACACTTGAATAGCTGCTCAACGTCGAGCCCGGTGTCTCTGTTTGTGCCATATAGAGCAACCACCAGGGGTTCGATAGCCGGATGTGAGGAGCGTAAAGCAAAGGGAGACAGAGCGATGTCGATAATGTCAACCCCTGCCTCGATGGCTTTCAGCAGAGACATAGACCCCTGCCCGCTGGTGTAATGAGTATGCAGGTCGATGGGTACTTCCAAGTTTTCCTTAAGGGCTTTGATTAGTTCATAGGCATCATTAGGGGAGATAAGCCCAGCCTGGTCTTTGATACATATGGAATCGGCACCCATGTCCTGGAGGATGAGAGCTTTTTTGACAAAGTATTCCAGATTATAAATCGGCCCACCCATCCTGGGCTGGGTGAGCGAGTAACATATAGCTCCCTGATAATGCTTGCCACATTTTTTAATCGCCTGGGCGGCACGTTCGTGATTCCGCTCGTCATTCACAGCGTCGAAAACACGGAAAATATCAATACCCACCTCGGCAGCCTGCTCTACAAAGGCATCAACCAGGTCATCAGGATGGTTTCTATAAGCGACTAAATTCTGACCCCTTAGAAGCATCTGTAGCTGAGTATCGGGCATGAGTTTCTTTAACTTGCGAGGCCTATCCCAGGGGTCCTCACCCAAGAAGCGATGGGCTACATCAAACGTTGCTCCACCCCAGACCTCCATAGAATAGAAGCCACATTTATTCATCTCAGGGGCCATCCACTCCATATCCTCAGTCCGCATCCTTGTCGCCACTGTAGATTGATGTCCATCACGAAAGGTAGTATCACAAATTTTGACCGGGTTTTCAGCTTGCGGCCTTATCTTCACCTTATCAGCGGTTAAGTCCTTGGCCAAGATGGGACCTTTTCTTACTGCATTCATAAATTATCTCCTTTCCGCCATTACGAGCCTTTTTTCTCACACACAAGCAACAACAGCCAGAAGTATAGCAGCTATTGTTCCTCTTTTATTTTCCAGTTGCTCCTTTGTTAAACCCCTTTACACGGGAATATTCCCATGCTTCTTTGGAGGTCTCGTCTCTCTTTTAGTAGAGAGAATTTCCAAAGCCTTGATTATCTTGGGGCGGCTCTCACGCGGTGGAATAACTTCATCAACATATCCCCGTGAGGCGGCAATATAAGGATTATATAGCAGGTCACGATATTCTCGAATCTTTTCTTGCTCCTTGGCTTCAGAATCTGCCGCAGCCTCTATTTCCTTGCGAAAGATAATCGGTGTAGCCCCCTCAGCCCCCATCACCGCAATCTCTGCTGTGGGCCAGGCAAAAACAAAATCAGCGCCTAGATCGCTGCTACACATGGCAAGATACGAACCCCCGTAGTCTTTGCGAGTGACCAGAGTGATTTTAGGAACCGTAGCCTCAGAGTATGCCCACAAAAGCTTAGCTCCGTGCCTTATTATTCCCAGCCACTCCTGATCTTTCCCTGGCAAGTAACCAGGGACATCGGCAATGGTAAGCAGTGGAATGTTGAAGGCATCGCAGAACCTGATAAATCGGGTGATTTTATCAGAGGCATTGACGTCAAGACATCCGGCAAGGTGCATGGGTTGATTAGCAATAATACCCACTGGTCTGCCATTAAGACGGGCAAAGCAAATAATGGCATTCTGAGCATAATGATAATGGAGCTCGAGTATTTCGCCGTTATCCACAATGGATTGGATAACATCCCTCATGTTATAAACCTTGTTGGGCTCATCTGGGATTATGGTGTCAAGGGCAGGGTCAACACGGTCGGGGTTATCAGTAGGCTCAATTAAAGGAGGGTCCTCACTACTACTTGAGGGAAGGTAACTCAGAAGTTTTTTTATGAGTTCGATAGCCTGGGCATCGCTATCGCAGGCAAAATGGCAAACACCACTTTTAGTGGCATGAGGCATGGCACCGCCTAACTCTTCGGAAGTGATTTCCTCCCCGGTAACCCGTTTGATAACTGCCGGGCCGGTGATGTGCATGTAGCTTGTCCCCTTTACCATGAACACCCAATCTGTCATGGCTGGTGAATAGACTGCTCCACCAGCAGTAGGTCCCATGATTGCCGAGATTTGGGGAATAACCCCTGAGGCTGCAGAATTCCGGAAAAATATCTGTCCATAGCCTGAAAGGGCATCAACGCCTTCCTGAATCCGAGCCCCTCCAGAGTCATTAAAGCCTACTATGGGAACACCACACTTCATAGCTAAGTCCATTACCTTGCATATCTTTTTAGCATGCATCTCACCCAGTGCCCCCCCCATGGAGGTAAAGTCCTGGGAAAAAGCACACACAGGGCGACCATTTACCGTCCCATATCCAGTAACGACTCCCTCTGCGGGAATGACAACCTTATCCATGCCAAAGAGAGTGGCTCGATGTTGAACAAACAAATCAAGCTCGTGAAAGCTGCCAGGGTCAAAAAGCAGGTCGAGCCTTTCACGGGCAGTTAATTTCCCCAATTTGTGCTGCTTTTCTACCCGCTCCGGCCCCCCCAAGGCTTTTAGCTTTCTTTCTCTGTCCTTCAGTTCTTTCAACCGGTCAACAACCTTACCCATATGAATTCCTCCTCACGAATCAAACACCTTGCGAAAAAAGCTATTTTAAACTGAATTCGCAACTAAGGCAAATCTTGAGCTAACGAAATCACCGCTAAGGCTGGTCTATGGTACCTACATTTAAGAATTTTTCTAGAGTATAATCACTCAAACATGTTTGAGGCACTACTGGCTTTTTCCAAGCTTTCTGGGAGTAAAGCATGGGTAATCGTCAAACTCTAATTACCTTATGTCTAGCAAGTTTTCTTGGCAGTGTTAGCTTCAGTGTTTTACTGCCTGTCCTTCCCTATTATGCTCAAGAAATGGGTGCCTCTCCATCCCAGGTAGGTTTAATAATAGCCATCTATTCTTACGTCACCGCCATATTTCTGGTTCCCTTTGGCATGCTTGTTGATAAGATAGGGTCTCGCAGAATGCTAATCGCTGGTTTGCTCCTTTACGCCTTAACCCCTCTTCTTTACCATCCCACCAACAACCTGGTTCAACTCGGCTTTGTTCGAGCTGTACATGGCCTAGCCAGTGCTGTATTTCTCCCTGCTGCCAGTGCATTAACAATCCAATCAGTGCCTTCAGAGCGCCGGGGTGAAGCCTTAGGTTGGCTTACCATGGCAATGCAATCGTCTCTAGTAATTGGACCTGTACTGGGAGGCTTGTTATTGAACCACGGGGGTTTCCATGCTGCTTTCTATAGTTGCAGTATCATCCCGTTGGCAGGCTTGTTTTTCGTGCTTTTGAGGTTAAGAACTGTTCGGCCAGCAAGTGGTGAAATAAGGGTTAAAGGCTCTTTTACCTGGTTAAAACAGCCTGCGGTTTTTGCCGGCTTGATAACACCTTTATTTTTTACGATAGGTTCAGGCACAATATTTACCTTTATGCCTTTACACGGCCAAGCGCTGGGCATAAGCGAAACTATGGCTGGCATCATCATTGCTACCCTTTACCTGGGCTCAACCTTATTAAGAGTTCCCGGCGGCAAACTGTCGGATAAAATCGGACGAAAACCACTGATATTGCTGGGGCTGGCACTCGCCTCCACTACCATGCTCCTGATTTCTTTTACAGGCTCTGCAGCCGGTCTGATTACCTTAGCCATTTTTTATGGTATGGGCATGGGACTAGCTATGCCAGCAGCCTATGCTCTGGTAGCAGACTTAACTCCTTCCGAAATGATGGGCTTATCAATGGGTATGACTAGCAGTTTCCTCTACTGTGGCTTAGCCATTGGGCCCACAATTATGGGCGTTGTGGCCACTATGAGCAATTACCCTACTATGTTCCGCGTTTGTAGCCTAAGCTTGCTTTTGGGAATAATAGTAATCCTTAGCTTGATCGGAAGGCGACGTCGAGCTCAGACTTAAAAGCTTGTGACAGCCTGGCTCAGAATGGTATTATGGAGGGAAATTTGAAACCGCAGCTAATTGCTATAGACGGTCCTGTAGCAGTCGGCAAGAGTAGTGTCGGCTCACTGCTAGCAAAAAGATTGAGCTACGTTTTCTTCGATACAGGGATGATGTATCGAGCGTTTACCTGGAAGGTTCTCAAATCAGGTATTTCCATAGAGGACGAACAAAAGCTTTGTCAGTTGGCCAATACCACTAAATTTGATTTTGTTCCCTTACAAGGATGCTACCTCTCGCCTTTCATTGATGATGAAGACATCTCCTCCAAGCTGTTTTACCCCGAAGTAGAGGCACATGTTTCACTAGTATCGAAGATAGCGGGGATACGCCAGACCCTGATACAGGAACAGCGTAAATTAGCCCGGCGAGGAAAGGTAGTGATGGCAGGCAGAGACATTGGCACGGTGGTCTTACCTTGGGCGGAATTAAAGATTTTTCTCACCGCCTCCACCGAGGAGAGAGCCAGACGCCGCTACAAGGAACTATTAGAACGAGGAGCGAACTCAAGCCTGGAAAGTGTCCTCGCCGAATTAAAGAAGCGCGATGAGATGGATATCCATAGAACCATCTCGCCACTTAAACCGGCTGAAGATGCCATAATCATCAATACAGAAAACCTTAGCCTGGAGCAAGTTGTAGACAAAATATATACCCTGGCAGTAAACCTATGACCTTATCTCAAAAGTTTCTTTTAGCCACATGCAGACCTTTGCTCAATATTCTTTTCTCTTGGAAAGCCGAAGGAAGAGAAAACGTACCATTAACTGGTCCGCTGATTTTGGTAGCCAACCATGTTCACGTCCTCGACCCAATTTTTCTTGCATTTAGCCTTCCTCGATGGATTACTTTCGTGGCAAAAGAGGAACTCTTTCGTTCCCCCTTTTTGAGATTCTGGCTCCGCTGGGCTGGCTCTTTGTCCATACAACGTGAAGGTAGGGTCAGAGAGAAACAGCAGATACTCAAGAGCGCCAGAAATGCGTTGGAAAGGGGACTAATTCTAGGAATGTTCCCGGAGGGCGGCAGAAGTCACGACGGCAAACTCAGAAAAAGCAAAACGGGCTCCGCAGTTATAGCCTCAAAAACAAATGTCCCCATTCTTCCTCTCGGCATCGTCGGCACAGACAAGATTAGTGGCATAAGCTGGCTATGGAAACGTCCTCGCATAGTTGTTAACATTGGCAAGCCATTTAAGCTACCTCCAACCTCCAACAGGATGAGCAAGTCGCAAATGCAATTATTGACCACGCAACTGATGATGGAAATCGCTGCTCTCTTGCCGGCCGAATATCAAGGCGACTATGAAAAACACGAAAATTGAGAAGGCTGAGAAACTGGGCCTGTGCTTCGGTGTCAGACGGGCCATCAAGTTATTGAAGGAGGCAGCTAACAAATATGGAGAAATAGAAACGCTGGGACCTGTAGCACACAATAGTCTGCTAGTGGAAGCATTAGTTAATCTAGGAGTAAAGCCGATAAATCGCCTCGACCAAGCCCAAGGCAGAATCCTGGCTATCACAACTCATGGTGCAGGCCCAGTAGTATTATCCGAGATCAGAGCCCGTCACATTCATGTCATCGATACTACTTGTCCCATAGTCCGCAAAGCTCAAAACGCAGCCAAGGAATTAGCCGAGGCTGGTTTTGACGTCTTCATATTTGGAGACGAAAAGCACTCTGAGGTCAAGGGACTACTGGGTTGGACAGGAGACAAAGGCATAGCTGCTCTCGACATGAAGCAAATAGATAATTCGGGAAAATCACCATCACACATGGGTATTATCTCCCAGACAACCCAAACCCGATCTGCCTTTATCGAATTTGCCAAGCAGCTTATGGATATGGTTGGACCTAAGATTGAGGAAATGCGCCTCGTTAACACTTTATGTAAAGTAACACAGGGTCAACAAGAAGCTGCCACAAAATTAGCGTGCAGGAGTCAACTCATGATAGTGATAGGCGGAGGTAATAGCGCCAATGCCAGACATCTTGTTGAAATATGTTCGCCTTTAGTGGAAACCCACCTGGTAGAAACAGCAGACGAAGTCGACACTTCCTGGCTCGTGGGTAAGCAACACATTGGTATTACCGCCGGAGCATCCACCCCAGACGAAGCTGTAGAAGAATTAATAGACAAGCTAAGGTCTTTATAATCTTCAGCCCAGCCTGGCATCCAGCTTCCTGCCGCCAATAAGGTGAAGGTGAAGGTGAGGCACCACTTGCCCCCCCTCAGGGCCACAATTTATAACCAAACGATAACCCTTCTTGGCTATCCCTTCTTTCTCAGCTAGATTTTTAGCTATGATTATAAGGCGCCCGGCAAGCTTTTGTTGTTCCTCAGTAAGTTCAGTTGCGGATGTAATATGGGTTTTAGGTATAATGAGCACATGTATAGGTGCTTTAGGCATGATATCCCTGAATGCTAGGAAGTTTTCATCTTGATATACTATATCGCCAGGCACCTCACCAGCAACGATTCGACAAAAAATACATTCTTCAGCCATAACGTAACTCCTTTAACATACTACGCCTTCCTGATGTAAATTCCCAATCTCTTCTTGCTTATAGCCTAATTCCTTTAGTATTTCATCAGTATGCTCACCAGGGAGTGGAGGTAGACTTCTCACTCTGCCCGGCGTGCTTGATAGCTTGGGAGCTATGCCAACTTGTTTGATTTTGCCCAAGGTAGGGTGTTCCACCTCTATTACCATTTGACGATGAAGTACCTGCGGGTCACTAAAAACCTCGTCCGGTGTATAAATTTTGCCGACAGGGACATCATTATGAATCAACAATTCAAACCACTCATCTCTTGTCTTAGTTAGGAAAATTTGCTTCAAACAAGCGCGGATTTCATCCCATTTCTCATCCTTTGGCTTACAAAAGGTGTGTTCCAGAGCGAAGTGATAGGGGATATACTCTTCCTTTCCTAAAAATCGGCATAGGTTCTCCCAGAAATGTGGCTCGAGGCAGCCAATGGTAATCTGTTTACCGTCCTTGGTTTCGTACACTCCGTAATAAGGATAGGCACCATGAAGCCACGATTCACCTCTCTTCAACATTGAGCCGTCAAGAAAGTAACCACAAGTGAACCAAGTCATCAGCGATACTGCTCCGTCCATGTAAGCCATATCTATATATTGCCCTTTACCTGTCTTGTTTCTAGCCACCAAAGCTATTGAAATACCCAAGGCTCCATATAACGCAGCCCCCGCAAAGTCAGCAACCAGATTTAAGGGGATAACTGGAGGTCCTTCACTGGACCCAACTAAGCCCAAGATACCCGCCATAGATATATAGTTGATATCATGCCCGGGAAAGGCATGGTAAGGCCCATCCTGACCATAGCCACTAAGCGAGCAGTAAATGATGTTAGGATTTAGCTTACTTATAGTTTCGTAATCTATACCCAAGCGTTTGGCCACTCCGGGTCTAAAACCCTCGACAATAACGTCTGCGTGCTGGGAAAGGCGGTAAAATATTTCTCGTCCGGCTTCCGACTTCAGGTTAACCACGATGCTCCTCTTATTGCGATCAGGGGCATAATAAGCTGCCTGCTTTCGGTTTTCTTCCCCTTGAAGCGACCTCGTTGAACCCATAAATTCGGTTACTCCTGGCGCTTCAATTTTAAGCACTTCAGCCCCCAAATCTCCCAAGAGCATGGTGCAAAATGTACCTGGAATCAACCTCGACAAATCCAAAATTTTCACACCCTCCAAAGCTAACATATTCCCTCCAATCGATTAATTGCCCATTATAAGCTATTTAGGCAATCTTTTGCATTTTTAACCTAAATATGCTAAATTAGAATAAATAGATTTAAACTGAAGGTGGGGTTTACCCACCTTATTTATTAAATAGTAAGAAATTAAAGTAGGAATGGGAAGATGAAAACAGAGCTTAGGAGTGCGATTACTCAGCTTTCGGCTGAGAGAAACTTGCCTAAAGAAGTGGTCTTGGCTGCCTTGGAATCAGCGCTGGCCTCAGCATATAAAAAAAGCGTATCTGCTCTGGAACAAGATGTTGTAGTAAAAGTTGCCCCCGACATCGGCGAAATCAATTTCTATATTCAAAAAGTTATAGTTGAGTCAGTTGCCAATCCAAATCATGAAATCTCCCTCAAAGAAGCTCGAAAATTGCGAGCCACAGCACAACTTGGTGATGTAATAAACATAGAATGCACGCCCAAGAATATTGGTCGTATCGCTGTTCAAGCAGCAAAACAAGTCGTGCTACAGCGATTGCGGGAAGCAGAACACCGCATTGTTTACGAAGAGTTCACCGATAGGGAAGGAAATGTTGTTACTGGAATAATTCAATTCATCGAACCTAAACGAATTTATGTCAGACTGAATAGAATAGAGGCGGTACTTCCTTTGAATGAACAGGTTCCTAATGAACATTATTACAGAGGGCAGCGACTTAAATTTTATATTATTGAGATGATCCAGAGGGACAAAGAACCTCAAATAATAGTTTCTCGCTCTCATCCCAACTTGATACGTGGCCTCTTTGAGCTAGAAATCCCTGAAGTTCACAATGGGGTTGTGGATCTAAAAGCTATAGCTCGCGAGGCTGGACACCGAACTAAAGTGGCAGTGACAACTAGTCAAGAAAACGTTGACCCGGTAGGGTGCTGTCTTGGCCCTCGGGGCATAAGGCTCCAAAGCATCATTAATGAACTAAACGGCGAAAAAATAGATGTAATCCAGTGGCATGCCGACCCTGGGGTGTTTATCTCTAACGCCCTTAGCCCAGCTCAAGTAGCAAGCATTAAAATCGATGAGGGGAAAAACATATCTACTGTGGTTGTCCCTGATAAGCAACTCTCTCTAGCTATAGGCAAAGAAGGACAGAATGCCAGGCTAGCAGCGAAACTCACAGGCTGGCGGATCGATATCAAGAGCGTCTCTGCTATTGAGTCGGAAAAGGCTATTATACAAGAGCCAGAGCCAGAAACAGCAGCAGAAGTCATTCCCCTTGAAGTTACGGAAAGGGAGCCACTTGAAGCAGAGCCAACTGAGGAGATTGGAATGGGAGAGTCGGTTGAATTTCCAAGCATTCCAGAAGCTCCGCCTGAGAAGCCTGAAGAAAAACAGCTTCGCTTTGCTGAAGATATATTAATGGGGGCATTAAAAGCGGAAAAGACGGATAAGACACAAGGCGCACCTAAAGGTAAACGCAAAGGAAAGGTGATAAAGTATAAAGAACAGGATGAAAATTTTATAGATGACGAGAGCGAAGAGTAAATATCCACCTCAGCGTACTTGCATAGCCTGTCGACAGGTTAAAGAAAAGAAAGCCCTGATTCGCCTAGTGTGTACTGAGAACGGAGTTGCTGAGATAGATGTATTTGGGAAGAAGCCGGGCAGAGGTGCTTATTTATGCTCGAATAAAGTTTGCTGGGAATTGGCCATCAAGAAAAATCGTTTAGAGTACGCCCTGCGAACAAAACTCAATGAAGGCAATCGACAAGCCTTAATTGAGTACAGTCATAACTTGTTGGAGGAAAGCTAAATTTGGATGATAACAAACCGAAGTTGAAGAAAGACCTACCACAAGTTGAAATTCCGCCTTCCATAACTGTGCGTCAGCTGGCCGACGTACTAAAAGTAGAACCTACAAGAATAATTAAACAACTCATGCGCAAAGGCATAATGGCCAATATTAACCAGAGCATCGACTTCGAAACTGCAAGCACAACAGCTACAGAGTTAGGCTATGTTGCTAAAACAGCAAAAGAGTCTAGAACTTCACCTTCCCGAAAGGACAAGGGGAAAGGGAAACTATCAGTTCGACCTCCAGTTGTTACTGTCATGGGACATGTTGACCACGGTAAAACCACCCTCCTGGATGTTATCAGGAAGACTAATGTAACTGCTCACGAGGCAGGAGCAATTACGCAACATATTGGCGCCTATCAAGCCCTAATTGATGGGCGTAAGATCACCTTTTTGGATACACCGGGACACGAGGCTTTCACTGTCATGAGGGGCCGAGGAGCACAAGCAACCGATATTGTAATTTTAGTGGTTGCTGCTGATGACGGTGTCATGCCTCAGACTGTGGAAGCTATAGACCACGCGAAAGCTGCCAAGGTACCCATAGTAGTGGCCATCAATAAGATTGACAAACCTGATGCTAACCCCGAACGTATAAAACAACAGCTTACCGATCTAGGTTTAGTTGTTGAGGAGTGGGGTGGCGATACTGTCTGTGTACCTATATCAGCCAAGCAAGCACAAGGAATATCGGATTTGTTGGAAAACTTGTTTCTAGTTGCTGATATATTAGAATTAAAAGCTGATCCTGATAGCCCAGCAGAAGGCGTAATCATTGAGGCCAAGTTAGACAAAACTAAAGGTCCCTTAGCTACCTTCCTTGTCCAGAAGGGCACCCTTAGACCGGGCGATGTTGTGGTAGCTGGCGGTACTTGGGGAAAAATAAAGGCAATGTTTGATGATAAAGGAAAGCAAGTTCGCAAAGCTGAACCATCCATTCCAGTTGAAGTCCTCGGCTTAAATGAGGTGGCAAAATCAGGAGACCTTTTTATTGTGCTTCCTGATGAACATGAAGCACGAGACATTGTTGAAAAACAAAAATCTTCTAGACCACATACTACACTCAGTTTAAGTGCTCTTTCCAGCCAAATAAGTGGCGGGCAATTAAAAGAACTAAACATAGTTTTGAAGACAGATGTCGAGGGCAGCATTGAGCCTATAAAAAGTTCCATAGAAAAGCTGGGCACGGAGAAGGCAAAGGTTAGAGTTATACATGCTGCTAGCGGGAGTATCACGGAAAGTGATGTCCTTTTGGCCTCAGCCTCGAAAGGCACCATCATCGGTTTTAACACGCCTGCCTCACCTGGAGCAACACAGCTAGCCAACACAGAAGGAGTGGGCATCCAACGATACGATGTGATCTACAAGCTAATAGAAGATATGGACAAGACACTGAAGGGTATGCTTGAACCAACCTATGCCGAAGTCCTCAGTGGGCGCGCTGAAGTAAGGGCTGTCTTCCCCAGCAGCAAGCTGGGTAAAATAGCCGGAGTTTATGTTATGGAAGGGAAGGTATGGAGAGATGCCCAAGTTAAAATATTGCGCCAAAATAAAGTTATTTTGGACTCTCGGGTCTCCAGTCTAAAGCGTTTTAAAGAGGACGTCGCCGAAGTCTCCACTGGCCTTGAATGTGGCTTGGGTATAGAAGGGAATGTAGATTTTCAGATTGGCGATATCATTGAATTTTACCGAATGGAAAGAACAGGCTAACCATACTTCTCAGATAGGAGATTCAAATGAGCAGGCGAAGTGAACGAACAAGTAAACTGATCCAGCGAGAAATCAGCGGACTGCTTGAGCGTGAGGTCAATGACCCCAGACTGAGCAAGCTTATCTCAGTAACAGAAGTCACGCTTTCACCCGATCTTAAGCATGCCAAGATATTTGTTAGCACCTTAAGCAGCGAAATAAACAATAAAGAAGAAATGCTGGCGGGCTTTAACAACGCCTCAGGATTCTTGCGCAAGGAACTTGCGTCACACTTAAAATTGAGATATACACCGCAACTCAGCTTTCATTATGATGATTCCATTGAGCGAGGAGCAAGGTTACTCAAATTAATCGGGGAACTAACCACCACTGAATAGCTCTATTCAGTTTTCGCTGAGATCGCTTCGAAGGTATTGACATTAGTACCTATAAATATGTATAAATTGGTATAGAAAAGGCACTTGCCCTGTGCACGGAAACAAGGTATTTAGAATGGGTAATGCCTAATTCTCATAGCAAGTTCTCCACATTTATGAAACGGAGGTGAGAATGGGAACAATAAACGTAGCCATCATAGGTGTTGGTAATTGTGCCTCTTCTTTAGTGCAAGGAGTTCACTACTACAAGGATGCTAAGGAAGATAAATTTGTCCCCGGTCTAATGCATGTCAACCTGGGAGGCTATCATATATCTGATATCAACTTCGTGGCTGCCTTTGATATTGATAAAAACAAAGTAGGCAAGGATTTAGCTCAGGCCATTTTCACCAAACCAAACAACACAATTAAATTTTGTGATGTGCCTAAGACAGGCATCCGAGTTGAGCGGGGTATGACCCATGATGGATTGGGCAAGTACCTATCTCAAATTATCACCAAGGCACCAGGCCCGACTGCCAATATTGTAGATATACTCAAGAAGGCTGAAACTGACGTGGTGATTAATTATCTGCCTGTAGGAAGCGAGGAGGCAACTAAGTGGTATGTAGAACAAGTGCTAACTGCCGGCTGTGGCTTCATCAATTGTATACCTGTTTTTACTGCACGTGAGCCTTATTGGCAAAATCGATTTGCCGAGCACAGACTTCCCCTCATCGGCGATGATGTTAAGTCCCAGGTTGGCGCCACCATCACCCATCGACTGCTAACCAAGCTTTTCCGCGACCGCGGCGTCAAGTTAGAGCGAACTTACCAACTGAACTTTGGTGGCAATACCGATTTCTATAATATGCTAGAACGAGAGCGCTTAGAATCTAAGAAAATTTCCAAGACCAATGCCGTTACTTCACAGTTAGACTACGTTCTTGAGCCCGATAACATCTACGTCGGCCCCAGTGACTATGTGCCCTGGCTAGCCGACCGTAAATTTTGCTACGTGAAGATGGAAGGTCGCACCTTCGGCGATGTCCCTCTGAATCTAGAATTGAAGATGGAAGTATGGGATAGCCCTAACTCAGCCGGGGTGGTTATTGATGCCATAAGATGCTGTAAACTAGCCCTGGACCGTGGCTTAAGCGGGACTATAGTGGGGCCTTCAGCTTATTTTATGAAATCTCCGCCTATTCAATATTCTGACGAGGAAGCTCGTATAAAAACCGAGACATTTATCGCAGGACAAGAGCAAGAAGGTCCCATTTCCTTGCCTGAACTGGAGTCGGCTGGAATTCAGGGATAAACCACCTTTGTGCCAAAAGTGCTAACTTCAAACAACGCATCTTAAAAATAAATCTATATATGACCTTAGTTACTGGAGTTTACTACGTTTGATAAAAGCGGCAAGTTGCCTGAGGTTTCCCTCTCCACCATGTGTGCTAAAGGTAGACTCAGCCACATGGCAGAATTTGCCGCCAAAGCTAAAGAATGGGGCTTCACTCACATAGAAGCAAATGCCTCGATTTCTCCACAAATGCTTAGTGAACTCATCAAGGCCGCAGTTCCCATTTCAAGCATTCATTCTCCCTGCCCAGCAGTATTGTCATCCCGAGGAATTCCCATAAGTAGCCTTTCCTTAAGTTCCCTGGACGAGAGTGAGCGAATGGAGGCCGTTAGCTTTACCAAGAAAACGATAAACATTGCGGCAAGTGTGAAGGCCAGGGCTATTGTTCTTCATATGGGTGAAGTGCCAATTGACCTGAGTTTACAAGATAGGCTGTATAAGCTTTGCGATGAGAGCCATACTCAAACTAAAGAATACAACCAGGCTAAAGAAGAGTTAGTTTACCAACGTATTTCCCAAGCTCTTCCTTACCTTGATGCAGCGAGAAAAAGTCTTCAAGAACTTAGCGAATATAGCCAACAAAAAGGTATAATGCTGGGGCTTGAGACCAGATTTCATCTTAACGAGATACCAAATATGGACGAAATGGCAGAGTTACTTAACGAAGTATCAGAAGGCCTGGTGGGCTACTGGCATGACGTAGGGCATGCTGAAGTGCAACAGCGGCTTGGATTTAGCTTGCATGAAGAATGGCTTTCACGGTTCAGAGACAGGATAGTCGGCACCCACTTGCATGATATTCTTGGCATTTCCGATCACCAGGCCCCGGGAAAGGGAGACATGAATTGGGAAATGATTGCCAAATATTTACCTTCGGGAATAGTAAAAGTTTGTGAAATCGGCGAGTGGAATAACGAAGAGCAAATACAAGGAGTAGTCAAATTCCTTCAAACGAAAGAAATAGTAAACTAGCTGGAAGAGCTGAATGAATTTACCAGATATTCGACGGAATTTAGCCCATCGTATTACCAATCCCATAGTCGAGATTTTGAGTAAAAGTGGGATAACGCCCAATGCTTTTACCCTTATCAACCTGGCTCTGAATATAGTTGCGGCCTATGTCATCGCTACAAATCACCTTGTTCTTGGCGGAGTCTTAGTTTTAGTTGCAGGTTTATTTGACCTCCTCGACGGAGCCTTGGCACGCTTCACCAAGCAAACTACAAAATTTGGCGCTATTCTGGATTCAACAGTTGACCGCATTTCTGAGGCAGCAATACTCTGTGGTCTCCTGATTTGGTATATACCACAAGAGGAAGCCAGCCTGAAAATCGTGCTTATTTTTGTTGTTTTAATAGGTTCCTTCCTAGTCAGCTATATAAGAGCTAGGGCAGAAGGGCTCGGTTGGCAATGCCAGGTTGGCTTGTTTACAAGAGCAGAACGGGTTATAGTATTAGCAATAGGTCTGTTGGTGAATCAGATTTTTATTGCTTTATGTGTTCTGGCGGTCTTCGTCTTTATCACTGTAGTTCAAAGGTTAGTTTACCTATGGAAGCAAGGAAAAATTAAAGGTGATTAAGTGGCTGTTATAGCTGTTGTGGGAGGGCAGTGGGGTGATGAAGGTAAGGGAAAGATAATTGACCTCCTAGCTGAGAAAGCGCAGATAGTAGCTCGTTTCTCCGGCGGAGACAATGCTGGCCACACTGTAATCAACCCTCATGGCGAGTTCCGGCTGCATCTCGTCCCTTCGGGCATTTTTTACCCACAGGTAACTTGCATTATCAGCAATGGTGTAGCTATCAACCCAGCAGTACTTCTTAAAGAAATAGATGACTTGCAAAACCACGGCGTAGGTGTAAGTCGCCTTTTTATTAGTGCTCGTGCTCACTTGATCATGCCTTATCATATCCTCCTCGACAGACTGGAGGAAGAAAGGCGCAGTAAAGGAGCCCTGGGCACCACACTCAGAGGAATCGGCCCTGTTTTTGCTGATAAAGTAGCTCGCCTGGGAATTCGTGCCGGAGATTTATTAGACAAGGATGTATTTCTGAGCCGCTTGAAGTCGGCTCTGGAGCTCAAAAATATTATCCTGACCAAAGTGTACCAAGCTTCACCTCTATCACTGGAGGAGATCTATCAACAATATTGTCATTATGGAGAGCGGCTTGCCCCTTTCATCCGGGAAACCAGCTCCATAATTCGCGAAGCGGCAACAAAAGGAGAGTTTGTTTTGTTAGAAGGTGCCCAAGGAGCTTTACTCGACCCTGACTTTGGCACTTATCCCTATGTGACCTCTTCTTCACCGCTGGCCGGGGCGAGCTGTATTGGAGCAGGCTTGGGCCCAAGAGGAATCGACCGTGTGGTGGGCATATTTAAAGCATATAACACTAGAGTCGGTGCCGGACCTATGCCTACAGAGCTTAAAGATGAAACTGGTGATTTAATACGAGAAAAGGCTCGTGAGTATGGTGCTACCACAGGGAGGCCACGAAGATGCGGCTGGTTTGATGCTGTGGCAGGTCGCTTCAGCGTTCAAATAAACGGCCTTACCGATATAGCTCTAACTCACCTCGATATCTACGATGGTTTCCCCTCAATTAAAATATGCACCGCATACAAATTTAAGGGCGAAACCCTAACTTCCTTCCCCAGCGATGTCGCCATATTAGAAAAATGCCAACCTATCTACGAAGAATTGGACGGCTGGCAAGAATCAATAAGTGGAATTCGGAATTTTAAAAAGCTGCCGGCGGGAGCCTGCAATTATTTATCCCGACTTGAAGACCTACTTTCCTGCCCCATCAGTCTCGTTTCAGTAGGACCAGATAGGAAACAAATAATAGAAAGAAATCCAAAATCCGAAGCATGAAATCTTAAACAAGAGAAAGGGGAAATTTAATTCCTTTCATCAAAATGCAAATAACCAAAACGCTTTTGATATTTGAATTTAGATATTTGGATTTGTTTAGAGCTTAGAAATTAGGATTTAGAATTTAACGAGGAAGAGGCAAATCTATCCTATAGTTCTTTAGTGTCGCCTTTATAAGATCGGCTGACTTTTCATCAGGCTCAATTAGAGGCAAGCGAGGTTTACCCACTGAAAAGCCTACATAATTCAGAGCCCACTTGACAGGCATAGGATTGGGAACAATGAACAAGGCATCTATCAGAGGTAATAAGTGCCGGTGAATCTCGGCCGCTTCTTGAGCTTCACCGTTAAGGAACTTCTCCATCATATCCTTTACCTGGATTCCTACCAGATGAGAGGCGACGCTAACCACGCCATAGCCACCCAAAGCAAGTATGGGGTAGGTATCACTGTCATTGCCACTGTAAACTAAGAAATCCCCCCCAGTTCCCTGAATGATCCCAGCTATCTGTCCAAGATTGCCACTGGCTTCCTTCACACCTACAATATTATCAATTTGGCTCAGCCTGATTACTGTATCGGCGGAGAGGTTGGTAACCGTACGTGATGGCACATTATATATGATACAAGGCAAGGTAGTACTCTGGGCAATAGCTTTAAAATGCTCCCACAAGCCTTGCTGGGTCGGCCGATTGTAATAGGGGACTACCAAGAGACAAGCATCGACACCAGTTTTCTCCGCTTCCTTAGTTAATTCTTGGCTTACTTTTGTATTATTGTTGCCCGTGCCAGCTACTACTGTTCCCCGATTACCCAACGCTGATTTCGTTTCACCGAAAAGACGTAATTTCTCTTCCTTGCTCAGAGTAGGAGCCTCGCCAGTGGTACCCGAGACAACTACCCCGTCACTACCCGAATCCAGCAAAGATAATGCTAATTTCTTAGCTTGTTGATAGTCAACCTCGCCCCGAGCATCAAAAGGCGTAACCATGGCTGTTAATAAACGCCCTAACCTATTCATTTAAACTCGCTAAACTCTCCTTAAGGCTTATCCAACCTTTCTCTATCCCTTCCTCAGCAATTTGTACAGCATTCAGCGCTGCCCCTTTACGCAGATTATCAGCCACTATCCACATAACAAGTCCATTGAGATGCGAAATATCTTTCCTGATTCGACCCACAAATACATGATCTGAGCCACTAGCAGCCCAGGGTTGAGGATAAAAACTGACGGTGGGATCATCAAGTACCCTGACCCCAGGAGCTTGAGCCAGAATCCTCCTTGCTTCTTCAGGGGTGATGGGCGAACTAAATTCTACGTTAACTGATTCACTATTCCCAAAGTAAACAGGAACCCGGACGCAAGTAGCCGAAATAGCTATCTCCTCAGTATGCAGTATCTTACGTGTTTCTTCCACCATTTTCTGTTCTTCTCTAGTATATCCATTATCCAAAAAGACACCAATCTCCGGCAGTACATTAAAGGCTATTTGATGAGAATAGACGTGCGGACAAATACGGCGCCCTTCCAAAACTAACCGTGCTTGATTTGTCACTTCTCTCAGAGCAACACCACCACTACTCGATACTGAATCATAAGTGCTCACTACAATTCGCTTTATGGGATTGATCTTATGCAAGGGGTAAAGCGCTACCACCATTTGGATTGTGGAGCAATTCGGACTGGCGATTATTCCCTTATGCCATTCTATATCCTCAGGATTGACCTCCGGGACTACCAGAGGCACTGTAGGATTCATCCTGAAAGCAGTACTACCATCGATGACCACTGCTCCGGCCTCTGCAGCCAAAGTTGACAATCTCCGACTAATATCATCACCAGCAGAGAAAAAGGCAATATCAACATCGCGAAATACCTCTGGTTGAGCTTCTTTAACTTCAATTCCTCGATGTTTAAAGAGGACTTTCACCCCAGAAGAATACTCAGGGGCTAGTAACCGGATGGAAGCTACTGGGAATTTACGCTGCTCAAGTACCTTAATAATTTCTTGCCCTACAATCTCGGTAGCGCCAACAATAGCTACATTAAATCCTTCCATGGTCTTTCCTACAGCTTTAGCAAGGCATCCAACCCGTAAGTTAGCCCCTTGCGTTTTGTCACTTCTTTAATTGCCAAGATAACGCCGGGCACGAAACACTCCCGATTTATAATATTGTGACGTAAGCTTAGAGTTTCACCTGCTCCGCTAAATACAACCTCCTGCCCAGCCATAAATCCCGGCAACCTCAAGCTATGGACAGCTATGCCATCCATTTGGCCTCCTCTGGTATTGCTGAGTATCTCACGTGTAACTTCAGGATAAACGAATGGTTTACCATGCGCTTGCAACATCTCTCTGGCTGTAGCTATAGCAGTCCCTGAAGGAGCATCAGCCTTTTTATCATGATGCATTTCGATAATTTCGGCATGGTTGAAAAACTTAGCAGCAAATTTTGATAGCTGTATCAAAATTGCCGCCCCCAGAGAAAAATTGGGTGCCACTACCACCCCTACCTTATAGGTCTGGCATAATTGTTCAATTTCTGCCAAATTCTCTTCAGAAAGACCTGTGGTGCCTATAACCATGTTAACCTTTTGTTTAATAGCAATGCGAGCGGCTGCTATAGAGACATCGGCATTAGTGAAATCTACTACCACATCAGCATCGCATCTCTTTAAACACGAGCCTAAATCGGAAGAAAGGAGTATCAGTTCGGGAGCCTCAGCCGAAGGAAGATATTGCTGAGTTACTTCCTTTTCTACAGCACCAACTGCCCTCAACCCGGGCTCGCAAACCACGGCCTTAGCTATCTCTTGTCCCATCCTGCCTAAAGCGCCATTAATAACTACTCTTATTGGTTCCATGTGACACCCCTCACCATTAAAACAATTTATTTACCACGCTTGTCTTGATTTTCACTTCTACTACGTGGGCGAACAAATTTCCTCTGACGGTCCTTGGGAGCCGAGGAATTACTAACTCTGGCACCAGGGAGACGCGAAAGTCCTTCAAATACCGCTTTGCGCGATAAATTTATCCTACCAGAATTGTCAATCCCTATGACTTTCACCATTACCTCATCACCCACTTTAACCACATCTTCGACTTGAGGTACATGGTAGTTAGCAAGCTCGCTGATATGAACGAGGCCCTCCTTCCCCGGCAGGATTTCTACCATGGCACCAAAGTTGAACAGCCTGGTTACCTTCCCAGTGTAAACTTCTCCTTGCTCCACATCCCTGGTTAAATCCTCTATTATTTTGATTGCTTTCTGCGCTGCCTCTTCATTTGGAGAGCCAACGATAACCGTACCATCATTTTTTATATCTATAGTTGTCTTTGTTTCATCTATAATAGACCTTATAACCCTACCCCCGGGACCAATAACACTCCCGATCTTACTTGAATCGATCGTCATTTCATACATCCTGGGAGCATAAGGACTAAGTTCAGAGCGACTAGCGTTAATAGCTAAACTCATTTTCTCCAGTATTTCCAACCTTGCTTCACGAGCCTGACTTAAGGCTTCAGCCAAGACGGCATAATCTACTCCACGAAGCTTGATATCAAGCTGTAAAGCCGTGAGCCCACGAACTGTGCCAGCAACTTTGAAATCCATGTCCCCGTAAGCATCTTCCATACCTACAATGTCAGTTAGAACAACATAATCCTCATCCTTTCCGCTAAGTAAACCCATGGCTATTCCAGCCACAGGTGCCTTGACAGGTACACCGGCATCCATCAAGGAGAGGGTCGAAGCACAAGCGCTAGCCATGGATGTGCTTCCGTGAGAACTAAGCACCTCAGAAACCAGGCGTATAGTGTAAGGAAAATCATCTTCCGATGGCAGTACTGGTGCAATAGCCCGTTCTACTAAAGCGCCATGACCGATCTCTCGCCTCCCTGTTGTTCCTATTCGCTTCACTTCTCCAGTAGAAAAGGGAGGGAAATTATAGTGATGCATAAAGCGTTTAGTTTCCTCCAGACCTAAGCCATCCAATAACTGCTCCCGGCTTGTAGACCCCAAAGTGGTAATAGTCAATACCTGTGTTTCCCCACGGGCAAATAATCCTGAGCCATGGGTGCGAGGAAGAATACCAACTTCACATCTAATAGGACGAATTTCTTTAGCTTGGCGGCCGTCCAAATGGCGCCTCGTCTGCAATATTTTTTCCCTCATCACAGCTCTAAGCTGGGCTTCAAAGGCAAAATTGATTTCATCTTCAGAAAAAGAATCAACCAACTTGTCCTTAGTTTCTTCCTTGAGAGACTTCAAAGCCTTCTCCCTTTGCAGTTTCTCTGGTTCCTCTAGAACCTGGCTTAATTTCTCACCAAGTATGGGAGCAATTTGAGACGAAAGCTCAGGAGCAAGTTCCTTAGATTTGATTTCTATTTTGGCTTTGCCGTAAATTTGCCTTAGCTCTTCCTGAAGCTCAATGACCTCCTGATTCGCTTTGTGTCCCAGTTTAATCGCCTCTAGCAAAATCTCTTCGGAAACTTCCCTGGCACCTGCTTCCACCATTACAACATTTTCTTTACTGCTAGCAACAATCAAGTCGAGCAAGCTATCTTCCAATTGAGGCAGCATGGGATTCACAACTAAAGCATCATCTATGTAGCCAACATGTATTGCTGATATAGGTCCAAAGAACGGGATATCCGATAATGTCAAGGCTGCTGAAGCACCAATAAGGGCACAAATATCCGGGTCATTTTCTTGGTCAACAGATAGCACCGTCGCCACAACTTGAACATCATAATGAAACTCCTTGGAAAGAAGAGGGCGCAGGGAACGATCGATGAGCCGACTAGTTATAATTGCTTCCTCCGTAGGACGTCCTTCTCGCCTGATGAAACTGCCCGGTATTTTACCCGCGGCATAGAGCCTTTCTTCGTAATCCACTGTTAGAGGCACAAAATCGATTCCCTCCCTGGGCTCAGAGCTTACACAGGCAGTAACCAAGACAACCGTGTTGCCATACTGAACAGCAACAGCACCATCGGCTTGCTGAGCGAATTTCGCGACCTGAACGCTAAGCGCCCTACCAGCTATTACACGCTCAAAAACATCTGACATGCTATTCCTTCAAACCCAACTTGGTAATAAGAGAATGATACCGCTCGGGTGCCCTCCTGTTCAAATAGCCCAAAAAACGCTTCCTCCTCCCTATCACTCCGTGGAGCGCATGCCGGGTGTGCCGATCCTGAGGATACAACTTAAGATGCCCCGTTAATCGATTTATCCTCTCGGTAAGCAAAGCCACCTGAACTTCGACAGACCCACTATCACTTTCCTTAAGCCTAAATTGGCTTATGATTTCCTGTTTTTTTTCTTTGTCCATTGTTATAGACTCCCTCATCTAGCAATGTCGTATATCATAACACGATTAAAAAATATTGTGAAATTGACCAAAAAAGTTGGATGCTTTATAATTGGCTGGTAAAGGCAACTTTTTTATGCACGAAAGTTGCGGTATTTTTGGAGTTTATGCCTCAAGCATAAATGTAGCTCAGACGACCTTTTTTGCCCTCTTTGCTTTACAACATCGTGGTCAAGAAAGTGCCGGCATCGCTGTCACTGATGGCAACGAAATAAAAATACATACCAACATGGGATTAGTTTCCCAGGTATTCACGGAAAATGACCTCGCTTTGCTCACAGGATATATTGGCATCGGGCATAACCGTTACTCCACTACAGGCTCAAGCAGGCCCACGAATGCCCAGCCCATTATAGCGGAATCAGATGGGTTAACCATTGCCCTGGCACATAATGGCAATATTATCAACTCCAAACTGCTTCGCGATGAACTCCAAGAGCGTGGCTATCATTTTCACACTAGCAGTGATTCCGAAGTCATTGCCAACTTGATTTTGGCCTCCCCCGGCC
>Ga0315551_10000213_pt1 | contig 45791 bp, 43 predicted proteins | sample SalMarSW160290MG_FD_203678 | JGI IMG/M metagenome (GOLD analysis project Ga0315551, IMG submission 203678) | Salt marsh sediment microbial communities from the Plum Island Ecosystem LTER, Massachusetts, United States - Salt Marsh Sediment SW1602-90 ...
GAAATTCCCTCTATATAAGACATTTAACCCCCTTGTGTTATTCGATTCTAATTTACTGAAAATATAATTGAATGCAAGGGTTTTCACACAGTCTGACGAGCCAACAAAAGATTGATTTCAAATATCAATCTCTTGACTTATGCAATCAATCTTTTAATTTTGATACTATGTATATCATTGTATCTTTAAGTTATCGATGTGAAGAAGGTTTATTGAAATTTGAAAAGCAAGACTTGACCCCTCTATGCCATTGTTAAGAAAAAAGGGAGATAAATTATGAAACATTTTCTAAAATCGCTTATATTCTTAAGTTTTTTTTTAGCCATACTGTGTTGTGCTATATCGAGAGAATCAGGGGTAAAAACGGCAAGCAAAATCGAACCTGCGGATACGATAAGGTATGTGGATAATGGAAATATATGTGAATATCAAATGGTGAAAGAGATTGATCTGGGAGATGATGTTTTCGGCGTATTTTTTGGAGAATACGGCGAAAATGCAGGTAAATTAAAAGCAGTAAAAAAGGCAAATGCTCTTACTCTCTACGGTCCGGATCTCAGCGTGACTGGCGAGAAGAAGATTAGCAGAGTTTATTCCTCACCAAATGTAAAATATCTGGGATTGGAAATTTGTGAAAAAATACCCACAAGTAGCAAATCTGGTAAAAGAAAATTTGTTTTAACAGATGAGAACGGAAACGTAATATGGAATAAGGAATATGAAATATCTTATGATATGATTGGACCTTATTGTTTTGTTTCAGATAAAGGCATAGTAGCTGAGTTTGATAATTCTTATGGGATTTTAGTCTTTTATGATATAATTGGAAATATTACGAAAAAGGTGCAGCTATTTAAAAGCGGTTCCGAGTCTGACAGAAGAGGTATATTCGGAAAATTCTCGGGTAATGGTAATTTTTTCGCTGCCGGTGTAAACGATCCTGACAAGGAGATATTTACAGGTGGTACTGGAGCTATACTCTTTGACAGTAAAGGGAATAAAGTGTGGAACTATCCAACCAGTAAGAATCATCTTGTTCCAATCTACATTTCTTATAATGGTAAATATATCATAACATCTGTAATGGAAGACATGAGAGATAAAAATGATTACCTTAGGGAAGACAGAGTCATTACTTACCTTCTTGGTAGTAAGGGAAATCTTATCAGAGAGTACCCGGGAATTTACATAAGTAGTAATGAAGGGGGTTTTTCTCTCTCGGAAAAATATATTATAATTAAGGATGTCAGATATAAATGTGCGTATCTGATAGAAACAGAGACAGGGGATAGATTATTCAAATTTAATCTGTTTGGCAGGGGTTTACCTTTAAAGGATGTGAAAATATCAGAAGCAGCGAGGCTTATAGGTGTCACTTTTGGTGACACAGTGGAATTGATAAGTTTCAACGGTGTCAAGCTGTGGGCAAAAGAGATTCCGAATGTATATGAATTAGGGTTAAGCGAAAACGGGAATACCGTTACCGTTAGAAGTAAAAACAAAATACTAAGATTTGAGAAGGTGAAAGAAAAATGAGACGTCTTATCGGTAAGCTTTTCTAAATTTATACTATGTATATAATTGATGATGTAATATATTCCTATTCAACGATTCAACAATTTACCTATTCAACTATAGCGATAGCTATTGTATTTATATGTTATCGATGTGAAGAAGGTTTATTGAAATTCAAAAAACAAGACTTGACCCCTTCCCCTGACCCCTTCCCCTAGAGAAAAACGTTTAGGAGGTTGTGTAATAATTGAGTATTAAAGAAATTATTAAAGGGTTAAAAAAATATCGCATATCGTTAGCAATAGCCTTCGCTTTAGGCTTGGTTAGTTGGATTGTAAGTTACCATAATATTTACCACGAATATACGCCGTATATACTAAGCTCAATAGCTCAGGGGCTTGCCTCCCTTATGGCGCTTTTGTTTGTGATTATATTTTTTCTTTGTCAATCTACAGGTAGAGTTTCAATATTGTCTCAAATTCTTAATCCTGATGGATATATTCTTTTGGGTGTTTTTCTTATCAGTATATTATTTCCCCTTATTGTTATGAAAATAAGTAATGTGGGGATCTTGGTTGATGTATCCGTTGGGCTGGCAACTTTGTGTTTTGTTATGCTATTCCCGTTCATAAATACAATTAATAGTAAAGTAAAGGATTTTGGTATAAGAAATTATTTGGTGGAAATAGATGGCCTAAGATCAGATTATCATAAAAGAAGGTTCAATGAAATTTTTGAGGATTTGAAAAGGATACCGGCACAAGAAATAGTAAATTTGCAATCCATTTCATCAATAGAGTTTTTTATCAGTAAATTTAGAGATTTTACACAATTTTTAATAGATTCAGGAAAGAGAGAGGAATGTATTAAGATGTTATCACGGACAATCGCGCAAGCTTATATTATAAAAAATAGTGAAGATATTGTTTTATTGTCACTAAAAATAATATATAGAGACAGGCTTAATGGTTTTTGGGAGAGAGGAAGTTTAGATGGTTTTGTTCTGCCGGTCGTAGGAATGAGTGTTTTTCTTGATGAATTATATACAAATAAAGAAATCAGCAAAGAGATTAGATTGGAAATCGCTAAAATAATCATGAACCCAGCATTTTTAATATATGGCAGAATAGATGATGGGAAAGAGAATCAATTCGACTACAAGAAAAAATATGAATCTATTTTGGATTTAATCAAGGATACATATCGTAAAGGGCAGTTAGAATGGAAAGATATTGAAGAAGGCCTTGAACCAGTATATGCGACAGGTATAGAGGCTGAAAGAAAAAAGAAATTTAAGGATTTTTTAAAAAAGGAACTGAAAAATAAAAGAAAAGGAACTGATTGAAGGAGAATTGCTTAATTTAGAAGAAAGAGAAAATTATATTAGAAAATTAAATGAACTTGAATTCTTGTTTAATTTAGGAGAGAAAGGTTCTAATAAAATTCTTGAAGAAAACCCCACATTTAAACATAGGAGAATGGCGGAAGGGACTTTCCTTTTTTCGAAAATATTTCTGCATATATTATCCATTTTACGGATCCTTCCTCAATCTTCCTTTTCTAAGGGAATCTCAAGAGAAATCTGGGATGTATCTTCAATTGCTGTTTTAAGTCGAGCAGTTATTGAGAGTTATTTGTCATTCTTCTATTTATCAATAGATGATATACCTGACACAGAAAGAGAATTAAGATTTGCAGTTTGGGATTATTATTGTGATAAAATAATAGTAAATTCTGTTAAATTTATTAATCCGAACAGTCCTAAGTTAAATGAATTTAAAATTAGATTTACCGGGTTATGGAAATCCTTTGAGAATCAATTAAATAAATTTTTAATTGATAATTCCAATACAGAAAAAGAAGTTGCAGATAAAATAAAAAAAATTAAAAAAGCCAAGACTTTTTTAATTTTAGATAAATATAAAATTCTTTCAAGAGCGGGTATAGGTGAAGGTTATCTTAAGGTTACTTATAATTACCTTTCCCAATTTATACATTCTACGTCTTTCGCTTTAAATACTATGCGATTCAAACCATCCGATCATGAATTAATGATAATATTTAGGATGATAGTTGAACACAATATTAACTTCACCGCCTATGCTATAAGGGACTTTTTCGCTCTATTTCCACAGCTTAATGTTATCGCAGATGAAAAATATAATAAGATATTCAGAGAAGCGAAACTTAAAGTGGAAAGTTTAGAAGAGAATAAAAATAACTTGTCTAATTAATAAAAATGATAAAATTTAAAAAGAGAGAACAGATTCAAAATTTGATTGTAGAGAGGTTTTGGTGGAATTTGAAAAAGACTTGATCCTTCTGCTTATAATCTAATAGGAATCAGATGAAAAAGAAGAATCGTAAATTAGGTAAAAAATATTCTCATATGAAGTTTCGGCGACTAAAATATTTCTCTCTTATAGTGGGATTAGCCGGATTGTGTCTATCTTTTTTGGGGAATATTTTAGATCAGCGGAACAAATGGGTTGCAAAAATTTTTTCGCACGATTACGAAAAGGCCAATAAAGCGTACATGAATATGCTAAACAACGCCCAAGAAATAAAAAAAACGGACCCGGGATTTGACTTAATTCTTGATGTGATTTCCGAATACGTTGATGGGCCTATTGAAAACATATCAAGCCTTAAAGCCCGTCGAAATGCTCTAATTGCATTTCTCGGTGATTACACCGGACCATCAATTTTATTGTCAATCACGGATAAAAACGGATATACTGACTCACTAATAATTAGGGATTTAAAACCCGATATCGAAAAACATTTTTTTTACAAACCGTTGTTGCTTTGGGGAAATGGAATATTTTATTTTGGATTATTACTTACCTTGTTTCTTATTCTTGCCGAGTTCGTTAATAAAAAATAACGCGGCGGGGCTTGCTTTTCGACATTGGACTTCGGACGATAGATTTTGGACAAATAAATTCATTCCAATTTTATCTCTTCCCCGCATTTCGGGCAGATTATTTTCTTTTTTCCTTTTCTCTTTTGTAAGTCTGCCGGGTATAAACGGGGTCAGACCTTGAAATGTGAAATGATTATTCGGAAGCCATTAGTTGGAAGTTAGAAGTTAAAAAAATCTTGTGTTAATCTGCCTGCCCTGCTTGTCCCGTAAGGAAAAATGACTGTATCGGGGTGTGATTTGTTGGTGAACTAAGCTCTTCGCCTTTCGCCTTTAGCGGTTAGCTTAAAAAATCCAGTAAATCCTGTTAATCCTGTCGAATTTAGTTAATGGGTTAATGAGTGGGTGTGTTGGTGGGTTCAAATAACAAAAAAATCTCTGTGTTCTCGGTGGTTAAATAAAGTTTCGGGTTTTACGTTTCGTGTTTCGGGTAAAAAATAAAAGATCCTTTTTAATCCGCATATGTCAACGCCCTTTTTTTGCATTTTGTGGTTGCCATTTTGCTTTTTAAGCCAATTAAAAAATAAAATAATTTTATATATTTACCATTGACATAATAAAAAATAAGATTATATTATAAATACAAAGGGAGGTTTTATGAAGTTTGCTGATATTGGGAAAAGAATAAAAAATGAAAGGAAAAAAATAGGTTTGAAATTGAAAGACTTAGCTAAAGAAACCGGTTTTGAAAATTATCAAACTTTAAGTGCAATCGAAAAAGGTGAAAGAGAGGTAAGAATTAGTGAACTCGATAAAATCTCAAAAGCTTTAGGGCTTACCACATCTTATTTGTTGGGTGGAAAAGAGGAAGTAGAGCGAAAGGTACTCTGGAGAAAATGTACGAATGCATCCAAATGTAAAAAATACGAAAACGAATTAAATGTTTTTTGCAGTAACTATAAAAAATTATGTGATCTTATTGATTATAAATATGAGAAATTCGTTCCGCCAGAACCAGCAAGTCTTCAGAAAGAAATATATGATAACGATTATGATTTCGCCGAAGATTTGGCAAAAAAGTACAGGGTTTCATTCAAATTAGGACGCTATCCTGGGAATAACCTGATAGACTCTCTGCAGGAGGAAAATATTCTCATTTTTTGTAGAGATTTAGGTGATTTTGGAAGTGCGGCGTCATTAATTGGAGATTTTGGAGCCGCAATTCTATTAAACGAAAATGATAAACCCTGGAGAAGAACATTTGATATAGCCCATGAACTCTTTCATCTTATAACATGGAATATTTACTTACCTGATGATATTTACGATGATGAAAAAAAAGGTAAAAGCGAACCCGAAAAATATGCTGATGCGTTTGCTTCCTCTTTATTACTTCCCGAAGAATCATTGAGGGATGAAATCGGAAAAAGAATTGAAAATAAAAAAATAGGACTTATAGACATAATTGATATAGCTTCAAAATTTAGAGTATCCATACAAGCACTCTCATATAAACTTCAAAATTTAAGAATATTTTCAAAAAAGGATATGGAACGTATTCGAGAACATCCTAGAGTTACAGAGTTTAATGAACTAAGAGAAAATAGGGAACCTGAATTAAAACCGCTTCCGGTAAATTATGTAGTTCAAACAATTAAGACATACCAAAAGGGTAGAATTACCAAGTTAAAACTTGCCGATTATTTAAGTGTGAAATACGGAGAACTGGCTCATTTTCTGAATACTTACTCATATCCGGACATAGAGGAATTCAATTTTGACTATATATATACTTGATGCCGATGTAATAATATGGTGCGCAAATAATAATAAATTAGATTTACTTTTCAAAAATAAGAGAATAATAATTCCTAATGTTATTTTCGAACAGGCGTTCAAACGAACTGATAAAGAAACGGGAGAGATAAAATCAATTGAACTCCAGAAATTTATAGATAATAAATCACTTGAAATAGTAGATAATCCGGCTTCAGATGATATTGAGGAAATTAAAAATACTTATGAACAGTGCCCAGAGTTGGCGGAAATTCATGATGGAGAAGCGGAATGTATTTTCTTAATAACAAAAAATAAAGACTACAAATTATGTACAGGAGAATTAGGAGTTATGAAGGTTATAGGGTTTCGACGATTATCAACTCAAATGGTTTCGTTAGAAGAATTGATTGGTTCGGTAAAAAATCTAAGGTATGATTTCACCAAAAAATGCTTAAAGGAAAATCTGAAAATTGGATCAAATTTGTTTGTTAAATATGGAAATTGGAGTTAAAATATACGATGCCTAATAGAAAAGTTCATTCAAAAGTAGGTGGGTTTTCTGGAGGAGTATTTTACCTGATAGATATGTACTCGAAAGATGAAAATTTTCATTTTGGACATATTTTATCTGTAAGTTTAGGGGGAATAATAGGAAGCGCCTTGCCAGATAAAATCGACACTCCAAATAATCCAAATCATAGAGCTTTAGCGCATAGTATATTTGTTAATGGAAGCATATCCTTAAACATCAAAGATTTTTTTATATGGATTGATAATCAAGATATATATGATTGGATAAAATGGTTTATTAAAGGTTTAATAATAGGGTATCTATCACATATCTGTTTGGATTTCGTTACCCCTAAAGGGATACCTTTGGCATAGGTGTGCATATACTTTAACTGTACTCATTTGTATTGTAGACATATCTCTGGATATTGGGGCGGGAATGTTTCCGAATTTTTGACTTTGAACAAATAAATTCATTCGTGCTATTTGTGTGATTTGTTGTTGAACTAAGCTCTTTGCCTTTCGCTTTTGGCTGTTAGCTTAAAAAAACAAAAATCCAGTAAATCCTGTTAATCCTGTCAAATTTAGTTGGTTCGTTGGGTTGGGTTTTTAAAAACAAAATAAAATTAGGGTAAGGTGTGGATTCGTGTTATTCGTGTAATTTGTTGTTAAACGAAGCTTTTTGCCTTTTGTTGTTAGCTTCAAAAATCTTTGTGCTCTTTGTGTTCTTTGTGGTTAGATTTCTTTTTGTTGGTTCGTTGGGTCGGGAATTCTTTAAACCGCCTAACGTCCTAACGATTTGGGAAATCTGCGTTTATCCGCGTCTATTTTAATAGTTTCGTGTTTCGAGTAAAAAATAAACTTTACTTTTCGGTTACTTTTCTTCAAATATTTCTCGTAAAAATGGTTTTATGGTAGGAATATCTTTTTTTACCGTATCCCACACAACTCTTAGATTCACCCCAAAATATTCATGGATTAACTTATTCCGCATGCCTGATATTTCTCGCCATGGAATCTTAGGATATTTGTTTTTAAGTGATGCAGGGAGTTTTTTTGCGGCCTCACCCAATATCTCAAGTGCCCTTACTACCGCAAATATTGTCTTTTCGTCTTTCTCGAAGTCTTCAAAAGACATCTTTCCTATAAATTGTTCAGCTTTAGTTATTGCGTTTATTATGTCGTCCAGATAGTCACGATACTCTTTTTTCATATGTAAACGACTTCCTCTAAGATATGTTTTCCAATTCTCGGCTTTAAAGCACTTTTCATTACCAGGTCTACTTTAATGCCCAGAAGGTCAGTCAGATAATTCTCCATTTCTATAAAACTTAAAAGGGTTATGCCATCCTCAAATTCAACAAGAATATCAATGTCACTTTTTTTAGTCCCTTGGTTTCTTACAAAAGAACCAAACACTCCTATCTCTTTAACTCGAAATTTTCTCTTAAGAGTAGGTTTCTGTTTCTCTAATATTTTTTTAATTTTATTAACTTTTTTCATAGAATCATGGTTCCATATATTTAACCAATTCAGTTAAAATTAGTATAAAAACTAAAATTCGCAAGTATATATCAACGGTGCCTGGTCTTCTTTTTCGAATCTCTGGGATTCTGCAACCCAGTCGAGAGCCTTAAGTCAAAACAGTTAAATAGCAAAATAGAATGATTAGGATTCAGGATATAGGATTTAGGGGTTGGAAACAACAAAAATCTCTGTGCTCTCGGTGGTAATAGAGTCACGAGTCGCCAGTCTCCAGTCCCTAGTCAAAACAAATAAAAATCCAGTAAATCCTGTTAATCCTGTCAAATTTAGTTGGTTCGTTGGGTTGGGTTTTTAAAAACAAAATAAAATTAGGGTAAGGTGTGGATTCGTGTTATTCGTGTAACTTGTTGTTAAACGAAGCTTTTTGCCTTTTGTTGTTAGCTTCAAAAATCTTTGTGCTCTTTGTGTTCTTTGTGGTTCAATATCTTTTGTTAGTGTGTTAATGGGTGGATGCGTTGACGGGTTTTAAAAACTACATTATAAAATTTAGTGTATTTCGTTTGTTTCGTGGTCAAATAAATTGTTTTTTCTCTGTGTCCTCTGTGTCTTTGTGTGAGAATCTATTTTTTTGTACGGTTATTTCGGAATAACCATCGCAGCAGTGGTCGAATCAATCCAGCCCCCCTGTCCCGAATGGAAATGAACGAGCCACCAACCGCCGTCTCTCCTTACAAGCGAGCCTTCTTCAGCCTCATCCACTCTCATCAATTCCTTGAATTCCTCGTCAGGTCCGCTGTACGCAATGGTCGTTTCTGTGGTTACGACCCATTTAGATTTTACTCTCCCGAACCAGACGGAGAATCCGAGGAGTGAGAAAATAAAGAATAAACCGCATAAGAAGAGTAAAGGATTGGCAGGGAAATTGATTAATTTGACTTTCTGGATAAGACGTATGGAAACGGCAATTGCCAGAAGAGTAAAGGATATAATTAGAAAATAAGAAAATATGCGGAGAGAAATTTTATCGATTATTTTCGTAAAAAAGGAAATAAAGGGGTTCGGATTCGCTTCCTCTTTGGAAAATAAAGAAATGTTATTCAGGATATTTTCGTTACCCGGAGAAAGGAACCATCCTCTTCTGTAATACAGAAGACTCTCGCCAAAGTTCCCCATCCGGTAGTAGCAGTTTCCGATATCTAAGTACAGTTCGGGACTCACTATGCCTTTATCGAGATATTTTTCGTATTCTGCAAGAGCTTCGGAATATTCACCTTTTTTATAACACTCTTCCGCGGAGAGTGATGTTTGCGAGAAAAGCATCAAAAGGCTAATATAAAGCATTGATAACCTCTTTTGCCGTTTTCAAATCTCCGGTCATTTCTTTTTTTTCTAACTTTAATGATGTAAAGCGGACGGTCTCACTCCTCTCAAGTAATTCCTGAAGCAGGGGAAGGATTTGTTCCGGTACTTTTTTATCGCGCAGTTCCGAAATAATGTCTATCTTTTTCATTCCGAAGGATTCCATATGAAATTTCAATTTAATGAATTTTAAAAGAAGCCGGGTTAAATCTTCGTAGAATTGGACGGGATTGTTGCCGGCTATTTCTTTTTCCAATTTTCTGAAACCGTTTTTCAATTCTCTCGGAATTACCTTCATATTCGCGTAACCCCTGTCGCCCTGAATTTTTCTCGCTTCCAGTACGTAATATCCGGATATCAAAAGTATCAGAATAGAAGGCAGGAAATACAGAGGGAAGAATTTAGGCATGAGAGAAACGGTTTTACCGTTTATAGGTAAAACATAGGAAATATCTTTATTTATTTTAGCCGTTTCGCCTTCTCCTCCCATTTCACTCGACGGCTTTACCCTGACTTGCCATGGTCCTATCGTCCTGGTAACGAAGGTTTCGTTTTTAATATCGAAGTAAGCCCATTTGATTTCCGGAATCTCGATTATTCCCGAAACTTTTGGAGTTATAAGATAGGTAAACGTCCGCTCTCCTTTTAAAGTGCTTCCGGAGACTTGAGATGATACTTTGGATTCCGGGTCATAAGTGGTGAGCTTTCTCGTTTCGGGAAATTTAGGAGCGGACATAAGGCTTATATTTCCTTCTCCCTTTACAATTAACCTTAAGGGGAAGGGAGAGTCGACTTTAAGGTTTGAGGAGTCCATATCCGCCCTGATTTCGAATTTGCCTACCGCATCAATGAACTCAGCCAGACGGCCGGGAGGAAATGGTTTAACCAGTATAGTTCGAGTTTCGGAAGAAATTTCTTTTCTTTCTCCGAAGAAAGAAAACATATCTCCCCTTATTAACACGTTTATAGTAATAGGATTTATCTTAATATCTTTTTCCCCGAGAGGAAACAAAATATCTCTTTTTAATAGCGCTCTTTGATAGGCTATACCGTTTATTGTTGCCCGGGAGAAATCGAGTCTTGTGGGCGATTCTACGTTTTCGACCCAGACGTTTTCGTAACTCGGAGAACTGGTTAGCTGTATATCCCCTAAATTTACTTTCGTGTAAAGAAATTGGCTTACAACCAGAGGTTCGCCCGGATAAACGGAACTTTTCGAAATATCGGAGTCAAGGAAAACGTTTCTGAATTCGCCCGTTCTGGTTTCTCTATCTTCATACACAGCAGGAGGGGGAACGTTTCTTCGGGGAACACCTTTCTTGACACTAATTTTTATCGGTTCGGTTTCATAGTGTTGCCCGCCATATTTCAAAGAGAAAGGTGGAATAGTGTATTCGCCCTCGGAGTTTGCAATCATCTGGTAGTCGAAAGTTAGGCTCGTGGATTTTGTCAGTTTTCCGTTGATGAAATTAATCTGCGTGGATTGCGACCTTGAAGAACCGAGAATTTGGATTCCGGGAATACCGGGAGCTTCCGGTTCGCCTATACCCGAAAGCTCATCGCCTTCGATAATTACACTTACGTTGAATGATTCCCCCACAGGGACAGTCGTCCTATCGATCGAAGCCGTAAAGGTTAAAGAAAAAAATAATAGTATTACCATTTTCCCGCGTTATCCTGTCCTCCTCCTTTATTTCGGAGGGCTTCTTTCATCGTTTCTTTTTGTTCATTTTTCAGAGCTTCATTTATTTTATCCTGAGGCTTGGGTTGCGGTTGCTGCTGCTGTTGCTGTTGCCGTTCTTGATTCTGATTTTTATCCTGGTCTTTATTTTTATCTTTATTCTTCCGCTCTTCTTCTTTCATCATTTTTGCTATTTCGAGATTTCTCTTCGCCCTTATATCTTTTGGATTCAGCAACAGAGCCTCTTTATATGCGGAGATAGCCTGGTCATACTGTTTTGCTTCCATAAAAACGTTGCCGAGATTATAGAAGCTCTTTTCGCGCAAATCTTTGTCTTTGGTAACGGTCAGCCGCGCAAATTCATCGCCGGCTTCCCTGAATCTTTTAAGCTGGTACGAGCAGTCAGCCATATTGAATTTTATTTTTTCGTTATCAGGATTGAGAATCGAAGCTTTTTTGTAGAGCTCGTAAGCCTCTTCATATTTTTCTTTTTTGTAAAGTTTGTTGGCTTTACTTACAACAGGCGATATATTCAAAGCAATTAAAAATAACAGCATTATTCTTTCCCCGTTTTTATAAAGGTTGCGACAAGCAAAAATACGAGTGAAGGTATCAGGAAGAAAATATATTTTTCCTGATAGTGCTCAACCTTTTCCGAAGAAAATTCTCCGGTACGAAGACCCTTGAACAGTTTTATCAAAATACCGAGTTCCACACCCTCGCCCTCCAGGAAAGCTCCATCACCTGCTCTTGCGATAAGTTTCAGCATATCCTGATTTACGACGGATATATGGACTTTCCCGTTGTCTTCTTTTAAATATTCGGAAAATTTTCCGGTTTCGTCGTACTTCGGAACGGGGGCGCCTTCCTTTGTACCTGCGGATATCGTAAATATTTTTACTCCTTCTTTCCTTGCCTCGAGCGCATCCACTCTCGGGTCTCCTCTCGTATTTTCCCCATCGGTTACTATTATTATAATCTTCGAACCGCTGATTTTTTCGGAAAACAGTTCCATGGATTTTCTTATCGCGCCTCCGATATCCGTCCCTTCCGTAGGTATGAGCGAAGGTTCCACAAGGTCTACAAAAAGTTTAAAAGAATTCAAATCCGTGGTCAGAGGGCACAACTTGTAAGCGTTTCCCGAAAATGCGACAAGACCAAAACGGCTTCCGGGCAGCTGATTCAACGCAGCTTTGATGGATTCTTTAGCTTTATTCAGACGCCCGCCTTTTACGTCCTGGGCAAGCATGCTGGATGAAGCATCAAGCGCGAAAACCACGTTATATCCTTCCACCTGGGTAATGGTTAAACTTTTGCCCCATCTTGGCCTTGCGGCTGTTATTATCAAAAAGGTTAAAGATAAAACGAGCAGAATCTCTTTCCAGAGAGAGAGTTTTCTGTCTTCTTTCCATATTACGTCCCGTAAATTTTTATCAGCAATGGTTTTTAGTATTCTCATATTTCTCTGCCTTCGATAGAGCACCAGTATAACCGCCAATGGCAAAAGTAAGAGAAAATTCAGGTAAAAAGGTGCGGCCCAGTTCACGGTATCCTCCGCGAAGTTACCGGTTCTATGAAAATTATCATAAATAAAATCAATGCAGGTATAAGTACAAGATACAGTTTTTCTTTATATTTAGCGAGTTTTTCTACTTTAAAAATGGTCTTTTCCATTTTGTCTATTATACCGTAGATTTCTTTTAGGGCTTCGCCGGAAGTAGCCCGAAAATATTCTCCTTTAGTTTCGTCTGCGATTTTTGTCAGCCCTTCTTCATTGATTTCGAAGTTTGCCTTCACATAGTGGGTTACTCCGAAAGGACCATCAACAGGATAAGGTACTTCACCTCTTTCCCCGACCCCGATGGCATAAATTTTTATCCCCGCATCGGCGGCATTTTTTGCTGCGGTTTCGGGGTCTATGTTGCCGGCGTTGTTTCTGCCGTCGGTAAGAAGCACCATGATTTTATTTTTACTCGTCGAGCCGGACAAAAGAAAAGTCCCGTAGGTTATTCCCATTCCTATAGCAGTTCCATCCGGCAGGAGGTCAAACTGGAGGGAGTTAATCTGTTCTTTGATGAGGTCGTGGTCGAGAGTCAGCGGAGCCTGTATCAATGCCTCCCTCGCGTATATAACCAGTCCTATTCTGTCTCCACTCCTCATATCCACGAATTGCGCACCGAGTTTTTTCGCCGCTTCCAGACGGTTGGGGTCAAAATCGGCAGCTCTCATAGAACCGGATATGTCCATAACCATCACGATATCGATTCCTTCTTTATGGATGATTTCCGTTTCGTATCCTTTCTGCGGACGGGCAAGCCCGACAAACATCAATCCGATAATCGGTAATATCAAATAATTTCTTAAATTAGTAAAAAATTCACCTGCTGGTTTGATTCCGAGGGAAGAAGTATCGGAATAAAAGAGAGAGGCTTTTTTTCTCTTCTTGTTGAAGATATATAAAAGAGGTAATATTACCAGGCCAATTAGATAAAACGGATTATTGAAGTGAATCATTTTCTTCCTCCTCTTCTTCCTCTTCCATCTGTTCGATTACACCCCTGACGAGGTTCAACTCTTTTTCGAATGTTTGTTTTGTGGATTCTTCATCCGCGAACTTTATCAAATCCCACTCCGGAAATTGCCTTGAGAGAGGGAATAGCAGAGTAAGTCCTTCTTTTTTGATTAAGGGTAAGAGTTCGGACGTAGTGGCTTCCACTGCCGGTATCTTTGTTTTCCTTTCCATATATCTTCTGGAAATGTAAGACAAAGATGTGTAAAGTTTATTCCAGGTCCATTCGTTTGTTTTTTCTTCAAGTATTTTTAAATTCCTCAAAGCTTCTTCAGCAGGGTCCATTTGCTCTTCTTCAATTAATTCCGTCTTGTCCTTTCTCAATCTTTTGAACACAAGATAAGCTATAAGAGTAACGGGGAGAACCAGCAGGTACAGAAGGTAATGCCAGTTGAAAAAACCATAAGGGCCCAATATAGGAGAAAGACCCTTGTTTTCGGGTTCGAGAACGGATTTGATGAAATAGCCGGATGAGAGAGTATCGTTTTTTTCTTTTAGTTTAAATTCCTGATAGCCTGTCGAGAAGGAAACAAATTTGACTGCCGCAGTAGTGTCGCTGGTTCTGGTAAGCGAATCGAGTATCTCTATGTCCGGGAAAGAATCGGGCATTATAACCGATACCGAATCTGTCAGCGCACCTTTGATATTCAAAGTCAAAGTATCTCCCACGGTCGCGGAATCGGGTGTTACTCGGAGAGAAAGGAGTACGGCGGAAAAATACAAAAGAATCAAGGCAGTCTCCTCTGGAAGAGTCGGTGTATAGAACGCACATAATCTTCGCCGGATGTGATTTCCAGGCGGTCAAGACCATTTATGTTGAATAAACGGTTCAGCTCCTCGTCTCTTACGCGCTGGATTTCTTTTAGTTTCTTCGCCAGTTCCGTACCATCGAACATTCTCTCTTTTCCCGTTTCCGCATCACGGAAAGTTATTCTGCCTTTTATTTCGAATTTCCGCTCGAGAGGGTCGCGAATCATAATCGGAATGAAATCGAATTTCTTAGCCATTAGCGAAAGAGGCATTTTTATATGGTCAACATTGAATTTGTCTCCCATAAAATCGGAGATAAAAAGAACTATTGACCCGTGACGGAGCACTTCTTGTGAAAATTCCATCGCAGGAACAGGGTCGGTTTTCGGACTTTCCGGACGAAATAGCAAAATATCGCGAATTATATGGAGAGTGTACATTCTTCCTTTAGCCGGAGGCAGGTAATGTTCTACTTTATCGGAAAAGAGCAAAAGTCCTACTTTATCGTTGTTCCGCTCGGCAGAAAACGCAAAAAGAGCGGCAATCCTGGCTATCAGGTCTTTTTTCTTTTCTTTCCTTGTACCGAATTCTTCCGAACCGCTGCAGTCGGCTATTATAAAGATGGTGAGCTCCCTCTCTTCGACGAAGCGCTTTACGAAAGGATGGTTCATTCTTGCAGTCACATTCCAGTCTATATTTCGAACATCGTCGCCGATGAAGTAGTCGCGGACTTCATGAAACTCCATTCCTTTGCCCTTGAACGAGCTTTTGTATTCGCCGCCGAAAAGAGTATTGACTGCCTTTTTCGACTCTATTTCGATTTGCCTTACTTCTCTTAATATCTCCCTAATTCGTTCTTCCATAATCTCCTATTCAAAAAAACCAAACCACAGAGAACGTAGCTCCACACACCAGCCCATTTTTTTAACAACAAATAGCACAAATTTCACAAATGAATTAATAACAGTCATTTTTTATTTCTGAAAAATAGAATTTTTTTGTCTTTATTCGTGCTATTCGTGTGATTTGTTGTTTCTCTTTTTTTTGTTCTGTCATTTTACATTTTAATCTTTAATTTTTAAATTATTATGCGGCTTTCCACGCTATGGTATCTCGACTGCTTCCAGGATATCTCTTATTATATCTTCCGATGTTACACCTTCTGCTTCGGCTTCGTAAGACAGTATTATTCTGTGCCTCAAGATATCATACACCATAGCTTTTACGTCTTCGGGAATGACAAACCCTCGTCTCTGCAGGAACGCATGTGCCCGGGCAGCTTCGAATAGATATATCGAAGCTCTGGGAGATGCTCCGTAGCGAATGTACACATCGAGTTTTTCGACCCCATAGTCGGAAGGTTTCCTGGTGGCAAATACTATGTCGATGATATAATCCCTTATTTTTTCGTCCGCGTGTATCTTATAGATAAAGTCTCTTAGAGAGTTAAGCTTTTTTATGTCTACAACGGGTTTTGTTACGGGAAGCTCTTCGGCTGTCTGCTGTTTCATTATTCTCTTCTCTTCTTCTTTATTCGGATAATTAATGATAAGTTTTTGTTTGAACCGGTCCACCTGGGCTTCGGGAAGAGGGTAAGTTCCTTCCTGTTCTATCGGGTTTTGTGTTGCAAGAACCATAAATGGTTCGGGCAGCGGGTAAGTCTGGTCTCCTATTGTTACCTGTCTTTCCTGCATTGCTTCAAGCAGTGCACTTTGAACTTTTGGGGGAGCTCTATTTATCTCGTCGGAAAGTATAAAATTCGCAAAGAGTGGTCCTTTCTTCGGGGTAAAATCGCCGGTTTTTTGATTGTATATCTGGGTTCCTGTGATGTCGGCGGGAAGAAGGTCGGGCGTGAACTGAATTCTCTTGAAAGTAGCGTTAATCGCTGCTGCCAGTGTCTTTATTATGTAAGTTTTGGCAAGACCCGGAACTCCTTCGATAAGTATATGTCCCCTCGTAAGGAGACCAATTATAGTTTTTTCTACAATTTCTCTTTGCCCTATAATAGATTTACCTATTTCCGCAAAAAGGTTTTCTATTACCGCACTTTTATCTTTCGCTTCAGCATTAAGGCTCTGTAAATCAATACTCATTTTACCTCCTTCTCATTATTATATATTTTGTTGTGGGGACTCCCAAATTTAATTGCCGGTGCCATATTGTCAACCCCCGCAACAGCTTCCAGCTTTTTTATAACAGTCATTTACCTTGATTAATTACAGAGGTTTCCCGGAGTGCATCTCTTATGCCCTTGCCTCTGTAATGATATTTGATTATCCACTTTAAAAAAGGGTAGGAGAACCCGTTTTTATGTCCCATAATATACTTTAGACCCTTTTTTTCCGCCCATAGTTCCGTTCCGAAGATCTTTGTTATAAAATCTACATAACTTTTTTTTACATGCCGGGCTGCGACACTTTTCCCGTGTTTGCGGGAAAACCTGACCGCACTTTTACCAAACATGTAAGCTTTATTGAAAACAGCCTTTAGTCGTTCATCGGTTTCTTCCCCATCTACATGCCACGCAAGACAGTTTCTGAAAGAGTAGATTGTTTTTAAACCCAGGTTATTCTTCAATCTTCTTCCTAATTCTATATCTTCGTATCCCATAGTAACTCCGAAAGATTCGTCCAACCCGCCCACTTCTTCCAGCCATTTCTTTTTTATGGAAACATTTTGCGTAACAAGACCCGCAAGGCAAAGACCATCTATTCGAAGATTTGGTTTGCCGTAATCATCAGGAGTTTTTATGTGCCTTACCATTCCCTGAACGATTAATTTATCATCTTTTTGTTGAATTTTAAGATGATCTTCTATAAAATTCTTGTCTACCAGGACATCAGAATCAACAAATATTATTGTTTCTCCCCTTGCGTTTTTTATTCCTTTGTTCCTGGAGAATGGTTGACCCATATTTTTTCCGTTTCTGAGATATGAAAATTTTGGGTTATTAATCTTACCCATCAAATCTCTGGTTTTATCGGTCGAACCGTCATCAACTACTATAACCTCATAATCATCCGCCATCTGATTCAGCAGTTTGTCTATGCAGTGCTTGAGAATCGTTCCGCGGTTATGTGTTACTACTATCGCCGAGGCTCTCATCTCATCTGACTCCCCGTTAACAAACTACTATAAATTTCAACCAGATTGTCATTCAACTTGTTCGAATCGAAATTTTCTTCGATTTGTTTCCTTCCGTTTTCTCCGAATTTTTCTCCAAGGGCGGGATTTTTTATCAGGATTTCCAGCTTATCCGCCAGAGCTCCGGAATCTTTCTCGCCGACCAGAAACCCGGTAGTTCCGTCTTTAACCAGCTCGGGTATACCGCCATGATTAGTAGATACCACTGGTAGCCCGGAAGCCATCGCCTCCATAAGCACCACGGGTGTACCCTCCTCGTCGCCGTTTACGGCAGTCATACTCGGCACAAGAAAAATATCCGATTTTTTTATTATTTCCATTAATTCGTTTTGTTTTTTCGGGCCCGGGAATATAACTTTTTCTCTTATGCCGAGTTCCTCCGCCAGTGTTTCCAATCTATTTTTCAGAGGTCCGTCACCTATGATTTCGTAGATGGTATCCGGATTTTTTTTACTTACTCTCGCAAAAGCTCTGATGCCGCACTCAAAGCCCTTCTTCTCGACAAATCTGCCTATACTTAATATCCGTATGGTTGAATTTTGTCTTCCATGTGCATCCCGAAATTTTTCCGGATTAACCCCGATGCGCTGGACGGCAATTTTTTCGGGAACGCAGCCAAGTTCGACGAGCTTCTTCTTCCACCGTTCTACTATAACAATGATAAGGTCTGCCTCCCCGAACAGAACATCGTAAACATCTTTGCCGTTCTTTTTTATGAATCCGGTTACATCATAACCGTAAAAAGTGCTGACGAGCTTACCTTTTAGAATGCCTATTTCCTTCAACTCGGCTCCTATTATGCTCTTTGTGGCAAAATGAGAATGTATGATATCGTAGCAACCACCTTTTAGAAGGTGAAGGGCATCGAAGAAAAGTCTAAAGCGGAAAGCATTCGACTTAAACCTCAAAAAATTCAAAGTTCCGAGAAGTTTTTTCAAATCTCCGTAAGAGATTCCGAATAATGCGGAAAAAATATTTTTTAGATTATAGCGGTAGTGGGTTTTCGACAAAAGACCATATTTAAGAACTTCCGGATGAACAAGAGCTTCACCTTTACTGGTCACTGCGAATATATCAACTGTATGCCCGCGGTTCAGGAGACCGATTATCTGATTTAAGACAAAAGTTTCCGACAAAGCGGGAAAATACCCCACCAAAAAAGCAATTTTCATTTCTCTTTTGCTCCCTGTATTCCTTTACTTCTGTAATGATAACGAACGATTCCTTTAAGTATAGCCGCTATCAATCCCAGATTTTTTTTGCTTTCAATAATCATTTTAGAAATTTTTCCCCTTTCTACCCATTTTTCGGTATTCAGCAACCGGGAGAAGAAAAGAGCTTTTTTCGTCCGTGCATATTTCTCTCCCCTATTTCCCCATTTTCGTACGAAGTGATATGCAGAAGCTCCCTGTTTTGTCCATTTTTGGAAAATCCCCTCGAGACTTTCCAGCGTCGTCTCTCCATCGATGTGAAAAGCTTTGCATTTTCTTATCCCGTAAGCCCAAAGAAGCCCGATGTCCATTAACCGGAATCCCATATCAACGTCTTTATATCCAAGTTCGGGTCCGAAGAGTTCGAAACCGCCAACGGCTATAAGATATTTTCTTCGTATAGACGCATTTTGGGTTATAAAAGTTCTAAGGCAGAGAGCATTCGGCAGATAGAATTTTTTCATATCGATATCTTCGATACTTTTTACGTGCTTTACCATACCCTGAACGACAAGGTCTTCTCTTTTTTTGTGTATTTCAATATGGTCTTCTACGAAGTCGGGAAAGACAACTACGTCCGAATCGATAAATATGATTATTTCTCCCTTTGCTTCCCTTATGCCTAAGTTCCTGGCATAATATGGACCTTTTTGCTTTTTCAGTCGAAAGTACCTAAGATTTGGAAAATCCGATTTTTTAATATATTCTTTCGTTCCATCCGTGGAGCAGTCATCGATGAGTATGATTTCGAAATTCCGGTTCGTCTGCTCCGAAAGGGAAGAAAGACAGCTTTTAAGGACCGGGAGTCTATTATGAGTCGGAAGAATTATTGTCGCTTCGATTTGTTTTTTCATGATTATATTGCAAATTTCTTCTCACACAAAGACACAGAGAACACCCCGGTACGGTCGTTCCTCCCTACGGGGCAGGCAGAGTTTTTTATTGTTTCCCCCCCAACAACCCATTTTTTAACAACAAATTGCACAAATCTCACAAATAAAAAATTAATAATATTCATTTTTTTATCAATATATAAAAAACAAAATCTGTTCTGTTAAAATTCGTGTTATTAGTGTCATTTGTTGTTGAACTTAGATTTTAGCTCTTCGCTTTTAGCTGCTAGCTTAAAAAATAAATAAAAATCTTTGTGTTCTTTGTGGTTAAAATTTTTCATTTTTGCTTTTCCCTAGAATATACATATTCCGCTATTTTTTTTGCCCCGCCGGGCTCTCCTGCCCTTTCTTTTCCTTTGTTTTTTAGTTCTTTCAAAAGAGTCTCATCCCTGACTATTTCCAAAATTTTTTCGGCTATTTTTTTTGGTTCGTAATCGAGTAATATAAATGCATCTCCGAGCAATTTCCCCTGTCCTTTGAGTCTTCTTTTCGTGTTCTGCGCCCCGCTTCCGGGAAACGATATTACAGGAGACCCAAGATAAAGGGACTGCTCGCTTGCCGTTCCTCCATGGCTTATAACAATTTTCGAGCTTTTTACTATATCCACGAAACTTCCATAACGAAAATCGATCTTGTCCCCTAATTCGGGCAAGATTTCCATCATTTTATTTTTATTTACTGTTTCGGAGAGCGCAGCGGTAAATGTCAGATTTTTTTCTCTGTTACAGAGTTCCCTAACCACCTTTGCTATTTTTTTCATATTATTGTATGCCTCTTTTCTTGAACCGGGGAGTAACCCTATCAGGACTTTTCCTTTGGGAGGAAAATATTTGTCTTCTTCTACAAGGTTGTCCATCATCGGATTTCCGAAAAATTCGGCATTGATTCCCCTTTTTTGTAAAACCCCGGCAGTGATTCCGTCATGAGTAAAGACTATTTTTGTCAATCTCTTCATAAAAAACCTTTCTACCGGCAGATGCGGTGCTATAAGGTCAGATTTGCACTGGTCGAGAAAGTAAGCTCTTTTACGAAGAGAAGCATATCCGAGAACCAGTAGAGGGACATCGCCTATAACGATTACAGTGTCTATGTTTTTTCTGAATTTGCGGAGGCAGTTTATATAAGAGATAGGAACAGAAGAATTCTTTATTATGTCCGCTAAAAAACCTTTCAAGCTTTTCAAAAAGAATCCGCCGGACGGCGGAGGCAGGTGCCCGCCAATTACTTCAATATTTCTTTTTTTATATTCCTCTCCGAGAGAAATGAGAGGGAATGCCCTGATTTTTATATTTTTATCCAAGTAGCTCAGCTCTTTCGCAATCAAAACCCCGCTTCTGTCTTCGCCGTAGGAATTGCCTAATATTGCAACATTCATTATGCTTTCATATTCGTAAATTTAAAGAAAAAGTCAAGGAAGAAGTTCTTAATATTACGGCAGAGTCGCAAAGAACGCAGAGAAAAAAACAATTTATTCAACCACGAAACAAACGAAAAACACTAAATTTTTATTGTGATTTTTAAAACACACTAACCCACCCACAGACCAACCCACTAACTAAAAATTAACCACAGAGAGCACAGAGAAACAAAGAACACACAGAGCGCACAGAGATTTAATTTTGTTCTTCAATTATACAATTTATTCCTTTGTGTCCTTTGTGATCTTTGTGGTTAATATTATTCATTAGCGGCTTTGCCGCGATAGGATTATGAGAACTTATAACTGAGTAACTTATACGTTAATTTTGCCGCAATAAAATCCGGCGACTTGTTCTCGGTGGGGCAGAGTTCTACAACATCAAAACCAATTAAATTTCTGTTTTTACAAACTTCTTTAAGAAGTTTCAAGATGGGATACCATTCCAACCCGCCCGGTTCGGGAGTTCCGGTGGAGGGTATGACAGAAGGGTCGAAAACATCCAGGTCTAAAGTTATGTAAACGTTTTCGTTAAGTTTGTTAACGGCTTTCTCTATCCAGTCCTCTGAATCGTAAATATCTCTGGCAAAGAAAGTGTTGTTTTTGTTGATATTGGCCAACTCGGATGAATCCAGGCTCCTTACGCCTATCGAAATTATATTATCGGTTATTTCCTTCACTCTCGCCATAGCGGAGGCATGACTATATTTGTCGTCCAGATAAGAGTCTCTCATATCGGTATGCGCGTCTAATTGAAGAATCGAGACATCGTTATAAATCTCATGGTGTGCTTTAATCGCGGGAAGGGAAACAGTGTGTTCGCCTCCAAGAATTACAATGAATTTTTTGTCTTTTATCAGTTCTTTTACCTTTTCATAAACTTTCTCTATCATTTCTTCGGAACCAGAGGACAGTATATCTTCGGCAGTAAATATACCGTTTTTATACACTTCGGAATTTGTTTCGAGATCATACAGTTCCATATTCATCGAAGCTTCGATTATTGCCTTCGGACCTCTATCCGAGCCTTTTATCCAGGAACTTGTTTTATCAAAGGGAACGGGCAAAACGACTATTTTTGAATTTTCGTAATTTAAAAACTCATCTTCAAGCCCGCCGAAATTATACGGAATTGCTTTAGACATCCAGAAGAACTGCAGTAGCCAGAACCGTTGTCCAGAGCCCGTCTTTATTCCCTTCTGCGGACTGACAGATGTTCCATGTTTTGAATATGTGTTCGCTTGCCTCGTAAACCTGTTTCCTTTCATCCCAGGCCTGGTCGGAATCGAAAGGTATACCCAATGTAGAGGCAAGCATGGTAGCCGCCAGGTCCTCGGCGTATTCACCGCTTTTTTTCGCGGTTTCTCCGAAAGTATGATGTTCCGACAGATATCCGTAATTATTTTTATCCGAGGGAATCGCAACTCCGATAGCTGCGGAAACCAGCCGGTTCGGTTCGTTTGTCGAACTCCTTGCCATAACAACGAAAGTTATTTCTCCCGGGCTCAGCCTTGCAAGGCCTTCCTCTCTCGACAGTTGTTTGCAAAAGGGAGGTAAAATACTGGAAACATTAACCAGATTACATTTCTCTATCCCTGCGTTTCTTAAAGCAAGCTCAAATGAGGCAAGATTATCTTTATGAACACCGACGCCTTTGGTAAAAAACACCTCTTTTGGAGTCATTTTTTGTTATTCCCCCTCTTTATTTAATAAATTGTTAAATTTCTTTTCTTCTCTATTTTTCCAATTCCCTCTGTGATAAGCATAGCTTGCCAGAAGCGGTAAAGCTATAGTTGCTTCGGAAAACACCATCTGTTCAAAACCTTTATCAACTTTCCCCCACGAGTGGGCTTCTTTTAGAGTCGAACCGGACAGGCCACCGTCTCTTTCATCGGCGACAGTTATTTGTATCGCATATTTGTGCATGTTTACTTCTTTTCCAAGAATATCGGCAGCTACGGTTACATCCTGAGCAAAGTTTTTAGGAACTCCTCCGCCAATCATTACCAGACCCGTTTCCTTACAATTTACTTTGATTTTTGTCAGCTCCAGGAAATCCTTGGCTGAATCAATGGATACTTTTGGTTTCTCCTTTCGTTTCCATTGATGATATACCAGACCGAAACCCGCACTCGAATCAGAGAAAGCCGGTACGAATATCGGCAAGTTTTTTTCGTAAGCTATCCGGACAACCGAATCCTTACCCTTATTTTTTTCCCGGAGATATTTCCCCATAAATTCAATAAACTCACGTGAAGAGTAAGGAAGGGGCGGTAGATTATCGGCAATTTCCGTTATGGTCATATCGCAGACTCTCAGCTGTTCTTCATCTATAAATGTATCGTATATTCTATCGATCATCAAATCCATCAATTCGTTGTCGTCAACCTGGGGCGTGCCCTGAAAATGTTTGAAACCGAGAGCTTCAAAAAAGTCCTGGTCTACTATGATTGCCCCCGTAGAAACGATCATATCCGCCATATTGTTTTCTATAATATCGAAGACGACTTTACGTAGTCCCGCACTAAAAATAGAGCCTGCAAGACACAATATTATCGAGCAGTTTTCATCCGATAACATTCTGTCGTAAATTTTTGCAGCTCTTGCCAGGTTTCTTGCCTGGAAAGCCGTCTTTTCGAACTGTTCGATAATTGGCAAGGAATCGAAGCTTTTTATATCTATATGTTTGACTTCCCTGCTAAGATAATCTTTCTTTTCCATTTTTTATTTCCTCCAAAAAATAAATATTTTTTGTAATAAATTTCTTAATGCTGGAATATACAAAAAATTACTCGCTCGTCAAGAGTTAAAAATTAAAATGACAGATAAAAATGCAAAATAAACTCTTTCTCACAACAAAATGTTTAACCGAAAAAAATACGGATTTTCTATTGCCCCCAACAACCCGTTTTTTTAACAACAAATTGCACAAATTACACAAATAAATAAATTAAGAATAGTATTTTCTATTGATGTAAAAAACAAAGTCTTTTTTTAATATTCGTGTTATTTGTGTGATTCGTTGTTTCTTTTTTTTTATTCATTTTTGAACTTCGATTTGTATTTTTCCATTTTGATATTTAATTTTTGCATTTCGGACGCTGTGCAAAGTTAGAAAATCTTGTTTATTTAATTAAATGGTAATCAATATCCAACTTGAAGATTACGGGCCTCCTATTGACACCAGTAGTATTCCAAATAGAACACCGGCTATATCGAAAATGAGGTCCTTTGAAGAAGCCGTCGCTCCAACGGTTTTACTGTCTTTTATCTCTTTTGATACACCAATCAACGTAGAAATCGAAAACGAGATGTAAAAAGAATTATTATCATCGGTCTTAGCCATATTGTTTGCAATAAGGTATATAGATGAGGAAATCGCTGCGGAATGTACAAAGTGATGAAATTTATCTTCCGAAAACCAGGGGTCATTCTTCGGAATCATCATCGAATCCAATTTCGCTTCGGGATAAAATCCTATTAAAACACTAAATATTAAGAACATTGGCTAAACCCTCCTATCCTTTATGTCTTGGTGGCTAATTTTCCCAATTTTCTTGCAAAAAAATCCCATTTAATTTCGTCTCCCCGTAAAACAAAATATTAAAATTTAAAAAGCAAAATGACTTATTACGCTATCCGCCATCAGCCATCCGCTTTCCGCTAAACCCAACTCCACACACCATTTTTTAACATGTAGAAAATGTAGAACTTGTAGTTTTTATTTTTTTTTACATTCCTATATTGACTACATGTCCTACATGTGCAATTTTTTTGTTTTTTCTGCGGTTAGCCGTAAGCGGTGAGCCGAGAGCGATTTTTGACTTTCCATTTTGATATTTGATTCTTACATTTCGGCGGCTTTACCGCTCTTAGTCGTCATTCGGGCTTGTTTTCTGTCCGTTTTTCACTTCTCTCAATATCGCAATCGCTCTACTTTTCATCTCCGGAAATTTCTTTTGCAGTTCAAGAAGAGCTTCCTTTAGAAATTTTTTACTCTCACTCAATGCCAGTGCTCTAATCAGACGAAGCAATATATAGGGAGCATCATTGGTTTCCCTGTTTTCCTTGTAGGCGATTGCCAGAACTTTTGCAGCCTCCTTGTGTTCTTCCTTCTTCTGATATAGCTGTGAAACGAAGTAAAAATCATAAGGGCTCATATTAGAAATGAGTCCTCTTTCTTCAAGGACATTTTCATAAAAGTCTAAAATAGTCGAAGGGTCTTTTTTAACCATTCTAAGTACTCTAAATGTTTCTTTCGCAAGAGAAGCCGCTTCTTTTTTCTTACCTGCTTTAATGTATATATCTATCAATTCTTCGGATGCGTCAATATTGGAGGAATCCTTTTGCAAAATATCCTTGAGGTGCTTCTCGGCTACTTCCGTATTGCCTGCACTTCTTGCTTCAACCGCTTTGCCGAAATCCGTGTCCATCAGATTCAGGGTTTCCTCAACAAGCGGTTTTAAGTATTTGCGCTCAAGACCGCTGTACCTTAAAAGAAGCACAACGAAAACACCAAAACCAAAACCTCCTATATGAGCCCAGAAAGCCACATTTGAATAACCGGTCAAATATATGGCATAAAATAATTGAGTAACAAACCACAAGGGCAGGTAAAACCAGGCGTAAAGTGGAAATATTTTAAAAATAAAGGGAATAAGACATACGAACATAAAGTATATCTTGGATTTGTAATATTGAACCGCAAAAGCACCCATAACTCCCGCAATCGCTCCGGAAGCTCCAATCAAAGGCAAATCCGAATGGGTCATTACCGCAAAGAGAAGAGCCGCAAAGATTCCTGATACAAAATAAAAACCAAGAAAGAAAGGTCTCCCCCAATCATCTTCGACGTTCACTCCAACCAACCACAGAAACCAGAGATTTCCGATAAGATGTATAAAATTCGCATGGACAAATATATAAGTCATCAATGTAGCAACATCCATATCATTTGAAACAAAACCATATTTTTTTGATAGGCTCCCATCTATAGCTTCTTGAAGTTCATCATAGACTTTCTTCCATTCCGCCCATAATTTATCGGATATTGCTATTTCCTTATTTTTGATTTTTTCTCTTAGGGTTTCCGGGTCTTTTGCGTACTCGATTATCGCGGAAGGGTCTTCCGGAGATAAAGTTTTTATCTCGATTTCCTGAAGTTTTACTGCTTTCTCTATTATAATATTGTTTTGTCTCTTCATAGCAGGATAGCTGAATAGAAAAACAAGGATGTTTAATCCAATTAGAGAAACAGTTACAATAGGAAAACGCCGGACCTGACTTTCAGATCTTACTGGAAAAAAGAAGAACATTTACTTTTCCCTTATTCAAGAAATCGGTAAGATTAAAATTTTTCCCGCCAAGAAAAAAAACATCCTGGAACTTTATCCCGAATTTTCCCGGAAAATAAAAGCTCAATTGAGGATTAAGAATCGTTCCCGGCTTTATCAGGAAATTACTTGTTTTTGAAATATTTATTCCTTTTCTGCAAAGTGTCAGCGGAGCGTTAATAGGCGGAACAAAGTTTTTGTCATACCCTTTACCTTTTATGATTTCCATAACGTAATTATAAAGTTCCTTGGCCATTTTACCATACGATATAAAAGATAAAAATTTTTCATAGATATCGGTTATGTCATCGTAAGTTTTTTCCAAGAATTTATCCGGAGTTTTCCAGATATAAGTTCTTGCGATTTCTATCCCAACACCCGAACGTATGATACCAAAATTGACGAATATCGGGTCGCCTTCTTTTAATCTTCCGTTGTTGCTCAACGCGAAAGGATTGGAAGTATTTTTACCAAAAATTACTTTCGTCGGGAAAGCTCTTCTTTCCGCACCAAACTCATAAATTTTTTCGTCGATTATATTTCTTAAAGAAATCTCCACACAATCATCTTTTAATTCCCGGAGAAACTCCCGCAAAATCCTTTCGCAAATCAGAGCGTTTTCTTTAAGAATTGAAATTCTTTTCTCATCAGGCACCAGGAAAATCTCAACAAAAGGATCCGGTATTTTTGTCGTTCTGCATTTCGACAATCTTAAATTATCGAAGAAACCAATTTTCTTTATTTTTAATTTTTCGAGAAGTCTATTCAGCTCTCCTACAGGCGAAAAACCTTCCTCTCGCACACTCATTATATCCGTTTTTTTTACTTTAATCCCGTCGGGAATTTTAACCAAGGAAAAAGAAAAAGGGTCTCCTATCAAAAATATCTCTTTTGCGGTGAGAAGAAGATAGAAGCCTATTTCGATTATATTGAAGGAAGAACTGATGCCAAGCAAGTAAAGAACCTTATAAATATCAGTTACAATAACTGCATCGAGTTTTTTTTCACTGATATTTTTTCTTATTTCTTTGATTAAGGTCTCATTCATCAAATTCTTTTTGGACCTGCATCAATTTTAATTTTTGTTTCGCTTCTCTCCGAATCTCTAAATCTTCGGATATATCTAGAATTTCCTGAAGAATCTTTTCCGCCTCATCGATTCTTTGCATAGCAAGATACAGTCGAGCAAGACTCATCAAACAGTTTGCTTTACCGATATTGTCCTTGAACTTACTTGCGGCAATCTCATAATTTTCTATAGCCTTTTCCAAGTTACCCTTCTGATCGTAGCATTGGCCTATCCCTTCGTATGCGCTGGGAGTAAAAAATTCATCGTATTTTCCGTTAACGAAAGACTGGAATTTTTCGAGAGCTTCATCCAAATTACCCTGCTTATAGCTTATGCCGGCAAGCATATATGTCGAGCGGTTCGCAAAAATGGTACCCCAGTAATTATCCACCACCATTTTAAATTTTTCTTGCGCCTGCTCGAAATTACCATTATTGTATAAAATTACACCTATATTATATGTCTCTTTCGATTTTTCGAATCTTGTTATTTTGTTATTTCTGTAAGCAAAGAAAAGTATCAACAAAGCCAATATTCCTATAGCTATCCATACGACGTTCTTTTTGTGATGCTCATAAAAAATTATTATATTTTCGATGGTTTCTTTAAACTCATCGTGTTTCAAATCTTTTTTACTGTGTTTCGCCATCAGCCCCCCTTTAAATATATTATTATAACCTGATTATTACCACCATTCGCCGTTAATTCCTCTTAGCAATCAACTCTTCAACCTTTCAACAATTCAACATCAATCAACCATTCAACCCTTCAACAATTCAACTTATTATTACATACCCCTGGTAAGACTCGAACTTACGACTTCCGGTTTAGGAAACCGGCGCTCTATCCACTGAGCTACAGGGGCATTTATATATTTGTATCAAAAAAAATGTATTTGTCAATGCCAATAAAATTCAAAAATCAAATATCAAAATGTAAAATTACAAATCAAAATTCAAAAATAAATTTAAAAAGAGAAAAAAATCCTTTGAGATCTCATAAAGCTGCGTGTTATCCTTTTTAGTTTTCACATTTTTATTTGTCATTTTGCTTTTTGCTTTTTAATATTTGATTTTTTTTAAACTAATACCGCCACTCAAGATTAAAAAGGAATCTGGTTTTGCCGAGGAAATCCTTTTCTGCCGTTATATACCCCCATTTCTTCAGCTTATATTCGGCCTGTACTTCCGATATTCCGTAAGATTGAATGTCAGTTCTCGCTTTTACGAAAAGTTTATCCGTTACGTATTTCCCCACAACAAATTCATAGTGTCCGCTGCCCCCCTGCATTTCCAGAACGTCTATACCGAATTCGTCTTTCAGGCGGCGGTTCAAAGTTTGCCTTACCCAGTAATTGAAAGCAGTCTCGGTAACCGATTGTTCGATAGACTTAACGGAAGTAAGGTCTTCCCATCCAAGATTCAAAGAAAGAAGCGTCATTATCTCCGCTTTGGACAAAGAAGACTTGGAATAAAGGTCAAACTCAGGGCTTTTCATCGTTCCCGAAACCGCAAGAAACACGGTATCCTGTTCATGATTTTCAGCCAACCTGGAAGAAATCAGAGTTATCGCTTTGACATCTATGTTAGGGTTGATTTCCGGAGATTCATTGAAATTAAATTTTCCTTCCGTGACCTCGAAATTCTTGTAAAGATAGTAGAACGTTCCCTGCCTGACTTCCAGATTCCCTGAAAGCAACAATGGACCGCCTTCATAACTTACTCCTACCTTTCCGGTCAGTTCGACGTTAGCCATGTTGTTCCGTATCCAGACATTTCCCTGGCTTGCGTCGAAATTCAAATCCAGAAAAAGATTTGAGGGACGTCTCCCTTTTTCTCCTCCCTGTTTGAATTCCATAGTAATAGTAGCCCTGTTAAGCTCAACGTCCCCTTCGATTCGAATATTTTCCCTGTCTTTTTTCACCTGTAAATTCCCGTTTATTATTGAGTTGACGTATTGCCAATTAACCGGAGTATCTTTTAACTTCAATCTTATATCAAATCCCTTAGCACTCAATCCAAATTGTCCTTTAGCCTCTAAATTTCCCTCCCCTAAAGAGGCAGAAAGACTTTCCAGCTCTCCCGATTCTCCGTCAAACGAAGCACCAGCTTTTAATCCGCTTATCGTTATTCCGGAATTTTTCACCAGCAAATCCACTTCACTGAGTTCCACTTTACCATAAACGGACGGCTTCTCAAAACTCCCTCTGACTTTCAGGTCCCCGCTTACTTTAGCGCTGTTGGCGGTCAGATATCTCATTAAAGGATAAAACACCCATTTCCCGACTTCCCTCAATTCCATGTTCAGATCTATAAAGCGTTTCCCCGGATTAATAATTCCTTCAAAATTCGAGAGCTTTTCATTCTCAATTATTGATAGGCTCTTAAGAGAAAGACTGTTACCTTCAAACCCGATATCGAATTTTAGAGAATCTCCTATATTTTCTTCACCGGCTTTTATTTTTCCTCCGCCTTTGAAGTAAAAAAGAGGAGCTTTCGGCATACCCGAAATAGTAACTCTGCCAGACACACTTCCGGAAAAAGGATGCGAAATAATGCCGAATTCACTCAGAATCTCCGGTCTAAACCCCGTTAAATTTATATCTCCTTTTATTCCCATTGCAGACAACGATATATCGCTGATCTGAAAATCCTCTCCTCTATTACCTATAAATCTAATATTCTGCAATCTGAAAGCATGTTTATACGTAAAAGAAAAAGAATTTATAAGAGAAAGCCATCCCCCGGCATATTCGAATTTCATATCTTTAACTTCTACCGTATCGGCATTCAGAGCAAAATCATACCTAACTTTTTTCTCCTGGCTTTTGAAGAGTCCCTTTACGTTCAATTTTTTACTTCCTATATTCAGATTCGTTTCTCCAAGCTCAAAGACTTTTCTATCTTTAAAGGAGATACCCCTTGACACAAAAGTAATTATACCGGGAAACCTTCCTTTGTCCTGAGTCAGATTCATATTTCCCTCCACGGATTCAAAATTCATACCTCCATAAGTAAGGTCAACTAGCGAAAAAGCTCCATATATTTTGTCGTGTATGGATAATTCCATATTTAATATCGCGGAAGTTTTAATTCCAAAGAATTCCGCAATAGGAGAAACGTCCAAACTTTTGATTCGCAAATCTCCGTCTATTTTCTCTCCGTATTTCCCTCTGAAAAAAAAATCTCCGCCATTGAACTTTCCCTCGCAGCTATCCACAAAAATATCTTCCCCTATTTCCGTCATCTTGAGATTAAAATCCACAAGAGGATGTTCGAACACTTCTCCTCCGAGCCTCGAAACAACCATCAGAGTGTCCTTACCCATATAAGAAAAATCAATCAATCCCGTCAATTTCGAATCAGGATATTCTTTACTTATTTCTCCGGCATTAAAATCGACCAGTTTGATCTGCCCGTAAATTCCCTTCCCGAAATTAACGAACCCGGAAATCGTCTTGCATTCTAAGTTAACAGAGTCTTTTTCACCCGCAAAAGTAAATTCCGGCAAATAGAATCCTTTTAAGCAGGTTACTTTACTTTTACCTTCAAAAGTAATAATGGAATCATAAGCAAAATTTACATCCAGAAATCCTTCACCTTCAATATTAAATATTTGTCCCAGATCGGACATATATACCCTGCCAGTGCCCTTTATGATACCATCTATATCGCTTCTTATCTTGAACTCGGAATCGCCAACTCTGAGATTTTGAATATCCAGACTCGATATTCTGTCCGATATTGACAAATGGATTTCGGCAACATCAAAAGCAATACCATCTATTTTACCCCAGAGTTTTCTAATATCGAATACAACTTCTCCTCTGCCCGTAGAAAAAATCCTACCATTACCATTTATCCGAAACTCATGGTCTTTCCAGGGTATGTAGGCATCCGAAATCTCGATTTCTTCAATATAAAAGAGACCTACAACAACACCCCCTCCCCTACCCTTTTTCTGTTCTCCTATCGAAAAATAAGGAGAATAAATAGACACTTTTTTCACTCTGCGACGCAGAATACCGAAAGGAGAATACGATACTTCCAATTTAGGTATAAGCCCAATATCTTTTATATATATAGAATCCGCAGATACCCCGGTTAAGCCTTCAAGTTTTATTTCTTTTATATAACTCCCCTCGGGTAACATGGATAGTACACGTCTCTCTAAAAAGTTTTGAATTCTGACAGCTACAAAATCCGAGAGAAAGCTGAGAAGAAAAAGTAATAACAATAGAGAAACTATAAAGATGAGCTTTCTTTTCATTGTATGAAGAGATCTTCCATGAGTTTCTTACCATTGATCTTTCCGATAGGCGGGATTTTTTTCCCGGTGGAGTGGCTCAGCTCTTTTTTTAATCTCGTTACAAGTTTTTCCGTCAGCACTCTGACCGAACCCAATAATGCTTCCTCCTTGAATATAACGACCACCAGAAAACTAGAACTTATATTTTGATAAAACAAATTCCAGGCTTTACCTTTAAGAAAAAATTGCTTAAAATGATTTTCATCGACAAGTTGAGCCAATTCCTCCGTAACATTAAAAATACTTGTCAGAAGAGCCGTTATTGAATAAATTTTCTTTCCCGGGCTGGAACCCGAATAAACAAGCACCTCTCCGCTCTTTGCGGCGAAAAAAATGTGCTGCGCTCCGGTTTTTATAAGAAAGTTTTCAAGAAAGCTCTCGATTTTTTTTTGATTTTCGTATAAAAGTATAATGTTCGACACTTATAATTTTTCGGAAATTTCTTTTATACTTTTTCTTAGCTCAAACCGGACTTTCCCCGTATCAACGTTCGGGCTGGTAAAAACAGCTAAAATAAAGTTTCTCTGAGTAACAATGAAAAGGTTTTTTCCTGCAGCCAGGATTGTTATCGAAAAATTATCCTGTATATCCATCTGCGTGGTAAGTTCTTTAGACATGCTGGCAATTAAAGCGGAGGCCAGCGATTTATCAAGCTTACTCTTACCGGCAAATCCAACAATTTCACCCTCTCTATCTACCAGATAACATGATAGTACTCCATCTATCGCAACGATCTTTTCCATTACTTCTTTCATCACTCAACCCCTAAAAGTGCAATTGTTCTATCGAAAGCATCTATAAGAACACTTTCAAGTTCTCCAAGCAAAACGTTCCTGTTTGTCAGAATAATAAATCTTAAGGACTTAGAACCCAATACGACAATATTACCTCCCGGCAATTCGAAAAGGACTTTACTGACCGTTCCCAATTCAAGATCCGAAGCCGAAAAACAGATTCTATCGTAGATCGAAGAAATTATCGCCCCGGTGGATTCTTGCTCCATCGGTAATTCCATATGTGCCTCTATCAGGGCTCCTATGTCGTCAACAACCAGAGCTCCCATGATGCCCTTTATCTTAAGTAGATTATTCAATATCCCACTAAGCGAGTCACTACTTTTCATTTTGACTGGTTTTTTTTCTTTTGTTTCTTCTTTTGCTTTTTCTTTTATTTTTACTTTTTCTTCTTTTTCGATTTTCAAGGAACCGAGTAACTGTTTTATCTCAACATTTTCAGGTTCTATCTCCAAAGCTCTCCTTAAAATCTCCGCAGCTTCCCTTTCTTCCCCCTGGCTTATATAAATTTTACTCAAGCTTAAATAAGGTTTTGCCACTTCGCCACTTTCCTTAATAGCGGTTTTCAAAAGATCTTTAGCTTCGTCAAACAAACCATTCTCGACGTAGAGATCTGCCAAAGAAATGAGAACATCTAAGGAATTAACATCAGGTTGAAGTCCTTCTTCATTCAATTAAAACCTCCCAGTTTATAATCTTTTTGTTAATCCTTTCAATCAAATCAAGAGTTTCTCTAACTTCCGTTTTTTTATTTTCGTCGGCAGACAACAACAGAAAAGAATTCCATTCGGAGATAGCCTCTTTGTATCTTCCCTCGGCAAGGTAAAAATAACCCATATTGTAGGTAATTCGCGGGTCTTCAGGATAAATTTCTTTAAGTTTGAATAGTTCTTTGAGACCCTCGGTGTACTTGCCTTTGTTCCGCAACCTGGTTAATTCTTTCATCTTGCCGGTAATTTTTTCCACGTATTTTTCGGTTTCTTTAATTATATCGTCCACAGGTATTTTCTTTTCCGTTATGATGCCGGCCATGGTCATCCCGTACAGAGATTTCATAACGGCAAATTTATCTCCTATTTTATTAATAATATCACCAATAGTGAGGTTGCCGTCAATAAGTGAAAGAAGACTCCAGTCCATAGGAGATAGATCTATTTGTTCCTTTTCTATCAGATCCGTCGACACTTCAAGAACGATATCGGTGTTCGGCAAAACTTCCTCCATCTTGGAGATTTCGTCTATCCTCCTTGCGGCTTCCATTATTATATTCTCAATTTTCATGTGTAAATTAAGGTAATCAGGAATTTCGAAATCCGTATCCCGGAAAGCGAAATGACCGCTTTTGATAAAGAACAGAGAATAAATAACATCAATTGCACTCTGCGTATAAATGGTTTTAAAAGTACTTATAGGGATTATTTCCTTTTCCATTAAATAGCTGACGAACTTATCATCAGACACTTCGATTGTTTCCTCTTCGCTTAAAAAACCCCTTTTTATAATTTCTCTCTTTAATCGCTCAGGAAATTCGATTAAAACGAGTTCGCCATTCGCGAAATAGAGCACATAAGACTTGACAACATCTTCTACGGTTATAACCAAAATCCCTTTCTTTTCAGCCAGAGAGATAAGCTGAAAAAGTTCAAAAAGCCCCAGCTCCTTTATTGGTCCTTCAATAGGCATTACATCTCTCCGGTAATCTTCCTAAGCCGCAGCAGACTTTCAATTGCCTCTCTTGCTTTCTGCAGTATCTTTTCATCTTTCGCCTTATCCACTACACTATACCACAAAGCCTCCGCTTCTTTATACCTTCCCTGCCTGAAATATACGGAAGCAAGTATATGGTAAGCTTCAAAATTTTTCTCATCAAAACTCATTGCCAGTTTCAAACTTTTTGCGGCTTCATCAAATTTGCCTTCATTATACAAAGCTTTTCCCTCCCACAATACCAGATCACTGTCTGCTTTTATGACCGCTCTCGCTTCCTTCGCACTATTTATTACGTCTTTATAATCTTTTATTCTTAAATAAGTCTTAACCAGCATCTTCAAAATTCTCTTATCCGTTGGGGCTAATTGTTTTGCTTTCAACAGGTTTTTAATGGCATTTTTAAATTCACCATCTTTAATATTTTGTCTCGAAAGCTCGTAATATCCTTCAGGTGAAGGAGAAATCGAAAGACTTCTTTCGACTAAAGAGAGCGCTGTCTTCTTTTTACCTAAAATAAAATTAAGAGACGCAAGCTCCAGCAAAATCGGAGTTTCTTTTTTCCATTTCGAAAAACCTTTGAGAAGTTCGATTGCTTTCTTATATTTTTTCTTTCTTTTCAGGTATTGAGCACAGGCAACATAAGGAAAAGACTTCTTCGGATATTTTTTATTCAATTCTTTAGCAAGAGCCAGCGCATTGTCCCATTCTTCGTTTTTCTGATATACTTTTGTCAATAGTTGCGAAGCTTCGAAATTACGCGGAACCAAACCGCGCAGCACATCTTTTGCTTCGCCAAACAATTCCTTTTTATCATATATTTTGCCCAAAAGCAGCAACATTTCTTCGTTTTTCGGTTCCGCATTTCTCACTTTACTCAACATCTCTAAAGCTTTATTCAAATCGTTTGAGGTATACAAAGTGGCGGCTTTTTGTATTTCCTTCTTACTATCTATCTTTTCTTTAAGCTCTTCCTCAGGTTCCTCGAACAGATCTTCGAAGAAGTCTTCCGCGGTTTCTTCTCCGGCAACTCTTCCTACTTCCATATCCTTCGTCAATTCTCTTGCCACAAGTATTCCAAGGCGTTCGGAGTAAATATCGACTCCCAATTTAAATCTATTACTTGAATAATAAGGGTCTATTTCCATGGCTCGCTTCGTGGCTTCCAGAGCCTCATCATATTTTCCTATCCTGGATAAAGCGAACCCCAGATTGTAAAGAGCTTCCGCAAAACCATTGTCCCTTTCGATAGCCATTCTGAAAAAGTATATTGCATCTTCAAATCGTTCAAGACTCAGGTAAACCGACCCGAGGTAATTGAAAGGAAGCGGATTTTCTCCTTTCATTTCGATTACTTTCTTAAAAAATTTCTCCGCGGTTTCATAATTGCCCCTTGTCATGTAAATAAGTCCTATATTCAAATACGAATCGGGATATTCCGGATTTATCTCTTTCGTTCTTTTTAAACAATTAAAGGCCTCTTTCGGAGCTCCCGAATGGTAATAGGCTACTCCAAGGTTATTCCACGAAACAACATAATTAAGATCTTTCGAGATTGCTCTTTTATACCAGGAAATGGCATCTTCCAGTTTGCCCAGACGGTGGTAAGCAATCCCTATATTATTGGCCAGTTTGGGCAAATCGGGGTCCTGTTTAAGCGCTTCAAGGTAAGCTTTTATCGCTTCTTCGTTATTACCCATAAAGAGGTATACTTCTCCTATCTGCTCCCTCACGAGAGAGTTCCCGGGGTCAGCCTTTAAAGCTTTTTCAAGTTCCGCAAGAGCTTCCTTGAATAATCCTTTGTTTTTGTAGGCAAGCGCCATTGCATAAAACCCGAATGAAGGATTGGCTTCTATTTTTTCTCTTGAAACCGAAAGGAAGTCCTCAAAACCTTTACGCTTATAAATACCCAGGCTTAAATTGGCTTCTGTTTTCGCAAAACGGGGATTCAAATTTATTGCTTTTTTTGCCGCTTTGGTAGCTTCGTCGAACTTCCCCTCCTCTCCATAGGTAAAGGATATCAAATAATAAGATTCCGCATCCTTGGGATTAAGTTGAATTGATTTTTTTAACTCTTCGATAGCCAGGGAAAACATTCCCAGATTATAATACACTTCTCCCAGGTATTTATGGGCAGCGGCGTTGTTCTTATCTATGCGTATAACTTTTTTGAACTGCTCGACCGACGGCTCATAGAAGCCGCTGGCTTTACAGGCAATTCCCATTTCCAGAAGCGCCTGAACATCGGCAGGTTTTTCTCTCAAGTATTTGCTATATTGATTTATAGCCTCATAATAGTTACCTATACTTTTGTAAGCTTTCGCCAGTTCCAATATCGAATCATAGTCATCCGGATCTTCCTCCATTTTGTTTTTTAAATATTCGATTTTTTCGTCGTAGTAACCGGTGCTTCTATAAATATAATCAAGGTTGTTTTTTGCCAGAGTAAAGTGAGGTTCTATTCCAAGTGCTTTTTTCAACTCTTCCACCGCATCTTTTACCAGGCCCTTATTGTAGTAGACGACGGCGAGATTATTGTGCGACCCCGAATCCGTAGCTTCGATCTTCTTGGAAAATAGTTTTAATAGCTTTTTTTCTTGCTCGGATATTTCCATTTTGAAAATTTATAATAGATTCATCGCTTTTAAAATATTACTAAGACTTTCGGAATCAGGTATCAACAAAAGAAAAGCTTCCAAACGACTATCCGTATCTTTAAAATGAAAAACACTCTTTACGCAGAAAACGAATTCTTCTCCGGCGGTAAATTCGAGATAGGCGCTTGAAATTATTGCCATGAAGTCATCCCATACGATTATAGGCACGGAAGGAAGCAACATAAGCCCCAGAAATTCGGAGATTGCACTGAGGTAAGAACTGCAAAGTATATTGGCTACTTCTTTAAGCGAAGAAACTCCCATTTCGTCGATTTCCGAATAGTCGGTTATCTCTTTGTCAAGCAAGATCCCAACAAGAAGTTTTGCATCCTTATCGTCCAGCACCACAAGATTTCTGCCGGTAGCATCACCGAAAAATTTCGTAAGAGCTGCAACGGCTATACTTCCTTTCAAATTCAATATTTCCGACGTTTTCTCAATCGGAAATATCTCGATTTCAGGGACTTTAACTTCGACTTCCTTATTTAACATTTGACTTAAAGCCGTTGCGGCATGACCGCCACCTATATTGGCAGCCTCTTTTATTCCATCCAACTGTAATTCTTTAAGATCCTGTATTTTCATAACTCCTCCTATATCTTAGAGCTGGTAAGTCCAGGATTAGACAGGGTCTCCCGTTCCCGACCATGGTAATCCCTATATATCCTTTAATTTTATCTATTGGTGAAGGGAGGGGCTTAACAACTGCTTCCATACTTCCTTTAAACTTACCACCAACAATTGCAAAACGGTCGTTTTCAATCTCTACTACCACACATGGCATATTTTGGTTTCCGTTACTTTTAGAATTATGTTTGAGAATGTCGGAGAGACGATAAACCGGAAGAATTTCGCGCCTGAGCAGCATCACTTCTCTTCCCATAAGCTGAGACATGACATCCTCTGTCACAGTCAATGTTTCATCTACAAAGGTCATTGGCAAAGCGAATAACTGGTTGTCCAAACCTAAAAGATAAACTTTAATTATAGACATCGAAAGAGGTAATTTCATCGATATAGTTGTCCCTTGATTTTTTTCGGTAGTTATGTTAACGCTGCCTCCTACAGAGCGAACGAGTTTTCTGACCACATCCAATCCCACGCCCCGTCCGGAAACCTTGTCTGCTTTTTCTCTTGTCGTAAATCCCGGCATAAATAAGAATCTGAGGATTTCAGCTCTCGAAAGGGACTCGAACTCTTCTTCTTCTACCAATCCTCTCCTGAATGCGGCAAGCAGAACCTCCTTTTCATCTATCCCTTTTCCATCATCGCTTATCTGTATTAAGATATCTCCTTTTATGCTTTTTGCCGAAACCGTAATTTTACCCACTCTGTGTTTATTTAAGTTCTCTCTTTCCCCGGGAGATTCCAGTCCATGAGAAACTGCGTTTCTGATAAGATGAATCAAAGGGTCACTGATGCCTTCCAGAAGAGACCGGTCGACTTCTATGTCGGAACCGAAAATTTCGATATCGACTTCTTTTTCCAATTTCCTGCTTAAATCCCTTACATAACGCGTAAATTTATTAAAAATCAGAGAGAGCGGAACGAGCCTGACGTTTGTAATAACTTCCTGCAATTCTTTTACACTTCTATTATGGAGTTCTAAAACTCCTTGAAATTGTTCTTCCCCAAAATTTCTTATAATTTCGGATAATTGAGATGTTGTAATGACTAATTCACCCACAAGGTTTTGCATCCTGTCCAGCATATTTATGTCAACTCGTATTCCTTCTATCCCGCCTGGCAGCGCTGCCCGTTTACTCTTTGTGTCTTCCATTTTAACTTCCTCGACTTCGTCAAAGGAAGCCATCATGTTTATAATCTTTTCCGGTTCCAGGCAGCGTACTTTTAAAATTCTTCCGATATTACCGGATTTGATCTCTTCGTAAGACGGGTCAAGGTCTTCGATTTTGGTCTTTTCTTCTATACGCTGAATAATCACAGCTGCTCTCGCGGCAGGTAAAGATATATCCTCTTTAAGTAAAATTTCAACATACGGAAATTTTTCGCGTTCCGCTTCACTTTCAGTTACACCTTCTTTCGCAGGGGTTTCCAGTCTGGCGAGAAGAGCTTCTATCTTATCTATACCCTTGAACACCTCATCTATTATCTCGGCATTGACCTCTCCTTTTTCCTTGAAAATTTCCAGTTTCTCTTCAAGGTCATGGGAAATCGTTTCTATTTCGGTATAACCGAGCGAAGCAGCCATTCCTTTAAGCGTGTGAAAAATCCTGTAAACCTCCGCAGTTATTTGTTTGTTGTCCGGTTCTTTCTCGAGCTCGACTATTATTCTATTCAGCGTGTTCAAATACTCGCTGCTCTCATCTTTAAATAGTTTTATATATTCTTTCGACTGTACTTCCATATATTATCGCTTATAGTTTTAAAACCCTTTGCACCGCTTCGATAACTCTCGAAGGTTGGAAAGGTTTGACCACATAGTCTTTTGCTCCCGCCTGAATGGCTTCGACCACAAGACTCTGGTGTCCCATAGCGCTAACCACGACAATCTTGGCTTCGGAGTCCAACTCTTTTATTTTTTTAATAGCATCTATACCGCTCATATCTGGCATTATTATGTCCATCGTAACCAGATCGGGCCGGACTTTCTCGTATTTCTGAACAGCTTCACTGCCGTTCCCTGCTTCATCGCAGATTTCGTATCCTCCTCTTTGAAGTATATCCGCCAACATCTTCCGCATAAATATTGCATCATCTACTACTAAAATCCTTGCACTCATTTTCCCTCCTTACATCATATTAATTGCTTTATATCAATAATTATATACTTTTCTTTCAATTTTACAATTCCCTTCAGATATTTAGATTCCATTTCTCCTTTCAAGCTGGAAGGGACACCCTTTAATTCGGATTCCGGAATTTCATGAATATCAAGAACGCTATCAGGTCTTAAACCTATCACTACATCATTAATTACACAGAGTATAATCTCCCTGGAGGTAGATGACCCCTTGAATCCCATTTTTTTTCTTAAATTTATCACCGTGACAGGTTCTCCACGAAGGTTCATTACCCCTTCTATATACTCATTGGACAAAGGTACGGATGTTATTTCCGTTTCTTCAACGATTTCTTTCACGCTCTCCAGAAGTATGCCAAAGAATTTATCTTCCAGAGTAAAACTTAAAAATTCCATTATTCGACTCCAATCCATTCATAATGTAGACGATTGGTCCGACCGGGCTTGAACCCGAAGACTCTGTCACTGACGAGCAAGAAATCGGGGTCACGGACAAGAAAAATCCAGGGAGCATCTTCCACTATCATTCTTTCCGCTTCCTGACATAACTTCTTCCTTCTAATCGAATTTATTTCTTTCTGTCCTTCTTTTATTTTACCATCAAGATCTTTGTTAGAATAGAAAGTCAAATTTTTTCTCCCCGCCTGGGAAGAGTGAAAAAGATCGAACAAAAAACAAATCGGATCGACATTCTCGGGTATCCATGTGTTTAAGAACAATTGTGCTTTTCCCTGTTGAACTTTCTTGACGAATTTACTCCATGGATTTTTTTCGATCTTCAACCCGACTCCGATACGAGAAAAAGATTCTTTTATAAACTCCGCTCTCCTTTCCATAAAAGGAGAATCATAAATCGACAGGGTGTATGTTTCCGGCAGCCCGCCGGGAAAGTTCGATTCTTCAAGAAGCCTCTTTGCAATATCCTGATTATATTCATACACTTGCATTTTAGAATCGTATGTACATATATTCGGGGGGAATATTCCTGGCGAGATTTCGCCAAAACCCGAGGAGGTTTCTTCTATCAAAGCCTGTTTGTTTACTGCGTAATTCAATGCCTGACGGACTTTTTTATTCGTAAACGGAAGTTCCTTCATATTAAAGTTAAAACCGAGATAATTTATATTCAGACAGGAAGAAGAAAATAAGTTTTTGCTCAATTCTTCATCGGCTTTAAGGCCGGAAACGCTTTCCGAATCTACTCTTGCAATATCTGCTCTTCCGCTTTTGAATTCTTCTATGGGATCCTCACCGACTTTAAAAATCATTCTCGACAAATATGGCCTCCCCAGAAAATAATCGGGATGCGATTCTAAAACTATCCTTTCTCCCTTTTTCCAATTTTGCAACTTAAAGGGACCTACCCCCGAGACCCCACTTTCGTAAGATTCCATGGAAATCACGGACGAACCTATCGTGGCCAGATTAGAAAGAAAAGACATATTGATTTCGTTCAATTGAACGGAGAGTGAATACTTCCCTTTGATATCTATTCCGCCAATCGGAAATAATGCATCCGGTTTACTGCTTTCTTTAAATCTTTCAAGCATGAATTTCACATCTTCGGAACCGATTCTTACTCCTTTATGAGTTACGATATCCTCCCTTATTACAAAATCCAATCTCCTACTATCTTCAGATAATTCCCATCTATCCACGAGCAAGGGATAAATTTCACCCGAAAATCCGCAATCGAAAAGCCCCCTGTGAATAAGGTAAATAACCTCATTCGCTGCAGGGTCTTCAATCTCGTAGGGGTCCATAGTGTTTGGTTCCGCCCGCAGGTGAACATTTAGAGTAGTTCTATTTTCTCCGACTCCTACAGGACTTAGATTTTTCCAATTCTGGTCCTGTGTGAGGTTCTCCGTCAAACTTCTTTCTTTACTCAAATTACCTTCAAGTTCCTCAACCATTTTAGAGTATTTTTTCAAAGCCTCGGTTGCGTCTTTAAAAGACACCCCGATTTCGGAAACCACGTCTTCCTGTTTGTCAATAAAAGGACGAATGCTGGAAGATACTTCCGCCAAAGTCTCGATCTGGTCTTTGTTCTCTTGAAATGCTATCTCACTCTCTTTAACAATATCTTTAAGCCTGATTATTGTGTTCTCAAGTGTCAGAGTCGTTCTCTTCAAATCCTCGATTTTTTCACTTACCGGGTTGAAGAATTTCCACAACCTATCGCCTAATTTGGAGTAATCGTTGGAGAGTTTTCGCATCTCATCCACAATTGCAGGGAGACCCACAATATCTTTTGGTATTCTCGATGCTTCTATCTTTCCGTAAAGAGAAATGACTCTTAACTGCTCGGTAAAATCTCCGGCATTCTCGACCAATCTTCCAAGACCCGAAGAAATCCGGGACAAATTTATTTGAATGTTCGTCACCTCTTCTATGCCTTTCGCTTCTTTTTCAATAAAAGACTGCACCTTACCTATGTTTTCCAGACACATCTTCGCCTGAAACTGCGTTTCCTTGATTACCTCTTTTACCCCTTCGATTTCCCGCCCAATCATACCAAGCATTTTTTTAATGTTGTCGAGATCGGACAAATTAACATCGCTATGGATATGCGTCGAACTCAACTCTGCGATACGCTGCTGGCTATAACGGTCGAGCTTTCCGATTTTTTTCAATGCGGAATCTACCTGCGAAATATTTGCAGGTAGAAAATTCGACCCCTTTTCGGCCAGGTATCCGAAAATATCTATATGGTTTTTCAGAATTTCCCGTATGGTTTCTTTCTGAGAAAGTAACATATCTATTTCTGCCAATTTTACCAGACAACCTCTCGATAGAGAAAGCAAAAAATTGGCGCCTTCTTCGACATCGCGTCTCTTTATATCTATACTATCAAGCAGATTCAGCAGACGGTCGGACGTATCCATAATAAGAGAAATTTTATCCCGTACTTCATCGGAACTCTGTTTCAACTCATCTGCATTTCCAACAAAATTAGAAAGGCTCTCCCTTATCGTTCCGAATTTATCCGTTGCTTCTTTCGATTTCTCCTTAAGGGATTCCAGTTTTTCCACCATCTCCTTGACAATTTCCAATGATTTCCCTATCAGGCGTCCCAATTCTTCGGCTACCACTTCGAATCCTTTTCCAAGAGTTCCTGCCTGGTAGGCTTTAATCTCGGCATTCCTGGCGGTATTGGCCGACGCTTCGTTGAGTTCCTGAAGGTTTGAAACAATTGTATTGATTTCTTCTCTTTTGCCTATTAAATCTTCCAATTTTTTACTTAAAATGACCGTGCTATCATTAAAATAGTGAATCTTATTCATTACCTCGTTTATAAGACTGAGACCGAAAGACAATAACTCTTCGCTTTTTCTTACAGTGGTCCTGAAAGAATCGGACCCTTCGTAGATAACGAACATAGAAGCATAGAGATTTTTCAGCATTTTCCTTATTTCTGTCAACCCCTCAGCCGATTCCATTTGTTTAGTAGAGAGCTGATCCCAGAGAACAGAGGTCTCTTTAGATAAATCCTCTAATTTACCTATGTATTCCTTAACCGTATCATTAGCTTCCATATATTTCTGTACCATTAAATTATCAATAAGTGCCTTAATTGTCAAGAGCTTAATATCCAACAATAAAGAGAGAATCCGAAAGTCAAGGAAATGTAAAAATCAAATATCAAAATGTAAAATTACATATCAAATTTCAAAAATGAATCTAAAAAATAAAAATACATCAAATTATGCTAAAAAACAAATAATTTTTCGCTTCCGCAGTTAGTTGGAATAATAATTTTGCATTTTAATCTGTCATTTTGCTTTTTAAATTTTAATATTTCATTTATATTAAGGCAAAAAACAACAAGATTAATGAGTTTCTTTCAATTAAAATTTGATACCTGGCTCACCCCATCTTCTTGACATTTCTATTCGGCACAGTATCTTAAATAAATGAAAAAAATAATTAAAGAAACCCTGAAAATCTTAATAGCAATCGGGCTTTTTTATTATCTTTTCAAAACCAAAGTCCCCGTCCACGAAGTAATACAAAACATAAAAAACTTAAATATGCTGTACTTCGTAACAATCATTATCCTTTTCTTCTTATTTTACTTGACTTTTTCGATACGCTGGAATTTTCTCCTTAAAGCGCAAGGAATACAAATCTCCGAAATCAGAAGCTATTTATACCTGCTTGTTTCTTTCTTTTTCAACAATTTTCTTCCAAGCGGGCTCGGAATGGACGTGATACGCTCCGCATACGCCGGAGAAGAAGGAAACTTCGAAAAAGCCTTCGGAGCCTCCATAATGGAGAGAATTCTCGGAATGATAGGTATGATGATAATAGGAGTTTTTGCGGTATTTTCAGGAAAATCGGAATTTATAAAACTTTCTATTCTTTACCTCGGACTGATTTTACTCACCATATTGATATATTATTTTTTCACTTCTCTGAAAGTCGAATGGTTAAAAGAAAAACTTCTCTCAATAAAACTCCTCAACTTAGGTAAATCAATTAGAGAGTTTTATAGGGCTGTCAAAATATATAAAAGCAAAAGAAAAACAATAATAATCGGAATTGCCTATTCGGTCTTGGTTCAGATGGTCATAACCCTGATAAACTATTTTATAGCCAAAGGATTAGCTATCCCTGTACCTTTCTCTGCACTACTGGCATTTATACCTATCATTACCATAATATCTCTTATTCCCCTGACCATCAACGGACTCGGATTGAGAGAAACAGCTTACGTTTACTTCTTTTCCTCCATCGGCATAGCTGAAAGCGAAGCCTTTTCGATATCTCTCGTTTACTTAGCAATCTCTGTTATAACAAGCAGCATAGGCGGAATTATCTTTGTTTTCCTATCACGAGAGAGCAAAAATATTATTAAACACAAAGAGTCTGATACGGTAAAGCCAGTAAAATAAAAAATTAAATATCAAAATGAGAAATGATAAATTAAAACCCAAAAAAGAGGAACAACAAATCACACGAATAGCACGAATAAAGGCAAAAAAGTTTTCTTTTTTTTATAAACAAAAAATGACTATTATAAATTCATTTGTGAGATTTGTGCTATTTGTTGTTAAAAAATGGGAAGTGGGGGGTAAAACAATAAAAATCTCTGTGGTCTCTGTGGTTAAATATCTTGGTGGGGAATTGTGTGGGCTCTGCGGTTTAATCAGTCCGGAGAAAAGATGAGTGTTTTGACAATCGCAGGGTTTGACCCGACCGGCGGAGCCGGTATTTTAAGAGATATATCAATATTTAAATCGCTTGGAATTCCATATATCGCTGTCCCGACAGCTCTAACAGTACAGACTTCCGAAGAAGTATTAAGTACATCGGAAATACCTATCAGGTCTATAAAAGAAGCATTTGAATCATTAGAAGACTTCCGCGGAGTCAAGATAGGGATGCTCTATAACGAAAATGTAGTAAAAGTTGTTGCGGATTTCTTAAAAGAAAGAAATCCTGATTTTACAGTTCTCGACCCGATAATCAATTCTTCTTCCGGTTATCCGTTAATCAATAAAAAAGGTCTTGAAAAAATGAAAGCCACTTTATTCCCAATATCTACTTTCATAACTCCGAATCTTGAAGAAGCGAAACAGCTAACTGGCGAAAAAGATTTAGAAAAAATAGCAAATATACTCCACCTGATGGGAACAAAATACGTCATAATAACAGGAATAGAGGATGCAAATGACCTTTTTTACGACGGAAAGAGAATAGAACTGATAAAAGGTTCTAAAATCGATTTTTCTTTCCACGGCTCAGGATGTTTTTATTCGTCCTATCTTCTCGGACAATTGATCCTGGGTTGCCGACCCCTCGAGGCGGCAAAAAAAACCAAAGAAGCAATAGAAGAGTATATGAAGTCTTTAAAATCTGGAGGTTAGATGGTTAGGTGACAAATAGCACAACATCGTGGACTCAAAAGTAGCAGTACATCGTGGACTTTTGTATACTTATCTTGTAGCACAACATCGAGGACTTTTGTAAACTTATTATA
>Ga0315551_10000214_pt1 | contig 45783 bp, 40 predicted proteins | sample SalMarSW160290MG_FD_203678 | JGI IMG/M metagenome (GOLD analysis project Ga0315551, IMG submission 203678) | Salt marsh sediment microbial communities from the Plum Island Ecosystem LTER, Massachusetts, United States - Salt Marsh Sediment SW1602-90 ...
TGCCATATTCTTCATTCTCGTTCCAGTGTTTTTGCTTGCTATCTATACATTTATTTATTCTTATTTTGAATATCAAAAGGAGGTTAAATGAGAGAATGCAAAGGCACTTTCTCTCTTCGTTCGAATCCTTCGGTGTATCTAACAGTTGCTCTTTGCGTGGTTGCATAGAAATGTAGGTATGCAAGAGTGTTTTTTCTTGACTTTCCCTTAATTTCTTCATATTATTAGTGAGTGAAATGGGAGGTAATACAAATTGGCAGGATATCCGAACTCAATTGGAATATAAACGAGTTATGCGGAATCTACAGCTATTACAAAGTAATATAATCAATATAGGAGGTTTGTTTGAGTTCAAAAAATAATCTTATATGTCCCAATTGTGGTTCAGCAAGTTTTGTAACCAAGCCTAATCGTTATGACCTTTTGAATTTTGTTGATGGGAATTTTGAAATCGTAAAATCTGAAGTAGCAGATGAAGAGTATAGAATTTTCTGCCGTGAATGCGGTGCTGAAATTGATGAAAAAGCATCTCTATCATATAAGAAAATTATTTTAGTGTAATAACTGTAACCTTTACCATCATTGAAGAAAAATATCGATTGGGAGAAAATGGGGACGGATTGGGAGAAAATTGGGATGGGGGTTGACAATCAGGACAATTTATATTGTCAAAAGTCAAGCACCAAGCAAAATATATATACATTTATTTATTCTTATTTTGAATATCAAAAGGAGGTTAAATAAGAAAGTGCAAAGGCACTTTCTCTCTTCGTTCGAATCATTCGGTCTATCTAACGGCTGCTCTTTGCATGGTTGTATTGAAACGAGAGCAGACAGGATAGTCTTTCTTGACTTTTCTTTGATTTCTTCATATTATTAGTGAGTGAAATGGGAGGTAATACAAATTAGCAGGATCTTCGAAATCAATTGGGATATAAACAAGTTATGCGAAAGGCGGGTTTATTAAAAAGTGATATACAATGTCTAATCAAAAAATAAGTTTCAAAACCGAGAAGGAACTTCGGGAAGCAATCTTGCAAGAAAAGGCAAAAGGGACTCCTGATATAGAAATTGGGCAAAGATATGGGGTTACGTTTAGGTATATTGAGAGGCTTATTACCAGGTCACAAGGAGTCAACATTAGTTCTTTTAAGGTTTCTAAAAAAGTAAAAACGCTTTACCCAAAAAACTTTAAAGAGGAACAAACTACAGTCTGGAGTTTCAAACAAAGGGGCAAGTGGGCAACACATAGTGGAGAATACAGGGGTAACTGGTCTCCTTATATCCCTCGGAATGTGATTCTAAAATATTCAAAACCTGGCGAATTAGTTTTGGATTATTTCTGTGGCGCGGGGACGACTGCCGTAGAATCAAAATTGCTTGGGAGAAAGTCTATAGCTCTTGATATTAATGATAAGGCTATTGAACTGGCAAAGAAGAATGTAAATTTCAGCGTAAAATCGCGACAATTAACTTTAATTGAGGAGAAAGACCTTTTGAAGGTTTACGAGCCGGAACTGTTGGTTGGTGATGCCAGAGATTTATCATTCTTACAAGATAACTCCATAGATTTAATCTGTGCTCATCCTCCCTATGCAAATATTCTTCATTATACAGATACTAAAGAAGGTGATTTATCGTTTTTTGATATTGATGAATTTTTAAAAGAAATGGCTAAGGTTGCTAAAGAAAGTTTCAAAGTGCTGAAGCCCGGAAGACAATGTGCCATTTTGATAGGAGATACCCGTAGGAAAAAACATGTAATTCCTTTAGGATTTAAACTTATAAGTGTTTATCTGGATGCTGGCTTTAAATTAAGAGAGCTTGTTATCAAACGACAACATAATTGCAAGACAACAGGATTTTGGTATGCCAATAGCGTAAAATACAATTTTCTTCTTTTAGCTCACGAGTATCTGCCAATTTTTGAGAAACCTAAGTTATTACCCCCCCCAGGTGTAAACGAAAGAGGTGAAAATTATGGTTTGATTATTCCCTCCTTAGAGAAACCACCGCTTAAAAGAAAATTAGATAAACTTGAAACCACAACAGTATGGATTTTCCCTGAGAAGGATTTTGGGAAACGCTTAAATAAAAATGTGATTAATAGGTATTCAAATGGAAACGGCTATTCAACTATAACCTTTATCTCTCATTCTGAAAAGGAGACATACTTTTCTAAAAAGAAAGGGAGAAAGAATAAAAGATTACTTTTTGTCAAGTCACCATTTTTGAACAAGAATCCCTCTCGCTCAAACATTGAGTTTTACTTACAGAAAATGAAAGAGATTGTAAATCGAGAACTGCCTACAATAACCAATGACGGCTTTATAGTAATCCAGACGCAGGATGTAAGAATAGATGGACATGTGGAACCTCTTGCTAAAAGGGTAGTAGACATGTTAACGTTTAATAATTTATGGCTCAAAGAAATTGTATTTGTTACTCAAGAAGGAGTAAACTTAAACACTCAAAATCCAAAAGACTATTTGAATATAACCCATCAATATTTACTTGTTTATGAGGTGAAAAAATGAAGGAACTGTTTAACTTATTAAAAACATTTTATTACTATTTGCAGTCCTCTTACAAGGTGTGGGAAGTTAGGCGATTGCAAGAGGACGACCTTGTATATACAACTATGGAAAATGTACGTATTGAGGTTTATCCTGGTAGCAAACGACAATCTCTTTATGATTTCATTGTAAAATTCAGAGAACCAAATAAACGGGAAAGAACACCCGCGCATGTTCATTTGATTGTAGAAATGTATGTTAAACACGCTTACAATCCATCATTGGTTCTAAAATTAAGAGACCACATTCTGAAAATGCTAAGTCAAATTAAATCTATAACTTCATTTCCACCAACTCTTCAGTTTTTTAAACCTGAACATGTTGAGTTATTCAAAGAATTAGATAAAGTTGGAGAATTCACAGTAGAATTTTTGCTTGTTGCAATAGAACTTATGGCAATACAAGAAAAAACTAATTATCCGACAGGAACTTTAACCGAAAGTTTGTATAAAAGTTTTGGAGTCAAAGATCGGTTCCAGGTAATCCAAAAAGCAATATGGAGAGGTTAAAGAAGTATTAATGAGGGACGCTGCTTGAATTTGTGACATTTTATGACTGTTCTTGACTTTCCCTTAATTTTTTCATATTATTAGTGAGTGAAATGAGGGATAATAGAATTGAGCAGGATACCCGAACCTATGTCGGGTATAAATGAGTTATTTGAAATGCAATCTTCTAAAATTCGGAGAAAGAATAAATGAATCAAGAAACTATACCAGATAATGCTATTAATTTAGTGGCTCATCATATTAATGAAAGGATTAATAAACCCTCTTCTATCCCTGTAATTGGGAATCCTAATAACCCAGAAACTCCACAGATATTTGAAATAATACCTTTTGATGAAATTGATAAATCGGATAGGAATTTTTTTGCCATAGATGGGAGTTATAATAGTCAGGAATTTTATAATGGAGTCTCAATAGGCATTTATGATGCGGGATATATTTGCTACAAGGAGGGAAAGCAGATTCGAATGAATGATACAGATGACCCTATTAGGCTCGGAAAGGCATATTACCCACAAAATATACTTATAACAAATGAGGACCATTTATTTGCAATTTATGATGAACTACTAAGTTTGGAGCCAATAAAAAACATAATAGGATTCTTTCAGGATTCCCCTGAGAATATTTTCCCTTACAAAAGAGAGGTTGTTTGCGCAAATTTATCTACTCTTCTTTCTTTTGCTCAAGAAGTTTTGGAATGGTCACTGGTATATGAAATTGCAAATTGTAGTGAAATAAGAGAAGGTGATTTTATATTAAGAGATGGCACATTGCGTTCTTTAAATATTAAACAAAAGTATTTGGTAAAATTAGGAAAGTTTTTACATGAAAAAGGCATAATAATTGTGGGTATAACAAAGAATTCCCCTGTCAAAATGGAATTGTCCTATACTTTGAGACAGATAGATAACTATCTTCAAGACCAATTGAAACCAACATATCCATTTACAGAAAAAGATTCAAAGAGACAAAAATTATGCTGTTGGTTTGAAGTTCCAGATGATGTCTTGCTCACATCTTATGGTGGCAAAGGGACTTCTGCAATGTATGCAAAAAAGGGTATAAAAGGAGGAAGGGGTTTTGGGTTATTTACTGTTGCTCGTTTGGACTATGTTGAAAAACTGCAAAACTATGACTGGGTTATAGCTGACGTTAATATATTTGATGTCGTTCCAAGTATAGAAAATAATGAAAAAAAGAGAGATATGGATAAATTAAGTAAAATATTTAAAGAGCTTACAAGGCTTACGCAAGAACACTATATACTTGGTTATCCGTATCCGTTAGTTGAAACCCATAATTTTGTTTCATTGAAAAAGGATTTCAAGGAAGAGATAATTAAAAGGGTGAAATTTGCTCTTTATAAAGAGCAAAGAATGGATAATATTGAAATTGAGAATCTATTTTTGGATATTCATGACAAATTCTAAAGGAGGTTATTATGTCAGAGAGAATTGATTTTGGCGTATTATATGGGCAAAAGACAACAGAGGATGCTTTATTAATATACTCTTCTTATGAGGATGCAAAAGCAAGTCCAAGCACGGGAGACTTTATTGTATTAACCCCAAAAGATGAGGATGGAAGGAAATTTTTAGCGAGAGTAGAAGCAGAAATTTATGATGAAGACCCTATTTTTAAATCCAGAGATAAAACACTAATTGCTGTTCACTATGCAAGAATAGCTGAAAGAGAACTGTCTGATAGGGATAAGCAAAAAATGTTCAGTTATACTTATAAAGTTAGATTGCTTGGAACATTTATTGATAAAGGGTCATCTATAGAATTCACCACCGCAGCAAGAAAATTACCACAAGTATCTTACCATGCAAGACATCTAACCCAAAATGAAGTTAAGCAAATTTTGAACATTGGCAATGAGAAAGGTGCAGAAATTGGTTATTTATGTATAGGTGAGAACATCTACAAGGATAAAGGAGATATTCTTTTTGATGTGCAAAAATTAAGAGATAAGCGAACAATGGTATTTGCTCAGTCTGGCTTTGGTAAAACAAATTTAGTTAAGATTCTTCTTTATCATATTATTAGCGATGCAAGTTATGGAAAACTAATATTTGATTTAAATGGAGAGTATTTCCTTAGAGGTCGTGAGACTTATGGTTTGGGTGACATAGAGGAGCAGAAGATAAAGGATAATTTAGTCGTTTACAGTGATAAAAAGCTGCCAGATGAATATAAAAATAGGTTTATTTACAGCGGGAAGATTTTAATAAATATGCATAAACATTTAACTATTGGTGACGTACTTAACTTTAGCACAGGTTTTTCAGAAGTTATGAAATCCTTTTTGTTATATTTAGAAGAAAATGAGGTTAAAGATTTTATTGAAAACATTAATACTTATGTAAATAATCCTCAAGAATTACACAAAAAATTTCCTGATTTCTGGGACAGTAAAAAAGAAGCAAGTTCAAGAACTACAGTTGCTGCAATTAGAAAGAGAATAGCTTACTTAATAGAAGAAGGTAAGGGGTTACATTCTTCATCATCTAAATTAATAGAAGATACAATGAAATACTTAAAACAGGGAAAGACTGTGGTTATTGATCTATCTCTTAAAGACAGTCATGATGCAAGTATTATATCAACGATTTTGGTTCGCAAATTGTTCGAATATAATAAAGAGAAATTCACCAGCAATAATCCAGAGGATGTGATTAACACAGTAATTTTTGTTGAAGAAGCTCAAAATGTTATTTCTGATGAACTCGTGAAAACAGCAGCAAATCCATTTGTTAAAATTGCCAAAGAGGGAAGGAAGTTTGGGATTGGTATGGTAGCGATAACTCAAAGGCCGTCAGCAATTTCAGAAGAAATCAGAACGCAAGCAGAAAATTTCTTTGCATTTCATCTTGGTAATAGTGATGATGTTAAAGCATTAATAAAATCTGATGTAAATTACGACGGTGTGATTGCAAACTTTATTCAAAGAGAAACGATTCCTGGTAATTTGTACATGGTATCTTCTAAACAAGCTTTTGCATTACCAATAAGAGTAAAATTGTTTGAAACATTAGTGGAGAATAAGGTATATGAAAGTTCAAAATTCCCTAAATAATACTGGGGTATTACTTCTCAAAAAGCCCTCCTTTGATTTAGATAGAATTTACGATGATAATTTAATCGAAACTGAAGATAGTGAAGAGAAAGTTAAGTTATTATTGGTAAGAGACTTATCTCGGCTTAATTGGTATATAGAAAAATCAAGAAATAAATTGGTAATATCCCCGCCAAATAGCTATAACAAAGAAATTATAAGACGCTCAATGAGTATATCAAGAAAGGAGATTCTAAATAAACATAAAGAATGGATAGAAAAGCATATTGATTTAGCTAAAAAAAATCTTGCACAGGGAAAAGATATTTTAAAATCTGAAATTTTACCCCGTATTGAGATTTGCAAAACACAAAAACAACACAATCTATTTAGAATATTTAGATATTATTGGTCATCTCCTTATAGTGAATATGTCGGAAGAAGAACAAGATTGCTTATAAGGGATGATGGAATAGATAATAGCCCAATAATCGGGATTGCAGCTCTGGGTAGTAGTATAATTCATATTCCGGATAGAGATAAATGGATAGGTTGGGATAAGGAAACCAGAACCAATAATATAATTTATGTAATTGATGCTTATGTTTTAGGAGCATTGCCACCGTATAATTATTTGTTAGGGGGAAAGCTAATTTCATATATTCTTGCATCAAATGAAATTAGAAAGATATATAAAGAGAAATATAAAGATAAAAAGACAATTATCAGGAAGAGAAAAGCAGATGATTTGGTTTGTATTTTTACAACAAGCCTTTATGGTAATAGTTCACAATATAATCGTCTCAAATTCAAAAGTAGATTACTTTATATCCCGATAGGGTACACAAAAGGCTATGGGGCATTGCATATTTCCGATAAAACTTTTTCTTCTATGCGGCAACTTCTTATAGAAAAAGGTATGATGATAACAAATAGATTTGGTGATGGACCAAATTGGCGAATGAGAGTTATAAGATTAGCATCAGATATTGTTGGATTTAATTCTAATATTATATTACAACACTCCTTTAAAAGAGGAATATATGCGACCCCTTTAGCTAGGAATTTTCGCTCTTTTCTTCTTGGAAAAACGGAGAGACCCATTTACTATAATCTACCAATGCAAACATTAGTTAAATTTTGGAAAGAGAGATGGTTAAACATGAGGAAAAGGAATATAAATGTTATTGATAAAATATTAAATTTTAAACCAGAAGATTTTGGAGTCTATTGAATTTAGACGAAGATTGCACTTCGGATATAACGTCATATTGGAGGTATATCTGCACTTAAGTCTGGATATAAACGAGTTAGGTGAAATTGGTCATCTGCGAAAAAATATGTCAGGAGACCAGAATGTATGTTTACTGAAAAAAATTTATTGCGGATGGGTGATTTTGTAATATGCAATCTAAGAATCAATTAGTTAAACTTATTCTCGAAGATTGTTCTACTTTCTATGGATATTCATTTGGTGCTAAAAAAGCTGTAAATGGAGAAGTCGTATTTAACACAGGGATGGTCGGTTATCCTGAGAGTTTAACAGATCCTTCATATAGAGGGCAAATCCTGGTTCTAACATATCCGTTAATAGGAAATTATGGTGTACCTGGTAATGAAAAAGAAGATAATCTGTTAAAATATTTCGAGTCAAATAAAATACAGGTTCAGGGTCTGATTATCGCTGATTATTCTGAAAATTATTCTCATTGGAATGCAAAAAAATCTTTATCAGCTTGGATGAAAGAAGAAAATATTCCAGGACTTTGGGGTGTAGATACAAGAAAATTAACTAAAGTAATTAGAGAAAAAGGGACACTACTTGGGAAAATTATTTACGATGATGAAGAAATGCCATTCGAAGACCCCAATAAAAGGAACCTCGTTGCTGAAGTTAGCATAAATAAGCCTGTAATTTATAAAAAAAGCAAAAAAACAGTGGTGATCGTAGATTGCGGTGTGAAAAATAATATAATCCGATCATTTCTTAAAAGAGATTTTACAGTAATCAGGGTTCCCTGGGATTATGACTTCTTGAATGAAAATGTTGATGGTATTATTATATCAAATGGACCTGGTGATCCGAAAATGTGTACTAAAACGATAGCTAATGTCAAGAAAGCACTTGCTATGAATATCCCGATTCTTGGTATTTGCCTTGGTTCCCAAATCTTAGCGCTTGCTGCCGGAGCTGATACATATAAATTAAAATATGGACATCGTAGTCAGAATCAACCGTGTGTTGAAACAGGAACTAAACGATGCTATATTACATCTCAAAACCACGGGTATGCTGTCGATTCCAATACTTTACCTGAAGACTGGAGAGAGTGGTTCTATAATAATAATGATATGACAAATGAAGGAATAAATCATATATTAAAACCCTTTTTTGGGACACAGTTCCATCCAGAAGCCTCACCAGGACCGGATGATACTGAATTTCTATTTGATATGTTTTTACGAGCAATGGAAAAATGAGCAGAAGACGAGTGAAATATAGGAAAGTATTGATTTTTGGTTCAGGAGCAATACGTATAGGTCAAGCAGGCGAGTTTGATTATTCGGGTAGTCAAGCAATAAAAGCCTTAAAAGAGGAAGGTATTGAAACAATTTTAGTTAATCCAAATATCGCAACTATTCAAACATCTGATTATTTAGCAGATAAAGTATACTTTGTCCCGATTGATGTATATTTTGTTGAAAAAGTCATTGAGAAGGAGAGACCTGATGGAATTTTACTTGGTTTTGGTGGGCAGACAGCATTGAATGTTGGTGTCGAATTGGCAGAAAGGGGAATATTTGAAAATTATAATATCGAAATTCTAGGGACTTCGCTTGAAGCGATACAAAATACCGAGGATCGGGATTTGTTCATTAAAAAATTAAAAGAGATCAATCTAAAGATACCTATTAGTAAAGCAGTTTCTAATGTTGAAAAAGCGATTAATGTTGCAGAAAAAATCGGTTACCCAGTTATGTGTAGGGTTGCATATGCTCTGGGTGGTCTAGGTTCAGGAGTTGCCTTTAATAAAAAACAGTTAATTGAAATCACTAAAAAGGCTTTTTCTTTTACAAAGCAAATCCTGATCGAGGAATATCTTGAAGGTTGGAAAGAACTAGAATATGAGGTCATGCGAGATAGCTACAATAACTGCATTGTTATTTGTTCCATGGAAAATGTCGACCCTATGGGGATTCATACAGGTGAAAGTATTGTTGTTGCTCCAGTGCAGACTCTAACAGCTTCAGAAAATTTTAAATTACGATCTATAGCTATCAAAGTAATAAGACATCTTGGTATCGTTGGTGAATGTAATATTCAGTTTGCACTTAATACCCAGTCAGAGGATTATAGGATAATAGAGGTTAATGCTAGATTAAGTAGAAGTTCCGCATTGGCCTCGAAAGCAACAGGTTATCCTTTAGCTTTTATCGCTACAAAATTGGCTTTAGGGCATAGTTTAACTGAAGTGCAAAATATTATTACGAAAGAAACATCCGCATGTTTTGAACCAGCATTGGATTATATTGTTCTTAAGTATCCGAGATGGGACTTACAAAAATTTAGAAATGTCAGTCTTAATCTTGGTTCTGAAATGAAATCTGTAGGGGAGGTTATGGCGATAGGTCGGGCTTTCGAGGAAGTACTTCAGAAAGCTATTAGAATGTTAGATGTAGGGATGGAGGGTCTTGTTTGTAATGACGTAAGTTTTACAAATCTTGATTGTGAGTTAAAAAAACCTACAGATAAAAGGATGTTTGCGATAACCGAGGCTATTAAAAAAGGATATTCTATTGATAAAATATCTAAGTTATCAAATGTAAATCCATGGTTTTTATATAAGATAAGGAATATTGTTGAAGTTGAGAAAGAACTAAATGATTTTCAAATTAATAATTTACCTCATTCTCTATTTCAAAAGGCAAAACAAATGGGTTTTTCAGACAAACAAATTGCAATAATTACCCAAAGTAACGAGCTTTGTGTTAGGAAAAAAAGAAAAAAATTGGGGATACAACCATATTTCAAACAAATCGATACTCTAGCAGCTGAGTATCCAGCAAAAACAAATTATCTTTATGTTACATATAATGGTAAAGAAGACGACATTGATTTCAAAGCCAAAAAAAAGGTTGTTATCTTAGGTGGAGGAGCATACAGAATCGGTTCATCTGTAGAGTTTGACTGGTGTTGCGTTAACTCAGTAATAACTTTGAGAAATTTGAAGTATCACACTATAATGATTAATTGTAATCCTGAAACAGTTAGCACTGATTATGATATTTGCGATAAACTATATTTTGATGAACTCACTTACGAACGTGTCATGGATATTTATGAGAAAGAAAGTCCATTGGGTCTTATAGTTTCAATGGGTGGTCAAATACCAAATAACCTGGCAATACCTTTGAATAAAACAGGTGTCCCAATACTCGGGACATCTCCAAAAAATATTGATAGAGCTGAAAATAGACATAAATTTTCTCAATTATTAGATAAATTAGATATCGATCAACCAAAGTGGAAAGAATTAAGTAATATTAAGGATGTAGAGGATTTTGCAAATAAGGTCGGTTATCCAGTTTTAGTCAGGCCCAGTTATGTTCTCAGTGGTGCTGCGATGAGTATCGCTTTAAGTAAGAAAGAATTGAAAGAATATCTTAAAAAAGCTTCTGAGGTTAATAAAGAGCATCCGGTTGTTATCAGTAAATTTATCACCGGAGCAAAAGAAATAGAGATAGATGCTGTTGCAAATAATGGTGAGCTTTATTGTTATGCGATTTCCGAGCATATCGAAAATGCGGGAGTCCATTCAGGGGATGCAACAATGGTGCTGCCCCCTCAGAGAACATACTTGGAAACAATGAGAAGAATAAAAATAATCGCTAAAAAAATAGCAAAATCATTAAGAATTACAGGCCCTTTCAATATACAGTTTATAGCAAAAGACAATGATGTTAAAGTTATCGAGTGTAATTTAAGAGCTTCACGGAGTTTTCCCTTTGTCTCAAAGGTTTTTAAGTTGAACTTTGTTGATTTAGCTACAAAGATTATTATGGGAAAGCGTGTTCCGAGGATTGATAGGTCTTCTTTTGATTTGAATTATGTTGGAGTAAAAGCTCCACAATTTTCTTTTACAAGATTAAAAGGCTCGGATCCAATTTTAGGAGTGGAGATGGCATCAACAGGTGAGGTTGCATGTTTAGGTGATGATTTCAATGAAACATTCCTTAAAAGCTTAATTTCTGTAGGTTTTAAATTACCAAAAAAAACCATATTATTATCCACTGGACCGATCGATAGCAAAGCTGAATTCTTGGAAAGTACTAAAATACTAGATAAAATGGGTTATATCCTTTATGCAACAAAGGGGACTGCAGATTTTTTAAGGATGAATGGCCTAAAATCAAAGATTCTGTATTGGCCATTGGAGAATAAAGAACCAAACACTCTTAGTTACATAGCTAATGGAAAAATAGATCTGGTTATTAATATACCTAAAAATATTGAGAAAGAAGAACTTGATAATGATTATCTAATTAGACGCAAAGCTATTGATTCAGATGTTCCATTAATCACAAATTTGCAGCACGCAAAACGATTTGTAGAAGCGATTTTTAGGACATCACTTGAAGATTTAAAAGTTAAAAGTTGGGATGAATATGATTAATTATTCATTATTATCAAAGAGTTGACGACTTCACCTAACACAGCACATACGCTACGGTCTTCGGACTTGCCCTTCGGGAAATTGCTTACTATGTTCGCAACTTCGTATATGCTAGGAACGTTATATGAAATTCCGAACCCCGCTACTGAAAACAACAAAATTATTAAAGGAAGAGTAATAATATGATAAAAGAAATGGCTATAGAAATAAAATATCCTGAAATTGGAATATGCGGGCTTTCTTGCAGGCTTTGTCCGAATTATCATATGGATACAAAAAGCCGATGTTTAGGTTGCAAAAGCGAAGGCAGGATGGTTGTTGGGTGCCCTTTTATTACTTGTGCTATAAAGAAAAAAGGAATTGAATTTTGTTTTGACTGTGAAGAAAATGAAACGTGTGAAAAATGGAGAAAACATAGAGAAGCTGGAAAAAGAGTTGACTCATTCAAATGTTACCAGAAACTTGAAGATGACATTGCCTTTATTCAAAAGAATGGAGTGGCTAAATTTGAGAAGATGCAAATAATAAGAGAACAGTTACTAAAAGAAATGTTACGGGAATTTAATGAAGGACGTTCAAAAAGTTATTATTGTATAGCCGTTACTGTTTTAGAAATTGAGGAATTAAGAAAAGCGTTGCTTAAAGTAAGAAAGAATTCTGAAGGGTTAGAAATTAAGGAGAAATCCAAATTACTCCATTCTATATTGGATGAAATTGCAAAGCGAAAGAACTATTGTTTAAAGTTGAAAAAATAAATAAAAATCATTGGGTGGGGTTCGGAACTTCGCATAACACATATTAAAGGCGATTTGTTCTGCCTGTGCCACGGCAGACAGGCCCTCCAAACAAACGGTGGGTGGGCAAGAGTGTTTTTTCTTGACTTTCCCTTAATTCCTTCATATTATTGTAAAGTAGAATGAGAAATAATACAATTAAAATAAACCGTAAGAGGGTTGATAAATAAAGATGAAAAAGAACAACTATAGTGAAGTATATCCGAAGTTTACTTCGGATATAAACGAGTTATATGTAATTGTGCCAAAAAGGGATTATAAGAAATGAATTTATTAGAACATAATAGAATTGCATGGAATAATGAAGTTAAAAAAGGAAATCAATGGACTATCCCAATTTCAGAAGAGCAGATACAGGAAGCTAAGAAAGGTTTACTAAAAATTGTCCTAACACCTTTTAAAGCTGTTCCAGAAGATTGGATAGGTAATGTAGTTAATAAGAATGTTTTATGCTTAGCTTCGGGAGGAGGACAGCAAGGCCCTATCTTAGCTGCTGCAGGTGCAGATGTAACTGTACTTGATAATTCTGATAAACAGCTTGAGCAAGATGAGAAAGTTGCATTAAAATATAATTTAAATATCAAAACTATAAAAGGAAATATGCAGGATTTATCAATGTTTTCAGCTAATCATTTTGATTTGATAGTTCATCCAGTTTCAAATTGTTTTATTGATGATATTAAGCCTGTTTGGAGAGAAGCTTATAGGGTTCTGAGAGAGAATGGAAAATTATTATCTGGATTTAATAATCCTATTATTTATATGATCAACTGGGAAAAAGCTGATAAAACCAAAAAATGTATAATAGAAAATGCCATTCCATATTCTGATTTAAAATCTTTATCAGATACTAAAAAGAAAGAGTATATTGGGAATATGATACCATTCGAATTCGGGCATAGTCTAACAGATCAAATAAATGGTCAAATCGAGGCTGGTTTTATTATTTCCGGATTTTATGAGGATAAAGGTGAAGAATTATTAGATGAATTCACAAATACCTTTATTGCTACAAAAGCAGAAAAAGTATGCTAAAATATTTGGCACAACTAAATATAACACATATTAAAGGCGATTTGTCAAGGGAAATGTAATAGTGAATAGTAAATAGTGAATAGTGAAGGAAAAGGAGAACATCGTTTTCTTACACAAATAACAGACTGGTCTTAAAAAATCTATTATCCCTTTTATTTTATAGTTGACAAACACCAATTTGTAATCTATAAATATACATATGTTAAATGTTACTTACCAAAAGCCTTTTAATTATTATCAGCGGATTGGCGGCTCACTCTTTGGCCTAAATTTCGACTTTGTCGGAACCTCGCCGATCTGGGGGACATTAGCCAAAAGTGTTACAGGGAGGGGTGAACATACTTTTATAAATTTGAAGAAAACTAAAATAGGGGGAAGAAATGAAGCAAATAAAAATAATAGTTGAGAAGCATCCGGAGGGATATGTAGCCTATCCTTTAGGATTGAAGGGGGTGGTGGTTGGCGAAGGAGATATATACGAGGATGCATTAGAGGATGTGAAATCAGCGATCAGATTCCACATGGAGACATTTAAAGAAGAACTCTTTGAAATAGAAGAAATCATTGAAACTTTCGTCGCAGAAGTAGTAGTGTAGATGAAATTTCCGAGAGATGCTCCGAAGCGAAAAGTCATAAAAACACTCGAAACTCTCGGGTTCAAAATTGTTAGAGTGGGGAAACATATCTCAATGGTAAGAGAGAATCCGGATGGCACCAGGACACCTTTAACTATGCCAAAGCATGAAAAAATAAAAGGTTCCACATTGAGGGTAATTTGTAGGCAAGTAGGGATAAAGCGGGAGGAATTTCTGAGAGCTTACGAAAAGGCATGAGCAATTTTGCCTAATAGAGCGTATTTGGCTTGTGCCTTTGGCACTCCGCCCAAACCCAGCCTAACGGCTGGACTTCAGATATGCTGGAACCGATAGCTGAAATCACTTTATAAGACTATGAAGAGGAATAGTATCTATGCGTATCTTTCTATAGCGTTATGGGCTTTTCCATTTAATAATTGTCGTCCTATGCATATGCAAATAAAGAGATGGGGACGGGGGTTGACCCCAGTGAAATAGTTATACATTTCACGGGGCAGGCCCATATGGAATAGTTACACATTCCACCCCGATGTAATAATAGACATTACATCATACAGTAATAGCTACGCATTACATGTGACAAGTAGGACAAGTTGGGCAAACAATCAGGACAATTTATATTGTCAAAAGTCAAGCACCGAGCAAAGAGCATATGTTGATTTATACCATTGACAGGCTTTTCAGAGGAAGATATAATTAAAATAAAAAGGATTCGATGAAAAAGGTATTTTTTGCAGTCATTATTTTATTCATATCCTGTAAAGGTAATAAAAACGGAATATATTCCGGTGTATTTACAGGAGAGGAATATATATGCAGAGCCCAGGTTGGGGGAAAGGTAATCTCTTTTCCTTATAATGAGGGTGACAGAATAAATAAGGGGGATACCCTTATTGTTATTGAAGACAGAGAGTTAAGAATGGCTGTCATCTCCATGGAGTACGAAGTAAAGAACTTAAGGATTCAGTTGAAGGACGCAAAGGAGGATTTTAAAAAAGCGGAATCACTTTATAAAGCAGCAGCAATTTCAGAGGTACGATACGAAATAGCCGAAAGAAAATACCAATCCCTTGGTTATCAACTAAAATCAGCGGAAGCTGCATTAGAGGCAAAGAAAGAAAATCTTAAAAACTTCCATATAACTGCACCCTCCAGTGGATATATCAGTATAAAATATATAAAGGAGGGTGAGGTTGCAATGCCGGGTACACCACTTGCAGAGATTGTTGACCCGGATGTGGTGTACCTGAACATATACATACCAGAGAATGAAATCCCAAAGGTTTTAATCAATCAAGATATCCGCGTGAAGGTGGATGCATTTCACGATAGAATTTTCAAAGGAAGGGTGATATTTATATAAGAAGAGGCAGAGTTTACACCGAAGAATATTCAAACAAGAGAGGACAGAGCTTTTCTGGTGTATCGAGTGAAAATACTTCTGGATAACCCTGATAACCTGATCAAACCCGGGATATACGGGGATGCCTTCCTCAAATGACTACATAATCGAGGCCTTCAGTCTGTCAAAGCGGTTTGTCGGGATTACAGCCGTTGACCGCCTTAACCTACGTGTAAAAAAAGGTGAGATTTTTGGATTCCTTGGTCCGAATGGAGCAGGAAAAACGACAACAATCAGAATGCTCTGCGGAATACTAAAACCTACTGGAGGGACTGCAAGGGTATGTGGCTATGACATAGTTAGGGACAAACAGGCGATAAAATCCCATATCGGTTATGTTTCGCAGAGATTCAGCCTCTATGAGGACCTCACTGTTTATGAGAACCTCTATTTCTACTGCCACCTGTACAATATTTCTGGAGAAGAGGCACGAATGAGAATAAATAAGATGGTAAAGCTTGCAGGACTTGGAGGCAGAGAGAAGAGTCTTACCCTTTATCTTTCTGGAGGATTAAAACAGAGACTCGCACTTGTTTGTGCCCTCGTCCATAACCCTCTATTGCTCATCCTTGATGAACCCACAGTAGGTGTTGACCCTATCACGAGGAAAGAATTCTGGGACACTTTAAGGGAACTCGCAAACAGTGGGAAAACCCTTGTGGTTACGACCCACCTTCTGGATGAGGCATATAAATGCGATACCCTTGGGTTCATGCATCTGGGGAAACTAATCGCCTATGGCTCACCAGGGGAACTGACAGAAGGGGGTAAGCGAACCCTTGAAGAAACGTTTGTTCAACTGGTAAAGAATGCATAGTTTTCTAACTATCCTCTGGAAGGAATTCATACATATCCGGAGAGATAGACGTACTGTAGTTATTGCATTTATTTTCCCCCTTTTTATGACAATCCTTTTTGGATATGCGATCTCTTTTGATTTAAAGCAGATACCTACAGGAGTTGTGGATTTTGATAAATCCCCACAGGTAAGGGAAATGTTGCTTTCTCTGTCTGCATCAGAATATTTCAACTTTACTATCTATCCATCAGTAAAAGAGATGAGTGATGGATTCCAGAAAGGAGATTTAAAATGTGGATTTGTTATTCCGCCTGAGTTTTCTCGAAATCTATCGAGGAAAGGATTTTCGAAGATACAGGTTCTCATAGATGGTAGTGATGCCAATCTTGCCAGGAAAATTTCACAAATTATTCAAAGGTTCTTTTTGAAATCTTCTTTGAATATCAAATTCCTCTACAATCCCGAACTGCACAGCAGAAATTTTGTCGTTCCAGGGCTGATAGTTATCCTGATGACTATCCTTGGTGTCATTCTTACCACTCGTTCTATAGTGGGGGAGAGGGAGAGAGGAAATTTTGAATTATTGAGTACAACGCCAGTAAGAGGAGAAATTATAATCCTTGGGAAACTCATACCATATGGCATTATTGCCCTCATAAATGTATTTATCATCACAGGATTTTCTCTGTTGATATTCCACATCCCATTTAAAGGAAGCTTTCTTTCCCTATTTTTCTATTCTCTTCTTTTTCTTTTCCCCACTCTTGCCCTCGGTACAATGATTTCTGCATTTGCCACCACAGAACTCACTGCCATAACAGTCTCTTTTGTTTCTACTATGCTTCCCTCTATTATTCTCTCCGGATTTATATTCCCAGTTCGTAATATGCCCCAGTGGCTTCAATGGATATCAAAGATAATCCCTGCAACGCATTTCTTACATATTGTAAGAGGAATATTTCTTAAGGGCATTGGTGTTTTTCCTCGTGAGTCTTTATGGCTCTTTGTCCTCGGGGTTATTTATCTTTTGATTGCCACGCAAGGAGTAAAGAAGAGGGTTGAATGATCTCGAGTAGACTTCTTGCTATGATAAGAAAGGAATTCATACATATCAGGAGGGATAGGAGGCTCTTCCCTATAATTGTGGTTGCGCCTATCATTCAATTGTTTCTTTTTGGATATGCAGTAAGCTTGGATATAAAAGGCGTACCCCTTGTGGTGATGGATGAGCGGAGTGATATCTATTCAAGAGAGGTATTACTCTCGCTTACATCTAGTGATTATTTTCTTATTCAGGAAAGCGCCAATGGCTTGAAGGATATGGAAGAAACTATTAAAAGTGGTAGAGCAAAGGCAGGTCTCGTAATAAGAAAGAACAAAGCTCTCTCTATATTTATTGATGGAGTTGATAATAATACCGCAGCATTGATAGAAGGATATTTTGAAAAGGCTCTTCTAAAATATAGTAGCAGTAAGCCAGAAGTTTTACCTATAACGAGAATTCTTTACAATCCAGAAATGAAGACCGTAAATTTTATGGTCCCCGGAGTTACTGGTCTGGTGATACTTGTAATTACCATGGTGCTGGGATCAGGAATTCTTGTAAGAGAAAGAGAGATAGGTACCATGGAGCACCTCCTCGTTACACCTATCTCTGCATCAGAAATAATAACAGGTAAACTTCTGCCGTTTCTACTGATAGGCTATTTGGAGATGTTTCTGGTGGTTGGAGCAGGTATTCTTATATTTCATATACCTTTCAGGGGGAATTTGGGATTTCTTTTCCTTGCCACATTCCCTTTTCTATTGACCTCGCTCTCAATGGGACTTTTTGCCTCCACAATCTCTAAAACCCAACAGCAGGCAGTTATAACGGCATTTATGATGCTGTTCCCCAATATTCTCCTTTCCGGATTTATGTTTCCTATTGAGAGTATGCCATTAGTGATTCAAAGACTAACAGTAATCATCCCCGTGAAGTACTATATGATTATTGTTAGAAGTATATTTCAGAAAGGTGCAGGGATTCAAACCCTCTGGAATGAAATCCTTGCTCTTTTTGGATTTGGATGTACATTTTTTCTTTTAAGCATCTTTGCATTTAGAAAAAAGCTATTGTGAAGAATGGTTACTTTATGGATAATTCAACGGATGGAATTTTAAAAATATGAGAGAAGATGTAAAGGAAGTAAAAAATGATATCTTTAGTATTGGGTGACGCCAGTTGGGTTCTATACGGTAGAAAGGTGGGAATCATAGTTCGAGGTTTATAAATGGTAGATAAGTTAGATTTTAGTCCAAAAAAAATAATAGATTTATACAGGGTTCTTCCTGAAAAGATTGTAATAAAAGAAGACCCTTATTTTAATCCCCTAAACGTTGCCGGTTGTGATGTGGGTTACAGGGATATTGCTCTTGTTTCCTGTGTAATCTGGAATATCAAAGAGGAGAAAATTACAGAAGAGATAACCAGAAAAAAGGAGATATCAGCGGAGTATATACCCACTAGATTCACCTTAAGGGAGTTACCCCTTATAGCAGGGATACTCTCGGAAATTTCAAAGGAGGTTGATTGTCTTATCATCGATGGTCATGGCATAGCCCATCCGGATAGAGCAGGACTTGCATCATTTGCAGGGGTTATTTTTAATTTACCTACAGTGGGATGTGCAAAGAATATACTGGTGGGGGAGTATAAGGTTCCGATTCCCCAAAAAGGAGAATACTCTAATATTATCTATAAAGGAGAAAAAGTGGGTGAGGCACTTTGCACAAAGGACAATACCACTCCCGTTTTTGTATCACCGGGCCACCTTATGGGTTTTGAATCTTCCCGGAGACTGATTTTAAAACTTGCAATAAACAGCAAGTATCCAGAACCACTTCGGTTGGCAGATATTAATACGAAAATAATATAGCCAAAAGTCGTTTATCAGCTTAGTGACCTTTGCGTCTTTGCGTGAAATAACCTCTGACTCAGAACATAGAACTCTAATGGTAAAGCAGAAAACTTCTAATGTAGGAGATGACCTTATTTTTGAATATAAAAAGGGAGAGATGACCGGCAGGAAGCCACTTAATAAGAGGTTTTCCAAGAGCTTTATATAATTTTATGGTTGCTTCTCTTGGAATTATAATATCAAATAACGCATTTATCATAAGCACTCTGTCAGAATTTACCAGGGGAGCAAATGATAGGGGGTCGAAATAGAAGCATATTACATCGCTTTTAATATCCTCTGGTAAATTTCCATTTTTTACAGTCTTAATAAATTCAGGGAAGAAGGAGCGGCATTTCATACAATGTGCACGTGTTATACCTTCCTCTCTATGTTGTTTTCTAACCTTTATCATAGCGGGACTCTTCCAGGTAATGACGCCCTGATCTCCACCGCATAGAATTAAGACCCCCTTTTTGATTCGACTATCCAGAGACATCGCAATAAGTGAAAAGAAACTGCCAAGGCTTATGCCTATAATACTTATTTCCTGGTAACCCAAATCTTTTAGGATATCTACAGTGGAGATAATATCCAACACACCCTGGCGGAAGAAATTAAGACTGAATATACCATCCTTAAAATCAACCAGGAGATTCTTCCCTGTTTCGCGATGACGGTGATATGGAAGGTCTATTAAACACGCTCCCATTTCTTGTGGGACATAGCGTAGGGACTCGTCCCATTTTGAACCCAGGTGCATCCCCAATCCGTGAACTAAGATGCAAACTTTATTCTTTGTTTTTGAATCTTTTAGGAGACAGTAAACTGTATCGTTTTTCGGATTGAAGGTATTTATAGAGGATTTGAATCTAATATCGTATAGATTTTCGCCGATTCGTTTCTTCTTATAGGGAACATTCCTTTCTTTTATTCGAAACATTATAATATTTTTAACCGCCTTTTCCAAAAAATCAATGGGGTCATAATAAGTTTAGTAAATTTAAAGTAAAGAGTAAAGCGTCGAGAGTCAGGAAACATTATTTCGGATTAGCGTGATAAGGAATACGTGATATGGGATATGTGGTAATTAGTCAAGAATCAAGGGGACAGGATTCCAAATCAACGACTCAACGACTAAACTACTCAACCATTTAACCACATTAATCTGCGGTTTCATTTTATGGGTGGTGGGTTTGGTGCACTGTCAGTTAGTTAATCAGCCCAGTAAAGGATACGTCCGCAGCTTGGGCAGGTAGTGACAGTTTCATTCTTCTGTTCCGGCGAAATCATCTGGGTGGGAAAGACCAGGTAGCAACCCTGGCAAATGTTGTTAACTACGGGAACAACCGCATTACCATATCTTTTGGTGAGTCGTGTGTATTTACGGTATAAATGGTCAGGAAGCTCTGAAACTATCTTCACGCGTGCTTCTTCTATCTCTTTAAGGTCTTCAAGCTCGAAGCCGACTTCTTCTTCATTCTTTTTATCCTTTTTGAGGATGTCTAATTCTTGAAGGGATATTAGTAGGAGGAGTTGTTTAGTCATCTTTGTTCGCAAAGAGTTTACATAACTCATCCTTAAAAGATTCCACATCAGTAGTAGTGAAGATAATCTCGTCTGACGAGATCTCCTGAAAGGTCTCGGCAATCTTTCCAAGAAGGATAAGATACTCCCTATTTGAACCGTAAGGTGGGGCAACTATAAGGAAGATAAGTCGGACAGGCTTACCATCTATTGAGTTAAAATCAAGCGGTTTATCGAGACGCCCAATTGCTATCATTATGTCAGTCACTACCATACTTCTTGTATGTGGAATAGCAATGCCTTTGCCTATCCCCGTAGACCCCATTTCTTCCCGCTGTAACACTGAATTGTACAGAAGGTCTTTTTGCTCCTCATCAATTTCAAAAAGTTGAATTAACTGTTTTAAGACATCCTTTTTATTCTTACTCTGAACATTCAAAGATATCTTTGTATTATTTACCAAATCTGGTATAGATGTCTTAGGCATTAGTTATCTTATACATATTTTTTATTAAATGTCAATTGTTTTTTTTAAAAAATTTTAAGTTGTCTTTTTATTTTTTAAAGCCCTGATTCTCTGAGTGCCTTTTCAACTACATCATTATCCGCTATATTTGGTATTGTTATATTTGCTATGTTTCTATTTTGCTCGTTCCACATTGTTGCTACTTCCAGTGCATTGGGATTTCTTGCCCAGGCTCGTCTTGCTATTCCTCCAAGGACATCCCATTCAAGTGCTGATTTTATAGTATTATCAATATGTTTTCTGCCATCGAGAACAAGTCCAAAGCCACCATTGAATGCTTTTCCTATACCTACACCGCCCCCGTTACTTAAAACAACCATCGTCATACCTCGAATAGCATTCCCCACGAATGAATGAACTGCCATATCTGCGGTTATATTGCTTCCATCTTTTATATTGGCTGTCTCTCTGAATGGTGAATCTGTTGAACCTGTGTCGTGGTGATCCCTTCCTATCATTATAGGACCAATTTCACCACGCCTTACTGCCTCGTTAAATTTAAGTGCGATTCTTATTCTCTCTTCATGGTCTGCATACAGGATGCGAGCCTGGGAACCAACAATGAGATTGTTTTTCTCGGCATCTTTAACCCATTTATGGTTATCCCTGTCTTGCCCCCTCCTCGCAGGGTCTATTGATTCAAGTGCCATTTTATCGGTCTTTTGTAAATCCGAATGCTTACCGGAAAGGCATACCCATCTGAATGGACCATATCCGTAATCAAAATATAGGGGTCCCATAAGGTCTTCAACATATGATGGGAATATAAATCCCTCGGATGTATCTCTCTTGTTTCTTGATATTTCCCCTACCCCTGCATCGAACACCGCTTTCATAAAACTATTACCATAGTCCCAGAACTTTGTCCCATTATCTACTGCTCTTTTTATCAAATTGAATTGTTTTACGAGAGATTTGTCCACAAGTTCCCTGAATTTCTCCGGGTCGGAAGCAAGCAGTTTTCTGCCTCCCTGGAAGGAAACTCCATCTGGAGTGTAACCTCCACTGTATGGAGCATGGCAGGATGTCTGGTCGGATGCGAGGTCTATTTTTATATTATTCTTAACCACATACTCCCAGAGGTCCACAATGTTTCCATAATATCCTATGGAAATTGGTTCTCTCTTCCTTTTGTATTCTGCGGCCCATCTAAATACCTGTTTAATGTCCTCTCCCGATTTACTTAACCATCCCTGTTCCAGTCGCTGTTTTATTCTTGATTCATCAACTTCGGCAATAATACCAACACCACCGGATATCTCAACTGCTTTTGCCTGAGCTCCACTCATTCCACCGAGACCCGATGAAAGGTAGATATGACCTGTGAGGTCATTATCCTCTGGTATGCCCAGGTATTTTCTGCCTGCGTTCAGGATAGTTATATATGTGCCATGAACGATCCCCTGGGGGCCAATATACATCCATCCGCCTGCGGTCATCTGTCCATAGTTGGATACACCCATTGCAGCAGCTTTACTGAAATTCTCCTGGTCGTCGAAAAGCCCTACAAGAAGGCCATTGGTGTTTATTACTCGAGGGGAGTCTTCATTTGTTTTGAATAGTCCAAGTGGATGCCCTGATTCAACCACCAGGGTTTGTTCGTTCGTCATAGATTGTAGGTATTTCTTTATAAGTCGGTACTGCATCCAATTCTGACAAACCTGCCCTGTTTCTCCATATGTTACCAGTTCATAGGGATAAAGCGCTATATCGAAATCAAGGTTATTATCTATCATTACCTGTATTGCCTTACCGGGAAGGCAATTACCCTCATATTCCTCCACAGGTTTTGCATATATCCTACCATCTGGTCTGTACCTGTATCCATATATTCTCCCCCTTGCTTTTAACTCGGAAGCAAACTCCGGTGCTATTTCCTTATGTAGATGTTTCGGTATATAACGAAGGGCGTTCTTTAAGGCTATTCTTATTTGATTTTTGCTAAGTGTGAGATCTCTGGTCGGTGCCTTTCTTATATCTTCACGCATTTTCGGATATTCTGGAAGTTCATCGGGTAAAGAAAATTTAACTGGGTTCATTATACCCCCTTTTTATTTTATTAATATTCGTGAAGAATAAGTTGTCAAGGGATTCGTTAGTTCTTGGTTAGGATTAGTAGTGGATAAGTGTTATTAGTTCTGGGTTCAAGGTTTCAAGTTACAAGTTTCAAATTACAGATATCCAATTTTGAGCAAAGCGGTTTATCTGCGTCCATCCGCGGCATTATTAGGTGTTTGGTCTTAGGTCTTGGGTCTTAGTTTTATTTTTTTACCAACTTAACTATTCAACTACTCAACTATTTAGCTATATCTCTCCTGTCTCTGTGGCTAATAAACTAATTTTTTCGTTTGACAAATAGAGAAAATGCTATATTATAGAAAGGAAAAAGGAGGGAGTATAGATTTTCAAACTGTCTATTTGAAACTGGAGAAGTTCTGGGCTGACAAAGGTTGCCTGATAGGATTTCCTTATACATCCGAGGTAGGCGCAGGGACATTTAACCCCCTGACATTCTTTGGAGCTCTTGGTAGGGAATCATTAGAGGTGGCCTATTTAGAGACCTCAAGGAGACCAAAGGATGGTCGTTATGCTGAGAATCCCAATAGAACGCAGCAGTTTCACCAGTATCAGGTAATCTTGAAGCCTCCCCCAGATTATGTGCAGGATCTCTACCTGGAGAGCCTAAAAGCACTTTCTATCGATATAAAGGCTCACGACGTCCGTTTTGTAGAAGATGATTGGGAATCTCCCACACTTGGTGCATGGGGGCTGGGTTGGGAGGTATGGCTGGATGGACAGGAAGTAACGCAGTTTACCTATTTTCAGCAGATTGGAGGAATTGACCTTGACCCTGTTTCAGTTGAATTAACATATGGACTTGAGAGAATAGCAATCTTTCTCTCAGGGTCTGATTCGGTGTTTGATCTTCCCTGGTCAGCTGATAAGAGCTGGGGTAAGCTCAATAAGGAACAGGAATACCAGTTCTGTGTTTATAACTTTGACGAAGCCGATGTAAAATCATTATTTGAATACTTTGAGAAATGCTTGAGTGAAGCAGATAGACTAATGGAGAAGGATCTGCTATATCCTGGTTATGATTTTGTTATAAAAGCATCCCATACGTTCAATCTCCTGGATGCCAGGGGAGCACTGTCAGTAAAACAGAGAAATAATTTTATCTTGAGGGTAAAGAAACTTGCTGGAAAGGCTGCGAGAAAATGGCAAGAACTCTACTCATAGAGATAGGAACCGAAGAGATACCGGCAAATTATTTAGGAAATGCTGCCTCTTCTTTTGCTGAAGGCTTAAAGAGTCTCTTTAACTCGGAGAAAATATCTTATTCTACTGTAGAGACTTTATTCACTCCACGTAGAGTTACAGTTATTTTTCAAGATGTCAGTGAGGAACAGGATAAAATCATAAAGAAGATTAAGGGGCCACCGGTTGATGCAGCTTTTAAGGATGGTAAGCCCACATCCTCGGCAGAGGGATTTGCCGAGAGGGTTGGGATTCCCTTAGACTCATTACAGACAGAGAAATTCAATGGTAGGGAATATGTTATAGCTCTGGTAGAGGAAGAGAGCAGGGCAATAACTGGAATCCTCCAGGACAATCTTCAAAGCATTATAAAGAATATTCAATTCCCGAAGAAAATGAGGTGGGAAGAAACTAATTTTCTCTTTGCGAGGCCAATAAGATGGATAGTTGCGCTTCTTGGTGATGAGCAGGTTAAGTTTTCTATTGCAGGAGTTAAAAGTGGAAAGAGTAGCAGAGGGCATCGTCTGCTTGCTCCCGAGAGTATTGAGGTTGCAACAGGGGATTATGTAGAAAGACTAAAAGATTCCTATGTTGTGGTTGACCCAAATGACAGGAAGGAAAAGTTAGGAGAAATGATTAGGAGTAAAGCAAAGGAAGTAGGCGGCGAACCGGTTTTAAGGGAAGAACTCCTTGATGAAGTTACAAATCTGATAGAATATCCCTTTGTTATTATGGGTTCCTTTGATAGAAAGTTCCTTAATCTTCCGGAAAAAGTCATTATAACTGCAATGGAGACTCATCAGCGTTATTTTCCGGTTAAAAAGGATGATAAACTCGTGCCCTATTTTATTTCAGCAGTCAACAATATTCCAGATGATAGTGTGATAAGAGGTAACGAAAAGGTTCTTATGGCAAGGCTTGAAGATGCCGGATTTTACTGGGAGGTAGATAAAAAGATACCTCTTTCAGAACGAGTACCAGAGCTTTCAGGTATTATGTGGCACAAATCCCTTGGAACATTGCTGGACAGGACTGGAAGACTCATAAAGCTTAGTGAATGGATAGGAGAGAGAGTGGATGATGTGGATCTCAAAGTAATAATGGAGGGGGCAAGATTAGCAAAGGCTGATTTAACCACGCTTATGATACGAGATGGTAAAGAATTTACCAACCTTGAAGGGTATATAGGAGCTTGTTATGCCCTGGAGGAAGGGGTTAGTGAAGAAATTTGCAAGGTAATAGAAGGACATTACCGTCCAAGAAACGCGATGGATGGTCTCCCGGAAACCAAGGAAGCAGGGGTAGTATCACTTGCTGATAGAATAGATTTGGTAGTTGGTTCCTTTCTTGTGGGAGAAAAGCCGACGGGTTCAAGGGATCCTCTGGGCCTGAGGCAAGCCTTTAATGGGTTTATACGAATTGCTGTTGGTTTTAGTTTTAATATATCATTAAAGGATTTGATTGAAAGAAGTGTTTTAGAGTTTTCAATAGAAGCGAATACTAAAATAGTCCTGGAAATATCGAAATTTGTAAAGGACAGAGTTGAAGGATACCTTCAATCAGTAGGTATCAGGTATGATATTGCCAATGCAGTTCTATCCGAAGGATGGGATAATGTGCTTACTGCTACAATAATTGCTAAATCAATGATGGAATTTAGAAAGAATGAGGAAGAATTTGAGCGTCTCGTTATAGGGCAAAAGCGGGTTTCCAACATATTAAAAGGTTGGGATGGTGGTGAGATTGATGAATCTTTACTTTATGAATCAGAAGAGAAAGAACTTTATCAAAAAGCAAGAGATATTGAACCGAATTTAGGCAAACTTTTGAAAGGGAGGAATTATTTAGAAGCACTGAATTTACTGAAGGAACTCCGTCCTTTTATAGATAACCTTTTCGATAATGTTCTCGTAATGGCTGATGATGATAAGCTAAGGAACAATCGCCTTGCGCTCCTTTACTATGTCAGGAGTCTCTTCCATCTCCTGGCTGATTTTGAAGAAATAGTTATTGATTGAAAGGAGGAAATAATGGGTGTTATTAAAAAAACTGAACTCTCGGTATCAACCAATTTGAGAAACGAATTCGTAGATATTACAGATAGAGTTACAGATGTGGTAGAAAAAAGCGGTATAAGGGAGGGATACGTATTACTATATGTTCCTCATACTACAGCAGCCGTAACCATTAACGAGAATTATGATCCGTCGGTAAAAAAAGATATACTGGATAAATTATCAGAACTCATCCCTCATGGCGCAGGATATGCTCATCTTGAGGGAAATGCGGATAGTCATATCAAATCCAGCATTATTGGAGTTACTGAATTTATTCCGGTAAGGGATGGGAGAATACAGCTTGGAAGATGGCAGGGTATATTCTTCTCTGAATTTGATGGACCTCGCTCCAGGAGATTGCTGGTAGAGGTTATTGAGTAAATGTCAAATAAAGATTTTCAAGGATTCGAACCCCCAGGATAAGGGGGATATCTCTTTCATTAAAATAAATGTTATCTACTCAGGCGATCTATCAGGAATAAATAAGCAATAAATCCAATAAATACAAAAAGTGAGAATGGATTAGACTGGATAATTGTTTTTGATGTGAATCCTATGTATATCATACCTGCAATAACAACACCTGCAAGAGCTTCGCCAGCTATCAATCCAGAACTTACTAAAATTCCTTTTCCTGCTTTTTTTATACTTTTTCTTATTATTCCACCTATTAATATGGGAACAGAAAGACTCAGGGGTAGATATATTCCAACGGCAACTGGCATCACATAGGTTCTGAAAGAGGATTTCTGTCTTTTTAAGAATTCATCAATCAGAATTAGTATTACAGCGAGAGCACCTCCAATCAATACCATATTCCATGGAAGTTCTCCTCCCTCGGCGAATAGACCCTTTGCAATGGATGCAAACAGGGATGCCTGAGGAGCCTGGAGTGCCCCAGGTTCACCTGTCCCAATACCATAGGCATTATTAAGAAGCGTTAGGATTGGGGTAATAATGAAACTTGCGGCAACAATCCCTATAATCTGGACTATCTGTTGCCTCCGCGGAGTCGCCCCAACGAGCCAACCGGTCTTTAAGTCCTGAGAAACATCGCCTGCTGTACAGGTTGCACAACCCACAACTCCTGCAATTCCCAGGGCTGCTATCATTCCCTTTGCCCCTGTCATACCTATGAGTAGTATTATAGCAGAGGTGAAAAGGAGGGTTGAGATAATCATACCTGATACAGGATTGTTGGAACTACCAACTAATCCAACGATATAAGAGGAGACAGCCACAAAGAAAAATGCTGCAATAACCATTAAGAGTGCTGAGATAAGACTTATCCCTGGAGTGCCCAAAATATGCCAGTATAGAAAGAATATTGCGACGATTATCCCTGAGAGTAACGGAAATATTATTCTTTTAGGAAGGTCATCAGTAGACTGGAATTTTCCAAATAACTCAGTGAGTCCTTTTTTTATGCCTTCTTTTATAGAAATAATTGACCATATTCCTCCAACAATCATAGCTCCTACACCAAGGAATCGGATTTCATGGCTCCAGATATCCCAGGCAGATTCTAACAAATCTCCAGTTGCGGGATTAAAAAGAGAATAGATGGGTATACCCAGCAACCAGCCGAGTGCTCCCCCCATAAATACAAGAACCGATACATTAAACCCTACAATATAACCTACGCCAAGTAGCGCAACAGAGCAGTCACTTCCGAAATAAAAGAGACTTTTTCCGATCATTCCTGCCTTTTCCACTGTTCCCTTTATTACAGAGAATGCTGTTACAAAGAACTTAAATGTAAATCCAAGGCCTAAAGCGATAAATATATGTTTGGAACGGCCACTTTGTTGCTCTTCGCCTGTTTTTAACACTTCTGCACAGGCCACACCTTCCGGATATATGAGTTCTTTTTCTTCTACAATAAGAGCTTTCCGTAAGGGTATCATGAATAGAACGCCCAGGAGTCCACCAAGTAGAGCCACAAGGCTTGTTACCCAGAAGTCAAACTCAAGCCATGCTCCCACTATAACCAGGGCTGGAATTGTGAATATTATTCCTGCAGCAAGGGATTCACCGGCAGAAGCAGCTGTCTGTATGATATTGTTTTCGAGGATTGTTCCCCTTCGAAAGAATCCACGCAGAATCCCCATTGAGATTACAGCAGCAGGTATGGATGCAGAAACGGTCATACCTGCATACAATCCAAGATATGTATTGGCAGCAGCCATTACAACGGATAGAATAATGCCCAGTATTATTGCGCGAATTGTAAGTTCTTTAACTATACTTCTAAACCTTCTTCTTCAAATAGATATCGCTTGATTTTTTCTGTAGTTGTTTTAGGAAATTCTTCATCCCTTAACTTAATTCTTCTAATCCTTTTGTAATCAGTAAGATCCTTGTTTAAACTTTTTATCTCATCCGATAGGATTTTGTGAGGGTCTGGTTCTTCAATTTTGTGTTCCTCGCAGTAATGATCTATATTTTCATAATTTGGATAGATATGGGCAATTAATTCTTTGGCCCCAGTATTTGGATTGGTCTGATGGATTACTACTATTTCTTCAATTAGTGGAGAACCGGATAGATAGTTCTCAATTTCTTCAGGATAGATGTTTTTCCCACCCCTTGTGACTATGACTGATTTCTTCCTTCCTGTTATATATAGATAGGAATCAGGGTCCAGGTATCCCATGTCACCTGTTTTAAACCAATCACCATCAAATACTTCTTTAGTAGCTTCCGGATTATTCCAGAATTCTTTGAATACGGAAGGACCGCGAACGGCAATTTCTCCAATACCGTCAATATCAGGGTCTAATATTTTGGCCTCCAGCCCCGGCAATAGTAATCCTACGGATGCATTTCTTGTGTTCTCTGGAGGGCTAACCGAGATAACAGGAGAGGTCTCAGTGAGACCATAACCCTGTAAGATAGGAAATCCCCATTTTTCAAAAGCCAACGATACCCATCTTGGGAGTGCTGCACCACCTGAAACAATATATCTAATATTTTCCATTCCAAGGGCTTCTCTGATTGAAGAATAGAACCGACCACCACTTCCCTTTTTTACGGAATTAAATAATGAAGACAATCCCTTCATCAACCCAAATGCCATCTTTTTTACTCCACTTAGTTTATTTAGTTCTCTGTTTATTCCTTCGACAAACTTCTCCAGGACTAAAGGAACTATCGGGAAAATAACTGGCTTCGACTTTTGACAGTCTTCTTTAATTTCCGTTGATTTATAAGAACGCGCTATAACTATAGTTGCACCTATTGATAGAGGAGCAAGGAAAGCTACAGTCTGAGCAAAGACATGGTGTAAGGGTAGTAAGGCATAGAATGGTTCATCATGGTAGAATTCCATTGTTTGATATAACATTTCCACATTAGACATAAGATTTTTGTGTGATAGAACAACTCCTTTTGGTGCCCCTGTTGTGCCTGATGTATATAAAATTACAGCCGGGTCATCCAGAGGAACATCTGCTTTCTCAACTATTTTACTCTCCAGGACTCTTTCTGGTATCTCCATGGGGATACTTATATCTATTGCATCGCTTATACCTTCTGAAGAGGAGAAAAGAATCTTTGAACCAGAATCCTTTAAGAGGTGATGAACTTCTCTAAAACTTAGACGATTGTCCAGAGGAACAGAGATTCCTCCAACCCAATGGATGGCAAGATAGGTTACAATCCATTCAGGGCTATTGGGACCGTAGAGTGCTACTCTGTCACTTATTTTTATTCCCCTGGACTTCATTTGATTGGCCCGTTTTATAATAAGGTTGAGTAATTCCTCGTAGGTCCACTTTTTCCAGCCTGATGGTGAGAGTATTTGCACTGCAATCGAATTGGGGTGATTTTTTACGGTTCGTTCAAACATTGCAGGAATTGGAAGGATTTCGCGCGCTTCTCTAATTTGTTTTAAGGTTTTCATGTAGGAAATATATAGAAGAAAAATTTATTTGTCAAGTATAAAACTTGACAAGGATTAGAAGTGAATCAATTAAGAGAAACAGGGATATAGAGTAGAGAGTACAGTGTCAAAAAAATTGGAGTAGCGTAACTTGTTTCGTGCAATTGTAGGAAGGACATTCTTGTCTCGATTTGTGAGAGTAGGCTTCCCCGGCCTCGTTCCGCAAGGCGGGGCGGGCTGCCCACGAAATTCGAGCCCAGAAGGGCTCTCCCACATATCTCGGTTAGGGAACCACCCTTAAAATGGAGTAGCGCAACTTGTTGCGCGCCATGGCAACGCAGAGCAAGTCTGCTACTCCGAAATCTGCAAATAGTTTTACGCTCGGTGGTAGACAGATATGACATGATGAATACAGGTTAAGAAGTGCGAAGATGGCATACTGTGCAACCACCGAGCTTGTTTACCCATGTTTGTCTGCGTTTAAATTAGGGGGGTGGGGTGGATAACACATATCACCTGTTTGTCTTCTCGCTTGACTTCTATCACATATCACCTTTATTGAAAATTAACCGTGAGTTTGCCGTGGCATAGTCCTTGGTGGTATGTGTCTTTTATTAGTATCTATCCGCGTTCATCTGCGTGTATCTGCGGTTTCATTTTGCGGGTGGTGGGCCTGGGGAATGTAAAGGGAGGTCTTGACATATTCTTCTTATGGGATAAAATTAAGTATAGAAAAGTGCCGGAGTGGCGGAATTGGTAGACGCATCGGACTTAAAATCCGATGGAGAGTTTTCTCCGTGTCGGTTCGAGTCCGACCTTCGGCATAATGTGCTTTTTTAACTTTGGAGCAAAGGAATGAAATGGTTTGAGAGAAGGAAGAGAATAGAAAAAGAAAGCAAGAGGAAGGAGATCCCAGATGGGTTCTGGATAAAATGCGATGGTTGTGGGGAAATCCTTTACAAAAAAGAAATAATGAAGAATTTGATGGTCTGTCCTAAATGCAACTATCACTTCAGGATAGATTCATCCATATATGAATCGCTTCTGCTTGATGAGGAATCATTTAAAGCGGAGGATGAGAATTTAGCTCCGTCTGATCCTCTAAGGTTTAGGGGTTACCCTGAAAAAGTAAAGAAGGCACAGAAAAAGACTTCACTGAATGATGCTATTATCTGTGGCCAGGGTAAAATAGAGGGAAGGGATATTGAGATATGCATAATGGACTTTAATTTCATAGGTGGCTCTATGGGTTCAGTGGTTGGAGAAAAGGTCAAGAGGGCAATACAACGGGCAAGTGGACTGGAACTGCCACTGGTAATAGTCAGTGCTACAGGGGGAGCAAGGATGCATGAGGGGATACTTTCTTTGATGCAAATGGCAAAGACTGCAACTGCACTTAATAAATTGAATGCCCCATTCATATCTATCTTAACACATCCTACCACTGCAGGGGTTCTGGCATCATATGCTTCTCTTGGGGATGTAATTATTGCCGAGCCAGGAGCGTTGATTGGATTCGCAGGTCCACGAGTTATACAGCAGACCATAAAGAAAGAGCTCCCGGAAGGATTCCAGCGATCGGAATTTATGCTTGAACACGGTCTTGTGGATATGGTGGTTCATAGAAAAGATTTAAGGGAGACTGTTAATATACTTCTGGGGCACCTCTGTTAAATGTATGAGAAAAAAGCAAAGATAATGAATTCCCTGGGTATTCATGCAAGGCCTGCTTCAATGCTGGTAAAACTTGCATCAAACTTTGAATCTAAGGTGGAATTGGAAAAGGATGATATAAAAGTAAATGCCAAGAGCATAATGGGAGTTTTGATGCTTGCTTCAGAAAAAGGTTGTGAAATTATTATAAGGGCTGAAGGAGAAGATGAGAAAGAAGCTGTTGAATCGATTGTTGAATTAATAGAGAAAAGGAAATTTGATGAAGAATAAAATAATCAGGGGGATACCTGTATCTCCATATTTGACAATAGGAAAGGCTTTCATATATTTGCCAAAAGATACTACTTTAAGACGGTTAAAGAGGGGAGGCAATATAGATGGAGAAATTAGTTTATTCGAAAATACCAGGAAGAAATCCCTGGAACAACTCGTTGAGCTTAAATCGGAACTTAAGAAACTACCAAGCTCGCAACCAGCGAAATTAATAGATGTTCAAATACTCTTTTTGCAGGATCCGTCATTCTTAGAGGATGTAGAGAAGAGGATAAGGAGTGATGGGGAATCTGCAGAGGGGGCTATAATCAAATTTTTAGAATCATTAGAACGTGATTTTAAAGATATACCCAGCAGCTACATAGGTGAACGTTATTTTGATGTTAAGGATGTGGGGGATAGGCTGATAAGTAACCTCCATAACGAAGAAGTCAGTGAAGAAGTAAAAATGGGATTAAAAGGTTCTAACAACATTGTTGTGGCAAAGCGTTTATCTCCGAGTGAGACGGTTCAAATGAAGAATAGTGATAAAATCAATGGAATTATAACTGAATTAGGAGGGAAAACTTCTCATATTGCTATTATAGCTGAGGCATTAAATATTCCAGCTGTTGTAGGAGTAAATGGATTATTGGATGAGATCAAGTCAGGGGATGAAGTAATCGTTGATGGAATAAGCGGTATTATTGTAATTGATCCTAACGAAAAAACAAAAAGAAGGTTTGAACAGAAAGAAAAAGAGGCAAAGAGGATAAGAGATGAGTTTTTTAAAGGTAGGGAACTCCCTGCAACAACTATTGATGGTTATTCAATAGATATAGCTGCAAATATTGAGTTACCGATGGAAATCAGTTATATAAAAAAATATGGCGCAAAAGGTGTAGGATTGTTAAGAACGGAATTCTTGTATCTTACTTCCGATAGTATACCTGATGAAGAGGTGCAATATCGTTTCTATTCCGAAGTAGCAGACACCTGCTCCCCTGATTATGTGATTGTGAGAACGTTTGACCTTGGTGGAGATAAGATATTTAAAACAGAAATAAAGGAGGAAGCAAATCCTTTTCTTGGCTGGAGGGGTATACGTTTTGCTCTCTCAAACGAGGGGATATTCAGGACTCAACTCAGGGCTATACTCAGGGCCTCAGCAAAAGGCAACATACGTTTGTTGATCCCTATGGTTTCAACGGTAGGAGAGATGATAAAGGTGCGAAGAATTGTGGGAGAAATAATGGAAGAGTTAAGAACAGAAGGGCAATCTTTCGATGAGAATATTGAGATTGGGGCAATGGTGGAGATACCCTCGATATGTCTGCTTGCGGATCGCTTCGCAGGGGTAGTTGACTTTTTTTCGATAGGCACCAATGATCTTACCCAATATACCCTGGCAGTTGACAGGGGCAATAAAAGAGTATTCCAACTTTATGACCATCTTGACCCCTCCGTTATTAAGCTGATGAAGATGACAGTAGAAAAAGCTCACCAAAACCATAAATGGGTTGGAGTATGTGGTGAGATAGCAGGGGATCTTGTGGCAGTACCTCTATTGATAGGTTTAGAGGTTGACGAATTCTCAGTGCCTCCTTCGTTTATTCCACAGATAAAAAATGTCATCCGGGGCTTGAGTTTAAAGGAGGCCAAAGAACTGTTAGGGCAAGCAGAGAAAAAGGAATCGGCAATTGAGGTGAGGAGATTCCTTAAAAACGAACTCCTGAAAAGATTCCCGTCACTTAAAGATATTTTGGTGGAGGCCGAAAAATGATAGAGATTATAGATAACTTATCTCAAGATGTTAAAGAAGCTATTGAACTTGGTTCATCTTCTGACATTGTATTCAAAAATATAAAGAGAGTTTGCATTGGAGGGATGGGGGGATCGTCAATAGGTGGAGAATTGTTACAGGCACTTTCATATCGATATTCGACTATTCCTTTTTCTGTAGTGAGGGATTATAATCTACCCCGTTTTGTTGACAAGAAAACTCTTTTGATAGTCGTGAGTTATTCCGGAAATACCGAAGAAACACTCAAGCTGTTTGAACAAGCAAAAGGGATGACCAATATACTCTGCGTTAGCAACAATGGAATACTGGAAGACCGGGCAAAGAAAGAAAATATCCCACTTATCTCAATTCCCAAGGGGTATCCTCCTCGAGGCGCTATTGCTTATCTTTTCTTCCCTATTTTGGAAATCCTAAGAAAGTCTCGAATAATAAAAATCAAAAAAGAGGACCTTAATGAGACATGCAAAATTCTAGAAGAGAATAAAGATACTGCAAAAGCTTGGGCAGAGGAGGTAAGCGTAAAGGTGAAGGAAAAATTGCCTTTCATATATTCTATCTATGACTTCCGAGCAGTAGCAAGAAGATGGAGCACGCAGATAAACGAGAATGCAAAATCGCTGGCTCACTGGGCAGTGTTTTCAGAGCTGGATCATAATGAGATAGTAGGATGGGCAAATCCTAAAGAAATACTAAAAAGAATCTTTATCTTTGTCTTAAGGGATAGGGATGGAAATGAAAGAATAAATAGGCGCATTGAGATAACCTCTGAGCTTATCGCGGAATCCTCCGGAGAGATTATGAATGTATACGCGGATGGGAATTCTCATGTTGCAAAGAATTTTTCTCTCATTCAAAAGGGAGATTATCTTTCTGTTTTTCTTGCTAATGCATATAAAGTAGACCCCCTGCCCGTCAAGAGGATTCAAGAATTGAAGAGGAGACTCGCTGAGTGACGGTTATAATTCCGCTTGCGGGGTATGGGACGCGGCTTAAACCACTCACGCATGAAATCCCAAAACCTCTCCTTAATGTGGCGGGAGATACCGTTCTTGGATGGATATTTAAGTCAATATCATCCCTTTCGGTTTCCAGGATTGTTCTATTAGTTGGATATAGAGGTGAGCAAATTCAGGAGTGGGTAGGTGAAAATTATCCTGAACTCAATGTAAAATGGGTATTCCAGAAACAAATGAAGGGATTGGGACATGCAATATGGACTGCAGGGAAGGGAATACCATTAGAAAAAGATGTTTTGATCTATCTTGGAGATACAATATTCGATGTGGATTGGGCCGAAATAGATAAGGGAGCGAAGAACTTTATTGCTGTTAAGGAGGTCGAAGACCCGGAGAGATTTGGCATAGCAGAGATAAAAAACGGACGGGTAATAGATATGGTTGAAAAACCTGATAATCCAACTTCAAACCTTGCTGTGGTTGGATTATACTATATCAAAAGGTGGGGAAGATTATTCTCATGCCTCAATCAAATCATAGAGATGGATATGAAGACCAAGGGTGAATATCAACTAACCGATGCGCTCCGGATGCTGATAAGAGAAGAAAAGCTCGTTATGGAACCACTCTCTGTTAAAGGTTGGTTCGACTGTGGGACGAAAAAGACTCTTCTAAAAACAAATGCCGCGCTTCTTTTAAATCATCAAAGGGACAAATTTAAGAAAGGAACAGTGAAAGAGCCCTGCTATATACATAATTCCGCGGTAATAAGGAATTCTATTATTGGTCCTTTTGTTTCGATTGGAGGGAACTCTGTAATCGAAAACTCATGTGTTGATAATTCAATCATAGGTTCTGGAGTAACTACTTTAAATGCAAAGGTTCATAATTCTATAATTGGAGATAGAGTTGAAATAAAGAATTCGGAGGGCGTTTTTCATCTGGCATCCGATTCTATAGTCATTGGAAAGGAGGTTGAGTGAAGAGAATAATTACCAGTGAGTCAGTAACCGAAGGACATCCCGATAAATTTTGTGACCAGGTATCTGATGCCGTGCTTGATAAATTACTTTCAAATGATCCTCATCCCGAGAATGTGAGGTCCGCAATTGAGACACTTGCAACAAGGGGGATTGTAATGGTTTCTGGAGAGATAAGAACCTCCATCTACGTTGCTGTCCCAAAGCTTGTTCGCGATCTCTTACGGGATGTAGGATATACTAAAGCTGAATATCATTTCACTGATAAAACCTGCGGTGTTGTGACGATGATACAGGAACAATCCCCTGACATTGCCCTTGGAGTAGATAAAGGGGGAGCAGGGGACCAGGGTATGATGTTTGGTTATGCTACGGATGAGACTAAAGAGTTGATGCCTCTGCCCATTATGCTTGCCCATCGATTGGCAGAAAACCTATCCCTGAAAAGAAAATCCCAGGATAATAGTTTTCTCCGCCCGGATGGGAAATCCCAGGTGAGTGTAGAGTATATTGATGGAACTCCGATGAGAGTGGATACTGTTCTTGTTTCCAGTCAACATGAACCCCAGGTAGAGAGGGAAGAACTAAAGGAATACATAATAGAAGAGGTTATAAAACCTACTATTCCAGATGAACTTATAGATGCAAATACTAAATATCTTGTTAATCCTACAGGGCGCTTTGTTATTGGCGGTCCACAGGCAGATACCGGGGTAACGGGTAGGAAGATTATGGTGGACACGTATGGTGGGATTGGTAAACATGGGGGAGGGTGTTTCTCTGGCAAGGACCCAACGAAAGTGGATCGTTCCGGAGCTTATATGGCAAGATATGTTGCAAAGAACCTTGTTGCAGCCGGTCTTGCCCAAAAAGTGGAGATTCAGATAGCTTATGCGATAGGCGTTGAAGAACCGGTCTCTATATATATAGATTCCTTTGGAACAGGGGTAATTTCGGATGATAAACTATTGAAAGCGGTCCGAAACATATTTGATTTCCGACCTGCAAAAATTATCGAACACCTTAACCTCAGACGTCCCCAATATCTTGATACTGCTTGCTATGGACATTTTGGAAGGGAAAATAAAGGGTTTAGGTGGGAAGATACAGATATGAGCAAAGCTCTAAAAGATGAGGTAAAATAATGGAATATGATATAAAAGATAAGGGGCTGTCAGATAGAGGAACACAAAGAATTGAATGGGCAGCAAGTTTTATGCCCGTACTATGTAGTTTGCGAGAACTATTCAAGAAGGAAAAACCGCTAAAGGGAATCTCGATAGCTGCCTGCCTGCATGTAACCACAGAAACTGCAAATCTTATGATAACACTTAAGGAAGCAGGTGCAAATGTAGCACTTTCGGCTTCCAATCCTCTTTCTACCCAGGATGATGTTGCTGCTGCTTTGGTTTTAAAATTTGATATTCCTGTATTTGCTGTGAGGGGGGTGGACAAAGGCAGATACTATAGCCACATAAGGAACGCTCTGGAATCCGGGCACGACATCACAATGGATGATGGTGCCGACCTTGTCTCAACTCTTCATAAAGAGTATCCCTCTCTATTAGATAAGGTTATGGGAGGGACAGAGGAGACTACCACCGGGGTTATTAGATTACGTGCGATGGCCAAAGAAGGAGTCCTTGGGTATCCGGTTATTGCGGTCAATGACTCTATGACAAAGTATCTTTTTGATAACCGTTATGGAACAGGGCAATCCGCAATCGATGGAATACTACGAGCCACTAATTGCCTTATAGCAGGAAGTTATTTTGTTGTAATCGGATATGGATGGTGTGGCAAAGGAGTTGCAAAAAGAGCTTCAGGAATGGGAGCCAAGGTGATTGTAGCAGAGGTAAATCCAGTTAAAGCGTTAGAAGCTGCAATGGATGGTTTCCAGGTTATGCCACTAAGGGAAGCTGCGCCAATTGGTGACATATTTGTGACAGTTACCGGGGACAAATGGGTGATTACAAAGGAAGAGATATCCAGGATGAAGAATAATGCTATAATTGGCAATGCTGGTCATTTTAATGTGGAGATAAAATTAGAAGATTTCGAAGATTTGAGTATTGATCAAAAGGAAATAAGGGATAATTTGACCCAGTTTAGACTTCGTGACGGAAGGCGAATCAATCTTCTTGGAAAAGGAAGACTCTTGAATCTTTCTTGTGCCGAAGGCCATCCTGCAATGGTAATGGATATGAGTTTCTCAGATCAGTTTTATTCTGCTATCTACATTAGAGAAAATGCAGGAAAACTCGAAAAGAAGGTCTATATACTTCCAGAAGAAATAGACCAAAAAGTCGCTCGCACTAAGTTGGAGACAATGAATATAGGAATCGATGAACTAACAGAGGAACAAAAGAAATATCTAAGTTCATGGGATAAAGGGACATAGCCTTCAGATAGATGCGAGAGCTGAGGATTAGCTTTTTCCTTTTATTTCTCCTGTTTGTATGTGTTGATGTAACAACTACCGTTCATTCATTGGGTATAAGGAAGATACTGTTTGGAGAGATAGATTATAGGTTGTCAGAAGCTTCCCTGGAGATTGAAAAGGGAATTGGGAAAATATCGGATAATATACGTCTTGAGAAGGTTTATCCGCTATTGATTCGATATTCTCTTGCATGGGTTGAATTCTTTGATTCTAAAGGTCATCTTATACGTTCAACCAGTATGGAAGCAGATCTTATGCCGGAGGAATTCAGCAATACCCCCAAATTCTGGGGGTACAGATATGGATTATTCCCCATAAAAAATGGATACCTTCTGATATCAACTTCAGAAGAATATTTAAAGGCCTTTAGAAAGCTTTTTCGTATATCAATTATATTAAGATTCTTGTTATATTCTGTGTTTATTGGCTTTGGTGTTTATCTCTTCAGAGTTTTTTCCTATCCATTTAAAGCAGTTGAAGAAGTTACGGGAAGAGACAAGAAAGAGATAGAGTTTACTATGGCAACAATTAAGGAGATGGCAAAAGACTACAGCGAAAAACTGAAGAACCTTCAGCAGAGGGAAAAAGAGTTCAAACAGAGATTATTTCTCTCAAGGTTAGGAGAAAACGTGACCCAGATATTACACGAAATTAGAAATTCTACAGGTGCTATACTTGGATTCAGTAAACTGATTGAGAATGAAGAGATTAAGAAGTATTTATTAGAGGAAACCTCAAAGCTTAATCGCTTTTCCAATCATCTGCTTTCTTTATCCGGTCCGCTTAAACTCAACAAAAAAATGGTCAGCGTTCGAGGGCTCGCGAATGGAGTGGTGAAAAGATTGGATAAAAGTAATGTTAAAATTGAAATTGATATCATAGAAGGCCTCTCACTTTCATTAGATGAGGAGCTTATGTCGCAGGCACTTTACAATTTGGTAGATAACGGTATAGATGCCTGTAAGGGGGATGGGATAGTCAGGATTATAGTAGAATCTGTGGAGGATAGCATAGTTATTAGAGTGATTGATACAGGAAAGGGTATGGATAAAGAGACTTTAAATTCCCTATTTGAATTATTTTTTACGAAGAAAGATGGAGGAGTTGGGGTTGGAATGGCGCTCACTAAAAGAATCATAGAAGCTCATAATGGTGATATTGAAGTGAAGAGTAAATCAGGTGAAGGAACAGAGATTATAATTAGGTTGCCAGAAGAATCCAATGGATAAAATACTCATAGTGGAGGATAACGAAAGTTTCAGAAAGATGCTTGAGTTAAATCTTAAGAAAGCAGGATTTGCATTTGAATCCTTTGGGATGGCTGAAGATGCTATCTCTGCCTTTAATCGGGATATCTTTTTACTCGGAGTCTTCGATTTGAAGCTTCCTGGAATGGATGGTATACAATTATTATCGAATATTTTAGAATATGCTCCGGATTTTCCAGTGATTATAATCACAGCTTATGGCGATATTGAGACTGCTGTTTTGACTGTAAAGAAGGGTGCGTGGGATTTTATTCAAAAGCCATTTGACCCGGATCTTTTGATAGGAAAGATAAAAGCGGTACTAAAGGAAAGAACCTATGAATTAAAAGAGAAAAAGATTGTTGGCGATTCCCAGGGGATAAAAGAAGCAATAAAACTCACGCGCAAGGTTGCTCCAACTGATGCCACGGTACTCATTCTTGGAGAAAGCGGGACAGGTAAAGAACTCTTTGCAAGAGCAATTCATCGCTGGAGCAAAAGGAAGAATGGACCTTTCAGTGTTTTAAATTCCGCTGCTATTCCGGAAAGCCTCCTGGAGAGTGAATTGTTTGGCATAGAGAAAGGAACGGCAACAGGAGTAGAAAGGAGAAAGGGGAAAATCACTCAAGCAGATAAAGGGACGCTGTTCCTTGATGAAATTGGTGATATGCCACTTCTTCTTCAATCAAAGGTTCTTCGGGTTATTGAAGAGAAAACTTTCCAGGAGGTGGGAGGAAGAGAAGTTATAAATGTAGATGTTAGAATAATCTGTGCTACTAATAGAGATTTAAAGAAGATGGTAGACGAAGGCGAATACAGGGAAGATCTCTACTACAGATTGAATGTTTTTCCTGTTCACCTGCCCCCTCTAAGGGAGAGAAAGGAAGATATAGAAGCCCTTATAGATTACTTCATAAGCATATATTCAGATAACATTGGGAAAGAAATTAAAGGAGTAACAGAAAGAGCCAGGTTCAAATTAAAAGAGCATCACTGGAAGGGTAATATAAGAGAACTGGAAAATGTTATAGTCCGGGCTATTATACTCACTGATGAGAATATCATATCCGAAGACCATATCATTTTCGGGGAATCTAAGGTTTATGGAGAAAAAGTAGGTAAAATTGACCTTAAAGAAATGGGGGAGAAGGCAAGGAGAGAAACTGAGGTTAGAATCATCAAGGAGGCACTGAAGCAAACTGAAGGTAATAAAGCAAAAGCAGCCCGATTGCTTAATATCTCCTATAAAACCTTATTCAATAAAATTAACGAATATAATCTGGGATAGTTTCATAGCCTGGAAATACGTATTGTTAGACCTGCTCTGCTGGACCAATATATAATCGAATCGTAAGTCATTTATTATTCCCTGCTTCCCCTGTTAAACAAAATGAGATTCAGAATTGTTTTAGTCTTATACTCAGTTGCCCTGATTGCCCCTATACCAAGGGTAAGCCCTATCTTTCTTGTTTTTACTATTTTTGCCATTTTTCAGGGAGGTTTCTCATATGGCTTGATAAAGAAATAAGCCTTTTTACATATTCTATAGTATCTTCAGTGCAACCTATTTCTTTTTGAATGATAACATCAGGAATGTTGCTCTCAAGTCCCAGCAGGATTAAATCAAGTTTTTCATAGGATATTCCGAGTGCAACTTCATCTGTAATACCTGACAGGAGGTCGGGCGAGGATTCCTTATCCATAATAAAATCCGGGACACCGAGATACCCTGAAAGTCTCCTTACTTGTGTTTTATAAAGATTTGCGATTGGCATAATATCTGCTGCACCATCTCCATATTTAACAAAGAATCCGACAAGGTCTTCTGTCTTATTTGATGTTCCTATTATAAGATAATTCATTTTTTCTCCGTAATAATATAGGTGCACCATCCTTATTCTGTGCTTAATTCGATAATATGCTTGTACCTCTCTCATCCACTCATACCTTGTTCCCAGAAGCCCACCGATAAGTGGATTACTTCTATTCGGAATTAACCTGTAAGCATTTTTAATGATTTTTCCAAAGGATTTCCTGTTATTTCCGAAAAACCTTCCGGGCATTGACTCATAAATACCAAGAGAATCAAGTGTCTTTGTAATATCTATAAATTTTGTTTTTATCCCAAATTTATTGGCAACAAGTTCTGCATCCTTTACCGTATTCTCATCTGAACCTCTTTCAGGCATAATTAGTCCAAGTATTCTATCCTTATTAATTGCACGAGACAAAAGTCCTGCAATGCAGGCAGAATCTATTCCGCCTGAAATACCAAATACGGCACCCGACCTCTCAAAGGAATTTATCCTGTCTTTTATAAAATTTAGGATACCAATAGTAACTTCTTCAGGGTCTATCTTGATTTCTTTTTTTAGGTCCCCCATGTCTGGAAATATAGACTATTTTGTTTTTTTATTTACCTTTCTTTTTCAATGACTCAATCTTCTTCATAAGGGCATCTATATCGGATTTTGTTGGTATGTTGAATTTATTCAACACATTCGTCATACTCTTTTCAACTATCTTTTCGATTTCTACCCTTGTATTTTTACCCCTTTTTAGGAGTTCTTTTAAGAATTCTGCCTGGTCTTTTCTTGCAACTTCGCCCCTCTTTATGAGATCATCTACTATCTTCTCAGCCTTTTCTTTTGTGAGGGTGAAAGCCCCAGCTCCTGCCAAAAGTATTCTTTCTATAAGTTCTTCCATCAGAGTAACCTCCTTTTATTTTATATCTTACTTTCTATATATTTCGTAGCCTCTTCTACAGTTTTGATTTTTGGGGCATCTTCATCTGGAATCCGGATATTAAACTCTTCTTCAAGTGCCTGAAGTAACGCCACATAATCAAGACTGTCTGCTCCCAGGTCGTTTTCAAAAGAAGATTCTCGTAAAACTTCTGCTTCATTTACAGCTAACACTTCTACAATAACCTTTTTCGCTCTTTCAAATATTGACATAATTTTCCTCCGGAAAGGCTCTTGGTTCTAACAGTATCTTTATCTCATTCATTATCTGCCTGGTTACAATTTTCAAAATTTCCTTATTGTAAGGTCTATCATAGTATTCATCGAAATAGAGAGGTCTCCCAAACTTGATGATTACTTTATGTGGTCGGGGAACCCTTTGCCCTTTTGACATTACATTGAAGGTACCAATTATCGCTACAGGAACAAGAGGCACTTTTGCCTGCAAAGCTATAAACGCTGTTCCTAATTTTGGCTCTTGAAGAGAACCGTTTCTACTCACCGTTCCTTCAGGATACATATCAATTACATGACCTCCTTTTAGAACACTAACAGCAATTCGTATCGATTCTCTGTCTAATTTTCCCCTTTTTACTGGGAAAGCATTTAACTTTTTAAAAATAAATTCTGTAAAACGTTTTCTAAATAACTCCTCCTTGCCCATTGTATGGAGTTGTCTTCTAATCGCCGTTCCCAGAATGAATGAATCTAAGTCACTTGGATGGTTTGGCGCTAAAATCACACCGCCTTCTTTTGGAATATTTTCAATGCCAGTTTTTTCCAATCTTATGTATAATACTGCTGCAATCCTCAAAATAGAATGTATAACTGAGTAAAACATCTACAATCTTCTCGGCTTCTTTTTTAAACTATTAGGCCAAGACGAATTTGGTTTAAGGAGTCTAAAAAAAATCATTTAGCTTCTATTCCTTTAAATAAAATCTCTAATATTGCATCCACATTTTTTTCGATGTCTATGGGTTCTCCATTCAGGACCCATGGATATTCTAATCCTTTTAACACGGAAACCATTGCCAAAGAAGTAAGTTCGATTCTTTTTGCTTTAAAAATCCCCTTCCTGACACCTTCAGAAAGTATTTCCTTTATAGTATTCATTTCTTCAATAAAGTGCGATTCTCTGATTTTTTCGAGGTCTGGAAGTAATTCTGTTACAACATCTTTGGTTACTCTGTATAGATTTACAAGTTCGTGCGTACGGGATATTCTGGTCAATATAAAAGCCCGAAGTTTTCCCTGGGGCGAGTCCTCCCTGGAGATGGCTTCTCTAATGGCGTTCTTGAGTATTGCTAACTCTCGTTCGACTACATCTTTGAATATCTCCTGCTTGCTTTTAAAATAGTAATAAATGGTTGCTTTACCAATCCTTGCTTCAGTAGCAATATCATCAACGCTTGTTTTCTTTAACCCATAGCGTGCAAATAACTTCCGTGCGATTTGTAAAATTAATTCTCTTTTCTTTTTCTTCATTATTAAACTCTTCGACCAAAATGGTCTAATTGTATTATATAAAGATTCAAAATATTGTCAAGGGGAGGAGGTGAAAAGGGGCGTATCAATTACGCCCCTTAGTTTTCTATGTTTACTTTCTATTTTTTAAAGCTGCTCCTGAATCTTTAGTAACCACTTGTATTCCAATAGCCTATCAATATCGATTCCTGTTATATCCTCACCCGTTTCAACTGTAACCGTCTTTGGCGTATTATACTGGAATGTTGTATCAATGATTGTAGTGTCGACTCCTTCAATAATAGTATCGATAATGTTTATTGAGTCTACATCCCCATACCACCCAACTAAATCCAAGGGGTCTAATTCATCGTTATCATTCTCATCACTGATTGCAACTATATAAACAGTGCCACCCGAGAGCAAGGTTGCAGAATACGCACCATCGCTATCTGATGCAAGGTCAAATCCTTTTACTACACCGCTGATAGCACTTAAGGCACTCTCGTCCAATTCATTAATGTCTCCAAGTCTCTCATATGCATCACCGGTCCCATTTAAAGCCAGCACGAATGCTTCCGAAACAGGATTACCATCATTTTCTACTGTCCCTTTTATAGTTGTAAATAATTCTTCACATGAGGTAATGGACAGGATTATAATTACCAGAGTAATACCTAATAAAACCTTTTTGATATTGTTCATTTTTGCCTCCTTTTCCTCAACTTAAGGAAAATGGGGAAAGTGTCAACCTCTTTTTTTATCTTGCTAATCCGTAGTATAGATTTTTTTGATGTGGCCTTTTGGGTTCAAGCTTTCCCACAAAAGGTTTAATTAAAATGTCCCAATAGGAACGGATGGTTTTTAGGTTTTGACCCAGCCTCCATAAACCGCAGTCTATTTCCAAAAGCTAAGGGAACCACTACTTCCGCTCTTGGCCATTGATGAGGATTTCTGACGGTAAGCCCTCGCTTTCTTAACGGAGATTTGAAGGCTTCTATATAAAAATGATGAAACTCCACCATAGGATAGCTTGGCTTCTGGATTTCTTGATTATATAATTTATTAAATGGTTTAAACGGCGGGAGAAAAATATTTCTTACTTATTTTTCGCTGTAATATTATGGATATAAGAGTTTTAGATAGTCCATATATAAAGGATAGTTAAGTTTGTTTATACAAGGTGAATTAGATGTAAGTCAGCCTTAAATAAAGAAGAAAAGGGATGAGTATGATGGGTTTGCTTGAAAAGTTGATCCTTCTGAAATAAAGTCCTATATTTTATTTTCACCCAATGACATAGTGTGGCATTGGTATCGGTTTTGTCTAAAGAATGTATGGGGATGGTGCTTTACCCATTATGGAATAGTTCACATTCCATTGGGCAGGCTCTGTGAAGTATCTCTTTTAGGTTTTAGGTGTTTGGTGTTAAGTTTTGGGTCCGATGCCAGGTATTAGAATTACTATGTCAACCCCCTAAGTATTCATGCTGATTTTTTTGCCAATTTATTTCTAATTTGATGTCTTTGTACAGCAGCCATATGTTTATCTTCATTGTATTTTTCTCTTTTCTTCCAGA
>Ga0315551_10000215_pt1 | contig 45752 bp, 40 predicted proteins | sample SalMarSW160290MG_FD_203678 | JGI IMG/M metagenome (GOLD analysis project Ga0315551, IMG submission 203678) | Salt marsh sediment microbial communities from the Plum Island Ecosystem LTER, Massachusetts, United States - Salt Marsh Sediment SW1602-90 ...
TAAAATCCTCAAACATTTGGCTTAGTTCATAGTTTTGTGTTCTGCGTTCATCGAACAACGAATAATGAAGTAACCAATTTGTTTTTGCCTGCGTTTAGTCCACAGCGATGACTTCTTTGACCTCAGGCACTTTTTCCTTCAGGATTCTTTCGATTCCCATTTTCATTGTCATCGTGGCGCCGGGACAGCCCTGGCAAGCTCCCTGAAGGCGGACCTTAACGGTATTATCGTCATCGGTTCCTACCAGTTCCACATCGCCGCCATGACCCTGCAGGGCAGGCCGAATTGACTCGATTACTTCCTTGACTTGTTCTTCGAAGGTTTTTTTGGTATTAGCTTCGCTACCTGTGGCAGAGCCACAACCGCATTTGTCACACATATAAGTTCTCCTAAATTAACCCCGTTAGAAATAATTTTTCCAGTGAGGTGGAGGTTCAAACCCCCGCCTAAGCTTTCTCCACAAGGAGTCCATAGGCCTAACGGGGTTAACTTTACAGGCCCATTATACCAGCAATTTGGAGTTGAGGCCAGATTTTTTGTATTGAAATTGCCTCTGTTTCGGTTAAAAGGGCAAAAAATCCTTGTTGGCGGAGATAAGAATTGCCGAAAAATAATTGACAGATAGCTTCTGTTGTTGTATAATTGCAGCGTGTTTGTATGAAAACATGCAAATACGACCCTGAGACGCCCGCTTGTTGCGGGGGTTACGGGATTATGGCAGGGTTGGAATCTTCGAGTTGTTTGGTCGTTTTTTCAGAGTAAAAAGCGATTTGCTTCTCGAAGCGGACCCGAAGAGCCATAGTTTAGGACTCCTGAAAGACAGGAGGCCTTCCGGAATAACGAGTTAATGTTTATCAGGAAAGGTGCAGAAATGAAGCCGAAGTCTCGTTCTTCAGCCAAACCGGCTGACAAATCCACTCTCAAAGCAGGCGCTCAGATTATAGTTGATACACTGATTGAGCAGGGCGTCGATACAATGTTCGGCTATACCGGCGGCGTGGTATTGCCTTTATTTGACAGGTTATACGATGCGCCGATTCGCTTCATCAACCCGCGGCATGAGCAGGGTGGCTGCCATATGGCCGATGCCTATGCCCGTGCGAGTGGAAAGGTTGGCGTTATGGTGGCGACCAGCGGTCCTGGTGCATGCAATCTGGTTACCGGTCTTGCTACGGCGATGATGGACTCGGTGCCGATAGTCGCTTTGACAGGGCAGGTCAGGACAGAGCTTATCGGTAACGACGCATTTCAAGAGGCGGATACTACCGGTATTACCCGTCCGGTTACAAAGTATAATTGTATTGTCAAGGACGTAAAAGACCTGGCCAGAATTATTAAAGAAGCATTCTATATAGCTTCGACCGGTCGGCCTGGCCCGGTGCTGATTGATATACCCGTTGATGTGGAGGTTTGCAAATGTAGTACAGACGGGCCGGTTGAGATGGAGCTACCAGGTTATCGCGTGCGAACGAAAGGAAACGCCAGACAGATATCACTGGCGGCACAGGCGATAAATAAGTCCAACCAGCCGGTGCTTTACGTCGGCGGCGGGATTATTAGCGCAAATGCATCTGATGAGTTACGACAATTAGCTCAAAAAGCGCATCTGCCTGTAACGATGACACTTTTAGGGCTGGGAAGTTTCGACCAGAGAAAGCCCGAATCGCTGGATATGCTCGGAATGCACGGCTCTGCGTATGCTAATTATGCCGTGCAGCAATGTGACTTGCTGATTGCAATAGGTGCTCGATTTGACGACAGGGTTACCGGCAAGCTCGCAACATTTGCTCCGAAGGCGAAGATTATTCATATTGATATTGACCCTGCGAGTATATCGAAGAACGTTCATGTGGATATTCCTGTTGTTGGTGATGCGAAAGAGATACTTGGTGAGTTAATCAAAGAAGTTGAGTTCCGGGAGAGAAAAAAGTGGTTCGACAAGATTGCCGAGTGGAAGAAAAAGTATCCTTTCCGCTATGACAATACTTCATCGGAGATTAAACCGCAGTATGTTATAGAAGAAATTTGTCGGCAGACTCAAAGCGATGCGATTATTACTACCGGTGTCGGGCAGAATCAGATGTGGGCCGCTCAATTTTACAAATTCACCAGACCCAGGCAGTTCATAAGCTCCGGCGGGCTTGGAACGATGGGTTATGGTTTGCCGGCTGCCATAGGTGCCCAGGTAGCTAAGCCGGAATCAATCGTTATAGATATTGACGGCGACCACAGCTTTAATATGACGATGACAGAGCTTGCGACGGCAGTCGAGCACAACTTGCCGATAAAGGTTTGTATTTTGAACAACGGCTATATGGGAATGGTTCGGCAGTGGCAGGAGCTTTTCTATAATAAGCGATATTCGAAGACCTATCTGGCCAATCCTGACTATGCAGCCGTTGCGCGTGCACTGGGTGCGGTCGGAGAGACGGTTGACAAAAAAGCCGATGTTCCGAAGGTTGTTAAAGCAATGCTGGCGGAAAAGAAGCCCTGTGTCATTGACATAAGAATCGAGCGGGAAGAAAATGTTTGGCCTATGGTTCCAACCGGCAAAAGTATAGATGAGATGAGCGGGCTTGATATACTGGAAAGTATGGCATAACTCGATGCTGGATACTCGATGCTTGATGCTCGTAGAAGGAAAAAACCTGTGGTATATCAGAGTTACAAAGATTTGGATATTTACGAGAAGGCTCACAAATTGGCTATAGAGGTTCGTCAGATGAGCTTAAAACTGCCAAAATTCGAAATGTACGAAGAAGGCAGTCAAATAAGAAGGTCAAGCAAGTCCGTCAAGGATAATATAGTAGAAGGTTTTGGAAGACGAAGATATAAACAAGAATTTATCAGGTTCCTTACTTATTCTTTAGCATCCTGTGATGAGACCAGAGAACATTTGGATACCTTGTGTGAGACTAAGTCTCTTAAGGATAAAGATATATATGAGTATTTCCGTGAAGAATATGACCATCTTGGTAGAATGATAAATAATTTTACTAAGTCGGTGGAGAAGAACCACAAAACAGGCGTCAAGGATCAAGAGGCGAGCATCGAGCATCAAGAAACGAGGAACGAGAATGAAACATATAATAAGCGCATTGGTTGAAAATAAGCCCGGTGTTCTGGCGCACGTTGCCGGGATGTTCGCTGCCCGGGCGTTTAATATTGATTCGCTGGTTGTTGGTCGAACGGAAGACCCTAATCTCAGCAGAATGACAATAGTCGTTGTTGGGGATGACAGAGTCGTTGAGCAGGTACGCAAGCAATTAGCCAGGATTGTTCCTGTTGTGAAGGTTCAGGATTTTGTTGGCCAGCCGATTGTGGCCCGTGATTTAATGCTGATAACCATTTCAGCGCCGCCTGAGAAACGACCTGAAATAATGTCGTTAATAGAGATGTTCAGAGGTAAAATTGTGGACATTGCCCAAAAGTCGCTTACGGTGGAAATAAGTGGGCCGGAGGAAAAGATAGAGGCCTTAATCAATGCGTGCAAGCCCTATGGTATAAAAAGCGTAGCCAGAACCGGAACAATCGCTGTGCCCCGGCAGGCAAAAACTGAGCCGTAAATGAGCATATCTGTATCAGCGTTAGACCATCCACTTTTTTATTTATCCGAATGCCAAATGCGTAATTCCTTGCTTTATAGGGAACTTTTTATATAATTTAGTTTTTCTGTCTTTTAACTGGGAAAAAAGAAACCGAACTCAATAGATTCTGCCTAAAAATGAGAAAGGAGAATGCAGCCATGGCGGCTAAAATTTATTATGAAAAGGACGCACCGATAGATGCGTTGAAAGGTAAAAAGGTGGCGGTTATTGGTTATGGCAGTCAGGGTCACGCACACAGCTTGAATTTGCGTGATAGCGGAATTGAAGTGGCACCGGCTGAGCTGGAGGGGACTGATAATTATAAACTCGCTCAGCAACACGGTTTTACACCAACTGCTATCAAGACGGCTATGGATGGTGCAGCATTGATTATCGTAACGGTTCCTGACGAAGTTCAGGCAAAGGTTTACGCTGAACAGATTGCTCCTAATCTTGTTGCTGGCCAGACGCTCGGTTTTTGTCACGGCTTTAATATTCATTTCAAGTATATTGTGCCGTCTAAGGATGTCAATGTGGTGATGATTGCTCCGAAAGGGCCCGGTCATCTTGTTCGCAGTGAGTTTGAAAAAGGTGGCGGCGTGGCGAACCTCGTAGCTATCCAGCAGGATGCGACCGGCGACGCCAAGAAGATTGCCCTTGCCTGGGGCAATGGTATCGGCGGTGCCCGTGCAGGTATTATTGAAACCACATTCAAAGAAGAGACTGAAACCGACCTGTTCGGTGAGCAGTGTGTTCTTTGTGGCGGCCTTACATCGCTTATTAAAGCCGGCTTTGAAACACTGGTTGAAGCGGGATATCAGCCGGAACTGGCCTACTTCGAATGTATGCATGAGGTGAAACTGATAGTTGACCTTATGTACCAGGGTGGGATGAGCTATATGAGATATAGCATATCTAACACCGCTGAGTATGGAGACCTGACCCGTGGGCCGAGAATTATCACCGAGCAAACCAGAGCCGAAATGAAAAAGATACTATCGGAAATAACATCCGGTGCGTTCGCCAAGGAGTGGGTAAACGAATACAAGTCGGGACTCAAGAATTTTAATCAGCTTTATGAAAAAGACCACGACTGCCAGCTGGAAACAGTTGGCAGAGAGCTGCGCAAGATGATGAAGTGGATAGATGTAAAGGAAGTATAAAATGGGGAACGAAAAATGCAAAGCTGAAAACGAAAAGCTTAAAATATTAAACTTTGAGTTGTGGTTTTTTGCTTTTAGTTTTCAATTTTTGTTTATTTTTAGTTTATGCGGCTGCTCTTCTATTGTGTCGCCATTCGTGATATCCGGGCGGCAGGGGCTTCCCTACGACGCAAATCTTTCCGACAGTTACTATAAGATAGAACTAAAGAAAAGTGGCGCTCTCGATGTGCTACCTATAATTCATAAGCCGGAATCTGAGCTGCTCAGCCAGAGTAGAAGCGTTGTTGCCTCTTTTGGACAGGATAACGACGGTTATAAGAGCTGGTTTAATATGGTTGCCTTCGATGAGGTTAGATTGACGGCAAAGCGAAAGTATTTCTTTTTAGTTGATGAAAAGATAAAGCGTTTGCCAGGCAGACCCGGACGGTTGCTGATGGAGCCCAAGCGAGGCCTTATGTTTGACAGCCAGATGATATTGGAAAAGTCAGCGGTTGGTAAGCGGCGAATATCTGAAAATGCAGAACAAATAGCGCAGCTTCGGCAGGTCTTAAAGAACTTACGCAAGGATATAGACGAGCTTGGCCGGGGTGTGGATGTGCCTGGTTCGGGCGATAAAATGCTGACTATTTCCGGGATGCTCCTTAATCAAATATTCGGGACGATTTTATATACGTTAGACAGGTCGCCTGCTCTGGCAGGGATGCTTGGCGAAAATGGCGGCGTTGAGTTCGACCACATTAATTTTGGCAGGGGCACAATCAGAATGGTTGTTGAGGACAATATCGCCACGGTCAAAATCAGGTTGGGCGCATTTATACCTAAGAAGCAAGGGCATAGGCGGTCTTTGAAGAGAAAATCGGAAGTTAAAGGCATCGATTCGGTTAGTAATCAACAAAAAAGAGTGGGTCTATAAGCCGAGTTCTGTATTTGGCGACCATTTATCTTGACCAGCTGTTACCAGCTGGCTCAAGCGACCTACCTGCTGGCTGCCCCCCTGCTTTCTTGCGAAAGCAAGAAGGGGGACATACTCGGGCAAAGTTATACCAACTGCTTGGTCTTGCAGGCGGTGGGGTTTACCCTGCCAGCACCGTCACCGGCGCCGCGGTGCGCTCTTGCCGCACCATTTCACCTTTGCCTCCCGCACTCACTTTGAGTTTCCACCGCAAAACAAGTATCGCAGCTTAGAATTACAACTAAACTCAATTTGCTACGTTTACGATGACACCTCAAAGCGAATGCGGGGTCGGCTGTGTATTTTCTGTGGCACTTTCCCTCAGGTTGCCCTGGGTGGCCGTTAGCCACCACCGTTGCCCTGTCCTGCTCGGACTTTCCTCCCCCGCCGTTTTGCTTCGCAAAAGCGAAGCTGCGGGGGCGACCGCCTGACCCACTCTTTCAATTGGCTACTTACTATTTATATTGCCTACAAAGCTATTGTAACAAAAGTTCGCTTTTTCTTCCACTTTTTTACCGTGTGATATCGACGTGTTTTTTGAAGTGCTCATCGTCGGTATTGGGGAAATCACTCCTGAAATGAACACCTCGGCTTTCCTGGCGTTTTTGGGCCGCCTGGGCTATAAGCAAACAAACGGCGAGCATATTCTGGCATTGCCAGCCTTCGGGCCAGTCAAACATTTTGTCCATAACATAACGTTGCCAGAATTTTATAATTTCCTGAGCTTCTGCGAGCGGCTGGGCACTTCGGGTGATGCCAACATTTCGCCACATAAGAGAGCGAAGTGAGTTTCTGACATCGGCGGTGTCTAAAAGAGTACGGTCGGAGGACGGGACTTGATATTTTATTCGGGTATGCTTGATATGAGAGACATCTGTTTTTTTGTTCTGGGAAACAGATTGTCCGGTTATTTTGCCGAAAACCAATCCTTCGAGCAGGGAATTACTACCAAGTCGATTTGCGCCATGCAGGCCGGTGGATGCAACTTCGCCACAGGCATAAAGGTTTTCGATGCTTGTCGCAGCTTTGGCATCAGTTTTTACACCGCCAATCATATAATGTGCGCTTGGGCGGACAGGGATTAAATCCTTGCTTGTCTCTATATCGAAGCTTTTACATAATTGACTGATAAAGGGGAATCTTTTCGCGAAATGTTTTTTGTCGAAGTGCCGAACGTCCAGATAAACATGTGTTGATTCAGTTTTCCGCATTTGCTCGAGGATGGCTCGGCTGACTATGTCCCGCGGTGCAAGCTCAGCGGCTTCGTGGTAGTCTTTCATAAAACGCCGACCTTTATTGTCCAGCAGGACGGCTCCTTCTCCCCGCAACGTTTCGGTAATCAATGCCCGTGTGGCGCCAGCGATGTAGAGCGTGGTTGGATGGAATTGCATGAACTCCAGGTCTCGCAATACAGCGCCGGCCCGGTAAGTCATAGCCAGCCCATCGCCGGTGGCAACTTCCGGATTTGTAGTTTCGCGATAGAGTTGACCGGCTCCGCCGGATGCTAAGATCGTATTTACTGCCCAGATTATTTGAAGGCCTCTGTGTTTATCGTAGCCGAACATTCCTAAGCACTGATTGTCGTCATTGGTTATTAAATCTATGGCGTAGAAATTTTCGATTATTTTAATATTTTGAATTTGTTTGACCTTTCTTATGAGCGTCTCGGCGATAATTCTGCCGGTTTCATCGCCGTGAGCGTGCGCGATGCGAGGGCAGGAGTGTCCGCCTTCGAGCGTAGTGGCTATATGACCTTCAAACAGGTCAAACTCAGCACCCCAGTTGAGCAATTGTTCTATAAGCTGCGGTCCCTGGCGAACGACTAAGTCAACTATGTGTTCATCACATATCCCACAGCCGGTAGTAAGCGTATCGGCTATGTGTGATTCGAAGGAGTCTGTTTTATCCAGTGCCGAGGCGATACCGCCCTGAGCATTGAAGGTGTTGCTGTCTTGTAGAGTGCCCTTGCACACAACGGTGACATTTTGCTGCTCAGCAGCTTCGATAGCGGCACGAAGACCTGTGATGCCAGCTCCAATAATCAGACAATCGGTGAAGAGTTGATGGGTGGAGATAGAATCAATATTTACAAGATAGCGTCTAAAATCCGGCCGAGTTACCATAAGATATATTACCTCTATCTATTGAATCTTTGGCGCTTCATTAGGTTCGGCATTGTTAAGGTCGATATCGTTTGGCTCGTTAGGAACCCTTACTTTTTTGCGGCACAAGATGGTTTCTTTGGTAAATAATCTGTCGTCATCGGCGTATTTGAGAACAAATGCCTGAAGCTCTTTTGTTGATGCCGTTAAAAAAAAGCCATCCTCGGCGGATTCGTACTTTATTGCATTTGGGTCTTCCTTAAACAGCTTTTTCATTTCATCGTCGTCCGTTAATCTCATTTTCAATTGGGGCTCAATGGAATCAATTTTTATAAATGTATGGACGGGTATTAAAAATAAAGTATTGAACGGCCAGGGTAGTTTATTTGGGTCTCCTTCGTCCCATGGTGGTTTGTTTGGGTAAACGTCCAGGAAAAGTTTGCTTTGAAGTTTTGTCAAATGTACGTCAAACAAGCCTTTTTTGCCCTCATTATCAGAGAAAATAAGCTCGTAAGTTTTTTCCGGTTCGTTAGGACACTTAAATTCCCAGGTAGTTTCATTATTGTCTTGTATCCAGGTGCCGAGCAATTTTTCTTCGAACACGGTTGTCTCTTCGGTATAAAGAGGATGGAGCGACATAACGGGCACACAGCCGCCTAAAAGAGCAGCTAATAGGTAGAAAAGAAATTTTTTAGTATTCATTTTTCGGCCTTCCTTAAAGACTTTTTGAAAATTACTTACCCCGTTAGAAATAATCTTTCTAACGGGGCTTACTTGCTACGGTTATGTAGAATTTTATCCTTTAATAGTCCGAGAGCAAGGATTTAATCCCGGCAAAAATTGATTTGCAAAGTGGGTCTTAAAAGGCGATTATTACAGCTATGCACAGCCGAGATAAGGAAGACAGGTTTGCTAAGGTTCGGGCACGGATGCTTGAGTGGCACCTTAAAGGTCGTGATATAACAGACCCTCGCGTTTTGGCCGTAATGGCCGAGGTTACAAGAGAGGAGTTTGTGCCGCAGTCTTACCAGTCACAAGCATACTCTGATGGTCCGCTGCCTATCGGTATGGGCCAAACCATTTCTCAGCCGTATATTGTTGCCTTGATGACGCAGGAGCTGCGGGTCAATCAGGATTGTGAGATTCTGGAAATTGGCACAGGCAGTGGATATCAGACTGCAGTCCTGAGTAAGCTGGCAAAAAAAGTCTATACGATAGAAAGATTCAGCGAGCTATCGGAGTCGGCTCGGGCGATTTTAAACAGGTTAGGTATCACAAACGTTGAATTCCTTGTCGGTGATGGTAGTTGCGGCTGGCCGGGGCAGCGATTGCCGCCATCGGGGCGCTTTGACAGGATTATGATTACCGCGGCTGTTCCAGAGATTCCGAAGCCGTTGGTGAAACAACTTGCCGATGACGGCTTTATAATGGCACCTGTCGGTTGTGGAGGAGTACAGGAATTAGTCGTTTGCGAGAAAAAGCAGGACAAACTTTTTGAAAGACATATCTGTGGCGTCCGGTTTGTTCAGTTGGTCGGCAAATACAGCTTTAAGGAATAACAAGGTTTGAAAATCGAAAATCAAAACTTGTCTGTTGACAGTCAAGAATCAAAAGTCGGAATTGCTTTATCGATGCAGGTACAGTATCTCAAAGGTGTCGGGCTGGCAAGGGCCGGGGCCTTCGCGCAATTGGCAGTACATACCGTAGGGGATTTATTAGAGTATTTTCCTCGTGACTGGATATTCGCTCCGAAAGCAATAAAGATAAATCAAATGCAGCCCAACCAGGCGTCTACCATTATCGGCTTGGTTGAGTCAACGGACTATCAAAACTATCGTAAGCCGCCAATATTCGAAGCGGTACTCAGTGATGATACCGGTGTGTGCAGGATTGTGTGGTTTCACGGAGGATTCCTTCGCGAGCAATTAAAGCCCGGCCAGGTAATAGTTGCCTCGGCCAATGTCAGTTTATATCGGCATCAGTTGCAAATGACCAACCCGAAGTTTCTGGTAGTCGACGAGAGAACTTCCCGGCCGGACGAATATTTTAGCGGAGGCGTTTACGCTGCCAAGGCCAATTTGAGCAGCAGGCAGATTAAGAAGATAATCAGGCCCGTGCTTGATAATTTAGATGAGCTTATAAGTGAGTTTTACGATGATGGATTTTTGAAAAAAGCAAATTTGGCCGGCAGAAAGGACGCCTTTAGCTGGATACATTTGCCTCCGGATGAAAAGAAACTGGCCCAGGCAAAGCGCAGATTAAAATATGATGAACTGTTTTTGATGCAGTTGGGATTAGCCCTTCGTCGGTACAGAATGCAACATTTTTCGTCGGCAGTTTTGTGTATTTGCAGCGATGAAATCGACAGCCGTATTAGAAAACGATTCCCATTTTTGCTTACCGAAGACCAGAACGAGGCAATAGCCGAGATTGTAAAGGATATGAGCGACTCCAGGCCGATGAATCGACTGTTGCAGGGTGATGTGGGGTCAGGCAAAACAGTGGTTGCTCTTTATGCAGCTTTGTTAGCCGTTGCCAACAAAACACAGGTGGCGATTATGGCGCCTACAGAAATTTTGGCCTGTCAGCATTTTATAAGCATCGAGAGATATTTGAAGAACAGCAAAGTAAAGGGGATTTTGCTGACGAGAGGATTGACCGGCAAAAAGAGGACGCAGCTTCTGAAGAAGATAAAGCAGGCAGAGATTGATATTGTTGTGGGGACGGTGGCCCTTTTGCAGAAGGATGTAGAATTTAGCAAACTCGGCCTGGTAGTGATTGATGAGCAGCATAAGTTTGGAGTCCATCAGCGTGCCCAGTTGCGAAAGCAGACTACGCCGCATTGCCTGGTTATGACGGCTACACCTATACCCCGGACGCTGGCGATGACTGCTTTTGGTGATTTAGATGTATCTGTTATCAAGCATTCTCCGCCAGGTAGAGGCACTGTTGTTACCCGCTGGGTCGGTCGACATGACCGGCGGAAAGCATACGAGTTTATCCGCGAGCGCCTAAAGGCAAAGAAACAGGCATATTTTGTTTATCCACGTATTACAGCGATTGAGGAGGACGAAGACCTCAAGGCGGCGACGGATGGATGGAAACTTTTATCAGAAGTTTTCCCGGAATTTACAGTTGAGCTTCTGCATGGTCGAATGCCCTCGGCCCAAAAGCAGAAGATTATGTCGGAATTTCGCAGGGGTAGAATTGATGTGCTGGTTGCTACTGTGGTTGTGGAGGTGGGGGTTGATGTGCCGAACGCAACAATAATGGTTATAGAAGGGGCCGACAGGTTTGGTCTGGCACAATTGCATCAGTTGAGAGGACGTATCGGCAGAGGACAGGCAAAATCGTATTGTCTTTTGTTTGCGGATACCGACCCGCCGCCCCCACACTCTTGTCTTCGACAAGAAGACGTGGGGGAATACGCGGGGGCAGGCAGCGAGACTGCAAAGAGCAGATTGGAGATTATGACCAGAAGCAACGACGGTTTTGAGATAGCAGAACACGATTTGCGGCTGCGCGGGCCGGGAGAGCTGTTCAGTACGCGCCAGCATGGTCTGCCGGATTTGAAAATCGCAAATATAGTAAATGATTTCGACCTGCTTGTTATGGCAAGAAAAAACGCTTTTGAGATGGCCTCGCAAGACCCAATGTTGAACAAACCACAGCACAAGAATATCCGTCAGGCATTATTAGTTAAGTTTGGCGATTCGCTCGGTCTGGCGGATGTCGCTTAAATAATTTCTGTTTTTCAATTTACGATTTATGGTTTTAATCTTACAATTGCTGGATTGCGACACCGCATTAAAAAGTTGATTTATGCAGATAAGTTATAAAAACAAACGGTTAGAAAGGTATTTAATCGGCGTTAATGCTCTGACTGCGGCAGGCGTTACGGCTACTTTTGTTTGGCTGTTTGGCTTCGATGAGCCCGTATTTGCGGCGAAGATTTTATATGCTGTTCAGATAGCTTTGCTTGGTGTTTTCATAGTTGAGAAGATAGTTCGGCTGATAAACAGCATATCAAAAGCTGAATTCTTGCGGGCAAACTGGTTTGAGATTCCGCTTTTGGCCGCACTTGGCGTTGCTGTATTCGGGGCCGGCAGGTGGTTTGACAAGACCGACCCTGTGGCAGTTCGGCATTTTGCAGTGGGTATTTATCTTGTCCTGCAGGTGGTCACCAAGCTTTGCAGGACGGGTATTAATTTTGCAGCTTCAGGCAGAAGCCCCACGCAAACGTTAATTGCAAGCTTTCTTGTCTTGATAGTTTCCGGAGCAGGGCTGCTGATGCTGCCGAGAGCATCCGCCGGGCCAGATGTAAGCTTAGTCGATGCCTTGTTTACGGCGACCAGCGCTACTTGTGTTACAGGTCTTATCGTAAAAGATACCGGCCGGGATTTCAGCTTTATGGGCAAGGTGGTGATTTTGTCGCTGATTCAGCTTGGCGGTCTTGGTATAGTGGTGTTCGGTGCGGTATTTGCGCTTCTATTAGGACAAGCGCTGGGCCTGCGTGAATCGGTGGCAATGCAGGATTTGCTGAGTGCCCGCACGCTTGGTCGAATAGGTAATATGATAGCTTTTATTTTTGTGGGGACGATGGTAATCGAAGCTATTGGTGCGGTGCTGCTTTTTCCGATGTGGGATGATGTACAGAGCTACGGCGGCGGCACACAGCAGCAATGGTTCTGTAGTATCTTTCATTCCATCAGCGCTTTTTGTAACGCCGGCTTTAGTTTGTTTAGTGACAGTTTTGTAAGTTACAATCGGTGCTGGCAGATATATATAGTGGTCTGTCCTTTGATAGTGCTGGGGGGATTGGGCTTCGGTGTGCTTTACGACCTGGTCAATATTGCGGCTGACAGGGTAAAACGATTCTACAAAAGGAGTTTTTTTAAGCGTTATCGGTTTTCGATGGAAGCGCCGAAAAGGATGCGACTGCAGACCAAGATAGTTCTTAGCGTAAGTGCGTCTCTTATAATTTTGGGGATGTTAGGCATACTTTTGTTTGAGCGTTACGCAAGAGCGGGTGGCGATATTGCAAAGCCCGACATTCTGGGGGCGTTGTTTCAATCGATAACGGCCAGGACGGCTGGGTTTAATACAGTCGATATTGCAGAACGGACGGCATCGAGCAGGTTTGTTTTGATTCTGCTTATGTTTATTGGTGGTTCGCCCGGCTCAACTGCAGGTGGAATCAAGACGGTAACATTGGCGGTGATAGTAATGATGGTTTTTGCTGCCCTGCGGAAGCGTCAGGAAGTCGAGATGTTTAAGCGTTCTGTTCGAGTAGTTATCGTTGGCAAGGCAGTTACTGTTATGCTGCTTTTTGCTTTGGTTTTGTTCGGAGCTACATTGGCTCTGAGTATCACAGAGAGTGTGAGCAGTTCCACAGAAGATGCTCAGAGGTTTGAAATGTCGGATATTATGTTCGAGGCGGCTTCTGCTCTGGGGACTGTTGGCTTAACGACGGGAAAAACCGCCTTTTTGACAACCGTTGGGAAATTGATTATTATTGTTGTAATGCTTATTGGAAGACTCGGGCCGTTAACACTATTGGCGGCACTTACGTTTAACTTGAAACCGGTTAAGTATAATTATCCGGATGAGGCGGTGATTGTTGGATAAAAAAGCAAAAATCAAAATGCAAAGTGCAAAATTTTTGATTTTTCGGGAGCAGTTATGAGACGGTTTGCTGTAATAGGATTGGGGCATTTCGGGAAGAAACTGGCTATCGCTCTTGCGATGAGCGGAGCAGAGGTTATCGCGATTGACAAAAACAGAGAGCAGATAGAGCTAATCGGAGACCAGGTAAGTCACGCAGTTCGGCTGGACAGTACCGACGAAGAGGCGCTTAAATCGCAGGGTGTTGATAAGGTCGATGTTGCTATTATTAGTATAGGTCAGGGCACGGGCCAGGGATTTGAGTCTGCGGTTCTGACGGTGGTGAACCTGAAGCAGATGGGAGTCAAAGAGATTTTTGCCAGAGCCGAGGATTTAATCGCGGGTGAGGTGTTTTCGAAAGTCGGTGCTACCGATGTTATCTATCCTGAAATTGAGTCGGCTCAGCGATGGGCATATAAGCTTATTGCGCCACAAATAGGAGAGAAAATAGACTTTGCGCCCGGCTACAGCCTGGCCCGGATAAAATCGCCGGCCAGCTTCGATGGAAAGACACTGATGGATTTGCAGCTGCGACAGAAATACAATGTCAATCTGGTTGCAGTCAAACGAGGCGAAAACAGCAAGGCAAAGAAACATGAGAAGGGTGACATTATCAATGTCCCTATGCCCAATACCGTTATCTATCAGGATGATATTTTAATGGTCGCCGGCTCCGACGCAGACCTCGTCAAGCTGCCGCAGGAATGATTGGGCATGCAAAATCCATATGACAAAAAATACAGCCAGGAAGAATACTACTGGGGCAAGAAACCATCTACTATTTGCTATAAAATCCTCCAAATTATTCCCCCTGTAAAACCGCTAAAACTCCTCGATGTTGGTTGTGGCGAAGGCAGGAATACGGTTTTCTTTGCCAGAAAGGGCTATGAAGTAACCGCATTTGATTTGTCGTCGCAAGGCGTGGAAAAAATCAAGAGCTATGCAAAGGAAGTTGGTGTTTCCGTAAAAGTATTTCAGGCAAATTTAAATGAGTTCAGATTAGATGAGAAATTTGACATTATCTTTAGCAGCGGCGTGCTACACCATATTCCACAGAATTTAAGAGAAGAAATATTTGCTAATTATAGAGCTTATACTAATGATAAAGGTATAAATGTGCATTCAGTTTTTGTTGAGAAACCATTTATTTCAAAAGCACCTGACGCTGAGCAAACAGCTCATAAATGGTTATCAGGCGAATTGTTCAGCTATTACCATGACTGGGAAATAGAATTCTGCGAGGAAGAAATTTTCGATTGTAATTCCAGCGGGGTCGCTCACAGGCATGCTGTCAACAGAATAATAGCAAGGAAGGTCCTGGCTTAAAGAAATTTTGTCTGTGGTTTGTCACGTTTTTCTGAACTTTCGCAGCATATCGAGGAGGTTTTGCATATCTTCAGGTAAAGGGGCTTCAAATTTAGCTAATTTTTCGGTCGTGGGATGTTTGAATTCGAGGGTTGAGGCGTGAAGGGCAACTCGATTTATAACTGGTTCCTGAGGGGCAGGTTCGGCGTCGGCCAACTGCCAGGGATAGATAAGTTTCCCGCCATACATATCGTCGGCGACGATTGGGTGGTTGATGGATGATAAGTGCACTCTTATCTGGTGTGTTCTGCCGGTTTTGGGGGTTAGCTTCAATAGTGAAAAGCCGCGAAAAGATTCAACTACTTCGTAAAAGGTAACCGCTTCTTTGCCGCTTTCCGGCCTGATTGCGTATTTTTCTCTTATTTTTGGATGAATACCGAGCGGTGCTTTTACGCGGTCTGCTGTCAGCTCTGGTGTGCCGTGGACGACAGCAAGGTAGCTTTTTTTAACCTGGCGGCGTTCAAATTGTTTTGCGATATTCCATTGGGCAGCATCGTTTTTGGTAACGACCATAACGCCGGTGGTATTTTTATCGAGCCGATGTACAATACCCGGGCGAAATTCACCGAGACCGCTCGATAGCTTATCACAATGGTACACAAGAGCGTTTACTAAGGTGCCGTGGGTATTGCCGCGAGCAGGATGAACTATTATATCAGGCGGCTTGTTAAGTACAATTAGCTCAGAGTCTTCATAAATTATATCCAGGGGAATGTCTTCGGGCAGAATATCTTTGCTTGGCAGTTCAGGTAGTGTCAGTTCAATTTTGTCGCCTGGGTTTAGTTGAAAGCTGGGCCTGGCTATTTTACCATTAACTTTAACGGCGCCTTGCTTGATAATGTTTTGGAGCATCACCCTGCTGAAGTTGCTGAATCGGCTGTGGAGATACTTATCGAGTCGGCGCTCCTTGATTGAAGTTCCCACTTGAAGCGTTAATGGCTTGCATCCGCTATCCTGCATCAGACATCTCGCTTCGTTAATTATTCGCCGGCAGGTTCTTCAGGGACAGCGTTTGGCAATATGGGGCCCAAATTGACGTCAGGGGTGTTTATGTCAGTGGGCTTTGTCAATTCAATAACAGGCATTTTAGGTGCCGGCGGAAAGACTATCTGTTGCTTGTAGTCAGCCATTGTCTCAAGACGGACCTTTGCTTGAGCAGCAGCTACGGTGCCTTCGAAATCGGGGCTTGTAATGATGTCGCGATATATTTGCTCTGCCAATTCAAAGTTGCCGGGCTCTTCCTCACACAGTCCTTGGCCGAATTTAGCTGTGGCCATTAACGATGGATTGGTTGGGCATCCCCCCGCCGTTTTGCTTCGCGAAAGCGAAGTAGCGGGGGCGACGAGTCTCTCAAGTGCTTCGGCGTAGCTTTCCTTTGCCTGGTTTAACTGGTCTATAAATTCCTGTTTGTTTATAGCCCCCAGTCGGTAATGCAATTCCGTTCGCAGAGCATCTGCTTGCTTAATAAGCGCTAAGGCAGCCATTTGGTTGTCATTTGTATTTTCGGCGAAGATTCTGAGATTTTCGGCCGGCTGCAGGAGTATAAATGAAAGGTCTTTTGCCTGCTCCTCAGCCCGAAGGAGTTCCACTTTGCTGCTCAATAGCTGGCCAATAAGGCTTGTAAGCTTAAGTTGTTTTCGAACAGCTACATTTTTACTGTGGACTCTCCAGATGTAAAAAACTGCTGCCACAATAATTACTACCGATACAAGGATAATAAATGTGCGGTTTTCCTTGGTCCATTGTGGCAAGCTGCTTAGCCATTCAGCCAATTCATTGGTTTTTAGTTCGTGGCGATGGTCGGGTTTCATCCTTCGACTCCTTTCAGTTGCTCAGGATGACCCTGAGCAAAGTCGAATGGGTCATTTATTTCTCTGTTTTTTCTTAAAATAGGTTGCTATCTAATCCGATTTATTTGAAATCAGCTTAGAATTTGAACCGATATTCTAACAGGATTACATTTATCTTGCAATAGGTCTTTTAATTGATTAAAATTTTGTTTCTTAGCTAAAGTCGATTCTGCCCTTCAGAAGGGCAGAATCAATCGAAAGGGTATGGATGTTCGAAATTACGGCAAAAGGTAAAATTCTTTACTTTTTACTTGTTCTGGGCCTGATTAAATCAGGGTTTTGTTTGGCAGAAGAGTCCCGTAGCACCGTAAGGCGTCCTGCGGACATACAGAGTGGTGTGTGGTCGGATGCTATGAGTTCGCCCCAACCGCTCGTAGGGGTGGAACAACAGACTGAGCAGAAGGATAAGCCCAAGACCCCAAAAGCATTAGAAGGCATTTGGGACTCTAATAAATATATTAGTGTTGATGAAGTTAAGCCCGGGATGGAGGCGTATTGCCTTACCTGTTATAAAGGTACTGAGATTGAGAAGTTTGATGTGGAAGTTCTCAGCGTAGTTCGCAATATATCACCAGGTAGGGATACAATTTTGGTTCAGGGCACTGATGAACGTTTTATTCATACTGGTCCTGTAGGCGGTTGCAGTGGTTCACCGGTCTATATCGATGGCCGATTGGCGGGAGCATTAGCTTTCGCATGGTTTTTCAGTAAAGACCCGCTTTATGGCGTGACACCAATCGAAGAAATGCTTAAAGTAGGTCGGGTTGGTGGTTCTAATTCGTGCCGAGCGAAGCCTGTACCAAGCGAAGCCGAGGGGTCGAGGGGGCAAGTTGGCCAAGTCGCATTTGCGTTTGATTTTTCCAAACCGATTGATTTTGCGGAAATTGATGAGCAAATTGCAACCCCACGACTCTCGAAAAACAGCGGCCTAAGCGGTGTTAGTGTTTTGCCTTGCCCATTGATAACCTCTGGATTGCCGGCCAAGGTTTGCGAGCAGTTGAAGGCCTGGGTTGAACCGTTTGGGCTTATGGTTGTTCCCGGCATCAGCAGCGCATCAGGGCCCCCGCCCTCCCGTCAGGGATGGCCAAGTCCATTGCCTTCGCAAGAAGGAGCGGGGGGCAAAGTTGTGCAGTTGGAGCCGGGTGCTGTTCTTGCTGTTCCGTTGGCAAGCGGTGATATAGTAATGTTTGTACTTGGTACAGCAACCGAGGTTATAGGCGATGAGGTTTACGGCTTCGGGCATAGCTTACTCAGCTATGGTCCTGTGGATTTACCGATGGCAACAGGGCAGGTGTATACTGTGATGTCGAGTATGTATCGTTCTTTTAAGCTTGGCGGTATGCTTGAAATAGTTGGTGCATTGACGGCGGATGAGTCGGCGGCGGTCTTTGGGCGGATTGGTGCAAAGGCAAGGATGATACCACTTACGGTAAAAGTAGACCGTTATAATGACCCTGAGACAAGAGTATATAACTGCCAGATTGTTAATAATCAGCTGCTTACTCCGCTAATCCTTCGCTCAGCCGTAGCTGGAGCAGCTTTTTATCTCGGTGATTTTCCGCCGGAACATATGATTGTGTATAAAGTGGCTATCGCAGTGGAGGGCGCTGAAACGATTACCTTTGAAAATGCTTCAACCGGTATAGGTTTAAATGAGATGATAATGGAAAGTGTCGGTTCGGTTGCACTTCTTATGAATAATCCATATAAGAGGGCTGATATAGAATCGATAGATTTCGATATTCGTGTAGTGCCAAAAAGCATTATTTCACATATATGGTCAGTGGATATATCTGATTCGGAAGTTAAAGCAGGCGACCAGGTCGATATTGAGGTAGTTGTGGAATCCTTCTTGGGTGGGAAAGAGGAATACCAGTTCAGCCTCAAAATACCAGAAGCTCTGACTCCAGGAAGATATGAGTTGATTGTGTGCGGCTCGAATGACTACAGGCGGTTTCTTATGAAAGCTGTACCGCACAAATTTACTGCACAGAGTTTCTCGGATTTGATTGAGGCTTTAAATCATTCTTTACAAATCAAACGAGATAAATTGTATTGTCTTTTGACCTTGCCGCCAGGTGGTGTTACTGTGGAGAAGGCGGAACTGCCTGATTTGCCGGCGACAAAGGCGTTAGTCCTGCAAAATACGAAAAGGGCACTGAGAACTCGGCCATATCAACATTGGCTCGAAAAAAGCTTGGAAACCAGCACAATTGTTATTGACAGAAAAATTATGAGCATAACAGTAGAAAAATGACCACTAGGACAAGTTTTATCCGCCTGCGGCGGATTAATTTGGAGAGAACTTATGAGAGGTAAATCCCACTTTAATTGTTTATTAGCGATTTTAGCAACGGTTTTGGTTTTTAGTTCAGCCAGTCTGGCGGTTAGCAGTAAGGTTACGCGTCAGACAAGCGGTTCTGACTTATTAAAGGGTGAAATCAAAGATGTTGTGGTCGGTTCACGAGGAACTATTCAACTTGGCCGGGCAGCCGAGGTGCTGATTGAGGACTTTGAAGATGTTTGGTCGATAAACAGCATCGTTGCAAGTGGTGGAACGATTTATTTCGGCACAAGCCCTAATGGTGGTATTTATAAGTACAGTCTGAACCAGCTGAAAAAGATTTATCCGGTCGAATCAGAGCTTGGCGAACCCAGTCGAGCTGAGAAAGACTTGTCCAGCGAGCAACCTCTCCGTAAGGAGTTCCAGGGACAATCGCTAAACGATATAAATGCACCTGAGACAAATAAATCCGCCCAGCGTATGGCGGATAAATCTGAGGCCGAGGAGTATCTATTGAACGAACATATTTTCGCAATGGCAACTGATGTTTCCGGCAGGCTTTTAGCCGGTATAAGTGGTCAGCAATGTAGACTATATCGATTTGAAGCGGACAAGGCAGAAATCATTTTTGAGCCGAATGACGCCAAAGGGAGCCCGCCTTGCGGGGGTACCAAATATATCTTTGCAATAGCAACCGATGATGCAGGCAATATCTATTTGGGTACAGGGCCGCAGGGTAAGGTTTACATGCTTGACCCCTTTGGCAAAGAAGCTCGGCTTATTTATGAGAGCCGGGATAAAAACATACTTTCGTTGGTTGTTGGAGACAGTGGCTTTGTTTATGCCGGAAGTGACGATAGAGGGCTGGTGTATAAGATAAACCCGCGTACTAAAAAAGCTACAGTTTTATATGATAGTGACCAGCCGGAGATTACGGCGCTATTATTTACCTCCTATGACGATTTACACGCGGCGGCGACATCGGCTCAGATTGTTCAAACTCAAACGAAGTTTGCTTCACAACTGCCTTTGGCTGGTCGGCCTGAAGTTGAGGAGCCGGAGGAGGAAGAAGAAGAGAGTGCCGGCGAGAGCGAGGGTGGTATCTCACTTAAAATTGCAAATACGAAAGAGAAAGCCGATGATAAACCAAACCAAAGACAAGTACCGGTCCACAAATTAACCAAACCGGCTAAGGCTAGTTACGTATACAAGATAAACAAAGAGGGATTTGTGAATAGCATATTCAATGAGACTGCAGTTTTTTTCTGTTTGGCAGAGCAGGACAAAAAGTTGCTTGTCGGCACCGGAAACAAAGCTCAGCTTTTTATGGTCGACCCGGCTTCAGAGCAGCATGCGATTATCTATGAAGATGAGGAGGCATCTCAGATAACGGCGGTAACCGCAATCAGAGGGGATGTATATCTTGGGACGGCGAATCCTGCAAAGTTGATAAAGTTAGGCACCGGCTTTGCTTCCGAGGGGACTTATAGTTCTGACCTTATTGATGCTGGTCAGCCGGCGACGTGGGGCAAGCTGCAAATCGAGGCAGATATTCCAAAAGGATGCAAGGTTCTGGTAGCTTCTCGCAGTGGAAATGTTAAGGATGTAAACGACCCTACCTTTTCAGACTGGACTGAACAGGTGGAAATTACAGAGCCGATACAACTGCGTTGTCCTCCGGGCAGGTTCTGTCAGTACAAACTTGTATTGCAGAGTGAAGGTAGCGATAAAAGCCCACTTGTCAGGGAGGTTGCTGTTGCCAGCAGCGTACCGAATTTGGCGCCGAAGGTCATATCGGTCAGCGTTGAAAGAATAGCCCAAAAGCAAGGGGTGTTCAAAATCAGCTATAAGGTTGAAGACGAGAACGATGACAAGCTGATTTACAAGATAGACTTTAGAAAAGTCGGAAGGGCAAACTGGATTGAACTCAAAGACGAGCTTGAAGAGGACAGTTTTGAATGGGACGGTAAGACTGTTGAGGATGGACGGTACGAGGTCAGAGTAACTGCAAGTGATGAGAGAAGCAATACTACCGCCACCAAGCTGACTGGCAGCAGAATAAGTGAATCAGTTGTGGCAGATAATACCGGGCCGGTTATTACAAAGCATGCTATCGAGAAAGAAGGCAAAACCTTAATGTTGAGGCTGCAGGGGACTGATGAGTTCAGCGTGATAGGTAAGCTGGATTATACCATTGATAGCAATGCCCAGTGGATAGGTGCTGTACCTGATGACCAGATTTACGATACTACGGAGGAGGATTTTACGATTGTGATTGAAAAATTACAGATTGGTGAGCATATAATCACCGTTAGAATCAGTGATGACGTTGGTAATGCAACATATAAAACTTTTGAGGTCAATGTGAACGGCCGATAGTATTTATCCGCTTCAAACCAGATACTAAATAGTCGTGCGATATATTAAGTTTGAAAAGATATCTGAGACAGTCGAATCGCTTTGTGTAGCAGCTGCTTATGAGCTTGGCGATGATGTTTTAACTGCTCTCGAACAAGCAGCGCAAAAAGAATCCAAACCTGCAGCGGTCAAAATTCTGAATCAGCTTATCGAAAATGCCCGGGCGGCAAAGGCCGAATCAATACCACTGTGTCAAGATACCGGCCTTGCTGTAGTCTTTGTGGACTGTGGGGCTGATGTAGCTGTCAAATCTCCTGCCGGGCAGAAGCAGGCGACGCTGGTTGATGCAATCAATGCCGGCGTCGAAGCCGGTTTTCAAAAGGGGTATTTGCGAGCAAGCGTTGTTGCCGACCCAATAAAAACCCGCAAGAATACCGATTCGAACACACCCGCTATAATTCATCATTCGATTGTGCCGGGCGAAAAGTTAAAGATAACCATTATGCTCAAGGGCGGGGGAAGCGAAAACAAGAGCCGGTTCAAGATGTTCAGGCCTACGGCAGAAAGGCAGCAGATAATTGACTGGATTGTCGATGTGGTAAAAGATGCCGGTGCCGATGCCTGTCCGCCATTTATCGTTGGGGTAGGTATTGGCGGCGATTTTGAACTAAGCTGTTTGCTGAGTAAAAAGGCACTTCTCAGGAATCTAAATCAGAAAAATAGCGACAAGTTTTACGCTGAGCTTGAGACAGATTTACTTTCTCAAATCAATTCACTTGGTCTCGGCCCACAGGGCCTCGGCGGTGATACCACCGCCCTGGCTTGTTTAGTCGAGGCCGCACCCTGCCATATAGCATCGCTGCCGGTAGCGATTAATATCGAGTGCCATAGCCACAGGCACAAAACAGCGATTATTTAATTTCCGAGTCATTGTAGGATAGTTGGCATAGATTTGCGATGGTGACATAATCCTGTGGTGAGAGCTGTTCGGGGCGCTTGTGGGGGTCGATGGATGCACGATTAAAAATATCCTGCCAGTTTTTAATTTCTGAGAAGTTACCTTTCGCTAATTTGCTGCAGGCCAGAAGGGTTTTACGCCGATGGCCCATAAAGAGCCCCACGACCTCGCTGAAGAGCTTCATATCTTTGATTCGGCGGACTTTTTCTTTGTCGCGAACAAACCTGACGATTGCGGAGTCAACCTTCGGGGCAGGCCAAAAGACCGTCGGCTTCAGAACTCTGAGCAATTTTACATCACCTGTTGCGCACAGTAAGATACTCAGGATGCCATAATCCTTGCTGCCCCTTCGACTGCGCTCAGGGCAGGCGGGCACTGCTGTCATTCGGTCAGCAACCTGCTTTTGGACCGTAACACACATGCTGTCTGCTACCATCGGCCCCGTAACCAGATTTAGCATTACGGGCGAGGCGACATTGTAAGGCAGGTTCGCCACTAACAGGATTCGGCCGGTATATTTTTTACGGGCAAGGGCCAGCACATTTGAAACGAGCGGGCTGATAGTGTTTTTATTCTTAAGGATATCGGTATTGATAATCTCAACATTTAGGGCTTTTGCGAGCTGTCTTTTTGTGATTTCAGTTAGAGTCCGGTCGTACTCGACGGCGATACAGTAGCCGGCGTGTTCAGCTAAGCCCTCAGTTAAAGAACCTGTGCCGCAGCCGACCTCGAGCACAATATCGTTGTCGCCGATATTTGCAGAATCTATGAGCAATCGCATCAGGTTCAGGTCGATTAGAAAGTGCTGGCCAAGCCGTTTGATAACTTTGGCGCTGGCTGATGTAAGCAACTGCTGGATTTGCCGCTTGGTTTGCATTATCTCGTGGCTCGCTGCTCGCAACTCGATTCTCGTTTTTGAATCAACGATTCTTATTTTTTTCTACGAGCATCGGGGTTTATCCGCCGGATGCGGAATCCAGTATCGAGAATCTAAATCAACTGACTCTCAATTCTACATTCTTTTTTATTTTTGCCATTTGTATTGCAGTGGTTATGGCCGATTTCATACCGGCTGGGTCGGCAAAGTTTTCACCGGCAATATCAAAAGCTGTTCCGTGAGCGGGTGATGTTCTTATTATTGGTATGCCGATGGTTATATTAACTGCTTTTTTGAAATCGAGTAATTTTACAGGTATCATACCCTGGTCGTGATACATTGCGACGACGCCGTCGAATTCTCCGCCAGCGGCCCGTAGAAAGAGCGTGTCGGCCGGGAATGGGCCGTCGCAGTTTATGCCCTGCTCTTGTGCCAGCAGGATGGCAGGAGATATAATTCGCTGCTCTTCATCGCCGAATTGGCCGGACTCACCTGCGTGTGGGTTCAGTGCCGCAATGCCAATCTTCGGGTTCGGAATGTTGAAATATTCTTTTAATGCGTCATTTAGCAGGTCTATCGGCTCGAAAACACAGCCGATGGTAAACTTGTGCCTTACTTCAAACAGCGGCTCGTGAATTGTCGCAAGAGCGACTTTTAACGGCCCGGCGACAAACATCATCGCCTTTCGTTTGGATTTACACTGCTTGGCTAACATTTCGGTATGTCCCGGCCAGGCTGCACCGGCTAATTTCCAGCTTGTTTTACTAATTGGTGCTGTTACTATCGCATCTATTATTCCGTCTTTGGCGGCGTCGATAGCGTCGCGGCAGAATCTTATAGATGCTTCACCGGCTGCCTTGCTTGGAGCTTTTATCCACGCCGGCACTGAGTAATCATCGTAATCGGCTACCATAACTTTATGTGGATAATCTCTGCTTATTTTTTCGTGTTGATGCCGACCCCAGAAGGGCTCGATCTCAGCTTTATCGGCGGCGTAACAGAGCTGCTCGTTCATGCCGAAGACGATAAATTTCGCAGCCCGGCGGATTTCCGGGTCAGCCAGGGCTTTTACAATAATCTCCGGTCCGATACCGGCAGCATCGCCCATCGTTATGCCTATAAACGGCTGCTCGGCGATCGAGTTGTTGTTGATTTTATCCATGTCAATCGTGGTTTATATCACATTTCGCGATGTACGGGTTAAAAGCCCAGTTGTTTTAATTTCTCAACAGTTAGCTTCTTTTCCTGTGGCAAAATCTTATCAAGCTGCTTTCTTACTATTTTTACGATTATATCGGTTTCTATATTTACCGTATCGCCGGTTTTCGCTTTGCCAAGCGTAGTTTTTTTAAGCGTTTCGGGGATTAAAGCGACGGCAAACCTGCTATTATCGACACTTGATATCGTCAGAGAAATTCCGTCAACGGCAACCGAACCCTTGATGACCATCTGGTCAAGCAGTTCAGGCTCGGCTGAAAAGCTTATATCGGCAAAATCGCCGTGCCTGTCAACCTGCTTTATAGCGGCTGTCCCATCAATATGGCCGGCAACGAAGTGTCCGCCGAATCTTTCGGTAGCTTTCATAGCGCGCTCGACGTTAACCTGCGATGATGGGCCTAATTTGCCCAGCGTTGATTTTGCCAGAGTTTCAGCGCCGACGTCAAATGTTGCAGAATTACCATCGAGCCGAGTAATTGTAAGACATACACCGTTTATAGCAATGCTATCGCCGACTTTGCTGTCGTTAGCTAACCTGCCCAAATCTACGGTCAGCACCATCGCGTTAGAGCTTCGCCGAACCGACATAACCTGACAAATTGCCTCTATAAGCCCTGTAAACATTTAGCACCGTAAGGTGTCCTGCGGAATACTGCCAATTCGTGTGAAGTTGACTATTTCCTATTTCTTATTTATAATTGACGAAAGAACACTAATTTCTTAAGTCAATTATACACAATTAGTTGGCAATAATCAATAGTTGCCGTTAGAAGGAAAGGATACTATTATGAATGCTTTCTGGCTGAAAATAAGGAATTTGGCGGTAGTAATTGCGGGTTTGATTTTTCTGATGACTGCAATTTCGAGTTGCAAGAAGGAGCCGGCACCCGAGCCTGAGCCGGAGGCCAAGCCAAGGACTTACGAGGAACAGATACGGGCAGATGATAAGAGATTGCGTGCCGAGCCAGTGCCGAAACAATTACCGAGCGCTAAACAAGCGGTGGAAAAACCTCAGCCGATACCTCAGTTTAAGGAGCTTGGCCCTGAGGATATGGTTGAGGCGGAAAGACTCTTCGAGATGGCCCTGGCCGAAAGAAAAATGGGCCGACTGCCTGGTGTTAAGTTGGGATACAAAAATATGGTTGAGCACTGTCGGGGAATAATCCGGAGTTGGCCCGAAAGTGAATATGCTTTTAAGGCCAAGAGAATGCTCCGTGACATACCGCAGCGATACAAGGAAATGTACAATATCACCGAAGAAGAAACCGACCTTGGGAATCTAAAATGAAAGCGACACAAAATAGTCTTATGGAGAAATGTATAGATGTCCCCTGCTGTGTCAACTGCTAATATACCTGTGATTTCGATAACTGCGGATTGTTTACCGGAGGCGTGGGAGAAGGCCGTTCTTGCGGTCTGGGATAATGGGCTGGATGTCAAGACACAATATGACAAGCCCGAAGACCCGCCCAGTAAAGATGCAACCGTTATCGTTACTATAACAGAGCCCTTCAGCGAGCCAAGGATACATAAAAACTTTCCCGGTGGTCCTGAAGAGCTTGAGTCATACAGGCAGGAAGTGGTCAATGGTATTCACGACCACTGGATTGATGCAGCTGCGGGTAAGTGGACTTATACGTATCACGAACGATTATTCTCGTATTGTCCGGTGGAAAATATCCGGGCTGCTGACTCACCAAGGCCTTTCAATAAAGTCGACCAGGTTCAGTATATTATAGATTGTCTGTCAAAGGTTAATCACACGCGGCGAGCGCAGGCGATAACCTGGATGCCGACCGCGGACCCGGCGACTGATGACCCACCCTGCCTGCAGAGAATCTGGTGTCGACTGGTGGAAAACGAAACGGGTGGGCTTACACTTAATATGAACACGCACTGGAGAAGCCGTGACCTTTACAAAGCGTGGTTTATGAATGTCTATGCCCTGACGGACCTTCAAAGGATAATCGCCGAGCGGATTTCTGATAAAATAAATCAGCCGGTCAAGGTTGGCAGATATGTCGATATTAGCGATTCGCTGCATATCTACGGAAGCTATTTTAACGAGGTAGCTGTAGAGGTCCAGAAGATGCGGCGAAGTCCTTTTACTGAGCGGTCCTGGGAAAGTACACACCCGGCTTTTGAGATGATGACCCGCGAGGCCAGAGAAAAACTGGCCCAGGACCCTGACTGGTTCGCAAGAGCAAAAGGTTAGATGTGGGATATAAGACAGATATGAGTTATAGCTATAATTATTAGCAGATAAAAAATCGAGGAAGTATGGCGCAGGGAAGAATTGGGATTTTCTGTAATAAAAAGTTGGCGTTTTCATTTGGCTTTTGATGGTTTTCATATTAGACTTTAATAGGAGGTGGGTAGATAAAGCAGGTAAGGTCAGCCCAATAATTTTTGGGCCGTGGCCACCTGAATATCAAAAAGATTTGCCCCATTTTCCTGTATGGGCCTTACTATGCGGGAAAAGACTCCTGTACATTGTTGTAGGATATAAGGGGGGCTGTATAAGTTTCTTTCCGAGTTGACCCCCACGCTTGTCTTCGCCAAGCGGGCGTGGGGGCTTTTTTTGGAAATAATCACCAAAAAGGGCTATTGGTTTTTCAACCCATTTTCCTTTAGTGCTTATAAACCCTCAAATTAAGAGTCCTCAAAAGAAAATTTAACTACCCCGGCTCAATTCATTTAACAGCATTCTTGCAAATTTTTTTGACATACTATACTATATATTGTCTTTAAAATATTGACACTGACTATATGTAGTATTATCTTAGGAATGGCAGACAAGTTACGAGGCGCCAAATGAGATGTCCCTTTTGTAAGGAAGATGAGGATAGGGTCATTGATTCACGTTCAAGTGATGCCGGCAGAATAATCAGGCGTCGGCGTCAGTGCCTGAAGTGCGAAAGGCGCTTTACTACATATGAGAAGGTAGGTGAGAGTTTTAGGCTTTACGTGGTGAAGAAAGACAAATCTCGCGTTCCTTACGACAGAGAAAAAATCATCGCTGGTGTGCAGAAGGCCTGTTACAAGAGGCCTGTTTCGGCAGAGCAGATTCAGCACATGGCCGACAGTGTGGAAGAAAGCGTATTTCGCAACTTTGACAAGGAGGTAACATCTACGTTTATCGGCGAAAGCATAATGAAGCACCTTCGTGCAGTTGACAAAGTTGCGTATATTCGTTTTGCGAGTGTCTATCGTGACTTTACGGATGCAGGAGAATTGATTGAGGAAGTAAGCAACGCTATCAGCAAAGCTGAGCCAATTGGTCAGCCGACACTTTTTGATGAATAAGGGATATTGAAACGAGATTGAAGGGTTGGTGTGGTTGTTGAATCTTGATTGTCGCGTGCCCCTGCGCCCCCCCACGTCTTCTTGTCGAAGGCAAAAGTGGGGGGCAGCGGGTCAGACAAGTTTTACAGGGAGACAAAAATGGCGGGGGTGAAAATTCAGCTTAGAGTTATTAAAGCAGATGGCAGTGTCGAAGAATACCTGCACACAAAAGTCATAGGGGCTATCAGTAGCGCTCTGGCATGGGTGGGTGAGCCAGATATTGAAGTTGCAGAACAGCTCGCTGAAGTGGTAACATATTTTCTCTATCACAAACAAAATCGTTACGGTGTAACGAGCGGCGAGATACTCTCTATGATTAAGGTGGTCCTGACAGCCACCAGGTTTGAAGAAGCTGCTATCGCTCTAAGTGAGCATCATTTCGAGCGCAAGCTCAAACGCTGCCGAGTAGAAGTTGTCTCGATGGATATCCGGGAACTGGCGGATGTTGAGATGCTTTGTAAGGCCGAGCAGTTGGACGGCAAGTGCCGGTGGGACAAGTCCAGAATAGTGGATGATTTGATGGCCAAACACGGCCTATCACGTCAAACGGCAAGGGCTATCGCTTCAATGGTTGAGGAAAAAATCTTCAATATTGGAATTACTTTGGTGCCGGTTAGTTTAATAAAGCAGCTTGTCCTCGGTGATGCTGCTGCAGTACTGCGTGCCCAACGCCAATTGCAAACTGTCTGAATCGTGATTCGCCGTTCGATACTTGATGTCGGTCTTTTTCCCAAATGAGCGTACGCCTTATTCTTTTGGAGGGATAAAGACCGGCTTTAATATGTAGAAAATAGAACTCGATAATCTCACGGTATTTGAGGCTGAGCTTAAATAAGCTGCCAGCTTGGCAGGAGGATGGAGGGGTAACTGCAATTTTGCCAGCCCGCCTTAGGCAGGCCAGAATAGGCACGGCACACCTTTTTAATATAAGCACATTTGCTATAAGCACTTACGTAAGGACCGTCTGAGATGAGATATCTGGCACGATATTTGCGAAGTAAAATAAATAAAATATGGTTCCGAATTTGTCAAAATTAGAGGAAATTAACATCCTGGCCAGTGGGGCAAGCTGGGCCTGGCCAGAGGCGCTTCGCCATATTTTTCGACCAAGAGGCATAAATTTGCTGGTTGCTGACAACACAAGCGAGTTTGTCAACATTATCGAGCGAAGACGAATCCATACAACAATTGTTGATACGGACCCGGAAGAATCAAATGCTCTGACAACCATAAAGGTTATTCGGATGCACTACCCGTTGCTGCCGTGTATTTTGCTCTCAAGCGCAATGGACCAAACAATGCTCAGTCAGGCATTAGAGCTTGATGTCTTCAGCGTTATCGACAAACCAGTCAAAATGGGTATTCTTCTGGAACAACTAAACAGATTGTTCAAAAAAAGGTATAATAGCGACATCTTCGCTGAGTAATTGTCGGGACTACGGCAGGGCCTCGGGCTACGGTGGGCTTCGCCCTGACGAGAAAGAAAAGGCAAAAAAGAAGATTAAGAAGTTTTTTGATTCGTCCTTCGTAGTAATACTACGGAGAAGGAAAGGAGTAAGGACAAATGAAGATTCGACCATTGGCAGATAAGGTACTTGTTCAACGTCTCGAGGCGGAAACCAAGACGACGGGCGGAATAGTCCTGCCGGACAGCGCCAAAGAAAAACCGCAAAGAGGCAAAGTTGTAAGCGTTGGCGATGGCAAGGTGCTCGACGACGGAACATTAAGAAAAGTGCAGGTGAAAAAGGGAGATATGGTGCTTTTCACAAGCTACGCCGGAACAGAAGTAAAAATAGACGGCAAAGAGTATCTAATTATGAGTGAATCAGATATTATGGCAGTAATTGAAAAGTAAGAAGGAAAATAATTAGCCACAGATTACACAGATTGATACGGATTAAAAAATTAAAGGAGAAAGAGAAATATGGCAGCTAAAAAGATAGCTTTTGGTACTGACGCGCGGGCAGCTATTCGAGAAGGTGTTAAGAAGCTGGCCAAGGCGGTAAAAATTACACTTGGGCCGTGCGGAAGGAATGTAGTTTTAGAAAAATCGTTTGGGTCTCCGACCGTAACCAAAGACGGCGTAACGGTAGCCAGAGAAATTGAGCTGGAAGATTCCTACGAGAATATGGGTGCTCAAATGGTCAAGGAAGTGGCATCAAAGACATCGACCGTGGCCGGCGACGGAACAACAACCGCGACAATTCTGGCGGAGAGCATCTTCGACGAAGGCCTGAAAAATATTACAGCAGGGGCCAGTCCAATGCAGGTAAAACGCGGCATCGAAAAAGCGGTAGAGAAAATCGTCGAAGAACTGCAAAAGATGAGCACGCCAGTTAAATCCAGCACGCAAATCGAGCAGGTTGCCACCTGTTCAGCCAATCAGGATGTTGAAATCGGCAAAAAACTGGCTGAGGCAATGAACAAGGTCGGCAAGGACGGCGTCATTACCGTCGAAGAGGGCCAATCGCTGGAAACAACAGTCGAGCTGGTCGAAGGTATGCAATTCGACAAAGGATACCTTAGTCCGCATTTTATAAACAATTTAGAGAATATGACGGTTGTTTTGGAAAAGCCGTATATTCTCGTGCACGAAAAGAAAATAAGCTCGGTGAAATCGCTTGTTCCCCTGCTCGAGAAGGTTGCCAAGCAGGGAAAGCCGCTATTGCTTATAGCAGAGGACATCGAAGGCGAGGCGTTAGCGACATTAGTCGTCAACAAGCTGCGCGGCGTGCTGCAATGCGCGGCGGTCAAGGCACCCGGCTTCGGTGACAGACGAAAGGCCCTGCTCAGCGACATTGCTACCCTGACCGGCGGCGAGGCCATCTTCGAGGACCTCGGGCTTCAATTAGAAAAAATCGAATTGAATCAACTCGGAAGGGCCAAACGAATTACTATCGACAAAGATACCACAACAATTATCGAAGGCGGCGGCAGCACCGAGGCCATCAAGGGCAGGATTGACCAGATAAAGGCAGAGATTGATAAATCCACCAGTGACTACGATATTGAGAAACTACAAGAGAGATTAGCGAAATTGGCCGGCGGCGTTGCGCAGATTAATGTTGGAGCTGCGACCGAAACAGAGGTGAAGGAGAAGAAGGCGCGCGTCGAGGACGCACTGCATGCCTGCCGAGCAGCGGTAGAAGAAGGAATTCTGCCCGGAGGCGGAGTAGCAATGCTCAGAACACTGCCGGCGCTGGATAAAATAAAATGCACAGGCGATGAGAAAATCGGCGTTGATATAGTGCGAAGGGCAGTTGTGGCGCCGATAAAGCAAATCGCCGAGAACGCAGGGCTGGACGGCTCGATTGTTGCCCAGAAGGTTATGGAGAGTAAGCAAAAGAACTTCGGCTATGATGCACTTCGCAAAGAGTACGGCGATATGGTGGAGTTCGGCGTGATTGTGCCGACAAAGGTTGAAAGGATTGCCCTGCAAAACGGAGCTTCAATTGCCTCGTTGCTATTAACCACCGACGCCATAGTCAGCGAGATACCCGAGAAGAAGGAAAAGATGCCTGCGATGCCGCCTGGAGGCGGAATGTATTAGTCCGTTACTCGTCGCTCGCGGCTCGCTGAACAAAAGATACCAAATATGAATTTTCGATTTTACACGAATGCAATATCTCAGGCATCCAGGAAGGTTGCAGCGGGAATATTCACTGTTGGGCTGTTGCTGATTGGCTTTGGCGTTATTATTCTGGCATTGCCTGAGATATTCGCATTTCTTGCCGCTGCGGTATTTTTTATTGTGGGTCTCGGCTGCGCAATTACTGCGGTCAAAATCTTTCTGGCACAGAGAAGATTCGACAAGATGACGCACGATGATTCGCAGGACTATAGAAAAAACGTCCAAATCCACAGCGAAGAACACTACGATATATAATTGATAGACGGAGCTTGTAAATACTATAAATTCTTGGAACGAAAATTACTTAGATATGAAGTGGCCAGAACCGGGAACATTGTTGGGTTTTAGACATATTTGCTGCGAGTATCCGGTCTTAGCCGGTTTTGACACATGGCGGCGTCAGGTCGTAAAGAAGCTTGCCGAAGCGATTTACGCTTTTGCAACTACGAACATTTGCCTGAAGCTTGTTCTGTTAGCGTTGAACATTCCCTTATATTTTCTACTTGGCAGGCTTATATTTGGAAGTTGGGATCGTTTTTTGGGAGTGTTGCGAAAAAGCATTATTATATATTTGCTTGGGCCCCTTATCTTTCTATTTTATCGTAAACGTGACCGAATACGTAGTGCCCTTGTGACAAATCGGGAAATAGGATTGTCAACTCTGGTGGACTTCCTCTGGGTAGGCCTCTATGCCTTGGAGTACCTAATAATCAGGTCGCTTTTCATATCTTGAGTCTGCTTCCCCTGAACTCATAGTTAAATTGAGGAATTTTTATGGACATAATGCCAAGCAAGTCGCCCAAGGTGTAAGCACCTATTTACAGAAGGGGACTTAGCGGATTTTTAGGGTGGCGAGGGCAAGGGCTGCGAAGGCGGCAGCTAAGAGCCAGAAACGCACTACTACCTGCGGCTCGGACCAGCCAATCAGATGAAAATGATGATGAATGGGTGCACATCTAAACAGGCGCTTTCCGCCGGTGTACTTGAAATAGCCGACTTGCAATACCACACTCATCAGCTCAATTACGAAAACCCCGCCAATAATAAAAAGCAGAATCTCATTTCTCGTTACCAAAGCGCCATAGCCCATAGCGGCCCCCAAAGGCAGCGAGCCGACATCGCCCATAAAGGTCTGGGCGGGATGACAGTTGTACCACAAAAAACCCAGCACAGCACCCAGGATAGCGGAAAAGAATATGCACAGCTCGCCGGCCTGCGGTATGTGCGGCAGCAGAAGATAACTTGACCAAGTGACAGTAGTGGTCCGTACCATCGTCTCGGAGGCAACATAGCAGAGTATCACCAGGACGAAAGAAACAATTCCGAGCAATCCGGCAGCCAATCCATCCATTCCATCGGCAAGGTTAACGGCATTACTGGTAGCTGATATGTAAAAAATTGCTATCAATATGAACATCCAGGTGGCCAAAGGCAAACCATGCTTATAGAACGGCAGCCAAAAAAGCTTGGCGTCAGGGATATTGACAAAATCCGCAAACAGAAATGAGGCGATTAAAACAGCCCCGCCGATTTGAAAGATGAGTTTTTCCCAGGCGAAAAGACCGCTTCTGCCCCTGCCTTCGCAGGGGCGAGCTTGTCCCCGCGAAAGCGGGGAATGCCGAAGAGCACTGGTAAGTTTCAGCCAGTCATCTACAGCCCCCAGAGCAGCAAACCAAACAGTTAAAAAGATGGCTTTTCTAACGAATGGATTGTTTAACTTTGTCCATAATAAGGTAGTGGAAAGGGTCGCAAGGATAATAATCAGGCCGCCCATTGTGGGTGTATTGGCCTTTTCTTTGGTCAATTCATTCAGTGCTGCGTGATGGAACTCCGGCCGGTCGCCGATTTTTTTGCGCATCAGCCAGCGTATAATTCTGGGGCCTATCAAAAGAGCGATCAGCACACTGGTCAAAACTGCAGCTATGGAACGAAATATCACGTATTGATAGGCATAAAAGCCCAGCCGTTCACCGGCACGCAAATGCCATAACAGGTGGTATATCATCTCGTATCTCGTATTGCGTATCTCGTATTGCGTTTTTTCACAATACGCATTACGCACGACGCATCACGAAAAAAGTTCCTTTAGTTTCTCGGTAGCCATTTCCAGTTTAGCTATCCGCGAACCTTTTACTAATATTATATCGTTATCTTTTATAAATTTTTGCAGATTATTACAAGCTGAAAGGGTATCCTCGAAATACTCTACCTGCAAATTATAGCTGGCGTTTTCTTTTGCAGCTTCAGCGGCGATTTTAGCAAATTTACCGACAGCTATTAGGAGCTGTACTTTGGCCTCGGCGATAGCAGTGCCTAACTCGGCGTGCAGATGCTCGCTTTGATTGCCAAGCTCGGCCATATCACCGCAGATAAAAACGAGCCGGCGGCCTTCCCTTGAGCCGAGACAAGCCAACATATCCAGCGCATTTTTCATTGAAGCCGGGTTTGCATTGTAACAATCATTTAATATCGTGAGCGTTCCAACCTGCAGTAATTCGGCCCGCATAGCAATGGCTGGCAGTGTCTTCAGGCCTCGCGCAAAATCATCAATACTCAAACCAAACTGCTTACAGACAGCCAAGGCGGCAAGTGTATTTTCGACATTACCGGCGCCAGCCAACGGCAAATAAATCTCTGTGCTATTTATGGTAAAGCGACTGCTGAGGCCATCAGAGGTGATGTTTAGCGCCCGATAGTCAGAGTCATCTGATTTGCCGAAAGTTATGACCCGGTGATTGGTAATTGGCAATTGGTAATTTAACCGATTACCCTTTAACCATTTAACCACATCAGTGTTGACTATCAAGATACCACCATCCAAGAGTCCTTCCGCGATGGACAACTTTTCCTTCATAATTGCTTGCAGATTCCCAAAGCCTTCCAGATGGGCTGGATAGACATTAGTTATTACTGCGATGTTCGGCTGGGCGATGTGGGTTAAGCAAGCTATCTCGCCAGGGTAATTGCTGCCGAGCTCAGCGATAACGATTTGATGCTGCTGGTCAGCACCAAGCAACGTCGATGGTAAGCCAATTTCGTTATTAAAATTCTTCGGCGCCTGATGTGTACGATAATGCTGACTTAAGACGTGATAAATAATCTGTCTTACCGTTGTTTTGCCGACCGAGCCGGTTATTGCGACCACATTAAATCCACACAGATGACGATACTCTCGTGCGAAATCGCCGAGAGCTTTTACTGTATCATCGACCTTGAGTATTGCTTTGCCGGCAAATTTGCCTTCGACATCTTTACTGACGACAGCACAGGCAGCACCTTTGGCAAAGGCGTCAGATATGTAATCGTGGCCATCGAAATTCTCGCCACAGATTGCAAAGAAGCAGTCGCCTGCTTGGGTTATTCGCGAGTCAATACTTACGCCAGTAAAAAAACGTCGCTCGTCGGCCGTGCCTCGTGGCTCGCGAGCTTTTATTATGCTGGCCAGTTCTGCTATCAGAAATTTTTTCATTGTTATTTCTTCAGGTACTGTTGAATGACTTTCTTGTCATTGAAATCAAATTTTTTGTTTCCGATTATTTGGTAGTTTTCGTGGCCTTTGCCTGCGATGAGCACAATATCATCTTTACCGGCATTTTTTATAGCCAATTCAATGGCCTTTTTTCTGTCAGACTCTATCGCTATAGTATTTGAATCCGGGTTTTCAAAGCCGGTAACTATTTCTTCTATTATATCCTCAGGTCTTTCGGTGCGCGGGTTATCACTGGTAACAATTACAAAATCAGCTAATTGTTCGGCGACTTTGGCCATACGCGGCCGTTTGGTTTTGTCTCTATCTCCGCCACAGCCGAAAACGACCGTTAACCGACCTTTGCACAAGGGCTTTAATGTAACCAAAACATTCTTCAAGGCATCGTCAGTGTGAGCATAATCAATAAGAACGGTAAAATCACCATCGAAATCGATTTTCTCCAGCCGGCCAGGTATTGTCTGCTGAGCCGATAATCCGGCTGCTATCGTTTGCAAATTAAAACCGGCAGCGAGGCATAATCCGGCTGCTGCGAGGGAATTGCTAACATTGTGTCGGCCGAGTAAAGTAGTCTTGACGAGAGACGATTGACCAGCGCATTCTAATCTGAAAACAGTTCCATTTATGTCCATCGACTCGATGTGAGCAGTGATGTCAGCCGGCTCATCGACGGCATACCATAAAATTCCGGCTTTGGTCCAGCTGGCGAGCTGTTCGGCCTGCGGTGATTGTTTATTCAATACGGCTGTGGCATCAACATACAGCGTCTTAAAAAGCATTGCTTTGGCAGCCAGATATTGTTCTTCGGTTTTATGATAATCCAGATGGTCACCGCCGAGATTGGTAAATGCTGCGGCCGTGAAGTTAATAACAGCCAGCCGGTTTTGGGAAAGGGCATGACTGCTGGCTTCGATGACCATGTAGTTTGCGCCGGCTTTGACCATTTGCGATTGTGCCTCAGCAATATCCAGACAATCCGGCGTGGTGAGGTTGGCCTGTGAAATTTCAGAGCCGGTATCGTAAATAATTGTTCCGATAAGGCCGCACATCTCACCGGCAGTTTGAATTATCGAACGAACAAGATATGCAACAGTTGTTTTTCCATTTGTTCCGGTAACAGCCAGATTTGTCAATTTTGCAGCCGGGATTCCTTTTGCTACCTGCGCCAGAATTGCCGCTGCCTGCGAGGAGTCTTCAACAGAAATAATCTCAAGGCTCGATGCTTCCGCTTTCGCTACGCCGGACAAGTCGGCGGACAAGCGGTGCCCGATGCCCGATTTATCCCTCTGGCAAAGGATATATTTTGCACCATTTGCGATGGCCTGAGCGATGAAGTCGTGGCCATCACAAAGCGTGCCCTTGACAGCCACGAAGATATCGCCGGCTTTGACAAGACGTGAATCAAGGCGAATACCAATCGCTTTGTCCAGATAAACCAAATTGAGAAGCTCATCAAAAGTCATAAGATTTCATAAATAGGATTTTTTGCTTATTTTAGCTAAGAGAGCAGATATTGCGATGAAAATTTAGGGCAATGCGGTTATAATTAGCTGATTGCAGGCCCATTGCTTTTGCAGGGACAAGCCCTCCACATGTATGGTGGGCAGGGTTTGATAAATCAAAATGGGAACCCAATGAAAGGGATTAGTTATGTTGAACAGGTATATTTTCAGTATTTATTTAGTTTTGCTGTTAGCCAGCGGGGGGGTAGCGCAGCCACAGGTATCTACATCGAGCGAAACTGAATATTTCGCTATGCTTATGGAAGGTAAGAAGGTAGGTTTCGCGATACAGAGTCAGATTATAGCTGAGGGGAAGGTAACTACAACCGAAAGAGTCAGCATTATGATAAGCCGAGCCGATGTTCCGGTAACAATCGATACGACTGAAACCAGTATCGAGACGACTGACGGCAAGCCGTTAGGATTTGAGGTCGTGCAGGAACTCGGTGCAATGACGATGAAAGTAACCGGCACGGTACATCAGCAAGGAAAGGTGGATATAATAATCACCTCAATGGGGACGGAACAGAAGAGTACGCTCGAATGGCCGAGCGGTGCGGTGATGGCTGAGGGCCTGCACCTGCTGGCGTTGAAAAAAGGTCTCAAGCAAGGCACAGAATATACTGCTAAACTATTCAGCCCGTCAATGTTACAGGCCTTTGATACCCAGATTCGCATCGGGCCGAAACAAAACGTCGATTTGTTAGGGCGCGTGGTAGCCTTAACGGAGGTTACAAGCACATATACAATGCCGGGTAGTGGTGAGATTGTAAGCACCAGCTATATTGATGATGACCTTCGCGATCAAAAGGTCATTATGCCTGTAGCGGGGATGCAAGTTGAGCTGGTCGCCTGCGCCAGAGAGTTCGCTCTTGGTGAGAACGACGTTTTTGAAATAATCGATAAGATGTTTTTAACCAGCCCGAAACCATTGGAGGATGTTCAAAAAGCTAAATCAATTACCTATCATATCAGCCCTAAAGAAGGAACACAAAATCTAACAGTACCATCCGGAGACAATCAAAAAGTACAGCAGTTAACAGATGGTAAAGTAATCGTGACGGTTGAGCCAGTTACAGCGCCGAAAGGTGCAAAATTTCCATATAAAGGCACTGACTCAACAATATTGCAAGCAACAAAACCCACAAGATTTGTGCAGAGCGACCGCAAAGGGATAATCGATCTTGCCCGTCAGGCGGTCGGTAATACTAAAGATGCAGGTGAGGCGGTCCGGAAGATAGAAGATTTTGCCGCCAGGTACGTTGAGAATAAGAGCTTGTCAGTTGGTTATGCATCAGCGGCAGAGGTTGCGGCCAGCAAACAAGGCGACTGCACAGAGTTTGCCGTGTTGACGGCGGCGATGTGCCGGGCCGTCGGAATTCCAGCCCAAGTGGTTACAGGGATTGCGTATGTAGATGACTGGGCCGGCTTTGAAGGATTCGGAGGACATGCATGGACACAGGCGTATGTCGGAGATAAATGGGTCGGCTTGGATGCGGCTTTTAAGAGCTCCGGCCGGGGCGGTTACGGACCGGGACATATTGCTTTAGCTGTCGGCAACGGCGACCCGGAGGGTTTCTTCGAAATAGTCAATACTATGGGCCAGTTCAAAATCGACAAGGTAACCGTAACCAAATAAACAGCAAATACTAAAATCTACCCCAATGAGTGAACGCCATCTTTGCAGAACCAAACACTCACCTGGTGAAAATTGGCACTGACACCAGAGCTAAATACGCTATTGTCATGCTTACGACACCAACTACTAAGCCGAGTTTTAGCCATCCCAGAAAATCAACCTTTATGTTCTTTTCTTTCTCAAGGACTCCTAAAGCTACTATATTAGCCGTAGACCCAATAGCTGTGATATTGCCTCCGAAGCAGGCTCCGAATAACATAGCCCACCACAGTGGGTGTAAGGTAGAGTGCATCAAATGGAGGTTTTTCACGACCGGAATATAGGATGCAACCACCACCGTGTTATCAAGAATACCAGAGAGAATACCACTTGAAAATAAGGTGACGCCTGAAAGTATTTTCGGGTGGCTTCCAATTTGAGCAACAAGCTTTCCTGCCAAAAACTGAGCTACACCAGATGACTGGACAACCCCTGCCTGGGCAAAGAGGAACATAAAAAATAGCAGTGACTTCCACTCCACCTCATGCTCGATGCAGTGCAGGGCCTTGTCGTGGAAACACAGAAGTGAAATACCGGCGAAGATGACCGGCAAAATAACTAATAATTCATTTTCCCCGACGCCGAGTGCTATTTCCAACCTTTTGTGCATCGCGATAAGAGTTATCATTAAACAAAAAAGTACAATACTGCATATTTTCTTTGAATCGAAGACAATAATCTCAGAGGTGCGTTTTTCCCTGCCGAGTAAGGCAAGTTTGGAAGTAATATCTCGAAGATATTTTCTGTACCAAAAGCAAAGGATCAAGATAACAGTTGCGAGAACAACCGCCGAGAGCGGCAAGGCCCGCGTCAGGAAATCTTCAAACGTGAGATTCCCTCTTAGAGCTATCAATATACCGATAGGATTACCCAGGAGAGTTGAAGCAGAGCCGATGTTGGTCGTCAGTACCGAAGATATGACCATAGGAACCGGATTTATATCGAGCAGGTCACTGATATCAAGTATGGCTGCCATCATAACTATTATTGATGTCACTTCACCGGTCAAACCCGACAGCGCAGCCGACAGTATCATGATAATGACGAAAAGCCCCACACCGTTAAGATTCCTCATCATCAAGAGTTTCTTTACAAGCCAGAGAAAAAAACCGGACTCCTTTATCATTCCGACCACAATCATCATTCCAATCAGAAATATGATTACATCAAGCGAAGCAAACTCTATGAAATGTTTGACGTCCACACTGTGAGTGAGTAAAAGTACACCGCTGCCAGCAAACACAAACGCCAATCGGAAATCCCAGAACAGCAATGTTCCGAGAATCGAAGCTGAAAAAACAGAGGCAACAAAGGCCTGTTCAGCACTCATTTTGCCTATGTAAACACTCAACCCTACTGAGGCAGAGATACACAATAAAATCGCGATCTTCTTCATCACAGCACCACAGAGCAATCCAAAATAGACAAGGTGATAGTAAACCAATAAAAGACCACAGACTAAATATTAGAGATTTGAGTCATGTGCCTTATTCGAACTGGATATCGGTGAGGACAAATTCAACGTTGGTGTTGCCATTATAGGTATTGAGTTGCGGCTGATAGGCAACATTAAAGAAATCATTATCAAGCAGCTTCTTCTCCAAGTTGCCGAACCTAAAGCCAATACAACGTATCGTGGTTGCATTGTCGGTTATGGTAAGCTGCAGATGCTCGCCGGCTGAGCCGACCCTCCTGGGTACAGAGGCGAGGCGTACAGCCATTGTTGCGAAAATCGGTTCGGGATTACCCTGCCCAAAAGGCCCAAGCATATGCAGCTCGCTGACCGCTTGCCTGCTAAAATTGCCCAACGAGGCCACTGCGTCGATGTGAAGTTTGGCGACTATGTCATTTTCGTTCAGGTTCTGTCTTGTATATGCCTCGAAATCGGCAATGAACCGGTCGATTTTGTCGGGTTCTATCTTGAGGCCGGCAGCCATTTTGTGGCCGCCGTATTTGACTAAATGCTTCGAGCAGGCCTTGATTGCACTTAGCAAACAAAAACCCGGAATCGACCGGCCGGAACCCTGAGCGATACCGTCCTCGGTGGCTTCGGCGTTAATCATAATTGTCGGACGGTAGAATTTCTCCGCTATCCTCGAAGCCACGATACCTATTACTCCGCTGTGCCAATTTTCATCCGCAAGCACGATGCTTTTTCGGTCGGGATGGTTCAGGCCATATTCCACCACCTTTTCACAAGCCTGTTTGAATATCTTTCTCTCGCACTGCTGGCGCTTGCTGTTCTGCTCTTTCAGGTACCGGGCTATTTGCATTGAGCGAATCTGACTATCGCTTGTCAGCAGCTCAACCGCTAATCTTGCGTGTCCCATTCTGCCTGCCGCATTGAGCATCGGTGCAAGCCGAAAGCCGATATGAAAGCTGTCAAGCCCCTGACCTGTCAATCCGGCTGATTCAATCAAAGCCTGTATGCCGGGAAGCTTACATTCCGTTAAGGCCTTCAGGCCATAGCTTGTTAAAATTCTGTTCTCACCTCGCAAATCCACAACATCAGCAATAGTCCCCATTGCTGCCAGGCTCGTCGCATTCAGCATAAACTCTCGTAACTTCGGCTCAAGTTTAGGGCCGGCCTTGAACTCGTCGGCGATTGCCCAGCCAAGCTTAAAAGCGACCATCGAACCGGACGACTCCTGGTTGGGATAGGATTCCTCCAGTGCAGGATGAATAATGGCGATGGCTTTCGGCAGCTCATCTTCAGGCTGGTGGTGGTCGGTAATTATCAGCTCAATACCCAAAAGCTCAGCTTGCTCGGCTGAGCTAAACGCCGTGATACCGCAATCAACGGTAACCAAGAGTTTACTGCCGGATTCCGCAAGCGACCGGACAGCTTCGGAGTTTAGGCCATAACCCTCATCAATGCGGTGAGGGATATAGTAATCAACATCAGCACCAAGTAACTTCAGAATCTGCCAGAGAATCGCAACGCCTGTAATTCCATCGACATCATAGTCGCCGTAGATGGTGATTTTTTCCTTATTTTTAATCGCTTGTTTTAATCGGCTGACCGCTGCTTCAATCCCCGGTAACCGCCGCGGCTCGATAAGCTGCGTCAGCTTGGGCCTCAGGAAAACAGAGCCGGTTTGGGTATCAGTTATTTTGCGATTTATCAGGACCTGTGCTAAAAGAGGCGAAACCTTCAGAGACATGGCAAGCTGCTCAGAACGCCCATCCGCAGGATGAATCACCCATTGTTTTTTCGGGGCCCCCAGGCGCCCTTTGCCACGCTTGTGGTTTTTTTGCATCCGTTCCGAAAGCAGCATCCGATTCCGTCCCCTTCTTTAACTTCTCTAATCGCTGTATCACCAGATATCTTATATACCAAAAAAGACCCGCAAACCGCAAGAATTGTTTCGCGTGATATCGCCGTGAAAAGCATCAAGCTCACAAAAAAGATTGAAATGCCGGGTGTGGAAAGAGATTATCCATCGCTTCAGAGTAATTCGTCTATCGCAGCGGCGATTTCTTTTTTGCTGGTTAAGCCGATCCACTTTTTTTGTACCTGGCCGTCCTGAAATAAAATAAGGGTCGGTATCGCCTGTATGCCGAATTCTATAGCGCTGTCTCTGGCATCATCGGTATTGAGCCTGCAGATTTTGGCCTTGTCGGCATATTCGTTGGCGATTTCTTGTAAAATGGGAGCCATCATTACACAGGGCCCGCACCACGGCGCCCAGAAATCAACCAGCACCGGAACATCTGAATTATGAACGGTCTGGTCAAAATCAGGGTCAGTCAGCTCAATTACACTACCAGCCATTATTTTATCCTTTCAACCAAGTTTTTTACGCCCGCCGTGCCTGTCGCGGCAGGTAAAAACAAAGGTTTGCCCGAATTGCTATAATACAGCAATCTCGCCCGATATTCCAAGCAATTTTTCAAAGATTTTATGTGCCTTTTTGTTGGTTTACCATCCACCCGGCTGGAGTAGGTCGCTGACGGGTTCATTCCACCAGTTCGGGTCTCTGAAATACTGTTTCAGCATCATAGCGGCCACGACGCCATCACCGACGGCGGTAGCCAACTGCATTACAGCGCCTATCCTGCAGTCGCCGGCAACAAAGACGCCCGGCACCTTTGTTCGAAGATATGCACAGTCGCACTTGATAAAGCCCCTGTCGGTCAATTCCACAAAACCTTTTAGAAAACTGGTATTCGGCACCATACCAATAAATATAAATACGCCATCGCAGGGGTAATCTTCCTCCTTGTTAGTTTTGACGTCTTTTAATTTGACCGATTGGACACCTGCCTGGCCCTGGATAGCGGTTGCGACGGTATTGAATTTGATGAGCAAATTTGAATTCGGCTCATTGGCTTTTGCCAAAAGTTCCTCAGCCAGAACTCTGGATGCCCTGAATTCGTCTCTGCGGTGAATGATGGTTACCTTAGCGGCATATTTTGTCAGGTGTAGCGTTTCTTCTATTGCGGTATTTCCGCCACCGATGCTCACAACGTTTTTGCCCTTAAAAAATGGAGCATCACAGGTGCCGCAATAGCTGACCCCTGAGCCGGCAAATTTCTCTTCGCCGGGGACACCAAGCCTGCGATAGGTACTGCCGGGCGCAAGGATAACAACTCTTGCGGTGTATTTATCTTTATTGCAATAAATAGTGATATTGCCGTCTTTCAGTTTCTCAAGTTTTGTAACTTCGCAGCCGGTCTTAATTTCTGCACCGAAGTTCTCGACCTGTTTTTGCATCTGGGTGATTAGTCCGGCACCATCGATTCTTTCGATGCCGGGGTAGTTTTCGATTCTGTCGGTAGTTATGATTTGCCCGCCGGGCATGAATTTTTCCAGAAGCAATGTTTTGAATCTATCGCGTGCAGTATAAAGCGCTGCGCCCAGCCCAGCGGGCCCGGCACCAACAATAATGACGTCATAAATATCGCTCATTTCGAAAATCACTCCATATTTTCTACTTTATCTTCGCTTTGTATTTGGTTTAGCTGCAGGCCGAGGCGGTCGAGCTTTTTGTGGCCTTCATCGTACTGACTATATGCGTTTCGCAGGTGTTTGCCGAGTACGTCCCAGTTGTTGATAAAATCAGCGAAGGAGGCGTTCAGCCGTTTCAGGTTCTGGCGGATTTCGGCGGCCTGCTTTTCAATCTGCAGGCCGTGCAGCCCCATTACCACTGTCATTAAATACGCATATAAAAGGTTCGGCGATACGGGGATTACCTTTTTATCGAGGCAGTACTGCAAAATATCCTGCGTCTCACCGGCGTATTTGACAATCGTTTCGTAATAAATGTTTTCCGCTGGTATATACATCAATGCAAAATCGAGCGTCCCCTCGGCGGGCCTTATATAATTATCAGCAATTTTATCGATATGAGTAGTTACATCTTTCAGAAATTGTCTGCGAAGTTTTGTTTTTTCCTCATCGGTTTGTGCCTGCATAATTTTTTCAAAGCTCGGCAACGGAAACTTCGCATCGATGGAGACTGAAAAATCGGCTAATTGAATTAAAGCATCGACCTTTTGGCCATCTTTGAATGTATATTGGAGTTTGTAACTATCCTTCGGCAGGATTTGAGCCAGCAGGTTTTCGAGCGACCACTCGCCCATCTGGCCCCGCAGCTTTGGCGAGCTTAAGATATCCTGCAGCCGGCGGACTTCGGCCCCGACCAAGAGCATTTGTCTGTTGGTGCCCTGTAATTCGCCAATCTGACTGTGCAATTCGCCGAGCACTTTCTGGCTGGACTGCAGGCCCTGAGTAAGGGAATTTTGGCCTTGTTGGAGAGAGTTCTGCAGACTTTCGGTAGTTTTATCCTGAGCCGCTCTTAGTGCTTCGAGCTGCTGCTGCAAAAGGCCGATATTGGCGGCCTGGCCGGCGATCTCTCTTCTGGCTGCGAAGCTTGAGCTTATAAGCCAAATCAACAGCACCAGGACAGCAACAACCAAAACAATCCCTATGGCTATGAAAATCGATTCCATACTCTTGTCCTTTAGATTATCTTGATTATAAAATTACAATCAGCAAACGTCAACCCCGTTAGAAATAACCATCTCTATTCTCTTTATAATCCCCTTAAAGCGAATTTTCTAACGGGGCCAAAGAGTAAAAGCGAGTACTTTAGGAGCTTAAATAAAACTTGATGTATAAGTCGAACCTTTGTATCGTTTTGGGACAAAATGAGAATCGATAAATTTTCTATATGCAATGGCAAAAATAAAAGCGGTTATTTTTGATTGGGGAGGCGTCCTGATAGACGACCCTGCCCTGGGCTTGATGCAATATTGTGCCGATAAGCTTTCCGTATCCGAAAAAGATTATATCAAAGCCCATAAAAAGTTCGCACAAGATTTTCAGAAAGGACTAATCAGTGAGGAGAATTTCTGGCCCAAAGTTTGCAAGGATTTAGATAAACCAATTCCGAAAGTTAAGTCTTTATGGGGTGATGCCTTCAGGTCTGTCTATTCACCAAGGGCCGATGTTTTTGCCATGGTCTGGTCACTTCATAATAACGGCTACCGCACGGCTATCTTGTCTAATACTGAGACGCCGGCAATGCAGTTTTTTCACGAGTTGCAATACGACATGTTTGACGTACTGGTCTTTTCCTGTGCTGAGGGAACGATAAAACCAGAGAAAAAAATCTATGAAATTGCTATTGAAAGACTTGGAATAACGCCGAAGCAGGCGGTATTTATAGATGATAATTCAGAGTTTATAAAAGGCGCAGAGCAAATAGGACTCAACACCATCCTTTTCGATAATATTCAACAAGTCAAAACCAGATTAGCGATGCTCTCTGTTAGCATAAAATAATAAAAATAAACAACAAGTAGAGGACATAATTGAAAGTGGATTTTTTAACATTCTTAAACGCAAAAGATGTAATTCTGCTTGATGGGGCGATAGGGACTGAGCTGGACAAGCGCGGCCTTATGGGTCGGGCCAGTAACAACCTTGATAGTCCGGAGGTTGTTCTTGAAATCCAGCGAGAATACGCCCGGTGCGGCTGCGATGCTTTGACTACCAATACCCTCACGATGAACCGCATTTACATCGAGACGCACAATGTAGATGTGTCAGTACAAGATGTGAATCGTGCTGGAGTTAAATTGGCAAGAGAAGCAACCACTGATAATCAGTTCGTGCTCGGAGATATCAGCTCAACCGGACAGCTACTTGAACCTTATGGCACATACAAAGAACAGCAATTCTATAATGCCTTCAAGGAACAAGCAGAGATTCTGGCTGAAGCCGGCGTGGATGGATTTATCATTGAAACAATGTTTGACCTGCGGGAGGCGCTATGTGCTCTTCGTGCCTGCAAAGATAACTTCTCGCTTGCTGTTATTGCCTCGATAGCATTCGCTACTAAGGAAAAAGGTGGCAGGACGATGATGGGTAACTCCGCAGAAGATTGTGCAAAAAGTCTTACTGATGCCGGTGCAGATGTTATTGGGGCCAACTGTGGCGACCTCGATCCGGCTCAAATGGCTGTCGTCGTGTCTATGCTTAAATCAGCAACGACTGTGTCTATTCTGGCACAGCCTAACGCCGGCAAACCAAAACTGATTGACGACAAAACCATATTTGAAATGGCCACGACACCTTTTGCAGAAGGTATTGCTAAGTGCCTACAGGCAGGCGCACGTATAGTAGGTGGCTGTTGTGGAACAACTCCAGAGCATATTCGCGCTGTGGCCAAAATGCTAAGCAACAAGTGAGGAACATCGTAACCAAACAGACAAAGTTATGGC
>Ga0315551_10000217_pt1 | contig 45674 bp, 46 predicted proteins | sample SalMarSW160290MG_FD_203678 | JGI IMG/M metagenome (GOLD analysis project Ga0315551, IMG submission 203678) | Salt marsh sediment microbial communities from the Plum Island Ecosystem LTER, Massachusetts, United States - Salt Marsh Sediment SW1602-90 ...
CAGTAGTCAGTAGACAGTAGTCAGTGTGGCATCTAAGAGTTTTAAGGATTTGATAGTCTGGCAAAAGGCTCATCAATGGGTCTTAGAAATTTATCATTTCACGAATTCCTTTCCCAGCGAGGAGCAGTTTGGGCTAACATCTCAGTTGCGGCGGGCAGCGATTTCAATACCAGCCAATATTGCTGAGGGATTCAAGAGAAAAGGAAATCCCGACAAGGCTCGTTTTTACAATATTGCTCAAGGTTCTATCGAGGAATGCCGCTATTACTTGATCCTAGCCAGGGACCTTGGTTATGGAGATACAATAACGCTGGAAAAGAATCTGGGAGAGATCAGTCGGCTTCTAGAGGCATACGCTAGGAGAGTAGCCAAGTCATGACTACCGAATTTTGGATTCTGAATTCTGACTACTGACTACTTAGTGATGATTGCTATCGTTGGTCCTACCGCTGTAGGGAAAAGTGAGCTTGCTCTGCATCTCGCTCAATACTTTCCCGTAGAGATAATAAGCGCCGATAGCCGCCAGGTCTATCGGTATATGGATATCGGCACTAATAAGCCGACTGCGGCCGAAAGAGCATCGGTCCCTCACCACCTCATCGATGTAGTCGAGCCTGACAAAGATTTTAGCCTGGCTATGTATCATCAACTAGCCATTGAAGCACTGAAAGCCATTCAGCAGAAAGGCAAATTGCCCTTACTGGTCGGTGGCAGCGGCCTTTATGTATGGTCGTTGGTAGAGGGATGGAAAATACCTCAGGTGCCACCTGACCAAAAGCGAAGAAGCCAGTTAGAAGCCAGAGCAGAGCAAGAAGGTAGCCAAAGCCTTTATCAGGAGTTGCAGGATATTGACCCTACGGCGGCAGCAAAAATCAATCCCAGTAATACCCGACGTATAATAAGGGCACTGGAAATCTATAATGCGACAGGGCAGCGTCCTTCCCAATTACAGCGTAAAGAGGCGCCGGGTTTCCCCATCCTGCTCATCGGTTTAACCCGAGAAAGAAGCGAGCTATATAGCAGGATTGATAGGCGGGTTGATAAAATGATACAAATGGGATTGGTTGAAGAAGTGGAACAGCTATTGAAAAAAGGTTATAGCCTTTCTTTGCCTTCTATGTCGGGAATAGGTTACAAGCAGATAGGACAATTGCTTCAAGGGGAGATGACTTTGCCCCAGGCTATTGATAAAATAAAATATGAGACCCATCGACTGGCTCGCCACCAGTATGCCTGGTTTCGCCTTAGCGATAGCAGAATTCACTGGTTTGATACCAGCGAGGCGGAAGCAAAAGACAACTCCGATTTCATCGGAGCCGCTATGAATAAAGTGAAGGGTCTCATAGAAGGCTTCATACCATGAAGTTCTCCAAGTTACAGGCCACAGGTAATGACTTCATTCTGGTTGACGCCAGAACCAGAGAAGGTGAGTGGTCAAAGCTGGCTCAAGCTATGTGTGACCGTCACTTTGGAGTAGGAGCGGACGGCTTGATACTGGTGCAGGATTCGACCAACGCTGATTTAAAGATGCGTATTTTTAATTCCGATGGTTCTGAGGCCGAGGTTTCCGGTAATGGGTTGAGATGTTTTGCCAAGTATGCTATTGAGAAAGGCTCGACTGGCAAAACATCGTCGCGAGCGAACCAAGGCAATCGCTCTCTGACAATAGATACTTTGTCGGGCGTAAGAAAAGTTAAAGCTTATATGTCAGGGAATAAGGTTAACCGGGTCGAGGTAAATATGGGCCTGCCCCAGTTTCAACCGGAACAAATTCCCGTTAAGGTTAAAGTTGACATCCCGATTCCATCGGGACCAATATTAGATTACCCTTTAGTGATAGACGGAAAAGAGTTGACTTTGTCTCTTCTATCCATGGGTAATCCCCACGCCGTGAGCTTTTCATCCCGGCCAGTTGCTGATTTTCCTTTAGCTGAGATAGGACCGAAGGTAGAGAGGCACCCCATGTTTCCCCAAAGGACTAATTTTGAGGTAGCCAAAGTCTTGAGCAGGGGTAAGATAGAGGCTAGGGTGTGGGAGCGTGGTGTTGGAGAAACTCTGGCCTGTGGTAGTGGTGCCTGCGCCATAGCGGTGGCCGCTCAATTACTGAACCACGTAGAGACGCAAGTTGACATAATGCTCGAAGGTGGAACTTTGACCATATCCTGGGACAGGGTAGGGGAGGTATTGCTTATCGGTCCGGTGGAGGAAGTTTTCACCGGCGAATGGCTTGAGGGAAAGAGTTAATGGAATTAGCCAAACGACTTAATAGATTGCCTCCATACCTTTTCGTGGAAATAAATCAGAGGATTGCTGAGCTTAAGGCCAGGGGAGAGGATATAATCAGCTTTGCCATCGGCGACCCCGATTTACCCACGCCGTCTCATATCATCGAACATATGTGCCAGGCAGCACATGATCCCACAAACCATCGTTACCCTGAAACTGCCGGCCTGCCCGAACTTCGTCAAGCCATTGCTGAGTGGTATGAGAGACGCTTCGGCATTAATCTGAACCCAGATAAAGAAGTGCTTCCGCTTATTGGCTCCAAGGAGGGGATCGGGCATATAGCCTTATGCTTTGTCGAGCCTGGCGGCCTGGCTTTGGTGCCTGACCCGGGCTATCCGCCATTTTCTATGGGTACCATATTAGCCGGTGGCGAGCCTTACTTTATGCCTTTGAAAGAGGAGAACGATTTTCTGCCCGATTTTGAAGCCATTCCAGGCGAAGTAGCCGACAAGGCAAAGCTTATGTGGCTTAACTACCCCAACAATCCCACCAGCGCTATAGCTGGACTTGATTTCTTTGAGAAAGCAGTGGATTTTGCACGGCAGCACGACTTAGCAATCTGCCATGACGCTCCTTATACCGAAGTTGCCTTTGATGGCTACAAACCACCGAGCTTCATGCAGATACCTGGGGCAAAGAAAATAGGTGTGGAATTCCATTCCCTGTCCAAAACTTACCACATGACAGGATGGCGAATAGGCATGGTGGTAGGTAATACTGACATGGTGGATGCCTTATTCAGAGTTAAATCCAACCTGGATTCAGGCATTCCCCAGGCAATTCAATATGCTGCTGTGGAAGCTCTGCGCGGCTCCCAGGAGCATATCGCCGAGCATAATGCTATTTTACAACAGCGCCGAGATAAGTTGCTAAAAGCCCTTAATGAGATAGGGCTGAAGGCCAGAATACCCAAGGCAACCTTTTATATCTGGGCTAAGATTCCCCAGGGGTACACGTCTATGGATTTTACCAAGAAACTGCTGGACGAAGCTGGGATAGCGGTAACGCCGGGAAATGGCTATGGGAAGGAGGGAGAGGGCTACATCAGACTTTCCCTGACAATTTCCGATGACCGCCTGGAACAGGGGATGAGTCGTCTATTGGCTTGGCACAGGAGAAGCAAATAAAGCAGAAATTTTTTACAACTAAAGCCAAGGCAGAACGAGCATTCCTCGTCGGGGTGGGCAGCAAAGCCTCTAATAATGATTGGTCAGTTACAGATTCTTTACAAGAGCTATCTTACCTGACTAAAACAGCAGGCGCCAATGTAGTAGGCATGTTAACTCAAAAGCTGGATGCACCTTCGCCTACCTATTATATAGGCAAGGGTAAAATCGGGGAACTAATCGACCTTAAAGAGCAAACCCAGTACGATACAGTAATCTTTGATGACGAGCTGTCGCCGAGGCAGCAAAGAAATCTCGAAGAGGCACTGGGAGTCAAAGTTATCGACCGCAGCGCTCTGATTTTACACATATTCGCCCGAAAAGCTCGAACCCACGAAGGAAAACTCCAGGTTGAGCTGGCCCAGCACCAATATCTTCTGCCCCGGCTTGTCGGGCAGTGGCGCCATTTAGAGCGACTTGGCGGTGGCATCGGCACCAGAGGTCCCGGTGAGGCACAATTGGAAACCGATCGCCGCCTTATCTATAAGCGTATCAATCTCCTTCAGCATAAAATAGAAAGTGTCAGGCAGCATCGAGCACTTTACAGGAGACGCCGTAAGGAGACCGGCACGCCCATCGTAGCTCTTGTTGGTTATACTAATGCCGGTAAGAGCACTTTGTTTAACACCTTAAGCAAAGCCAGTGTAGATGTTGAAGACAAGCTCTTTTCCACTTTGGATCCTGTGACCCGGCGGCTGGCTCTGCCTACCGGGCAAAGATTCCTAATCACCGATACCGTCGGCTTTATTCACAAACTCCCAACTTCAATAATTGCTGCCTTCCGGGCCACTTTAGAGGAACTGGATGAGGCTGATTTACTTCTACATATAGTTGACATAACACACAAGAATGCTGCTAATCAGTGTCTCACAGTAGAAAAGATACTCAGCGAGTTAAATCTGGAAAATAAACCAAAAATTACAGTATTCAACAAGCTAGACGTGGCCCTAAGCAGCGAGACAGAACTGAAAGCACTAACCGCTATTCCTTACTTCGAGGAAGAAATTTTGCTGCCGAATGAGGGCGTTGTTCTCATATCTGCTGCCAAAGGATGGGGGATAGACGAGCTTCTAAATAAGATAGCCAGGTATTTAGGGGGTGAATTAAACAACGTCACGGGAGTTAGTCTCCTATTAGAAAGGAGAAAATGAAAATTACAATTGTTTACGACAATGAAGTAAAGGAAGAGAGACTAAGAGCAGGTTGGGGGTTTTCAGCCCTTATTGAAGGGGCAGGAGTATCACCGCTCTTGTTTGATACGGGTGCCGATGGCCCTGCACTACTGCATAATATGAAAGAGCTTAATATTGACCCAAAGGACATAGGTGTAATCGTAATATCACATGCTCATGGGGACCATACTGGAGGGCTTTCTGAAATCCTTAGAATAAATGGGATTGCTGAACTTTACCTCCCGAGTTCCTTTGGAAGAGCGTTTCCGGGGAGAAAGGTAACCATGGTCAAAGGTCCTGTTCAAATTCGTGAAAACATCTTTTCGACTGGTGAACTCGAAGAAGTAGAGCAGTCCCTGGCCCTCGAAACAGATAGGGGGATATTTATACTTACAGGGTGTGCTCACCCAGGGATGAGAAGCATTCTGGGAGCTGCTGCAAAGTTTGGCGAGCTATATGGAATCGCCGGTGGATTCCATGGATTTCATAATTTTGAGGCTTTCCATGGCTTATCATTGATTTGCCCCTGTCATTGTACTAAGTATAAGCAGGAGATAAGAGATTTCTTTAAAGACAAATCTTTAGAGTGCGGCGCAGGGTTAGCAATCGAACTATGAGGAACCAACCCTCTCGCCGAATACCTTAGTGCCTATTCTGATTATATTAGCGCCTTCCTCCAAGGCAACTTTATAAGAGTTGGTCATGCCCATGGAAAGATATCTCATCTCCACATTGGGCAACTTCAGCCCTTTAATTTTTTCAAATATCCTTCTCGTCTCCACAAAATAAGGCCGGGAGTCTTCAGGGTTTCCAAAGCGGGGCCCCATGGTCATAAGGCCCATCAGCTTGATATTCCTAAGACCGGATATCTTTCTTACCAGTTGTTCCACATCCTCCGGCAGCACTCCTGATTTCTGGGGCTCTCTGCCACTGTTTACCTCGATCAATATTGGCATTATTTTGCCAATTTGAGCACACTTTCTATCAATTTCCTTGGCTATTTCCAAGGAATCGACAGTTTCTATCATGTCGAATATTTCCAGCACCTTTCTCCTGACATTATGCTTTTGAAAGGTTCCAATGAAATGCCACTCCGCTCTCTTTCCCACCAGTTCATATGCCTCCTTTGCTTCCTTGACATAATTTTCCCCAATGACTTTTATTCCCGCATTAACAACTTCCAGAACTTCCTCAGGTGTTCTTGTTTTTGCTGCCGCCACCACCTCGACTCCGTCAGGGAGTTCAGCTAACAATTTGGCAACGTTTTGTTTAGTTAACTCGCTGGCCACATCATGATTGTAACCCATTAAGCTTGCCAGCTTCAAGGATAGGGAATGCTGCAGGTATGGAAGACGTTCGCGCCTCTAACCAAAGTTGGGATGCCCAGGATGAGTTATGGGGCAATTGATTATTGAAAGGATAAGAGGCGAATGGCCCACAATAAAATCTCAATCTCGTTGGGACTATTGAGGATGGGGATTGCCACGCACCTTTCAGGTGCTCGCAATGACATCTCCATTCTGTCATTGCGGGGCTGACTTCTTCAGCCGAAGCAATCCGGGAAGTTGTGATGAGATTGCCACACCTCACGTCCAATGACTCAAGAAAGGGCAGGGTGACACAAAACGAAAGACTCAAAATGAACCGGTTATTAAACAGTCCCGGCTAAATAGGGGTTGACAAAAGTAGTGTTTGTAAGCATAATTTGATTGAGTATAATATTCCTTACACTCAGTTGAAACCTGTAAGGAGGCAAAGTCAATGCTGCCGCATGTCGATGATTTTTTACTGAATTTACAAGCCAATAAATACTCTTCTGAGACAATTTACAACTACGAGCGAGATTTAAATGTTTTCAGCAATTTTCTGGATGAAAGCAAAATTGAGTTTGATAAGGTTGATAAGCGCGCTATCACCTACTACAAAGCGTATTTAGTTTCGCGGGACCGCAAAACAGCGAATCTGGGAAAGCCAGGCGAAAAACAGCTTGATTCCCGCTCTATAAACCGCATGCTGTCAGCGCTGAGAGCTTACCTGCGCTACTTAATTGACATTGATTACCCTTGTCCCCTGCCGCCTGAAGCAGTGAAATTAACCAAGGCTGGAAGAAAACATCCCCAAGTAGCCGAGCTTGGGGATTTGATTAGACTGATTGAAGCGCCAAGTTCCTTAGAGTCAAATATCAAAACGGCTTTAAGGAACCGCGCCATGCTGGAAGTGCTATTTGCTACTGGCATGCGCATCTCTGAGCTATGCAATCTAAATCGTAGTCAAATCGATGACACCGGGCGGATTTTTATTACCGGCAAGGGTAGAAAGCAACGCTTCGTTTACTTAACTCCACGGGCTAAACAGCACCTGGATGCATATTTAATGACTCGCCAGGATAATTGTCCTGCCCTTTTCATCCCTTATGCCGGCAGAAATGTCGCTAAATCAAGGAAAAGGATTTCCACCAATTACCTTCAGGATAGAATTAAGAGATACCGGGAGAAATTAAAGATCAACGTCCCCACTTCAGCACATTCCCTGAGGCATGGTTTCGCTACATATCTGGCTGAAGAAGGTGCTAATCCGGCAGCTCTTCAAATTCTCCTGGGGCATGAATCCTTGGATACCACCACCCGCTATGTCCATGCCTCCGATAAGTATGCTGAAGAGACTCACCGCAAATACCATCCTCTGGCTAAGGCAGATTAGAACCAGGCAGTTAGAATATTATGTCAACTACAATTAAGGGAGGCCTACCTGCCAAAAATTAAATGCCAAAGTTTTAACGTCATACGACATGACACGCGGTGATTAATAACCAGCCTCAAGGAATTTGATTTCCTTTATACCAAGGAAAGGTGCTAAAATTACGTTAACTAGGAGGACTAAAAATGGGTGATATTTTAGATGAAATCACGGCGCTTGTCAGATGTAAGGAATGTCCCTGGTATAAAAACTGCCTGACTCCAGTTCAGGTTAGCATTGAGGATATCGCGCAGTTCAGGATAGCGATGCAGGGGACAAATCTACCTGAACAAGCCAAAAGCGAACTAGACCAGATTATGGAAAGCATTGCCTCTATGAGTCAGGAAATGATTCTTCAGAGCTGCCCTGTATTTACTCAGCGTCTCAAGGAGGATCCCAAACTTGCCCAGCAGATCAAGAAGATGATGCAGAACTGGGGAAAAGAAGGAGAGCCTGATGAGTAGTACCCATGAAAAGCTTGCCTTTTTCCTTTCCACTTAAGCCCATCTCGATATAAAGTATACTGAGGTTTTGGAGGACTTCTTTTTTGGGAGCTAAATATCTATGCCAGAGCAATTAGGCAAAATAGAGAGGCTTGAAGCTGAGCGCTTCAAACAGGGAAAGAAGCTTTACCTTGTCCCACTTATATATTTCGTCGAGGAAGCCCCTGATGAATACAAAGAAAAATGTAGTCGTTATTGGCAGCAGGTAGCAGAACAGCTAACAAATTTAGCGTCGAAGATTGGAATGGTAAACCGGGTTTACCACGAATCAATCTTTCAATCTAGTGAGGATGGTATGAAAGCCATGGAGAGGCTGAGTCCAAGCAGTTATCAAATTGCTAAAACTCAGTGTGATAATGGCGCTATCTTTGAGACAGTTGAAGAGGAGGAATTGTTTGAAGAGGTCATGGACTGGCAGAGATGCCTGATGCTTGGCTTTATGAGTGATAAGGTGGCAAGTAAAGTTTCTGAATTCTATATTGAGGCGGCAAAGAAGAGAAATGAATTTATGGCTAAAAAGATAAGCGAGACGCTTAAAGATGATGAGGCTGGGCTTCTGTTCATTAGAGAAGAACACTCGGTACAATTTCCTAGCGATATAGAGGTATTCAGTATCTTCCCACCAGCTCTGGATGAGATACACCGCTGGTACCGTGACCAAGCCAGGTTGAGGACAGAGAAGATGGCAGAGGAGAGCAAAGGAAAGACCGCGGGAGAAGCTGGGAAAGTCGAAAAAAAGACCAGAAAAAGGACGAAAAAAGCACCTAAAGGGTAGTCCTGCTGTGCAGGGGTGTCTCATGAAGATAAGAAAACCTGCTGTTTCTGGTATGTTTTATGCCGGCTCTGCCAGAGAATTAGAAGAACAAATTGAGTGGTGCTACAAACATGAGCTTGGACCGGGAGTTATACCCCGGGTGAATAACAAAGGGCGGAGGGAGATTGTGGCTATCGTTGCTCCCCATGCTGGCTATTATTACTCGGGGCCAGTAGCAGCCCATGCCTATAAGGAGCTTGCTGATGATGGGACATTCGACACCGCAGTGATACTCGGTCCTAACCACACCGGGTATGGGTATCCCGTTTCTCTATGGTTAGGAGCTAGCTGGAACACACCGCTGGGTGAGGTGGAAATAAACGGAGAGCTTGGCAAAAAGCTGTTGGGGAAGGTAATCAAAGCAGACGAGGCTGCTCATATACATGAGCACAGTATTGAAGTGCAACTGCCCTGGCTTCAACACCTCTATAAGAAGGTAAAAATTGTGCCCCTAACTATGCTGGCTCAAGACATAGAAACAGCTCGGACGGTAGGCAAGGCTATTTCACAGGCAGGCGATAACTTAATAATTATCGCCAGCAGTGATTTCACGCATTATGAACCTCACTCTGTAGCTATGGAAAAGGATAGCTCTGTGATAGAGGCCATAGTTGCTCTTGATGAGGAAGAGCTATACAAGCGGTGTGAGAGCCTTAATTGCACCATGTGCGGGTATGGCCCGATTGCTTCGGCTATTGTCGCAGCCAAAGAAATGAAAGCCAAAAAGGCAAGTTTATTGAAATATGCCACCAGCGGAGATACGAGTGGCGATTTCTCCCGAGTGGTCGGCTACGCTTCCATCGTGATAAAAAAGTAAACAATCATCGTCGAGAACTGATTATTTCTCCTTTGGCCTCTCTATTGATCGTGAGGATGCCAAAAGAGTCTGTGGCCTTCCCGGGATTGAACAAGAGAATATCATCAATGACCTTGTTTTGGGATTGGTGGGAATGGCCATAGACTATGATGTCAATCCGGTCCGACTCAAACATTTTCCTTACTCTCTCTTCTATTCCCCAAGGCCTGCCTGAGCCATGAGTTATGCCGATTCGTTTATTTTCTATTTCAACTATTTCCTTGGCCGGAAGTACAGCCTTTAGCTCCCTTGAATCCATATTACCCTGGACTGCTTTCACCTCTCTTAGCTGTTTCAACTCCTTAAGTACTTGTACATCGGTGAAGTCTCCAGCGTGGATTATCAAATCTACCGTGGAGATGGCATCAATTATCTTTCTGGGGAGGTGTTCAAGCGTGTTTACATGAGTATCGGCAAGCACAGCTATCCGCATAATAAGCTTCCTTAAACTGCATCGATTCTAGTATCAATTGTGAGCGGCAGGCAATATTAAGCTGGTCATTTGAAATGCTATCATCCTGGATGGAAGACTGCAAAACGCTTCTTACTGATAGTTTTGGGAGGTAACCTCTTTCACCAATTGGATGGTTTTGTCCATACCGGATAGGGAGAACGATAACCCTAGTTGCTTAAGGTCCTTGTAGCCTAATCCCTGGAATAATTTCCTTCCGGCTACTCTGGTCATTTCATCATAAATAGCCGGCCACTCCGGGCTCCGCCTCTGAGCACAAAAGAGAACGAAATCACGGAGCTTTGGGGATATGTCATCCATACATTATTATTTTATGCCGAGAACACTGGTTTAACAAACTGGTTTATGGCCGCTGAGATGCTATCTTCTCCCTTGTTTTTCCCTTGGATAACCCCCTGGTCAAGGCTTGAGTCTCACCCCTGTCCTTTGCCGCATACAAGACCGGAAAAAATTTTTTGGGTGAGTAAACCTGTAAGCCGAGTTCTGTACCCCGACTGCGTCGGGGCGGTGACCATCCATCTAGCCCTGATGTTGCCATCACGGTCAAGCGACCAACCCGAGGGCCTTGGCCGAGCACCTTAAATGCCCTCTTATTCGGTCTTGCTCCAGGTGGGGTTTGCCCAGCCAACCAGTCTCCTAGTTGCTGGTGAGCTCTTACCTCACCATTTCACCCTTACCCGCACCCCGATGCTATCGGGGTCCGCTGGCGGTGTGTTTCTGTGGCACTTTCCATAGGGTCACCCCTCCTGGGTGTTACCCAGCACCCTGCTCGGTGGAGCTCGGACTTTCCTCCCCGATTATATCGGGGCGGTCACCCGGTTTACTCACCCAAATTTATTTTATAGTCAACTAGAACAAAGGTCAAATTCTCGAATCGTCCAGTGCAAGATTGCCTGCTAACAACCAGTCCAAAAAGTTTAACACCAGAATGAGGTATAATATAAGAGGATAATGGCAAGGCCCCAGCAATACCGGCATAGTTTGGGCCAAAAGTATAAGTGGAGGTGAACCAATGCAACCACAAAACATGATCTGGGTTGTCGCAGGTAAACGATACCGCACAGCCACAGCCACGCTAATAGCCCATGACGAATACTGGAACGGCTATAACTGTGAGCAAGGTGGCCGTAATACATTCTTATTCCGAACACCAAAAGGTAATTTCTTTGCCCAATATCAATCACTATTGCTAGGCGAAATTAATAAAATCACCCCCCTGGATACAAGCGAAGCCATATCTCTATATCAATCACTACACAAAAAGGAGGTCCCCTTCAGAGTTGTCTTCCCATGCGTCAAAGTGGAGGACGCCTAACAATCCTTAACCTTGCCTGACCCGCGACTGCTAATGCCCTCGTGCAAACTAGCCTCTAAAAGGGTACGGGCCCACTTCCACTGTAGCCCCAGGCATTTTACCCACCTAAAATCGCCTCTCAGAGCGTGGTTTATTGTAAAGTAGCGCCTTCATGACATGCTCCCCTGTCATCTGTTATGTCTGGCCCCGCCATCCCGTATGTCATTCATGTTGGTCAAGGTCTGGTAAAGATGCCGGAAAAAGGTCGGCAAGATTGCCTGAAGAGGTCATTTTGAAGTAGAATTTTGAAGCCAGGAGGGGTGACCGAGTGGCTTATGGTGGCGGTCTTGAAAACCGCTCCCCGACTTTGTCGGGGCGTGGGTTCGAATCCCACCCCCTCCGCCATTTGGGAGATGGCTCATCCATGATGGCGAGAGGCTGTTCATGCCTGATAAATCAGGCAACTACAAATCAAGCTTCGCAATTGTTATAATTACTTTCCTGGTAAACACCCGAAGCTTGGTTTGTGAAAGCAAGTTAGCCGATGAATCGCTATCCTCTGGTTGAAGAAGTCTTCACCTCTTTGACTGCCCCCGAGCTTTTTGATCTAATCAAGGACAGCCCTTTCAGCTTCTTTTTAGACAGCGGCATGGACCCTCAAAGGCTGGGGCGATATTCTTTTTTGGGCATTGAGCCATTTCTCATAATGAGCAGTCGAGGCTCTAAAATCACCCTGATTCGTGGACAGGAGCACGAAGTGCAGCATGGTAATCCTTTTGATGCTATAGGCAAGCTGTTGGAGATATATAGGTTAGACCACTGCCCAACACCCGTACCCTTCCTGGGCGGAGCAGTTGGTTATTTTAGCTATGACCTGTGCCACTTCATCGAACGCCTGCCATCCACAACTATAGATGACCTTAAAATCCCTGAGAGTTACTTCGCCTTCTATGATGTCATCATGGCCTTCGACCACCTGGAAGGAAGGGCTTACCTTATTGCCACAGGCTTTCCCGAGGCGGAGGAAAGGCAGCGGCTAAGGCGAGCCAGAATGAGGCTTGAGGAAATGAAGGGCTGGCTCTGTCCTAGCCATTCAGTCATTGCGAGCGAAGCGAAACAATCTAGCGATAGAAATTGCTCCGTCGCTGCTGCTCCTCGCAATAACCGGGAAAACAAAGAAATCGCGCTTAAGTCCAATTTTACCCCTGAAGAATACATCAAATCAGTAGATAGAGTGCGGGAGTATATAGCCGCTGGCGATGTCTTTCAGGTCAACCTTTCCCAGAGGTTTGAGGCTGATTTAAAAATTCCACCATACGAGCTTTATAAACGGCTAAGGATGGTTAATCCCGCCCCCTTTGCCAGCTATCTCAATTTCAAGGGAGTGACAATCATCAGTGCCTCCCCGGAAAGGTTCCTTAAAGTGCAAGGCGGTCTGGTAGAGACACGACCGATAAAAGGCACAAGGCCACGAGGTAAAGACCCTGCTGAAGATGAGCGGCTGGCTCAAGAGTTGACCCACAGCACCAAAGACCGAGCAGAAAACGTGATGATCGTTGATTTAGAAAGGAATGATTTAGGTCGGGTTTGCCGCTATGGCACGGTAAATGTCACCGAACTAGCCATCTTGGAGACTTTCCCCACCGTATTTCACCTCACCTCTACTGTCGTGGGCAGGCTACGCCGAGGTAAGAGCAACATGGACCTGCTTAAGGCTACTTTCCCCGGCGGCTCTATCATCGGCGCTCCCAAAGTGCGGGCTATGGAGATCATTGATGAACTGGAGCCGACTAAAAGGAGCGTCTATACCGGCTCCATAGGTTACCTGAGCTTCAATTCAGATATGGATATCAATATCGTTATTCGCACTTTTTTAATCAAGGAAGACAAAGCTTATTTTCAGGTAGGTGGTGGCATTATTTACGACTCTGATTCGGAAGCTGAATACATGGAAACACTGGACAAAGCCAAGGCTTTGATTCAAGCTTTGCAGTTAGCACCGGAAGTGGTTGTAGCAGCAAAATGTTGAAAAATGAGCGTTCATGACATATAATAGCAGGCTGAGCAAAAACGGCCACTTTATACAGTCTTCCGCATAATTTCGTACAGGAATCCTTCTTTGGAGAGAGGGGAATTATAAAGAACTCTGCGGTCAATTATAACCATAAGGAGGCTTAATTTATGGCTGATGAGTCTGATAAAGGTCTGAATAAGCTGGAAGTATTGAAGAGGAAACGAGAACACATCTTACAAATGGGAGGGCCGAAGGCGATTGAAGCGCGCCATCAGAAAGGGCAGATGTCGGCCCGGGAAAGGATAGACTATTTCTTCGACCCCGGTACGTTCACGGAAATAGGCTTATTTGTTAAGCACAGGACGACTGCTTTTGGCATGGACCAAAGGGATGTGCCTGCTGAAGGAGTAATTACTGGCTTCGGCAAAGTGAATGGCAGGTACGTCGTTGCTGCTGCTGAGGACTATACCGCAATGGCGGGAACCTTCGGCGAATATCATGGTAAGAAATTTGTTCGTGCTATAGAATTTGCCAAGGAGAACGGATGGCCATTTGTAGGCATGAATGACTCCGGAGGTGCTCGACTGCAGGAAGGGATAGATACCTTGGAAGCCTACGGATGGCTTTTTAGGTCCCAAATACTTGCGTCGGGAATAATACCCCAGATAGCCATGCTTATGGGCCCTTGTTTAGGGGGACAGGCATATCATCCTATAATGCAGGATTTCCTCATCCAAACCAGGCACACAGGATTTATGGGTATTGCTGGCCCTGCTTTCGTCAAAACGCAAACCGGGGAAGAAATCAGCCTGGAGGACCTTTCCGGCTACAAAGCCCATGCTATCAAATCAGGACAAACACACATCGTAGCTGAAGATGATGCAGAGTGCTTAGATAAGTGTAAGGAACTTTTGTCCTTTTTGCCTTCCAGCAACAGAGAGAGACCGCCTCGTATCCAAACAGACGATGACCCGGAAAGGAAAGAGGATTTGCTTAGCTTGATGCCAGAACATCCATTTGAACCTTTCGATATGTACGAAGTTATCAAGAAAATAGTTGACCAGGGTTATTTTCTTGAGACATTGGGGCTCCACGCCAGGAATATAATCACAGGTTTTGCCCGCTTCAACGGGCGTCCTGTGGGAATAGTAGCTAGCCAGCCAAAGTGGATGGCCGGTTGCATAGATATTGATGCTGCCGACAAAGCAGCTAGGTTTATCAGGTTTTGTGACCTTTTTAACATTCCCCTGCTCACTCTGCAGGATTGCCCGGGGTATCTGATAGGTTCTCAGCAAGATTGGGGCGGAATCCTGCGCCATGGTGCCAAGCTACTTTTTGCCTGGGCTGATGCTACCGTGCCCCTCGTTTCAGTCATAGTTAGAAAGTCCTACGCCGGCGCTCACTACGGCATGCTGGACAAGTCCATTGGGGCTGATTTTGTCTTTGCTTGGCCTACCGCTCGAGTTACCATCGTCGGTGCCGAAAGTGCTGCCAGCGTTATCTTCGCCAGAGAAATAAGGGAGGCGGATAAACCCAAGGAGGTACGAGCACAAAGGATAAAAGAGTATTCAGAAATCTACGAAAACCCCTACTGCGCTGCAGAGAGAGGCTATGTCGACGATGTGATAGACCCTTCGGATACCAGAAAATTCATAAATAGGGCACTGGATGCTCTGGAAGGTAAATGTGTGGCTAGGCCGTGGAGGAAGTATTCCAATATCAATCTCTAAGAAAGGAGGAGGAAAATGGATTTCGGCTTTACAGAAGAGCAGAATAAGTTTAGACAGGAGGTGCGCCATTTTTTAGAGGAGGAGATCAAGAAGGGGTATTGGGAACCTGCCTGTGATGCCTGGATACAAGGCTTCGACCCTGAATTCAGCAAACGGGTGGCACAGAGAGGCTGGATAGGCCTGACCTGGCCCAAAGAGTACGGCGGGCAGGGGCTCAGTTATATAGACCGACTCATACTCACCGAGGAAATGCTGAGATATGGGGCACCAGCAGCTTGCCACTGGTTTGCCGACCGCCAAATAGGCGGCTCTATCGTCACCTATGGCACCGATGAGCAAAAGAGGGAGTTATTACCCAAGATTATAGCGGGAGAGGCGTATATCGGTCTGGGAATGAGTGAAACGGAGGCCGGCTGTGACTTAGCCTCACTTCAAACTAGAGCTATTGAAGACGGTGATGACTACATAATCAACGGGCAAAAGACGTGGACCAGTGGTGGCTCGTTTGTAAATTACTTTTACCTATTAGCTAGGACCGACCCCGAAGCTCCCAAGCACAGAGGCATTAGCGAATTTATTATTCCAGCGGATTTGCCTGGGATTAAGCGCATCCCTATGATAGATATTACCGGTACTGAGGCCTGGAATGATGTCTTCTTTGACGAAGTACGCGTCCCCAAGAAATGTTTAATAGGGGAGAAAAACCGTGGTTTTCTTCAAGCCCTTCAACAGCTTGATTACGAGAGAAGCGGGATGGAACGACTCATGGGCAACTATCCCCTCTTTGATGCCATCGTACAGTTTACCAAAGAAAATAAATTATCTCAGGAATCTGTAACTCGCAATAAACTAGCTCAGCTCCGAATCGAATTTGAAGTTGGGCGGCTACTTATTTACAGGGTGGCGTTGGTTATGGACGAGGGACGGGCTCCCAACCGGGAAGCAGCCATGTCCAAGGCATATTCCACCGCATTTGAACAAAGGCTAGCCAAAGCCGCTATGGAAGTACTGGGGCCTTACGGGCAACTGCTGAGCGACTCCAAATTAGCTCCTATTCGAGGGCTGGCAGTGCATTCCTATCTGGCTTCCAAAGGTTATAGCCTCCAGGCAGGTACATCAGAGATACTAAAGAACGTCCTGGCTACCAGGGGACTGGGGCTGCCAAGCTCGTAATACGTCACCTTGAGCGAAGCGAAGGTTCAATGATTCAAAGATTCTTCGCCGGCAGCTGGGAATGGCGCTTGAAATGTTTGATACAGGAGGATATCAATGAAGTTAACTCTTACTGAAGAACAAGAAATGATTAAAAAGACAGCCCGCGACTTTCTGGCTGATAAGTGCCCGAAGACATTCGTTACACAGATGGAAGAAAGCGATACAGGCTATTCCAAAGAACTCTGGCAAGAGATGGCTGAGCTAGGCTGGATGGGCTTGGCCTTCCCCGAGAAATATGGCGGCGGCGACATGAATTTTCTCGACCTGGCGGTGCTGCTAGAAGAGATGGGACGGGCTTGTTTGCCTGGCCCTTTTTTCTCCACAGTGGTTCTCGGGGGCTTACCCATCTTAGATCTCGGAAAAGAGGAGCAAAAACAAGAATATTTGCCCAAGCTAATCCGTGGGGAGAAAATCTTTACCTTAGCACTAACCGAACCCGGCTATCAGAATTACGATGCCTCTTCAGTCACAGTCGAGGCTACTCCCGATGATGGCAACTATATCATCAACGGTACAAAACTATTTGTCCCTGATGCTCATATTGCTGACTATCTGCTGTGTGTAGCCAGAACCAAGCCTAAAAACGGAATCACCATATTCTTGGCCGACGCCAAGAATCCCAGAATAAATTGCACCATTCTAAAAACTATCGCAGGTGATAAGCTATGCGAGGTGGTTTTTGACCAAATGCCAGTACCTAAAGCTAACATTTTGGGACAGCCGAACCAGGGATGGAGCACAGTGCAAAAGATAATCGAGCAGGCAGCAGTGGGAAAATGCTGCGAGATGGTCGGCAATATTCAACGAGTATTGGAGATGACCGTAGACTACGCCAAGGAAAGGAAACAGTTTGACCGTCCCATTGGCAGCTTCCAAATTATACAGCACTATTGCGCCGACATGGCAACCGATATTGATGGCGCCAGGTTTAGCACCTACCAAGCAGCCTGGATGTTAAGTGAGGGACTTCCATGCACCAAAGAAGTGGCTATAGCCAAGGCTTGGATAGGCGAAGCCTCTCAGCGCGTCGTTGCTCTGGCGCACCAAATTCACGGAGCTATCGGAGTTACCATAGAACATGACCTGCATTTTTATACCAGGCGTGCCAAAGCCGCGGAGCTTGCATTTGGCGATGCCGATTTCTATCGAGAAGTGGTGGCCAGAGAGATGGGATTGTGACCGTTAATTTGACAGCGAAAACCCTGTTGAGATCTTCGCTCAAGATGACACTGGCCTAGCACTTAAAAAGATTAGCTAAGGTCGTTAAGCTTCGTTTCTAATTTCTTTTGTCTCAGGGCTACTGTTAAATCCCCCCGAGTTCTTTCTATAATGCCTCGTATGGCATCCGTAGTTCGCCTCAAGCCATGAGCGAGCAATTCCGGGAAGTCCATGGTTATCAATATTCCGTAGATCTCATCCATTATGGTCAGTAGCTCCTCGCAACGGGAAAAGTCCCCCCGTCTCAGACTATCTAATATGTATCTCCGCAACTCACCCACGGACTCGCCCAAGCCATCAAGATAGGCAGCATTGCTTACGCCCAATGCTTCCGGTCTCGGCAAGCCTTCTCCGACAATCAAAGCCAAGGTTATATATCCCTCAGCAAATTCCTTTTGAGCATCATGAACGAAACCTGAATGAAGTAATCTCCCGTGCTTGGCCAGGTCGTGGTTTAGCTCCTGGATCAATTCCTGGGCTGAATCGAGGCGTTGCCTCGCCTTATCCTGCTCCTGGCGATGCACGGCACGTATGGCATCAGCGCTGTGGCGGATTACCTGACGGCAACTACGCAAAGCTTTCTCTCGAGCCTCATCCTCAGCCGCGAAGTGGGGACGAAGCTCCGCAGCGATAGCCTCCAAATCTTCTACTGGTTTTGACATTCCTCTTTCGCCAAGTTCATGTTTGCGACCAATTTCTGCACCGCTTTCTTAACATCTTTCTCACTCAAGACAGCGCTGATTACAGCTACGGCATCGGCGCCAGCAGACACTACTTCAGCTATATTATTCTGGTTTATGCCGCCAATAGCTACTAGGGGTGTAAATACTGTTCGCTTGAGTTCTTTCAGCATATCAATTCCCACCACAGTGGCTTCCTTTTTCGTCGCCGTGGGAAATATAGAGCCTACGGCAATATAATCCGCTCCCTCAGCCTGGGCCTTCGTTGCTTGAGATAGAGTCTTGACAGAACAGCCAATTATTTTGTCTATGGGTAATTCCCTGCGGATTACAGGCAGGGGCAGGTCTTCCTGTCCAACGTGAAGCCCGTCAGCGTCAACAGCTATAGCCAAGTCAAAGTAATCATTTATTATAAATAGAACATCCGCTTGACTACAGAGCTCCTTGAGCTCTTGCGCTAAAATTAGCAGTTCCCCCTTTTTGTCCCGATAAAATCGGGACTTGTCGCGAAGTTGGATTACACTGGCGCCCCCCTCAATAATTTGGCTGGCAATGTCCAGTTCATCCCTGTTCTCCAGAAATTGCCTATCCAGAATAACGTAAAGCCCGGACACCTTCTCCATTTTATCCCAGCGTGATATTCTGGAAATCAAATCTCGCTCTAAGGTATAAAGGGTAAACCTCATCTGTTCAAATTTGGTTGAATTCAGCGTTGAACTTATCTCTGGCAATTTAGCTAGCTCCTCTACCACGCGAAGAGATTCTTCCACCCTTTTAGCATTTGCTGTAACTAGGCCGGAGAGATCTTGCAGAGATTGTTTCGCTTTTGGCTCATAGCCAGCACTCATACGGGCACCAACATCATGTTCGGAATCTCTCTGAGATAAGAGTCCTAAATTCAGTGATTTAGTCTCCTTGGCTAAATCATGACGCAGAGTCCTTAACCGCTGGCTTAGCTCAACATCGTTGATAAGAAAGCGAGCGACATCTTCCAGAACCCGCAAGCCTTCACTGGAGCGGTTTAGGTTAGCATCAATAATACGTAATGGTTGGTGAGACATTGCAATAATCCTCGCAGGGATGCATTGTGGACTCGCCGCTTTCCTCCCACATCGTCTTCAACGGCTTATGACAGGCAAAGACGGAAATGGCACGGGATAACTTGGTATTGTCGCAAGTCGTCTTTAGACCTTTTGAAACTCGTAACCAATCCTACCGCCGGGCAATTTTACCGGAAGTACCTTCACCCCCATTCCCGGCTTAATATCACTCTCCTTAAGACCCTTGCTTAAACGACCAAAGACCCTCACCCCATCGAAATCAGCTATGCCCAGAGTATATGGGGCGTCCTCTTCGAATCCGGTTGGACCATAGTTTACCACAGTATAGGTGACCAGCCTACCATTTTCCTTAATCTCAAACCACTCCACATCACTGCCTACACATTTTGGGCAATCCATCCTCGGGGGAAAGTAATTAGTCCCACACCTCCGGCACCTGGTTGCCATTACCTTCCCTTTTTCCAAGTAATCCAAAAAATCAGATGCCTTCGTCTCGGTGGTGAAGCTAACAACGCCAAAATTCTCAAAGCCCATCGGCTACCTCCTTAGAATCGTCACATTACCATATTGTCCGACGCCACCTATATTATGAACCAAGCCTATTTCCGCTCCTTGCACCTGGATTTCACCAGCCTGCCCCCTAAGCTGGTTTACAATGGTCCTAATCTGTGAACCACCAGTAGCGCCAATAGGGTGACCTTTGGATAACAACCCACCGTCAACATTTACCGGTTTCTTTCCATCCACATATGTCTCTTTACCCTCAATCAATTCAGTCCCCCCCCCAGGTTTGGCAAAGCCCAAGTCTTCATAAGCCATAAGCTCAGCTATAGTAAAACAGTCGTGAACCTCGGCAACATCAATATCCCCCGGTCCTACGCCAGCCATCTCATATGCCTGTCTGGCCGCCTCCCGGGCACACCTCAGACCGGTGAGCGATTCTCTTCCTGACATTGTCATTGTGTCTGTAGCAGCGCCCAGACCTATTATCCAGATTGGAGCATTAGTTACTCTTTTAGCTACGTCACTGCCAGCTATTATGATGCAAGAGGCACCATCAGCATTGGCACAGCAATCAAACTTCTTCAGCGGGCTAGTTATTACCTCCGAACCTAAAATTTCGTCTAAACTCAGCTCTTTACGATAAGTTGCCTTAGGATTTGCCGCACCATAGTGTGAATTTTTGACCCGTACCTTGGCCAGGTGCTCTTCAGTAGTTCCATACTTAGCCATATGAGCCCGGGCATACATAGCATAACCAGCAGGCATGGTTATGCCAAAGGGCGATTCCCATATTATGTCACCTCCCCGACTCATCCTCTCTGCAGCCTCACGAGAGGTCAAGTCCGACATCTTCTGGAAGCCTACCACTGCTACTACTCTGTGAAGGCCCGCCTTTATTAATGACCAACCCACTCTCAGCCCTGTGCTACTAGAAGAACACACGGTCTCGACATAGAAACTCGGCTTGGGCGTCAGCCTCAAGTACTCTGAGATTAAACCGGCCGGTGAGCGCTGCTTATCATACTCTGGCGCAGAACAAATAATGGAGGCATCTATATCACTGTTGGTAATATCCAGACCCTCCATTGCCTCAGTATAGGCTTCAAAACATAATTCCCCAATAGACACACCACACTTACGGGAAAAAATGCTCTGACCTACTCCAACAATAGCCACGTCTTGCATAAAGCAACCTCCTCGAATCGCAAGAGTTTAATTTTTTTAAAAATTCTAGCCTATTATGCTATATCACCTGCCCTCGCACTGTCAAGCGCTTTGGAGAGCTTTTTATATGGAAGTTTTTTGACACGAATACAAGCTGTATAAGCTACTCCAGGTACAGTATCTTACTACAGCTAGTGCATTGGATTAAATCACCAGCTTTAGCTTTTTGCCATTGACTCGTAGGCACGGTGATGTGGCATCCCTGGCATTTTCCTCTCTCCACTTTGACTACAGCTTGTCCCCTTGTTAACCTGAGTCGCTCGTAAGTGTTGAGGACCTCAGAGTCAATTTGCTGCGCTAGTCTATCACGATCCCCCCCGAGTTTAGCAAGCATGGTCTCAATTTCTCTTTTCCTTTGCCCTAAAGTTTCTTGCCTTTGCTCCCATTCTCGCTTCAATCGTTCAACCTCTTCGGCAGTAGTTTTTACCTCAGCTTCTATCTCTTCCACCTGGCTCATTAATCCTAAGAGGGCATCTTCTTTCGGCCTGATCTGGCTCTTAAGGCCCTTGACTTCTTTCTCAAGGTTAACCAGTTCCTTGGAATCCTTGGTTGTGCCACTGTAAAGTTTGCTATCAATCTTCCTGACTTTATCTTGAAGGTCTTCCAGTTCCCATTCAGAGTCCTTTTGTTTTTTCCTCGCGTCTTCCAGTTGTTCTTTTTGTGAGGCAAGCTTGGATTCGGCGGCAACTAAGTCCTTATCGTCACTCAACCGATTTCCAACATCATTTAGCTCTTGTTGCTTTCCTTGAAGCTCTAGGTCAATCTGCTGAAGCCTATAAAGTTGCTCTACCAAACTCATACTGAGGCTTATTGTAGAAGTGAAGTGGGGATATTGTCAAAAAATACAGGAGTCTCCCGGGGGCACTAGGAAGCTAAAGTTTCACAATCCTAGGATTCACACGGCATTTTTCAGCGGCTACAATGGCGTCTATTTGGGATACAACTTCATCAAGCTTATTTTGGCAGCTCGTTATCACATAATCGAAAATCGGCAGGCTTTTTGTTTCCTCTTTGGCCCTTTCCAACCTTAGGGCCAAATCTGTTGAAGACTCGCTACGTCGCTTCCTCAACCTCTTTTCTAGTTCTTCCAATGAAGGAGACATGAGGAAAATAAATACTGCTTGAGGCAGAATTTTCTTGATTGTAGCAGCACCCTGAACATCTACTTTGACTACTGTATCTACCCCTTTGGATAAAGCCGAGGTTATTTCCTCTTTTGGCACGCCATAGTAATTGCCGTAGACATTAGCCCACTCCAGGAGCTGGTGTTTATCTATCATTTGTTGAAATTCTTTCTGGGAAAGGAAGTGATAATCCACTCCGTTTTTCTCCCCGGCACGCTTAGGACGTGTAGTAGCGGTAACGGCATAGTAGAATGGACGCCCCAACTTTTTCATTCTGGCAAGCACAGCATCCTTGCCTACTCCCGAAGGTCCGGAAAGAACGACGAGCAGGGGGCGAGAGCTCCTGGTGCTTCTTTGCTTCGTTCGAAGCTTCGACTCAAGGCTGCGTTCAGGCACTTCACAGCTCAACTTTTTCCTCAGACGGCACGAATGCAGTGGCTAACCTGTGAGCAATGGTCTCCGCTGTCACGGCAGCCAACATCATGTGACCAGTGTCAAAAAGAATAGCGGTCTTGGCTTGCCTGCCATGAGTGGCGTCAATTAAAAGTCCCTTTTCTCTTACTTCCCGAAGGAGTCGCTTGATTGGTTGCTGATTTATGGAAAGGAAAACGATCACCCTGTTTACAGCGATAACACTACCAAAACCGATATGAACTAATTCTGTAGCCATGCTACCCCTCCTAACTTAAATCTTAAAACTCATTTTGTTGTAACTACACAGCCTACTTATCGTTTAGCATTTAGGATTCCGTGCTGAGGCTTTATCAGCATTTAATACTTGTTGCAAAGTTTGCCAGAAGGCAGGATATGATACCTGCGCCACCTGGGCATGCCTGATGGTCGTTTCTCCTTTGGCTATCAAACCGGCTACTGCCAAGCTCATCGCCAATCGGTGGTCAAAATGGCTGTCAACCTCTGTGCCCGACAAAGGTCTACCGCCATAGATGACCATGCCATCCGGCATAGGCTCAATTCTAGCACCCAGGCGGGAAAGCTCACTTGCCACAGTGGCAATTCTATCTGATTCCTTCACCCTCAGCTCCCCGGCATCCCTGATCACAGTTTTCCCTTTAGCAACACAACCAGCCACGGCTAACACGGGAATCTCGTCAATGAGGCGAGGGATAATATCACCACAAACCTCTATCCCCTTCAACTCGCTAGATTCTACCACAATATCGGCTAAAGGTTCATCAGCCTCCAACCGCTCATTATCTATTTTTAACCTGGCCCCCATAGCCAGGAGAATATCAATGATTCCCGCTCGTGTCGGGTTGATTCCACAATCTCTTATCACTATCCTGGCGTTAGGGTGAATAGCTCCGGCAACCAGAAAGTAGGCTGCTGAGCTGATGTCGCCCGGGACGTGAAGGTTGACAGAAACTAAAGGACTGCTCAAAGGCAGCAAGGAAATCGAGTTTCCTTGGCTTTCCAAACTGGCTCCCATCCGTTTAAGCATCCTTTCAGTATGGTCCCTGGAAGGAATTGCTTGATGTAAGACAGTATTGCTTCGGGCAAAAAGACCGGCTAGTAGAATGGCTGATTTAATTTGAGCACTGGGAACAGGCAAGGTGAAATCTATACCACGTAACTTTTTCCCCTTAATGACCAAGGGAGCGAAGGAATCTCGCCCCCTTCCCCATACCTCAGCACCCATCAACCTCAGTGGCGCAATCAACCTGCCCATGGGGCGATTACGAAGAGAGGCATCCCCGGTAATAATAGATAGGAAAGGCTGGCTGGAAAGAAGACCGCCCAGAAGGCGCATTGTAGTAGCACTATCCTGGGCATCGAGCACATTACTGGCTTCCTTAAGACCATCTTCGCCAGTTCCCGAGACTAACAGAGTAGGTGAGTCCCGCGACCCTTTTCTGCCAATTTTCACCCCCAGGGCTCTCAGACACCTAATTGTGGCCAGGCAATCTCTCCCCGGAGCAAAATTATCGATCTCGGCTTTACCTTTGGCTAAGCTATTCAGGATGACAGCCCGGTGGGAAATAGACTTATCACCAGGTAGAACTACCTCCCCTTCCAACCTGGGACAAGGTTTTATGGTTCTTATTTCCGCTCTTGGCGAAAACGACCTTAAGCCGACAAATTGTTCAGCCATTCTTGTCTTGCTTTGTTAGCCTCAGTTAAGGCTTGTTCCAAGCGTTTATCCCCCTCAGCCACCAGTTGGCGATACCTCTCCAATTCCTGGCTGAATTTACCTATCCAGTTAACTATAGCTTTCTGATTGCTAAGACAGATATGGGCATTTACCTCAGGATTCCCCGAAGCCAGGCGAGTAAGGTCATGATAACCAGAGGCCGCCAGTTTGGACATTTTAGACCAGGAAGGATTCTTGGTAGTTAGCGATACCAGGGCCGCCGAGAGCAACATAGGTAGATGACTAATGCCAGCCACCAGTTTATCATGCTCTTGAGCGTCAATGAAAAAAGGTATGGCTCCCAGTTTCTTGGCCATACCCGTCACCGTATCTATCGATTTTGGTGAAACCTTCTCTGACGAGGTGAGGCAATAAGTGCACCCCTGAAATAATTCGGCTTCAGCAGCCTGGATGCCATAAGTTTCCTTCCCGGTCATGGGGTGTCCGCCAATGAAGTCCACCGTTGACGGCAGTATTTCCTCGGCCCATTTCATAACCTGGGCTTTCGTGCTGGCAGTATCGGTGACCATGCAACCAGAGGGAAGATGGGGAGCTATCTCGGAGAAGATTTCCTTTACCGCCAGAACCGGTGTGGCGATGATGACAAAATCAGCTTGCTTTACCGCATCCTTTAAGTTGGTTTCGCCTCGTTCAATGGCGCCTAAACTTAAGGCATTGGCTACAGTTTCCTGACGACGGCCATAGCCGACTATTTCCCACCCAGGCCTCTCCCCTTGCCTTAAAGCTAACCCGATTGAGCCGCCGATTAACCCTAGACCGATTATGGTAACCAGCACGGCATCATTATAGCAGCGTAAGATTCGCCTGTCATTGCCAGCCCTCTTCCCTTGTTATTCTAAGCCTCTTCTTAAAGAGTTAAAAGGCGTAAGGTACGTATCAAATTGAGGTAATGCGGAGGGCTGAGATTTATGTGTAAAACTCACGGTATGTTTAGTGATAATAACTTACCACGAGAGTTACCGGAATGAGAAAGTCAGCTAGCACACCATATTGATTTTTAATCGGAAAAAGTGTATGATATCCTCATAAAAGGAGGTATTTGAAGATGGGCGAAGTGGAAATTGGTAAGGTGACGGATTTTTTTGCTAAGCCTGTAGTAGCTGGTATAGAGCTAAGCGGCACATTGAAATTAGGTGATAAAATCCATATCAAGGGCAGCACCACGGATATGGAACTAGCCGTAGAATCTATGCAAATCGAGCGCGTTAACATCACAGAGGGAAAGCCTGGTGACCTTATAGGTATCAAAGTTCCTGATAGAGTAAGGCGCAGTGACACAGTGTACAAAGTCACTGAATAGCCTTAAGCAGATTTGCCATTTCAATAGCTCCTACCGCGGCAACAGAGCCTTTGTTGCCTTCTTTAGCTCCAGCTCTCTGGATAGCTTGCTCCAAAGTGTCAGCTGTAATTATGCCCTGTATTACTGGTAGGCCGGTATCCAGGCTCACTCTGCCAATTCCTCTGTTTACCTCGGAAGCAACATACTCAGAATGGGGGGTGCCGCCACGAATCACTGCGCCAAGGCATATTATGGCATCGTACTTACTACTCTGCGCCAATTTTTTGCTTATAATCGGGATCTCTAGACATCCTGGAGTCCAGACGATATCTATGTCACCCTCATCGACACCGTGGCGCAACAAAGCGTCTCTTGCTCCCTCAAGTAGTTTCTTAGTTATTAACTCATTAAATCGAGAAATAACCACGGCAAACTTAAGCCCTTTTCCTATCAGGATACCTTCATAATGCTTAGCCATTACTTACCCTCCTGTATACCTAGAATATGTCCTAACTTCTTTTGCTTGGTTTCTAAATAGTGGATGTTATAAGGGGTAGATGGCGTTATTAGAGGAACAGTTTCAACTATCTTAATTCCATAACTTTCCAGCCCAATTACTTTCTTAGGGTTATTGGTAAACAGTCGAATATTATGTAAACCTAAGTCAGCCAAAATCTGAGCGCCCACCCCATAATCTCTCAAATCAGGAGCAAAACCTAAAGCTATATTAGCCTCCACAGTATCCATCCCTTGATCCTGAAGAGCATAGGCACAAAGCTTGTTGTGAAACCCGATCCCCCTCCCTTCCTGTCTCATATAAAGAAAAACGCCGCGATCTTCTCTGGCTATACTTTGTAAAGCCATCTCAATCTGGGCCCCACAATCGCATCTCAAGCTACCAAAGACGTCTCCAGTCAAACACTCACTGTGGACGCGCACCAGCACTGGCTCATCATTTGATATATCACCTTTAACTAAAGCAACATGTTCAGCAGCGTCAACAACACTTTTATAAGCCATGGCCATAAACTCACCATACTTGGTGGGCAGTTTAGCCTCAGTCACTTTTTGCACCAGTTTTTCGTGACAAAGACGGTAGGCAATCAAATCAGTGATAGTTACAATCTTTAAGTCGAACTTAGAAGCCATAGCCTCAAGCTGAGGCAGACGGGCCATTGTACCATCTTCATCCATAATCTCACATATGACGCCAGCAGGATAAAGCCCAGCTAGTCTAGCCAGATCAACAATAGCTTCAGTGTGTCCCGCTCGTACTAACACCCCACCTTCTTTGGCTCGAATAGGGAATATATGCCCTGGCTGAGCAAGGTCATCTGCCTTGGTATTAGGATCAAGCACTGTTTTTATGGTATGGGCTCGGTCGAAAGCAGAGATGCCAGTGGTAACTTTATGCTTTGCCTCAATAGAAACTGTGAAGGCGGTGGAGTAGTGTGAGGTGTTATTGGCAACCATCAGTGGTATTCCTAATTCGTCAAGTCTTTGACCAATAATGGGAAGACAAATCAATCCCCGACCATGCTTAGCCATGAAATTTATTGCCTCAGGAGTAATCTTCTCGGCAGCTATGGCCAGGTCACCTTCATTTTCGCGTGACTCGTCATCAACAATAACGATGAACTTGCCTGCCTTTATATCTTCAATTGCCTCCGAAATGCTAGCCAGCATCCGTTCCCCCTACAAATCCATATTCTCTAAGGAACTCGAAGTTTAAACCTTGTCGTTTTTGCCCTCCAAGATTTTCCACATATTTAGCTATGATGTCTGCTTCTAAATTGACTACCGCTCCAGGTCTCTTCCTTCCTAACGTAGTATGTTCCATAGTGTAAGCTACCAGAGACACAACAAAGGAAAAATCATCAAAGCCTACAATGGTAAGACTAATACCATCAACGGCAATAAAGCCTTTATCTACAATATAAGGCATTATTCTAGCAGGTGCTGAAATCCTCATAAGATGAGCAGTTTCTTCAGCGGTTACGTCCATTACCTCTCCCGTATCATCAACATGACCCAACACTAAATGGCCACCCAAGCGTTCCCCCAGCACCAGTGCCCTTTCCAAATTTACTTGATCGTTATAATGAAGTCTACTGAGATTAGTGCACCGTAACGTCTCAGGCATAACATTGGCACTAAAGCCTCGATTTTCCAAAGAGACAACAGTTAAGCAAACACCATTAACAGCTATGCTGTCGCCTACCTTCATGCCTTCAAGCACCTTATGAGCTTCTAGGGCTAAGCGGTCTCGGCTTGTTTCCTTAACTGTGCCAATCTCTTCAACTATCCCTGTAAACATACTATATGCCTAAAAACTACGCTTCTTGCGGTAAACGTTTCTCCACGTATCCACTAACTAATATGTCATCCCCGAAACTCTTGATGCCAACTCTGCTAAGGCGCAGAGCTTTAGCTATATTATCAATACCATTCCCCCCCACACTTACAGCCTCACGGCCGCCAATGATGATTGGTGAAATAAAAGCCAATACCTTATCAACTAAGTGGTAGTCAAAAAGTGAACCAAGAAGCTTGCCACCTCCCTCCACTAGGACAGTGACAATCTCTCGCCTTCCCAACAATTTCAATAACTCCACAATATCTACCGAGCCTCCCTTGGTTGGTAATTCCACCACTTCGGCACCCGCCTCTACAAATTTTTTTCTCTTCCCAGAGTCAAAAGGGGCTGCCACAGCGAGCAAAACCCCACCTGGCGGCTCAAAAATATGAGCGTTCAATGGTACTTTTCCCTTACTATCAACAACCAAACGTAGAGGCTGCACCTTTCCGATGCCACCTCTACCGCCACAACATTTAGCGGTGAGACGAGGGTTATCAGCAACAATGGTGTTTACACCTACCATTATGGCGTCGACAGTATAACGCAGGGCATGTGCATACTTTCTTGTCTCTTCCTTGGTTATCCACTTAGAATCACCGGTTTTAGTAGCAATCTTGCCATCAAGGCTCATGGCGAATTTGGCCACAACGAATGGTAAACCCGTAGTAATGTGCTTAATATAAGCCTCGTTTATTTCAGAAGCTTCTTGTTGACATATACCTATATGGGTCTTGGCGCCTCCTTCATTTAGTTTGCCTACCCCACGCCCTGAAACCACCGGGTTGGGGTCAAGCAAGGATATATAGACCTCTGAAATGCCGGCATCGATTATGGCTTGAGTGCATGGCGGAGTACGCCCATAATGAGAGCAAGGCTCCAGAGTAACATACATGGTAGCACCTTGCGCCTTATCACCAGCCTGACGAAGTGCCATGATCTCGGCATGCTCCGAGCCAGCAGGCTGAGTATATCCCATGCCAACAGCAAGTCCGTCTTTAACAACTACTGCCCCAACTGCTGGGTTGGGACTGGTATATCCCATAGCTAACCTAGCCAAAGATAGAGCATATTCCATATAATGCTGGGGGGGCATTACCATCTACCTCTTCCGGATAAATTCCTTATAATGGGCTGCTAGCTGTAGATTCGCTTTGCCTTTAGCATTTGCTCCTCGAATTGCTAGAACCATATAACTTTCCACACAGAAAAGTCAAGTTTGACAAAGACGTTTGCCCATTGCCATGGTAATAATACAAGGTAATTAATAATTTGCCAAATTCGACAGCTTAATGGTAAGAGTCCGCCACCATGCTTGGTATTGATTGTAACAATAGCTTGAGTGAAGTGCAAAAAGAGCAAGCGTAAATGGAGATGCTGCTGCTATTTTTGTATAATGGACATTAGAGGGATGGAAAAGGCTTTTGAAATAATTGACCATACTGCTGACGTGGGCATTATCGCCTATGGGGCAAATATCAAGGGGCTTTTTTCCAACGCTGCTCTGGCTCTGTTCAGTTTGATTACTGAGCTTGAAAGCGTTGAAGAGAAATTGCACCTCGATTTGGAAGTAATCAGCGAGGGCAGAGATAGTTTGCTCGTTGAATGGCTTAATGAGCTCATTTACCTCTTCGATGCCAAACATATCTTGTTCAACCGGTTCGATATCGAAAGTTTGACTCACAATCAGCTTAAGGCCACCTGTTATGGGGAAGATTTTGACCCAATGAAGCATAAGATAAAGGTAGGGGTAAAAGCAGCCACATATCATATGTTAAAGTTAGACAAAGATGGTGATGGGTACAAAGCACAGATAATCTTCGACATTTAGGAGCTAAGGACATGGCGCGATGGCAAGGACAGCTTATTAAGATAGACGATTACCGCTGGAAGATTCCCGAGAATTATAAAACTGGCATGAGGGTTCCTGGCTTAATCTATGCCAGTAAGGAAATGCTGGAATCTATACTTGAGGAACAGACACCAGAGCAAGTCGCCAATGTTGCGTTTCTCCCCGGTATAGTGGGTTACTCCTTTGCCATGCCGGATATCCACTGGGGCTATGGCTTCCCTATAGGCGGAGTGGCGGCAATGGATATTAAAGATGGCGTAGTTTCCCCGGGGGGAGTGGGTTATGATATTAATTGTGGCGTAAGGTTATTGCGTACCAGTCTCAGCGAAGCTGAAGTGCGACCCAAAATCAATGAACTCATTAATGCACTATTCCATAATGTGCCATCAGGCCTTGGCTCGGAAGGGAAGATAAAGGTAAGTCAAAAAGAGATGAACCAGTTGATAGTTGAGGGAGCTCTTTGGGCAGTGAAACGTGGCCTGGGGGCCGAGGAAGACTTGGACGTTACTGAAGAAGGTGGATGTCTCCGTGGTGCCGATCCCGGCAAGATAAGCGATAAGGCAGTAAAGCGAGGCATGCCTCAGGCAGGCACATTAGGCTCAGGAAATCATTTTCTGGAGATTCAAGTAGTGAAGGAAATATTCGATTCACACATAGCTAGCATCATGGGCATCGATGAAATAGGCCAGATATTAGTTTTGATTCACACGGGCTCTCGCGGCTTTGGTCACCAAGTATGTACTGACCATCTACGTGTCATGGAGGTGGCAGTATCGAAGTACGGGATAAAGCTCCCCGACCGGCAACTCGCCTGCGCTCCTATAGAATCACCAGAGGGCCAAGATTATTTAGCTGCTATGGCATGTGCTGCTAACTATGCGTGGGTTAATCGGCAGTGTATTGCCCACTGGGCTAGAGAAAGCTTTTCCAAAGTTTTCGGTAAAAGTTCTGAGAAACTTGGCATGAAGCAGATTTATGATGTTGCTCATAACATAGCCAAAATAGAAGAACACACAGTAGATGGTCGCAAGCTTAAGGTTTGCGTTCACCGCAAAGGGGCTACCAGAGCTTTTCCTGCAGGCCATAAGGATACTCCCACACGCTACAAGAAAGTAGGACAACCTGTGCTCGTGCCCGGAGACATGGGACGTTGTTCTTTTGTTGCCGTGGGCACTGAAAAGGCCATGTCTGAGAGCTTTGGCTCTACTTGTCATGGTGCCGGGAGAGTATTAAGTCGCGGTGCTGCCAGGCGGAGTATGAAGGGTAGCGATATAGCCCGAGAATTAGAGAGCAGAGGTATTACCGTCAAGACGGGAAATATCTCTTCGCTAGCTGAAGAGGCATCCCAAGCTTACAAAGATATCATTGAAGTTATAGATGTGGTTCACCAAGCTGGTATTTCTAGAAAAGTGGCTATGGCTATACCTATGGGCGTTATCAAGGGCTAAATGTTATTTTGTCACTTTGAAGGTAGCGAAGAATCTGGCATGAGGCAAACTATAATGAAGCTTCCATCCCCTCAATTGAAAGGCAAGGTTTCATTAGAGGAAACGATACTTAGGCGCAGATCGGTTCGCAGATACCGTAGGGAGCCACTAGAATTATCTCAATTGAGTCAAATACTTTGGGCAGCCCAGGGCATCACCGGAACCGGGGGGTTCAGGGCAGCGCCCAGTGCCGGAGCTAGCTATCCTTTGGAGATTTTTATGTTCGTTGGCACACAGTGCGTTATTGCCAGCGAGGTAAAGCAAGCTCCCGAAGAATTACCGGCTGGCATTTACCACTATGAAGCAGATTCCCATTCCTTGAGCTTACACAAACCGGCCGATTTAAGACCAGATTTAGCCAGAGCAACTTTGAACCAGGAGTTTATCATCGAAGCCCCGGTGGATATTGTCATCTGTGCTCTTTCTCACAGGACTTCCTATAGGTATGGCAGACGTGGAGAAAGATATGTTCATATAGAGGTGGGACATGCAGGTGAAAACATCCACCTTCAAGCTGTGGCTTTGGGGTTAGCCACAGTGGAAATCGGCGCCTTTCACGATGAGGAGGTAGGGAAAGTCCTCGGGGTGGATGAACAAATTAAGCCCCTGTATATAATGCCTCTGGGCAAAGCAATGTAAGGAAACGAATCGCGATGACCAAAAATTATGATGCCGCCATAGTTGGTGCTGGTCCCGCAGGTATATTCGCTAGCTTGGAATTATGTAACGCTGGCCTCGACGTTGTGCTCTTGGACAAGGGAGGAGAAATTGATACTCGTATTTGTCCTATTCAAAACGGAAGTGGACGCTGTGTACTCTGCTCCCCGTGCAATTTAGTAAGTGGTTTTGGAGGTGCTGGTGCTTTCAGTGATGGCAAACTGACTTTGTCCACCCAAGTAGGCGGCAGGCTCAAAGAACTGATCGGCTTAGACCAAGCCCAGGCACTTATAGATTATGTTGATTCTATCTATCTCAAATTTGGCGCTCCTCCCAAAGTTTATGGAATTGGGGGAGATACAGCTGAACTGGAGCGAGAGGCTGCTTCAGCCGGGCTCACATTAACCCCTGTTAAATTGCGCCACCTGGGAACAGAGCTTTGTCACGAAACATTGAAGGCTATGCAGAATTATCTGTCATCTAAATTAGACATAAGGCTGAGAACAACAATTAAGAATATTGTAGTTGACGATGGTGCGGTCAAAGCTGTTGAAACCAGCAATGGCGAAAGCTTAAGCTGCCGCTACTTAATCTTAGCCCCGGGGAGGGAGGGGTCTGAATGGCTATGCAATGAAGCCGAGAAGCTTAAACTAAGTCTCGATTCCAACCCTGTAGATGTGGGTTGCCGAATCGAAGTACCAATGACAACCATGGAGAAGCTAACTTCGACATTGTATGAAGCAAAACTCGAATTTTATTCCAAAAGTTTCAATGACCGGGTTAGAACATTCTGTATGTGTCCTGGAGGCGAGGTGATTATGGAGTCCACAGGCGGCTCCGACCCTGTGATTACGGTCAATGGCATTGGCTATACCCAACCCAGGACAAAAAATACTAACTTCGCCCTTTTAGTGAGCACCACCTTCACCGAGCCTTTCCATGAACCTATTGCCTATGGTAAGTATCTGGCAAGGCTAGCTAATGTCCTTAGTGGCGGTGTGTTAGTGCAGAGATTGGGAGACTTAATGGATGGTCATCGCTCCACACAAGCCCGCCTCCAGGATAGTCCCATTGAACCAAGCTTAAAAGCGGCAACTCCCGGAGATTTAAGCTTTGCCCTCCCCTATCGTTATCTCAAGAGTATAGTGGAAATGCTTCAAGCTATGGACAAACTAGTTCCGGGCGTCGCTTCTCCATATACTTTGCTTTACGGGATAGAGGTTAAATTTTACTCTAGTCAGCTAAAGTTGACCCCTTATTTAGAGACCGAGATCGGTAATATATTCGCTGCTGGCGATGGCGCCGGTGTCAGCCGAGGCTTAGTCCAAGCTTCAGCCTCAGGTATAGTGGCAGCTAGAGAGATATTAAAACGGTTAGGAAAAAAGTCTTCTCCAGTAACGTGAAGTATCCCACTTTTTTTGGCATCGATTTAACCTCAACAGAAGCCAAACCGAGCGCTTGTTTAGGATTGGATAGTAAATCACAACTTGTTTACCTTGGCTTCTTAACAAAGAATAGAGATATCGTCGCTCTGTTAAATTTCTATTCACCTCAAGCAATAGCCATCGATGCCCCCTTGAGCTTGCCAACGGGGTTGTGCTGTCTTGAGGAAAGTTGCCCTTGCAAGCCAAAATTCCCAAGGAAGAACAGGCAATGTGACCAGGAACTTAGGCAACAAGGAATTCCCTGTTACCCCACCAGCAAGAAGACTTTTATTAAAGGCTTGATCTATCGTGGTATCGAGCTAAAAACCAGCATCGGCCGTGAGGTGAAGCAAGCTGGTCAAGTCATTGAGGTCTATCCCTTCGCCAGCAAAGTCCGCCTCTTTGGTAAAACAGTGCCCCGGAAAACTACCAAACAAGGGATGAGCTTCCTCAGGGGCAAGCTAGGAGACATTCTACCTGGTCTTAAGCCATATTTAGACATGTTCGACCACGACCTGTGCGATGCTGCGGTGGCAGCTTACACTGCTTTACTCTATCACCAAAATAGGGTGGAAGCTTTAGGTAACAGTGAAGAGGGACTAATTTTTATCCCTGATTGACGTTCACTCTTTTCCATTGTTAAACTACAGCAAGGGAGGGTGAAATGGAATTAACTTTAAGCGTTATCAAAGCAGACGTCGGCGGCTATGTCGGTCATTCTTCCAGCCACCCTGATGTCATACAAAAGGCTAAGGAAAAGCTGGAACATGCCCAAGGTCAGGGGCTGCTAATAGACTATCACGTTACAGTCTGTGGCGATGACCTGCAGTTGATAATGACTCACCAGCATGGTGAAGATAGTGAGCAAATCCACAAGTTAGCCTGGGATACATTTGTGGAATGCACCAATGTAGCTAAGAGCTTGAAGCTACATGGTGCCGGGCAGGACCTTCTAGCTGATGCTTTCTCCGGTAACGTCAAGGGGATGGGACCTGGTACGGCTGAGATGCAATTTTCTGAGCGCCAGGCTGAAACTATAGTCATATTTATGGCAGATAAGACGGCGTCTGGCGCCTGGAATCTGCCGTTATATAAAATATTTGCTGACCCCTTTAACACCATTGGGCTGGTTATTGCCTCTAATATGCACTCTGGCTTCACCTTTGAAATCCACGACGTCAAAGAGCACAAAAAAATCAGGCTTAACGCTCCTGAGGAAATCTACGACATGCTGGTTTTTCTCGGCGCACCAGGCCGCTATGCCGTTAAAGCGGTGTACCATAAGGAGAGCGGTGAAATCGCTGCTGTCTCCTCTACTCAGAGATTGTCTCTCATGGCCGGCAGATACATAGGCAAGGATGACCCTGTCTGTATCGTTCGCTCCCAGGGAAAATTTCCCGCCGTGGGTGAAATACTGGAACCCTTTGCTTCTGTTAACATAGTAGAAGGCTGGATGAGAGGCTCGCACCATGGTCCCTTAATGCCGGTAGCTGTCAGGGAAAGCAATCCCTGCCGTTTCGATGGTCCACCAAGAGTAATAGCCGCTGGTTTCCAACTTGCTAATGGCAAGCTTGTCGGGCCTCGTGACCTCTTCGATGACCCTGCTTTCGATGAGGTTCGTCATCAAGCAAACATTGTGGCGGATTTCCTGCGCCGAATGGGGCCATTTGAACCACATCGCCTGCCGCTTGAGGAAATGGAATACACCACCATGCCCGAAGTGGCAAAGAAGCTGGCACAAAGATTTCAAGACCTTTAACGACAAAATGCCTGAGCTTCTATTAGCTACCTCCAATCTAGGGAAAATCAGGGAATATCGCTTTCTCCTGGATAGTCTTGGTTATCAAATAACCACACTGGCCGAAGAAGGAATAGCAAAAGCCGTCATTGAGTCGGGGAGCAACTACGAACAAAATGCTCGATTAAAAGCCCTTACTTATGCCAAATTAAGCCAGCTCACCGCTCTTGCCGATGACTCGGGTCTGGAGGTGGATGCCCTTAACGGGGAGCCAGGTGTTAAGTCAGCTCGCTTTGCGGGTAAAGCTGCTACTGATGCAGAGAAAGTGAGCCTTATCTTAGCTAAGCTTAACAGCGTTCCCTGGGAGAGACGAACAGCCTGTTTTAAGTGCGTCATTGTTATAGCTACTCCAGAAGGTCAATCTAAGGTATGCTACGGCGAGTGTCGTGGCATAATTGCCCTTGAGGCTAAGGGAGAAAATGGTTTTGGCTACGACCCTATTTTTTTTCTCCCTGAGATAGGTAAGACCATGGCCGAACTTCCATTGGCGACGAAAAATAAAATCAGCCACCGCGCCCGCGCAAGTCAGAAGGCACGGCAGGTGCTCCAGCAACTTCACATCTAAAATGTGTAATTCAGGTTCATCGTACGGGAAGTATCATATGAGAACCTGTATTTTGACTTCTTTAAATGAATTGTTCACGTGATAAGTGCATTCCTCACATACATGGAGTAACATTAGTGTAATTAGCCGATGGATAAACTAACCGTTGCCTACTTCTCCATGGAAGTTGCTGTTGACCCAGCCATACCTACTTACAATGGTGGTTTAGGGATACTGGCTGGAGACACTTTGCGAGCCGCAGTCAATCCGCTACCTTCATGGCATAGGCGTCGACTACATCAGTTGCAGCCCTTATCGGATACCAATAGCCAAGTTGGTAGCGGCGCAGACTGCCATCCAAGCAAGGTTAGGCAGCTCCCAGGCTGAAATTCGTGGTGCCGAAACCAGATAAGTGCGCGCTGCCCGCAAAATACACCGCTGGTTTTTCATGTCTGAGCCTCAAGAAAGGGGGTGGTTATCGATGAAGAAAAGCAGAATAGGCATTCTCACCGGTGGCGGAGACTGCGCCGGCATTAATCCGGCAATGAAATGGTTGGTGAAAACAGCGCTGGACGAGCGAGTACAGCGTGAGAGAGGAACCCAGTATGAGGTCCTTGGGATCAGAGATGGCTGGCAAGGGCTCATGCAAACTGAGCCTAAGGCTACTGAGGAGCACCTTATGCCACTGAACCAGGAAACTGTCCGAACCTGGGACAGGTACGGCGGCACTATGCTTGGCACCTCACGAACCAATCCCTATGATCCTAAGAATGTCCAATCGAAAGTGGTATTAACCAATATAGAAACGCTTGGCTTAGACGCGCTGGTAGTCATCGGAGGGGATGACACCTTGGGCGTGGCTCGTAGGTTGGCGCGTGAAGGTGTGAATGTGGTTGGTATCCCCAAGACGATTGACAAGGATCTGCGTGAGACTGATTATACTCTGGGATTTGAGACAGCTTTGGATGTTATCACTCAGGAGGTTGACCGGCTGAGGACAACCGCCGGTTCACACAAGAGAATATTTGTTGTGGAGACAATGGGGAGGGAAACTGGCTGGCTCGCTCTTGAAGGCGGAGAATCAAGTGGCGCCTACATTATTCTGATCCCGGAGTATGATTTCTCAATTGAGAGGGTGAACGAGTTGGTTCTCGAAGGCGGGAGAGCCGGGACCAGATACGATATTATCATCGTGGCGGAAGGAGCTAGGCCAGCGGGATACGGTCAATTTACGAGGAAGCAACGCGTGGATAGCTTCGGCCACAAGGCTCTGGGTGGAATTGGCGAGTTTTTGGCTGATGAGATCCAGAAGGGTACCAAACTAGAAACACGATGCGTCCTTTTGAGCCATCTGCAGCGGGGGGGGGCGCCATGTGCCTACGACCGAAGGATGGGGCGGTACTTTGGCATTGCCGCTATGGACCTGGTTATGATGAGGGACTTTGGGAAGATGGTCTGCTATAATAATGGCAAGATTACGGCGTGCTCCCTCGAGAAGGTTGTCGGGAGACTGAAGTACGTCGACGTCAAGACTATGTATGATGTCGAAAGATATAACGGACGCCGGACTATTCTGGGGGGGGGGAAGAACAAGATGTACCGAGACCATGGCCTATCAAAAGATGAAATGACTTCTGCGGAACAGTCAGGAAATACTAGCCTGAGAAAAGGCGTGTCTACGCCCCCGGGCGAGGTTGATACCCTAGTAGAAAACGCCGTCTTTGGTGCTGATGAGGTGAGAGAACATAGCCGCGAGAAAATCCGGCAATTCGCTTCGGCACAGGATGTAGTTTTGGCAAGCGTTGATGGCCTGTACCGAGCTGCTGGCAAGGGGCTGTACACTGGTATCACTATTCCAGCAATAAACATCCGCGGCATCACTTATCAAGTGGCTAGGGCGGTATTTAGAGCCGCCCTGAAGGATAGGGTTGGTGCTTTTATTTTCGAAATTGCTCGTTCTGAGATAGGCTATACCGCGCAAAGGCCGGGTGAGTACGCCGCCTGCGTACTTGCGGCGGCAGTCACGGAGGGGTTCAGAGGCCCGGTTTTTCTCCAGGGAGACCACTTCCAGGTTAACAGCGCGAAATACAATTCAGAACCAGAACGGGAATTAAACAGCATCAGGGAGCTGGTACGTGAGGCGGTAAGCGCTGGCTTTCTGAACATTGATATTGACGCCTCCACTATTGTTGACTTGGAAAAGTCAAGCTTTGAGGAACAGCAAAAAGAGAATTGCCAAGTCACTGCGGATATGACCAAGTTTATACGGGAGATTGAGCCCGACGGGATAACAATCTCGGTTGGTGGTGAAATCGGCGAAGTAGGCGGACGCAATAGCACAGTGGTAGACCTACAGGCCTTTATGACAGGATATCTCAGGCTGCTAGGGCCAGATGTCAGGGGACTCTCCAAAATCAGCGTTCAAACCGGGACGACGCACGGCGGAGTAGTTTTGCCTGACGGGTCAGTGGCGAGCGTTGACATTGATTTCAAAGCTCTGAAGGAATTGTCTCGAGCAGCACGAAAAGAATATGGTATGGGTGGCGCAGTACAGCATGGAGCCTCTACTCTCCCTGATGAGGCTTTTGACCTCTTCCCACAGGCGGACACACTGGAAGTGCATCTGGCTACCGGATTTCAAAACATTATCTTTGACAGCCCCTATTTCCCCAAAGAGTTGCTGGACAGAATTTACCGGTATCTTCGGGATAAATACGCAGGTGAAATGAAGCAGGGGGATACATCAGAACAATTCCTCTACAAGACCCGCAAAAGAGCATTTGGTGATTTCAAGAAGGAACTGTGGAACCTGTCTGGAGAAAATCTGAGGGGAATTGGAAACGCACTTGAAGAACGATTTTCCCTGCTATTCCGTAAGTTGAAAGTGGCTGGCACGGTGGACATAGTGAGCCGGTTCGTAGATTATCGGTGGTGATTGTGCATTTCACTCTTAGCTGATTTGTTCTTGACGTTGTCGCATATTTGAATTAACATAGCAGTACAACTAATTAGTCGTTCTTTGTTTTTATTCTACTTGAGCGTGGACAACTGAATATGAAAATGGCGCATTCTCAGCAGCCGATTGAACGCAATATTGCGATGGAACTAGTGAGGGTCACCGAAGCGGCGGCCATGGCTGCCGCTCGTTATTTGGGTAGGGGTGATAAGACACTGGTAGACGAGGCAGCGGTAGCTGCCATGCGTTATGCACTGGGCTATATCCAGATGGATGGAATCGTAGTCATTGGAGAAGGAGAAAAGGACCATGCTCCCATGTTATATATAGGAGAGCGCATTGGTGATGGCTCAGATTTACAGGTTGATATTGCTGTTGATCCCATTGACGGGACTACCCTTGTCGCCAGAGGTCTTCCCGGAGCTATCGCTGTAGTAGCGCTTGCGGCCAAGGGGACGATGCACTGCCCCATGCAGTTCGTATATATGAATAAAATTGTTACCGGACCAGAAGCAAAAGGCTGCATAGATATCAACGCATCGGTGGCGGAAAACTTGAAGAACATAGCCAAAGCTAAGCGGAGGAAGATATCGGAACTTACAGTGGTGGTTTTGGATAGGCCGCGGCACGAACAGTTGTTATCGGATATTAGAAGTGCTGGCGCCAGGGTCAAATTGATTTCTGACGGTGATGTTGCGGCGAGCATAGATGCAGCTCTGCCTGAAAGAGAGGTTGATGCCCTTATGGGCATCGGGGGCACGCCAGAGGGGGTCATCTCCGCTGCGGCGATACACTGCATTGGGGGCGGTATTCAATGTAAGGCTTGGCCCCGCGATGACAGCGAAAGAAAGCCCGCCCTAGCCGCGGGAGTTGATGTTGATAAGGTATACAAGACCGAGGACCTGATAGATAGTGACGATGTGTTTTTTGCTGCCACCGGGGTCAGTAGCGGCGAATTGCTCAAAGGGGTACGCTACTTTGCCGGCGGGGCACAGACTCAGTCTCTAGCAATGCGCTGCCGCTCTGGTACCGTCCGCTGGATAGATTCCTGGCACAACTTTAACCGCCTTGACAAACTTAGTGTCTTGAAACTCCATTAAGTGAGTTCATATCCTTACGTTTATCAGCATTATAGTCAGGTGCTATAATGTCACTATTATCTAAGAAGTTGTTAATAGTTTTTTGTGCGGTGTCCAAGACATACTGTGGAGTTAAGGAGTCACAAAACGCTAACTTGTGTGTCAAATCCTCTAAGTAAATAACCAAACCTGTCACCAGTGAACTCGTCAATGGGACCTTCATATTCATGAATTCCGGTCATCAAATTTTTAAATCACCCATCATTTAATGAATCCCCTTTCCGAATTGGGAATAATACGCATAAGCAACGAGACTTTTGACAATATTTGACAATATTTATGGAATATTTAGAGAAAACCTATTGACATTCGAGTGATGATAGCTTATTCTTTTATAAAAAGGGAGGTGAACAGATGCAAGCATACTGTATGAAATGCCGCGCCAAAAGGGAAATGAAAAATCCCAGAAGCATAATCATGAAGAACCGCAGGCCGGCTACTCAAGGCGTATGTCCCGTATGCGGGACCAAGATGTTCAGGATAGGGAAGGCTTAAAGCTAATATCGTAGGTGGCAGAACCACTGAAAGGCTGGGTATCTGTACAAAAAGATACCCAGCCTTTCAATATCACCATATCTAGGGTGGTGGTCAGGCTCACCCTCGGCAAAAATCGTTTCTAAATTGCTCGGTGGAATTTAATTTAGTTACCCCTGAAAAACTTCGTTTTCATGAGATGTTGATTATCCCCAAAGTTATTAAGAGTATTACGACACCAGCCACAATTACACCCAGCCCAACAGCAGGGAAAGCTCTCCTCCAATCCATGCCCAGGAGCCAGGCCAAAATAGTCCCAGTATAGGCTCCGGTGATAGGCAAAGGAATAGCCACAAACAAAAATAATCCCCAGAAGCCATATTTCTCTACTTTCGGCTTGCCTCGTTTTCTTAAATTATCTATATACTTGTCGAACAACGGGATTCGGTACAGGACTTTGTCGTAAAAGAGGCGTAAGGCAAAGAAGATGGGGAAAAATATCAGGACGTTAGCAATGACCGCTATAAAGAAGGTAAACAAGGGGTCCAGCCCCAAAGATATACCTAACGGAATGCCACCCCTTAATTCACTAATGGGCAAAACGGTGGCTAGCAGAGTAAGAGCTATTTCCCTTGTCATTATATGCTTCCAAGACAGCGCTGCTTATGAACGAGAGGCATAGTTTAACATATGTTATTATACCGTGTAGTTGTTGCCAATCACTCAATTCCGTGCTATCTTCTACTTAACTTAGCTTAAGATAGAAAATGCACACAAGGAGACTATTTGGGACCAGTGGCATCCGGGGCGTAGTCAACGAGGATTTATCGCCCGATTTCTGCCGCCAGGTTGCCTTGGCCATAGGCGCTACCCTGCCTCCAGACTCCACAGTTTGCATCGCTACCGACACCAGAATAAGCAGGGATGTTATTAAGGAAGCAGTTAACTCGGGCTTGCTTTCCTGTAGTATAAATGTAGTTGACTTAGGCATTCTGCCTACCCCAGCACTGGCATTGCTCACCCGGGAATCAGGCTTCGCCGCTGGAATTATGGTCACGGCTTCCCACAATCCACCGGAGTTCAATGGAATCAAGCTATTCAATGGAAATTCGCTAGGATACAGCCAGGCTCAAGAAGCGGAGATAGAAAAACTTTTTTTTGAAAAACAATTTCGCCAGGGGGAAAGAGGAACTTTGGAGCAAGCACAGGACATGAAACAAAGATACCTTTCCTTTATTAAAGGCAAGCTTTCTCTGCCAGGATTTAATCACCACCTAAAAGTAGTTGTTGATCCTGGCAACGGCGCTGCCTCCAAGTTTGCCAGCGACATCTTTGTCCAGATGGGCCTCAATGTGATACCTGTAAATGACGAGCCCGATGGCCTTTTCCCGGGGAGAAATCCCGAGCCGAAGGAGGATACCCTCCAGGGCACAGTTAATTTCTTGAGACAACATAATGCTGACTTAGCTATTTGCTTTGATGGTGATGCCGACCGCGTTGTTTTCTGCGATAAAGAAGGTTTCCTCGGTTTCAACGAGCCCATCGCCTTCATCTCGAGACTGGCTGTCAAGCGAACGGGAAGGAAAAAGATTGCTACCACGGTAGAAACTGGAACTCTTCTTGACCTGGCAGTGAAGGACCTTGGTGTGGAAGTGGCCAGAGGCAGAGTCGGCGATGTCGCCGTCGCTCATTTAGCCCAGGAGCTCAATGCTGCCCTGGGAGTAGAGCAGGTAGGTGTCTACATTATCCCCGAGGCGGGCTATTACCCCGATAGCATTTTTGCTTCCCTCATCCTGTTAAGTCAGCTCAGCGATGCCGGCGAAATCAGGCAATTCTTCCAAGGTATTCCCAGATTATTCTTCGAAAAAGCAAAGGTTTTTTGCCCTGACGAACTTAAAGAGTCAATCATGGCCCAGGTAAAGGAAAAGGCTCACCTTTTTGCTCCCGATAAAATAAATACCCTTGACGGTCTGAGGCTGGAATTTCCTGACTCCTGGATGCTTATCAGAGCCAGCGGCACCGAGCCTGTCATTCGAGTAATCTCAGAGTCAACGTCGCAAGCGCAGACCGATGAGCTTGTAAGCAAAGGCAAAGAACTTGTTCAAAGTCTGGTGGAGGCTAACAGGTGAAAGCCGTATTTCTCTGCGGTGGCCGCGGCAAGAGGATGTTTCCCATCGCTGAAGACAAGTTCCTCCTTGATTTCCTCGGGAAGCCACTGCTCGAACATCAAATAAAATTAGCCTGCGAGGCAGGCTTAAGTCACTTTGTAATCATCGGGAATCCAGAAAACATAGCGAAGATAGAGCAAATAACCAAAAAAATTCCTGGAATAAAAGTCGACCTTGCTTTGCAAAAAAAGTCATCAGGCATTGCCGATGCTCTGAAATGCGCTGAGCCCTTCCTGCACGGGCAGCTTTTGGTAATAAATCCCAACGATGTCTTCTCAAGCTCAGCGTACACCAAAATCATCACCGAATCTAAAAAAGCCTCTGCCTCCTCCTATATTCTGGGTTATCAAGTCCAGAAGTACTTCCCGGGGGGCTACCTCCAGGTAAATTCTCAAAATGAGTTACTACACATCGTGGAAAAGCCCAATCCTGGCGAGGAACCCAGCAACCTAGTAAACATCTTGATTCACTGCCATAACAACTCGGAAGAGCTTTTACGCTATATTGAAACCGTACAGACTACCAAGGACGATGTCTACGAATGCGCCCTAGACAGCATGGTAAAGGGAGGACACAAGATCAAAGTGGTTCCCTACGATGATTTCTGGGCGCCGATAAAATATCCCTGGCATATCTTCAAAGTCATGGAGTATTTTCTGGACAATGCTCAACCTTTCCAGCACTCAAGCTCGTTGAGTGCTGGACGTTATATTGCCTCTTCAGCCCACATCTCCGAGAAAGCGAACATCGAAGGAGAGGTTATCCTGAGCGACAATGTTAAGGTATTGGAAAATGCTGTGATTCGAGGGCCTGTGTATATTGGGGCAAACTCCATCATTGGCAATAATGCCCTCGTGCGCGACCACAGCCACATTGGCTCTAACTCTGTTATCGGGTATTCTACTGAGGTAAAACACTCCTACATCGGCAATAATTGCTGGTTCCACTCCAATTATATTGGCGACTCCATAGTAGACGACAATTGCTCTTTGGGCGCCGGCACTGTGCTGGCTAACTTCCGACTCGACGAAGGGAATATCCAGATAAAAGTCGGTGATAGTCTTGTAGATACCGGCTATGATAAACTAGGGGCAATTATAGGCCGAGGTTGCCGCATCGGAGTAAATGCCAGCTTCATGCCCGGGGTTCGAGTAGGCCCTGATTCTTTCGTAGGGCCCCAAATATGCTTGCGCCAGGACCTGGGGGCGAATAAGATGGCTTTGCTTGAGTCCCAATACCAGGTAGAAGATAATGAAACAAGACTCGACGAAGGCAAAAGGCAAGAACTACTACGAAGGTTAACGGATTAAAATGTGCGGTATCATTGGCTATTGCGGTCAGAAGCCAGCAGTGCCCATTGCCCTCGAGGCCCTGAAGTGTCTGGAATATCGGGGCTATGATTCAGCGGGCATAGCTTCTTTATACGATGGCAAGCTACTGATAAGGAAAGACGCCGGTAAAATTGACGAAGTCATCCAGAAACAGAACCTGGCAAATCTTCCCGGCACCGTTGCCATCGGGCATACTCGCTGGGCAACCCACGGTGGTGTCACTCAACTTAATGCTCACCCTCATTCCGATTGCGGTGGCAGAGTGGCTGTAGTCCACAATGGCATCATTGAGAATAATCAGCAGCTCCGCCGGGAACTCACCAAAATAGGACACAAGTTTACTTCAGAAACCGATACCGAAGTCATCCCTCACCTTATCGAAGATGAGCTTAAAAACGGATGTTCCCTGGAACAGGCTGTGCTAAATATAGCTCCAAGGCTTGAGGGCTCCTATGCCTTTCTGGTCATATCCCTTGACGACCCCGGCAAAATCATAGGCACAAGGAAGAGCATTCCCCTGATTGTGGGCATCAACGCCCCTGATTACTATGTTAGCAGCGACGCCCTGGCTTTCTCCCAATATACCAATCAGGTGATGAATTTGGAGGATAATGAGGTGGTGATGCTGACACAAGAAGGCATCGAATTCTTCGATGCCCAGGGAAACAAGCTGGTTAAGCAAGTCAAGAAACTCGACCATACTTGGGCTGAGAGCCATAAAGGAGGCTACCAGCATTTCATGCTCAAGGAGATAATGGAGCAAGCTCAGGCACTTAGCCAAATAGTCCACCAGGATGAGAAGAGCTTCACCAAGATTGCCCTGGATATTCTGAGGGCAAGACAGGTGATCATAACTGCCTGTGGCACCTCCCGCTATGCTGCTCTGGTCGGCAGATACCTCTTTTCCAGAGTAGGCAAGAAGTTCTGTGATGTAGTCATGGCCTCTGAATTCGGTTATTTCGCCGACTCCGTGGACAAAAGCACCGTTGTTATAGCTGTTTCCCAGAGTGGCGAGACCGCTGATGTAGTCGAAGGAGTAAAGGCAGCCAGAGGCGCCGGGGCTCAAGTCATCTCAATCGTCAATCGACCTAACTCCATATTGGCTGACCTGAGCCATCAGGTCATTTACCTTAATTGTGGCTCCGAGATAGCCGTAGCCGCTACTAAATCCTTCCTGTCCCAACTAGCCATATTCTACCTGTTGTCCTTCTCCATGGTTAACTCTTTTGATGAAGCGGCAGCCAAGCTTACCAACCTGAGCAGCGAGATAACCAGGGTTCTGGATTGGAACAAAAGCGAGCTTATCAAGCTCAGCCAGAAGCTGAAAGATAAGAACGCTTTCTACTACATAGCCAGAGGAATTAACTTTGCCATCGCCTCTGAAGGCGCCTTGAAGCTTAAGGAAATTTCCTATATCCATGCTGAAGGTATGCCCGCCGGGGAACTCAAGCACGGCACCTTAGCCCTCATCGAGCCTGGTACACCGGTAGTGGTGATTTGCCCCGCTGACTATACCTTTCTCGAAACCCTGAGCAATGCCATGGAGACTAAATCACGCGGCGCCTATATTATCGGTGTCTCCGACAAGGAAAGCGACATTTATGATTCCTGGGTCAAGATTCCCGAAGTTGATGAGTTACTCTACCCCATGGTCGCCGTGGTTCCTCTTCAGCTCCTGGCTTATTATCTCGCTGTCAATCGCGGATGCGACCCCGACAAACCCCGCAACCTGGCAAAATCGGTAACCGTGAAGTAGGCTCAGAGAGTTCATGGAGTTCATGGAGTTTATAGAGTTTATAGAGTTCGTAGAGTGATTTAGTGAGAATCGAGAGGTTCGAAGATATTAAGGCATGACAGGAGGCCAGAGTTTTGGTGAAAATGGTATACGCTGTTGTAGATTCTGACCGGCATTTTGGCAGCGACTATAAATTTAGAGAGCAAATTCAAGGCGCGGCAGTTTCTATAATGTC
>Ga0315551_10000218_pt1 | contig 45474 bp, 43 predicted proteins | sample SalMarSW160290MG_FD_203678 | JGI IMG/M metagenome (GOLD analysis project Ga0315551, IMG submission 203678) | Salt marsh sediment microbial communities from the Plum Island Ecosystem LTER, Massachusetts, United States - Salt Marsh Sediment SW1602-90 ...
TCCCTAGGCGACACATGGTGCATTTACCGCAGGATTCCTTGGTAGAGAAATCAAGAAAAAATCTGGCGGCATCGACCATGCAGTTATCCTCATCCATGACAATCATACCCCCTGAGCCCATCATTGAACCAGCCTCTCGAAGGGAATCATAATCGATAGGGGTGTCAAGCAAAGTCTCGGGAAGGCAGCCCCCTGAGGGCCCCCCTATCTGTACTGCTTTAAGCTGTTTATCTTTAGCAATTCCACCACCGATATCATAAATAAGCTCACGAAGTGTGGTTCCCATAGGCACTTCGGCCAGTCCCGAATTGGCGACTTTGCCTGCCAGGGTAAACACCGCCGTACCTTTGCTTCCCTCAGTGCCGGTAGAAGCAAACCAATCCCCCCCTCGCTCAATTACCAAAGGCACATAAGCAAATGTCTTCACATTGTTTAACAAAGTAGGTTTACTCCATAATCCAAGCTCGGCAGGATAAGGTGGCCTTGGTCTAGGCGTGCTCATTCTCCCTTCAACAGCTGACATGAGAGCCGTCTCCTCGCCAGAAACAAAAGCACCGGCTCCGGCTGCTATCTCGATATGAACCCCAAAATCACTGCCTAAGATATTGTCTCCCAGAAAACCTAATTCCTCCGCTTGCTTTAAGGCAATCTGAATACGCTCAATAGCTAAAGGATATTCAGCACGGACATAGATATAGCCTTGCTCAGCACCTATGGCATAGCCGGCGATAATCATGCCCTCGATAACTTGATGCGGGTCGCTTTCCAAAACGACTCGGTCCATGAAAGCACCGGGGTCTCCCTCATCGGCATTACATATGATATATTTTGGTGTGCTTCTAGCCTTACGGCATAGCTCCCACTTCCGATAGGTAGGAAATCCAGCCCCTCCCCTTCCCCGTAGCCCAGATTTTCTCACCTCCTCTATTATTTCCTCAGGCGACATTCTTAATGCCTTCTCCAGACCGCTATAGCCACCATTGGCGATGTAGTGGTTTATATTCTCAGGATCAATATAGCCACAGCGGCCTAGTATAAGGCGAAGCTCATGTTCAAACCGGGGAAGTTCTGGAATGTAAACACCTTCTTCGCCGCCTCCTTCAAGTGTGCCTAAGGCAAGCTCAAGGCAAGGGTCATCGCCGGCAACATAACCTTCCACAAGACGGGGCACAATCTCAGGAGTTACATTGTTATACACGACACGAAGAGAATCGGGCTTGGATATCGTAACCAAGGGATCGGCATAGCATAGCTCTATGCACCCAACCTGGATAATGGGGACCTCCAGACCTTGCCGTCTTAGCTCTTTTTTAAAAGCATCAACCACGTCCAGGGCGCCCGCTGCCCGACCACAAGTAGCTGTGCCGATAAGGACATAGCTGCCCTTCTGCAGAGCTTCCCATTCCGACTTCGCTTTATTATTAATTTCCTCGAAAGTCATGTTAAACACAAGATAGAGACAGAAAAAGGGTGGGGTAGGAGTTCTATCTCAACTCTTCTCGTTCTGAGGTTTTTGCTTATAAGGTACTAAAGCCTCTTCCACCTTAAAAGGCGTCATCTTGGGATGAATTTTATCCCCTATTACAATCACGGGAGCCAGCATGCAGCACCCAATACAAGCGACCCTTTCCAAGCTAAAGTTACCATCCTCGGCAGTCTCACCTACTTTGATATCTAACTCGCGTTCTAAGGCATCCAAAATAAGTTTGCCCCCCGCTAAGTGGCAGGCAGTCCCCATACAAACCACAGTGTGGTATTTTCCTAACGGAACAAAGCGAAACTGATTATAGAAAGTAGCAACCCCCCAAACCTCAACTTCTGGCATCTCCAAGAAGCCAGCAATTTTTTGCATCGCTTTCTTGGGGAGATACCCGAGGCTTGTCTGGACTTCTTGCAATAGTGGGATTAAGTTTTTCTTCTCTTTTTTATGCGAGCTTAAAATCTCAGCTACTGCTTGGCTAGCTTGCGCCTCTGTAATCATCCTTTAAGTTGCTTAGCAAATCCAGGCAGGAAAGCTCCTATTCCGGTAGTTTCCCGGGGACCGATTATTATCTCCCACTTAAGGTCCAGAGCATCTTCAAGCTCACCTTTGATTCTGGCCACTTTCCCCGGGATAACTAGCTTTCTATGTTTTACCTTATCCTCGATGCCACATTTCTTGATAAATGTTCCTACGGAATCGCCGCTAAACTTACCTGCTGCCCAGGCAGTGAGGACGCCAAGTCCTTCCGCGTCCTTAACACAAACATAGGCGGGAACCTTGGTAGCCTCGACAGCCGATGAGACAAGGAAGTAGGTCAAAGCCCAGTTTGAAGTGACAAGAACCGGGGAGGATTCATCAGGTTCTCCAACCTCATAATACTTCTCCTCTACCGCCATCGGAAAACGAGGATCGGTATAGATGTTAAGCCGTTGCACCAGAAGAGACAGCAGGGAATGCTGGTCGAAATCAGAAAAGACAATAATGCTAGCCCATTTATTTATAAATGCCGAGCCTATTAGCATTTCTTTCAGTCTATCTTTGGCCATGAAGCAAGGAAAGCCAATGGTGGGATAGCCAAGGGGTTTGAAACCTTGCTTCAACGCTGCCTTTCTGATAAAAGTCTGGTCTCTTATTGCCTCCAGCAAATTTTTAGAACCCGGGTCTAAGACCAGTTCCTCAATCCCAGCATCTTTTAACTTGGTAGTCAGAGGAACAAGTTCTTCAATACTCCCTCCGCGAAGGCCAACAGGAGTAAGATTAGCTTTAATCTTTGGAATAGCATCATCGATATTTCCCTTCGTTATGGGGTAAAGAAGTGGATGCCTATCCACGCATATATCCCGTGCAGCAAATAAGGCGTCTATGTCTTCTGAGATTAAGACCATGCCCAGGTCTGTTGAATCATAAACTTTCTTCACCAAAGCCAAAAATTTGTCCCTGTCCCCTGATTCAAAATAAAGTGCCAAAAGATTTGCCTTTAGGGTTACCCCGACCCAGGGGAACTGCAGGTCCTTTATCTTTTTTATTTTCTCCTCGATTTTGGCGTTGTCTTCCTTGTCGGAGATAAGGAGAGTAATGCCTGGTGAATGGATAAATGTCTTTTCGTGTCGATATATCACTTCTTCGTTCCCGATTTTGACGGCGTTCTCCCCAGAGCCTACGGTAACAAGTTTTATCGGCGGTGCCAGAAGATCCAGCAGCTTGGCTTTCACTTCCTCAGAGAGGTAAGGGCATTTGTCCACAGTAGTGCCGCCCGATGCTAGCTTCATAGCAAAAGCAAAACAAGTAGGGAAGCCACAGTCCTTACACGGTCTCTTTCCGGGAAGCAACTTTACAATCTCAGAACCTGCAATTGGCATAACAAATCTCCTCCTTAGTCAAACTCTAAATCCTAAGCTCAAAGCAGTTTGAATTTTAGATTTCGGTCATTGGAATTTGTTTAGGATTTGGTACTTAGAATTTTGTATTTCCTCCTTTTATGTTGGAAGCTCTACCTCACCTTTTAGCCAAGGATGTCCCACTTTTTCTAAGAACTCTAGAAGCTCATCTACGTTTTTAACATCTTCCTCTGAGGCTATTTTATCGTAGAGTCCCTTCTCCTCCAGGGCATCTTTAAACCTTTCCTTTAATTCCTTGGGCATCCACACTATCCTGGCCAGACCACCGTCCGCCTGGATGAACTTGGGAGACCTTAGTTGCTCCAGTCCGGTTCCCAATCTTCCTTCTATTTGTTTTCCTCCAGAAGTGTCACCAGCCATATGGGAAAATGTTTCTCCGATTACAGTTTCGCCCTTGTACTCTCTATGCACTACTCCAAAGGCATCCGTCTCAGGAATGTAATATACAATTGCTTCGAAACAGCCACAAGATGTATGGGGGTGCTCAAATGCACTGTATAGATAAACCCTATCGTAAGTTCCCAGAGACTTTTCGGCTTCAATTACATTCGCTCCCGAATATTCACCCCTTACGGGGTCTATAAGCTCCCCTTTTGGTATGGCAAATATGGGCCCATCGGGGTCAATCTTGGCAGCAGCTCTGCCGTCAAACCAGTTTATAGCTCCACAGTTGGCGATTCTGTTGGGGGTTATAATAGAGACATGGGTTGGGGCGAAGCTCTGGCAGAGAACGCAGCCGTAGAAAGTATCCACATCCTCATCATTCAAGGTTCTTGCCCGTTCATCCCTGGCGGCATAAACTTCCAAAGCGTGAGGAAGGAGTTCCTCTATCTTTTTTTCATCGGTGATAATAGTGACCTGGATGCTCTCGATGATTGGCATCTCTGATGTATAAAGCAAGATATAAATTTCTCCCAACTCCCGCAGGGAAGTGAAGCCCTTTTTATAAGCGTCTTTATTTATCCTCATCCATACATCCTGCCTCTGATTCATGTGATACCAGCCCTCAGTCATGTTAGTAAACATATGAATTCTTCTCTCGATGATTGCTTCGGCATCCTTATCCAGTTCCGCTCCGGCAACGTCTACCAGAATGCCAATAGGATAGCTACCACCGCCTTTCTCTTCATCGTAAGGTTGCAAATCACCTAGGTCCGGACCGATAATCTCTACTTTCTCATTCTCTATTTCATCAGGGCGTTTAACCGTTGCTAATTCAAATTTATGTGCTACTTTTGGCCCACCGAACTCGATGTATAGGTCTTCCTTCCTTATCACCTCGCCTTCATACTGAGGTCCTATATCTGCATGAAATTCGCCTTCCATTTTCCTTTAGTCTCCTTTCTTTAAATTGGCTATCAGGCTTTCTAAGAACTCCTCCCATTTCGCATCCTTCTTGAAATTAGGGAGTGAGTAGTTGGCATGGGGAAAGTAATGCTTGCACAGCGTCATGGTCTTTAGATGAGGTGCATAGTGTTTGAGCGTAGAAAGGCTTTGGTTCTCTAAATCGCTCCTTATACCTAAGAATATCACCAAGTCGTGGTTTCCTTCCTTCTTCACTCCCTGCCAGTCAGGGTCCTTAAGAGCGTTTACTATCTCGACGACATCATAAACGCTATCTGGCTGTACTCCGGACTCCACGATCTTTCCTTTAGTCTGAGCTGTCGCACATATTGGGATATTGCAAGCCTTAGCGACATCCAGGGCATATTCCATAAGAATTTTGCCATCAGCCGTAGATGACAGCAAGAGAGGACCAACTACAAGAAGCGGCCTTTTAGCCTTCTTAATCAGATTGGCATACTCCGCGGGGTCTTCGATCAGCCTGGCCGATTTGAATCCCGTTAAGACATTTACCCTGTGGCGTGGTATTACTGCACTCATTTTCTCCTCCTTTTAAGCCATTTTCCTTGGTACTAATGTATCACTGCATCCAAAGGAACCTTAGTGGGATAAGTGCCAATAAGGGTAGGCAATCCAATCGGTTCCCTGGGCTGCCAGCCAATTTCTTGTAAATGTGCTCGTACTTCTTTCTTATAGACCAGTGGAATATCGGCATCCCTGCGGACAAAGAGGTGAATATCTTCAGGAAGACCGGCTCCAATATATTTTCTGTACAGGGAAATATAGTGGTTCAGTTTTATCGCTCTTCCCTGAGGAGTATCGTTTCTTCTTATGCAAAGCTTGGCTATCATGGGCATAGCTTTCTCTTTAGTCTCACATACGTAAGCCAGGTGCTCAGGTGCTGGCTCCACAGTATCCACAATCTCCCTCTTTCTGGCATCCATAACCTTCCAGTCGTCCTCTTCTTTCCTGGAGAGGAATAATCTTCTATACTTGGAGGAATGAGGTCCCAAAACAACAGGAACACCCAGCCTGTTAAACCCTGTGCCAATGGAAGCCGCCTTTTGGGACATTGCTCCCCAAGCCACTCCACAAGCGCCTACTCGGTTGAGTACATAATCGGCCATGACCTCGTAGTTGCCTCTTAAGGGAAGGGCAGCGAAGATATTGGCTATCTTTATTGCTGCTCCAGAGATATGGGCATTGGAAACACAGGAGCCAATATTAACTACCCCTCCGGCATCAAAATTCGGGGGGTATTTTTCATAGACTGTCAAGCCATCCTTGTCCTTTTTCATACCGGCAACCATAGCAGCACAACCTGTGAGAACCACGATATACTTTCTCTTGGCGAATTCATCCACCATGTCAGCGATATCCTCTATATTGGGGTAATTAGAACAGCCTACTAAAGCAATAACTCCCGGGATTGTGCCCAGCGTTATAGGCGCACCAACGTTTCTTATCTCGGTATCCATAACCGGACCACGTCCAGCCCGACATTTCCAGGTTTCCTCGCCCGCCGCTGTCTGCATTATCTTAAAGATAGGAACATTATTGGGGCACTCCTCTTCACATTTACCGCAGCCAATGCAGCTTAGGAATTGCTGCCTTATTAGGTTAAAGTTACCTTTGGCGACCTCAGTTATACCACCGCCGATATTAAAGAGGTTGGGACATACCTGCTCACACATTTTACAGTCGGTACACTTCTTGGCCAGCTCTATGGCTTCTTCTTCCGTTACCCATGCCTTCTTTCTCTGGGGAGCTATTTCCAAAGCCACTTTAACCGCCACCTCGGCTGCTTTGGGTGAATCCAGGATGGCGAACTGTTCCTTATTATCCACCATGCGCCTTACTATCTCATCTGTATCAAGTTCAGTGGCATCCTCGAGTCCATACATAGCCTTGTCCAGACAGGCAATCATTGCTGACCCAACCTTGGCTGCCTCTTGAGGCGTGTCTGTTCTGATGCACTGCTCGTCAGTCATTATCACATCGGCAATGCCTGTCCTCATGAAGAAAAGCGCACGAGAAAGAGGACCGACTATTTTGGCTTTGTCCGAATACCTGGTTGTTTCCAGTGCAGTGCAGCACAGGCCGCAGACTTCCACCTGGTCTTCAAGGTTGTGTTCCCTGAGGTAGTCAATTACCACCGTCGAGGTAGCTGGGTTATGCCCCGATACCAGGATCACAGGCTTACTCTTATCTATTGCTCCCCAGCCCATGTCAACAAGAGGTGTCTCAGCAACAGAAGTGGGAAAATCGAATCCCACTATTTGTGCGATGTCAGCTATTTCCATGCCTACATGGTCCAGCATGCTGGCATGCAAGGCCTTAGATTCATAGTCCAGAGAGCTTCCCTCTTGCCCCGTATGGCAAGAATCAAGAAGATGAGCAATTTCTTTAAAGACATACTCTAGAGCTATTTGAAGGTCCCCCAGAGTCTCAGGCTTTAGACCTACAACTGTCCTTATATTTGGTGCTTCAAGCTCAATAAATGTTCCCAGGTCTATCTTCTTATCCGGGCCGTGCTTCTCAATCAAGAACTCCAGAATGTGCCCGCCGTGAGCGGCATGAGCGGAGCATCCTATCAAGCAGGCGAGAAGTATAAATCTTGCTTGTTGGGTAGATATATCAATACCACAGGCGCCTCTTCTTCCCTCGGTGAGGTCACACTTACCGTAGGTACAGAAGCAACACAAATCACAGAATGGCGCGTAAAAAGGCGTATATGTTTTCAATAACCTCATGTCCCACTGTCTGAGGTCAGGCATCTCTGGCATGGGGGTGGGACCTACTGGCTCCCAGGGCAACTCAGCCTTAATACGCTCGTAAATCTCCTCGAATTTTCGTGATAGCTTTTTTTCCTTTACTACCATTTTTACTTTACCTCCGTTGTTTCTTTCACTAAACTTACAGTGTCGGGGTGCCTCAATATAAGGATATCCGCTCCTGCCAGTAGAAGCGATAACGCTGTAATTCCTTCCCAAAGTAATCCTTGTTCTTTGTTTTCCTTGGCCTGCTTTGTCTTCCAGCACTCTCCACCTAAGTCGGCGATAATTGGCATCATTGTCATATTATCCTTGGTGATTATCCCAATCTGCTTCACCCTTTCCATCAGAGAAAAGCTGTATTCCATACCATAGCCTAATGCTGCGGATTCCGGATCGATAACTATCTTTTCAGCAGGGAAAAACTTGCAAAGTTTTACATTTAGTTCCTTCAGCAAATTGATGTCCAAGGGACTTAGAGCACTAGCATTGTGTCCATGGTCTAAGAGTGCCCTCCCTACAATCTCATAGTTTTCCTTTTGAACTGGTCCTATAAGGAGATTCATATCGTCGCAAGCCTCGGCGACTTTGGGCAGGACCTCGGCATCTTTCTTATCATCCCCTGAGCCATAAATAATCAAGGGAATGTTTATAGCTTCGGCCACCTTTTTTGCCAGGGCTGCCGCTTCGTCCGCAGAACTATCCTTCACTGCCGGATCGGTGCTTACAAGACGAAGAAATACTGCATCTGCGCCAAGTTCCTCACATTTCTTGGCCCATTTCACCGGGTCGTCTATCACATCTCTGAAAGGTTGAATTAAGTGTTCCGGCCAATCCTGAGGTTCCATATCAAGAACTTCCAGGGCAAACTTTACGGGATTGGGATTTGATCCCTGGTCAAAAAAATGAAAAGGGAGAATGTTCTCTCCCCCAATCTTCAAGCTCTTTTTCCCCTTCCCAATAGTTATCTCTCTTACTACCCCGGTATACGATTCAGCTGGCGCTTTATATTCCATTCTTTACCCTCCTAACTTTCAAGCCAGGCGTCTGAGTATAAGTTCTCTCCTGTAAGAACCTTGGCTGTCTTAACATATTCAACTTCCTTTTGAGATAGGGGGGAGAGGTCTATATCTTCCCCGTCCATGGTCTTGTAAACAAGCTCGACTATTTCTGGCATCTTTCCCTTTACCAAGTCCATAAACTCCTTATCTAAAGGGTCAGCGATGGCAGAATAAAGCCCGTTTCTATCTAACATAATCATATATGTGCGGTTCAGAAGCGGCCTGAGTTCATTGGGCACCCCATTAGACACATTGGAAAGCCCCACAGTTGATTTAATCCCGGGCAAAACGTCCTCGAGTATCTTTATAAATTCCAAACAGGCTACAGCGAACCTCTGCCCTTCGCCAGCGGTACTCACGGGAAGAATGATGGGGTCAACCCAGATGTCCTCGTTAGGAATCCCCAATTCATTAGCATAGGCCACAGTGTCCATAATACTCTCTATCTTAGAATCAACATCTGGGGGCATCCCTTTATCCGTCATCACCGAAATCACAACATCGCAGTTATATTTTTGGGCTAAGGGAAGCATTTGCTCCTTGGAGTCAGTCTTCCCCGAGGCAGAGTTAAGCAAGGGCCTTTTCTGGCAAGCTTTTAGGCCTGCCTCCATAGCTACAGGGTTCATAGTATCTATAGATAAAAGTAAATCGGTAACTTCTTGAACTGTGCTGACAAGCCACTGCATGTTTTCTTCAGGGTCTTTCTTCATTGGGCCAACATTCAAGTCAATGTAGTCGGCTCCAGCTTCAGCTTGGGCTTTAGCTAAATCCTGGATTACTTTGGCATCCTTTTCCCTTATCGCTGTGGAAACTGCCTGAGCTATGACATGTATGTTTTCTCCAATAATGACCATATCGAGTACCTCCGATCTAGTGGTTCAGTGTCTTGGATAAACCAACGCAATATAGCAAAGAAAGACCTCTTTGTCAAACTACTTGTTAGCCTTTGTAACAATCTTGGCGGCTGTACCCGCTATAGCGTGTTGAACCCTCCTTTTAACAGAGAAAGAAGTATGAGGTGATTAACGCTAATATCGCCGCTTTGCTATAATTTTTGTGAATATTGGGGGGCAGGTGAACAGCAAAATTCTGGAGATTGCCTTGGAGTAAATGGCTAAAGATTACTATGGGATTTTAGGCGTACCAAGGAACGCTTCGGATGGAGAGATCAAAAAAGCCTATCGGAAGCTGGCTATGCAATATCATCCCGATCGCAATCCTGGGAAAGAGAAGTGGGCTAATGAAAAATTCAAGGAGATAAACGAGGCTTATGGAGTCCTTGGTGACCCTCAAAAAAGAAAGCAATACGACCAATTTGGCACTGTAGGTAATATAGGCGATATCTTCGGCAGTCCTTTCACCAGAACCACTTTTCAGGAAATGATGAAGGACTTCGGTGGGGCTGGCCTGAGATTTGATTTCCTCGACGACATATTTGGCGATTTCTTCAGGGGCAGGGGTTCTTCTTTCTCTTTTAGGAGCTTCGGTGGCAGGCCTGGCAGAGTGAGATTTGAAGCTCGGCCGGGACAGGAAATTAATCTGGATGAAATATTTGGCCAGGCTAGAAGACCTCGGGAAGTTCATTATGAGCTTGCAATTAGCCGAGGAGAGGCTTCGCAGGGGGTGAGGAAGGTATTAAATAGAAGGGAAAAAAGGCTGGAGGTGAGGATTCCTGCCGGAGTAAAAACAGGCGACGTGGTGAGATATAGGAATGCCCTACAGACAAGCGACGGCTTGCCCGGCGACATCTTGATTAAAGTTATAGTCAAATAAGCCCGGAACTCGTACGCAGACAATGAAGAAGACAAGATTAAACTTTCCCTCAGGTGAGCTTTCCCTCGAGGGAATATTGGCCATACCAGAAGGTGTAGGACCTTTCCCTGCAGTAATAGTCTGCCACCCTCACCCCCTTTACGGCGGTAGCATGGATAACAATGTGGTCTCTAGTCTCACCGAGACACTTACACAAGCATCGTTTGTTTCATTTAGGTTTAACTTTCGCGGAGTAGGTGAGAGCCAGGGGGAGTTTGGTCAGGGAATAGGTGAGCAAGAGGATGTGAAAGCAGCCATTTCCTTTATAAGCACGGTAGCGGAAGTTGATTCCAAGAGGATCGGGCTTGCTGGCTATTCGGCTGGCGCTGGTTTCGCTCTTCCTGTTGGCTTTAAGGATGCTCGGATTAAGGCTCTGGCTGCAATCTCGCGTCCACTCTCTATGTTCGATTTTGATTTCCTCAAAAGCTGCCCCAGGCCAAAACTTCTTATCTCGGGAAGCAGGGATGACCTTATACCCATCGACCAGTTCCTTGAATTTTGCCAGAATCTTCCTGAGCCCAAAGAGTGCGAAATTATTGAAGGTGCGGACCACTTCTGGTGGGGATATGAATCTAGCTTGTCTGCTAAAGTGACTGGCTTCTTCATCGGAGTGTTATAGGTCCAATCTAACTTTACATAATATCCTTACTTTAAAGAAGAAGGCTTTCCTGCCCAATTGCAAAGCGGGTTTTACACACTACATCTATTAATGGTAGTATTTGCGGTTATATTGGTGCATTCGAAGAGCTTATCACCAGAGGATTCTCCTCCATAACAATTGAAGATAAAGGCCCTCATGCCATGCGTTGGAATTTAAATTGGAAGCCACGTCACGTATTCTACGGATGGTGGATTGTTGGTGCGTGTTTCTTTATTTCGCTATATGTAGGTGGAGTTGTCTTCTACGGGTTCACCACTCTCATTGAACCGCTGGCGGACGAATTTGGTTGGAGCTACACGCAGATTTCATTTGCCGCCTCGCTACGGGGCATGGAGATGGGCATTCTTGCCCCGTTCGTCGGGATCCTTGTCGACCGCTGGGGGCCGAGAAGACTGTTATTCGGTGGAGTGATTCTCACCAGCCTGGGTTTGATGCTCCTGAGTCGCACTACTTCCCTGGGCACATTCTACGGAGCCTTCGTGTTGATGGCCATAGGTATGAGTACCTGTAGCAGCACGGTGTTGATGACAGCAGTTGCCAACTGGTTCCGGAGGAAAATAGGCATAGCCACAGGGATTATGATTTGCGGCTATGGATTTAGTGGCTTGCTAATTCCAGTTATAGTTAGTCTTATCGATATGTATGAATGGCGAATGACGCTGGCTCTTCTTACTATAGGTCTGGTGGCTGTATGCCTGCCGCTGTCTCTTTTAGTCCGGCATAAGCCCGAACAGTATGGCTATCTGCCTGATGGTGAAATGAGTAACATTGCTATATCCGATAGCTTGAATAAAGCACAAACTGTCGAGGTGGATGTCGGAGCGAAGCAGGCCATAAAGAGCCGCACCTTCTGGCACATAGCGCTGGCACTAATGTGTCAGTTCATAATATTAAGTGCCGTGATTACGCATGTAATGCCTTATCTCACCAGCATTGGCTTCACTAGGGCGGTATCTGGTTTGGTGGCCGCTGGTATCCCATTGGCAAGTATTGCCGGCCGCCTCGGTTTGGGCTGGCTTGGAGATAAAGTTGATAAAAGACGGGTAGCGGCTGGTGCCTTTGCTATGATGAGTTTGGGGCTACTTTGTTTTGGATTTATTTCCACGGGAAATATCTGGCTGCTTGTTCCCTTTCTCATTCTTTTCGGTATTGGTTATGGGGGCAACAATACTCTTAGAGCCTCTTTGATAAGGGAATTTTTTGGCAGAAGCAAATTTGGAACCATTCATGGCTTCACGGTAGGCATGATGGCATTGGGAACCATCGCAGGTCCACCCCTGGCCGGATGGGTATTTGATAACTGGGGTACTTACCAGCCGATATGGTTTGTGTTTGCTGGCCTTGCAGTCGTCGCTCTACTGACGGTGGCAACCACTCCCGCAATTAGCGGCACAGCCCAATCGGTTGGTGAGATGTGACCTTAAGAAACAAACTCCAGTATTTCTCTTAACGCTTTCTCCGTCAGTCCCAAAAATTCATCATACCCTTCTAAATTAAGCTTCCCGGCCTCTATAATCTTACCGATAGGCCTGTCCATAACGCTGGCTACAATGTACTGAGAAGTAGAGTCCATTAACCGTAGTGCCCATAGTTCCCTCTCTGTAGGCGGCTCCATTATCTTCAGTTTTTCAGCCACCTTTAAATCCCAGGGGAAACCCTTCCTGACTTCTTCAATGTCTTCCTCATCCTGCCAGGGGAATACCTCCGCTAAATACAGCTCATGGGTCTCGGAGCTGAATCTGAAGACTCCTCTGTTAGTGGCCACAGCAGAAGGTCCTCCTCCCACCAGGTTCGCTTTCTTCCGGGCATCACGACTGCCATCGAGGAAACCTGGCTCGGTCATATAGTCAACTTTTTCTACCCATTGCCGTGGGTTAAACTCCACAGTGTAAATTACTCTCCCGGCAGATGAAGCTATATCGCCTCCGCCACCGCTGCCATTCATCTTTACTTGTTGCCGTCCGGTTATATAGCTGACATTCACATTTCCATACTTATCCATCTGGGCAAATCCCAGATAAGCTACATCAATTAAGCCCGCTTGCTGGTCTATGAACACCTCAGGAAGACTCTGATGGCACATAGCCATTGCGCCTGCCGAGTTATCGGCCGGACTGATTAAGACGGCAATGCTGGGAAACCCAATATAGCCAGCCTCGGCCACCAGTATGACATTTGGCGTATGAACCAGTTTCGCAATGGCACCGGCCAGGTCGGAAATGCCGATGCCCACAAATACGACCTCTCTATCTATTATTTCTCTGGACCCGACGCAACAGACAAGCTCTGGAGGTGTATATTTCCTCTTCATTTCTTCAAGTTGCTCTGGCGCATACTTCTCCCTGTTGGTATAAAGATGTCCCATTTTCATACTCCTTCTATAAGTTTTTATCAGGGTCCCTCACGCGGGTATCCTGTTTAGCTTGTGCTCTGATTTAGCCAGCCTATCCAGTTTTTCCCAGCCCACCTTATCGCAATACTCGAAGTGGTTTTTGCAGCCATATACCCATTCATCAAGCCATTTCAGGGCTCCGTCAAGACTCTGCCTCTGCCGCAGGTGGGATATGAAATTTATGCTGTCCACTGTGTAGCATCCAAAACAACCTGTAGGGAGGCAATTGAAGGGCAGGTGGACAACGGCATCGGTGCAATAAGCTGGTATCACTGTCAGCCCCGGGTTCTCATATATCTTTTCGGTGGGAACAAGTTCCTCGGTAAGCAGGACTACATACTTGGCGGCCCTGGCTTTCCAGTAATCCGTTCCCTTAAACCCCCATATCTGACCATTTCCTCTCCGGTCTGCCCGCTGAACTGGGATGAAGGCAACATCTGGTTTGTAAGCCGGGATAAGGATGAGTGGCTTGTTCTCATAGGGGTCATTTATCTCCTTGATTTCCTTATTGTATTTAGGGATATCAGAGCCAAATGAAGAACGACAGGGCATGAAGGGGATATTGAATGCCCCGGCTACGAATCTCAATGCAACTTGAAAATTCGTCCAGTCCACTATTTTCAGTGGAGGCACGTCAGATTTAATCTTATCCTTGGGCGTAGCCAGAACGTCGCCCGCTTCAACCGGGCGTGGTAAACCTTCTCTGAGACTGCGCTCCAGAGCGGGTGTGCCAGACATAGCGCCTACCTGGCGTGTCATAGTATAGGCTATGTCTATCCTGTCCAGCATTCCTAAATCTACCAGCAAATCTATGCCTTCAAAAGTTCCACTCTCATCTATAATGGATAAGTTTTTCTTTCCCTGACGTGCTATCTCTCTCATGACGGATTCAGGCTGCCGCCACATAACAAAACCCCCCAGGCAGAGTGAATCACCATCATGTAGAAATGTTTCCACCGCTTCCTTTTCTGTCATCACCTTGTTCAATCTCTTTTTATAATCTGTGTCCTTGGCTCTCTCCTCATAATTTATTGTCCTCAGCCCTTTTGTTGCCATTTTCATAATGCCTCCTGTTTTTTAAGTAGGTGCCCTAAACTAAATCTGACATGTTTATGGTCTTAAACCGAGATTTCCTATTTCAAGTTGCGGTGAGAGGATATTTATCCTGCATTGGTTCTGCAGTCTAGAATATATCATCCTTTGAGCCTGGGTAGCTAGCCCCTGAATTAGCTCAGTCACGGCTATGAGATAGTAGCCCGTATTCCTGACTTTTATGCAATTTGCCAAATTGCACAATCACTCATCTTGTGACATATATTTCAAACGAGAAAAGGGCATTCTCGCATTTAAGTTCATGTCGACATCCCTATGTTCGTATAGTGGTGACTCCATAACTCTATAGCACGTCTTGGACACCGCACAAAAAAACCACTTACAGTCTTTGGAGAGTGATATAATAGCCTGTGTTTTAATAAGGTATAGGAGGTTTGCGGCAATGGGCACAGATTTCTTTAGCTGGTACATATTTGGCTTTCTGGCAGCTATTAGTGCCATTTTCAACCTTGTTTTTAGTTTAATGATTTCGTCTTATTTGTCCAAGCATGGTAACAAAATCAACTATTGGGATATAAGGTTTCACATACTTAAATATCTCAAACAATATCGCAAACTCACTATTGAGGAGAACGGAAAACCAGGAAACCTGTTTTATGCGTGGGTGGTTGCAATAAGTCTTTTTTTGGTTTCTGCTATTTTTTTGATCGTACTTTTGGTTGGTGGTAAATGAGTTTAAACTCTGGATTTCTAAGCAAATACACCTGAACGTACGCATGGAAGGGCAAATATCCCTATGTTCGTATAGTGGTAGCTGGATTATTTAAGTAATATCTTTAGGGGAGTAAGTGATGCTCCCCTTTTTAGGTTCATCTGTATTTAATATAATGGGCTTATGATAGTGACTGGTAAAAGTTCACAAAAGAGACAACATATCATTATTGGCTTACTAATAGTGACAACATGTATCACTATCGCTGGCTCTGTTTTTCTTATTATAAATTCAGAATACGTGAGCCGGCTTCAGACTCACAGTTATTTAGGGCTTTTTCTCATATCATTATTAGCTGGCGCTCCAATACCAATATTTACTCCGGGTATTATTATAACGTTCGCTCTCGGAAGTATATTGAACCCCGTATTGGTGGGAATAGTTGCCGGGATGGGAAACGCTGTGGGGAATATCTTTGCTTATTATACTGGTCACGGTGGAATTCGTTTTTTTTCGACTATAGCCGTTTCCAACCAAGCTAATGAATTTGCCTCCAATCGAATAGGTCAATTCTTCAAAAAGATTAACTGGACTCGGTTACTCGGATTCGCTAATCGACATGGGTTTATGGGCATTTTCTTGTTCTCTGTTTTCCCTAATCCACTTCTTACACCTATGGTAATCAGTTTAGGAGCAGCCCGTTTCAATTTCATGAAATTCCTCCTTGCTTGCTGGGCTGGACAGACTATTCAAGCGATGATCCTTGCTTATATGGGCCATCTGGGATTACGTTCTCTGCTGCATATTTTCGGGATATCCAACTAATTTTCAGAATATTTAATAGAGGGTAGAAATGAGCACAAATAAAGTAAAAACAGAAATTAAAAATAAATTGTCCAGTAAAATATTTCTCATTTTGTTTATTGCGATATGTGGCATAGTGCTAATATTTCTTACTACACATTTTCTGGATGCACAAACAAGATTTACCTTCCTTCAATTGCAGCGCAGCCATATAATTGCCATTGAGTTGGGGATTATATCAATCGTGTTAATCGAACTAGTTGGAAGAGCTCTTATTGCGCGTGCTAAAAAATCCGACGTAGCACAGTTCGGGATAAGTATGAGAACCATATTTCGTGTTATTTCGTATTTGGTTCTTGCCATCGCCCTTATTTCTATTCTTTCGTCTAATCCCACGTTGGCTATCAGCGTGGGGGCTTTTTCAGGAATAGTAATCGGCTTTGCTTCACAGAGTATTATTGGTAATTTAATTGCAAGCCTAATTATAGTATTAGCTAAGCCATTCATTCATGGTGATACGATATCAGTTGCAGGAACAAAGGGAAAGGTTGTTGAAGTCGGTATTATCTATACGAAATTAGAATCTGAAGAGGATATTTTGCATATACCTAATATATTTCTACTCAGCAATATTATACAAAGGGTGAAGAAACAACCTGAATAGTCATGTTTGTTATAATTGCTAATATCGATTTTCAATATCATTAGCGCGAATACCTGAAAATGCAAACGGTATTAAATATTTATATGCATGGCTGGACAAACATCCCGATGCTGGTTTGATAGCACATATATGTGACCAGATTGCATCTCGTCTCATTAGGACTACAAAGCTCCTTGTTGCTCCCTGGCACACCAATGTTTACAATATCATCCGACGTGCTTAGCGTTGTTTGGGAGTAATGATTATAGGATTATTAGCTTTTATGGTTTTCTTGGCCTTGCTACTTGCCTTCTGGGAAATCCAAATCGAGGGCAAGAATGGCTGGGCAGCAAAGCTGCCTAGCTGGCGTATAGAGAAGGGATGGCTTGTAAGGTTGGCGGGTGGACGCCCGATAACCGGCTACCATTTTTTTATGACGCTGTTCCTGATTGCCATAGTTCATCTGCCGTTGTTTTTTGTTCCCTGGAGTTGGCGGTTAGAAAGTTTGCTGCTTGGCTTTTATGTAGGCATGGTTTTTCTAGAAGACTTCTTATGGTTTGTTTTAAATCCACATTATGGGATTAAAAACTTCCGCAAAGGAAAAATCTGGTGGCACAAACAGTGGTGGGGGCCGGTGCCTGTTTTATACTGGTTTTTACTCATCATTGTCATCGTACTAATTTATTTCGGAAGAGCCGCTATCTAAATGTATTATGGTGTCAGGAAGAATCTACAGGTAGCAATATAAAGAAAATATCCCGCCGCGGCTCTATTTCAGGTCTACATCTGCCTCAAGCGCTAAGAATGGCAAAGTGAGTAATCCGATGGAATGTTTAAGCTTGGTCCAGTGCACACAACTCTAATTTCATGGACATACTCTGGATGTCTCTCAGTATAGCTCCCAATCTTGAGTTTAAACCTCGTATTGAGGTAATTCATATGCTATAATATACCGCAAACGAGGGTCAGTCCTGCAAGGCTGATTTTGCATATCAACCTTGCGGCGGCGGATTTCAAATATCCACTTGTTAATTAGGTTATGGAAAGGGGGTCAAAGATATGAAAATCACCACGGATACTATTAACCAGAACTACCAGGAGATTCGAAAGCAGGATACAGGAGCTGAATTCATAAAGGTAGACCTGCATGTGCACACCCCTGCATCAGGAGATGCCCAGGCAAAGAACAAGTACAATTTTAAGTTTGATATAGCGGATATTCCCCAGAGCTTGAAATCTGCGGAGCAATTGGCAGGAGAGATTGTAGATGGAATAATGCAGAAGGAAATCAGTTTAATTGCGGTTACTGACCACAATACGCCAAGCAATACCCATCCTGAGGACTTAACAAATACCTGGTATCAATTGTTGAAAGACAAGGCTAAGGACAAGGAGCTGACCGTTCTTCCTGGCGTCGAGATAAGCACTGATGACCTTCACATACTGGTAATCCTCGACCCCAAAGAAGACGAGCCGGCAGCCTACACAACACACAGAATCAACTTCCTGCTGAAAGACTGTAAATTCTCCCTCGAGGAATACGGGGATTACCGAAAGACCGGCATGTCCAGTCTTTTTGATGTGCTTCACTACCTAGAAGACCTCGGCACCAGCTGTATTGCAATACCTGCGCATATAGACGGAGGCAAGAAGGCGATGCTTGCTGTTTACAAAGGGCCTTCCAATGTTTTCAACAAGCTACTGAATCATCCCAACCTGAATGCTGTTGAAGTCGTAAAAGCGACTACGCCGGCGAGAAAGAAGATAGGAAAGGAATACGTAAAGGATTATTTTGAGAGACTGAGGGATGATAACAGGTCCCCGATTGCATTCATCCAGAACTCCGACGGTCATGCCATTAAAGAAATCGGCCGACGCTTCACCTATATCCGAATGGGCAAACCCGATTTCTGGTCTCTCAGGAATGCCCTGGAAAACCCTGAAACAAGGATACGTATTCAGAGGGACTACAAGCCTGATACAGACAAAACGAGAATCCTCGGCATTGCCTTCAGCACAGGGGGGAAGTGGAGTCGCATTGCCTTCAATTCGAACCTGAATTGTATAATCGGTAAGAGGCGCACCAACAAATCGACCATAATAGCCCTAATCATTTATGGCTTGAATAAATTCGAGGACGAGGAGAGAGACGACGAAAAGTCATTAATTGAAAGGAAATATTCCGTAAATGTCTTCCTTGCCAAAGGCCCGGATGTAATCTGTTATAGCCGTGACAATAAGGGCAATCCCCCTAGTATTTTCAAATATAGAGGCGGCTCATTTGCACCTGTCGAGGCCATATCAGACCTGGAATTGCCCCGGAAGTACAATCATGAAGTAATAGAAGAGCGGTTTTCCCGAAGTACGTCCCTGATGGACTTCCTGGACAGGCACGTCTTTGTCAATGAGAAGTTGAAGTCCATCATGGGTGACCGTAATAAATATTTGGATAAAGTGAAAAGTGCTAACTTTGAAAACTGCGCATCAGATATGAAGCGGCTGGCCAGGGCCTGCGAACAGTTGTTTAATGAGAGGAAAAAGCAAATAGAGCCCACGCTCGAAAAGTACGTTGATAAACATGGGAAAAAGCAGTTCAAGTTGCGGGTAACAAAGGGAAAATGGAATGGGAAAAGAAAGCAGAATTTCTTCGACAAAGCAACCCTATCGGTATTGGTAGAATCCCAATACAAACCCTTTGATAAACTCAGCACCGGTGAAAAGAATGCCGCTATGATGGTCCTGCTCATGAATCAAGGAGCGTTCGGCCCACTAATCATTGACGAGCCTGAACAGCACCTGGATGTCAGTTCAATAACTGGAATGTTAATCCCGAGAATACGCCAACTCAAAACCCAGCAGCAGATAATCTGTGTTACTAGGAATGAGCACTTTCTTATTTCCGGAGATGCTGAACAAGTGATTACTACACAATCAGAAGACAAGCTTAAGGTTATCACCGGTGATATAAATAACAAGGAGATTCAGGAGCATATTCTGGAGATATTTGAAGGTGATAGGTTTGCACTATTGGAAAAAATCAGGAAGCTTGGTCGAATTCTGGAGTATAGTTAACGCTTTCTCCAACTTTACATTTATGTAAGGAATTGCAGGGGCGCCATAACGATTAGACTTACTACAAACGATGGTGTGCTATACGCGTTGACAATTATACAATGGACAGTTAGACTGAAGTTAGCGCATGTTAAGTAGCATTCGAGGAGATAGCCTGAAACACAAAGGGGAAGGAGACTGTAGGCGAAAGTGAAAGGAGGCGGCATGATAAAAGGTATCATAGGATACAAGGTGTTGCGTTATAAGGACGTAGAGCCCATATTGATGCAGCTCAGGTCGCATGCCATGCAATATCCGGGCTTCGTTAGTGCTGAGAATCTTGTCAGCGAGGAGGATTTCTCTGTCGTCGTAATGATAAGCACATGGGAGAAGAATGAAAACTGGAAGACATGGGTGGAGTCAAAGAGAACGCGAGATTTGCTTCGACAAGCCAAAGCAGTTGTGATGCAGGCGGCCAGAATAACAACATATAGGACAATGCCCACAGTAGAGTGGCGCTAATAAGGCGTCAATCTTTGTCGATAACGGCTCCTTTCAATTTCCTGGTTACCCCAGGCATGCCTTTGATGCCGGCATAGGTTGTAAAGACACCCACGGAATTCCAGGGACACCATAAAAATTAGGTCTACTACAAATTATGTATTATGTCCTCAGAATACTCGAAAAGCTGGAGTACCGCAGGAAGCCTCGGCAAGATATTTGTGAGGCCAGGATTTAGCACAAGTTCATGATTAGTCTGCATCCGACTGAAAGGCCGTTAGCGCGACATACACTACCGGTGGTTTTCTTGATTTATCCCGTTTGAGCGTGAATGTTTCTGGATATTTTTTAATGAGAGACTGTAATTGTTGATGACCGTAGGTACGAGGATCAAATGCTGGATCCAATTGGCGAAGAACGGAGCCTAATGTCGCTAGATGAATCCATTCCTCTTCTTTGGCAGCTAGATTGAACCCTTCGAGAAGAAGGTTTAGAGGGTCAGATACATCAAACTTCTTTTCCTTTGCTGATTTCCTGCTTATTTCCTCGGGTCTAATCAGATTTTCACAGTAAATGAACTGGTTACAGGCGTTGATGAAAGCTTCTGGAGTCTTTTTCTCTCCCACTCCAATAACAAAAAGGCCTTCCTCTCTTATCCTTGTTGCCAGTCGTGTATAGTCGCTGTCGCTGGCAACAATACAGAAGCCGCCTATATTATGACTGTGGAGCAGATCCATCGCGTCAATTATCATCGCACTATCTGTGGAATTCTTGCCAACCGTATACCTAAATTGCTGCATGGGCTGAATTGCATGTTTATGAAGCGAATTCTTCCAGCTATTCATGTTTATACTGGTCCAGTCTCCGTATATCCGCTTGACTGTTATCAGCCCGACTTTGCTAACCTCTGCTAGTATTTGAGGAAGAAGAGACGCCTGAGCATTGTCACCATCAATCAGTACTGCAAACCTCAGTTGTTCAGATTGTTCGTCCATTATGCACCTTCTTTGGCTATCTATTTACGCCAAACCACACAGAGATAAAGTCTGTGTCGTTTCTCAAGTTAATTAACCACATACTTATGGAATCTTACTCCGTATATACCTCAAATAGCAAGAGGCAACAACATGACGGATTGTGCAGTCGTCTAGTAGCTTTTGGCCGCTAAGGGATAAATGCGGTCCCGCTCTGGCTTAAGTCCTTTTCCCTCTTTAAGGCTTAAAAAGTCTGAGTTATATTCCTCAATGAGCCCGGCATCGGCAAAGCAGTACTAGACTACAGACAGAACTTTATGCTATCGTTCAGCTTAAATGTATGGTCGAACCAAAATCGCATGATTTGTTTACCTGGATTACACAGGTTATCCACAATCAAGAGTGACCCAAACCCGCAGCGTCTCGGCGCGACTAATTTCGTGAGATAGTCTGCAGAAAAGACAGCTCGATGGAGGATAAAGAATGAAGACAAAGAAAAGAGAGGAACGATCGGCTTCGCTGGCTGAATCCCAACCTGCGGTTCCAGTAAGGAGAACCCTGGCCCAAGACCTGTTCGATGGGGTTGCCCCCTCGTACGACACCTGGGCGCAAGTGCTGACTTTCTTTCAGTACCTTCGTTGGCGCAGGTTCTTGGTCTCGCGAATGGCTCTTCGGCAGGGAAACCTTGTGCTTGACGTATGTACTGGTACAGCCGGTGTCGCCCTGGAGATTGCCGACCACCATGATGGCCGAATCGTGGGGCTAGATGTTAGCCACTCAATGCTGCAAGCTGGCCTTAGCGCCATCGAGAAGAGAAGCCTGGACGGCAGAATCCAACTTACCCAGGGCCGCGCTGAGCATTTACCCTTTCCTGATGAGACCTTCGATACGGTTGTCTTCACCTACCTGTTGCGTTATGTCCAAGACCCTGATGCAACAATACGGGAGCTGTCGCGCGTATTGAAACCAGGCGGGGAATTGCTCTCGCTTGAGTTCGGCATTCCAGAAGCCCTCTGGGTAAGAACTATATGGCGTATCTACAATAGGGTCGTCATGCCGGTAATGACCATCCCCGTTTCACGAGGTTGGCATCGTATGGGCTGTTTCTTGGGTTCGAGTATCTCGGGCTTCTGTCGGCGGTATCCTGTTGAGCGCATCGCCGCAATATGGCGTGACAATGGAATACCGCTGGTAGAAACAAGACCCCTGCTTAAAGGTGCAGCCATCGTGATGTGGGGAACGAAAGGAAGATAGAGACCGATAGCCAGCCGTGGTAACTACCTTATGGTGGAGTTTCGGAATTCCAGGGACACTATACCAATTAGACCTATTACAAATCAGGTACTATGTCCCCAGAATATTTCGTTCAATGTCACATTAACTTATCTTGTTATCCGCTATATTTTTGAGCTTTTCTATCTTCTACGAATAAGAGCCATCAATACCGACATCAAAGCATCTAAAATCAAACTGCTGGATTTTCCTTGTTCCAGCTGCTTATCTGACTGCTCCAATGGTAGCTTGGTGACTCGATCTATTGGCATAGACAGAAACCCGCCAAGTTTTTCTAATGTATTACTAGCAGCTTCAGTATGATGCACTGATAATATGCGCTTAATATCCTCTTCCAATTTCTTATCTTCAGAGCCTCTTTCGTTGGGTCGCTTTAGCTCTTGCCGGGCCTGTTGAAATTTTGTGAAGTCACCTCGGTTTAGCCAGATTCCATTACACGAAGGGCAGCGCTCCAAAATAATGCCTTTAAGAAAATACTGGTCTTTAAATCGGCGAAGCTCTGAGTGGTCTAATGGACATCTAAGGATTCGCCTCTCTATATTTGTAGGAGTCCATAGACTTTTCGAATCAAATACCTCGATTTTTTCTGCCTCTCCATGTTTTGCACTAAACAATTCCATCTCATCAAACCAAATCCCACCACATTCCTTACATTGTTCAAGTAAGATTGGCTGACCGTAATGCCCTTCGATTTTTACCTGATACATCTCGGTATTGTCATTCGGACATTTCATAGTTTCATTATAAGTTAAACCCCGAATGATGGGCAAAGACCGCTTTCTATAGAACTTAAGTTACTACAGTGACTATCAGGGGCAACTAGAAGAAGCTCAATAAAACAATTCTTGAATGCACTTTATTAAGTCCGATTGAACAACATGGCGGATTGTGCATTTTTTAGTCGCTTTTAAGCGCTAAAAGTCCCTTTCCTAGCCTTTCTGGTCATGGACAGCAGGGTTAATAATCCGATGAGTTGTTCTCGCAAAAGGTTTATAATAAGTAGTGTAAGTTATCGAGAAAAGCATTGGAAGTGCTTATGATTGACTATGAGGTAATGCATATTGCGGTAGCTCCTTCAACCAACCTTGATGCAAACCTCGTAAGAAGTGTGGCAACTATTATTGGCAAGAGCCCTTCCCAGACGCGTCTTCTTCTGGCCGGTGAGGTGCCTAAAGTTATTGCTCACCATGACAGCATACAAGCAGCAGAATCCATAATTCGGAATCTGCGGAACCTGGGTCTTGTTGCAATTGCATGTAGGGATTCTGAACTTCACCAGTTTCCACAAACGTTTAAGGCGCACACTCTAGAATTCAGAGAGAAAGAAGTTCTATTCCGAGACGTTGCCGGTCGTGAGAAGATGATAATAGAAGACAATGCCTTTCTGGTTCTTGTGGGGAAGATTGAAACTTCCATGGATGTAGAGACTACAAAGCAAAAGACTAAGTTTAGTTTGCGCAGGACGTTGCTCATGGGCGGCATCCCAATGTGGCGAAGGGTTGATGAGAAAACCACAACTCACTCTATTCAGGCCGAATATTTCGCCAGGCTCTACGAACGAAATTCACCAGACCCCAGTGTAGACATCCTTCAACACCACATGAATTATTCGTTCTTAGGAACAAAGGTAGCTGTATCCTCTTTCACAAACTTTGGTACCGTTGTTCTAGGACTTCGGGAGGTATTCCCGCAGGCGATTTTTGATAACAGGCTAGCGAAACCTTCCGTTCTAACCACATCTCCCAGCCGGGCTTGGGAAGGTATTGAGATAAACTGCAAGTTGATTTACTTGTTCCACACAATGACCAGCGGTCAGCCTGGTAATCCATAGGATAACAAATTGACGAGTTGGGCATTTTCCAGCCACCTTTGAACAAGGGAATTCCAACGAAACCATATCAATCGGGCCTGCTACACATCAGGTATTATGTCCTGAAATACCGCTCATCTTTTCCATACCTCAGGAGTGCAGCGAATTTTCTCTCGGACAAGAGTATAATTACAGAATTCATTCTTGTCTAAGACAAGGGGAGGTTACTATGTCTGACGTTTATGAGAGGCTTCGCGAGAGATTGGATATGTTTCCCCAGGGATTTCCTAAAACTGAAAGCGGCGTGGAACTGGAGATACTCCATCAACTCTTTGCTCCCGATGAGGCCGAGATAATGTTGCACTTGCGACCCTTTCCAGAAAGCGTAGCGACTATAGCAGAGAGGACAAGGAAAGATAAAACTGAGCTGGGAAAAACCCTATACGAGATGTCGAGAAGGGGGTTAATAATGCGTTATACAGCGCCTGACAATGAGCTTTACTACCTCCTGATACCCTGGGTAATCGGAATCTGGGAGTTCCAGTTGAATAACCTAACCCCGGAAAACATCGAGCTTTACGAGAAATATTTCGAGGAAGGAATGGTCCCTGCACAACGAAACCGAAAAATGGGGGACTTTCGCGTTATCCCTGTTGAGAAAGAGATAGAAGGGAGCACCGAGATTCAGCCCTACGAAAGGGTGTCACAGATTATCGAATCACATACCAGGTTTGCCGTCGCCGACTGCATTTGCCGAAAAGAAGCCAGAATGCTTGGAAAGGGGTGTGACAAGCTACTGGAGACTTGTATGAGTCTTGGAGCATCAGCGGATTTCTACATTGAAAATGGACTCGGCCGGGAAATTTCAAAGGAGGAAGCAAAGGGGATACTGCTGAAAGCCGAGGAGGATGGCCTGATTCACTGCTCCACAAACAGCGCGGGCAACAAGGCATTCATATGCAACTGCTGTGGCTGCTGTTGTAAATATTTAGCACTTGTTACAAAATACGGTAATCCGAATGCCGTAGCAAGGTCGAACTACTATGCCGTAATAGACCAGGAGACCTGTACCAACTGTGGTACCTGCGTGGAGCGATGCCAGGTAAATGCCATCCGAGCTGAAAATGACTATACCGTCATTGACAAGGATAGGTGCATTGGCTGTGGGCTCTGTGCATCTACGTGTCCCATAGGGTCAATCACCATGGTTCAAAAATCACCCCAAGAAGCCTCTCTCATTTTCTCCAGTGGTAAAGAAATGTTGCAGGCAATGGGGAAGGAAACAGGCAAGGTATATCCCTTCGAATAGAACTGGACACCTGCTTCCAACGGACCGGCCCCCGAATTCCGCCTTTGGTAATCTGGCTCAGAAGACGCCAAAGGGCAAAGCGCTAAGATTGCCAGGTAACTTATTGAGGCTTCTTGTCTCGGTCAATGCAAAACGAGGAACTAAGCAAAATGGCTAAGTGCTACACATCTCAAGGATGTAGGGCATGACTGGCAGTTTACTTTCCTATTTGTCTTACTCTACTATTGAACCAGCTATCTCTCTCATTGCCATACAAGCTCTTATCTCTGTCCTTAGAAAGAGCTCGGGCCCGAATAACATCAATCTTCCTGTCCCTCAGTGATTTTCCATCGAGGGCAGTGATTGCGGCTTGACCTTCAGACTTTGATGACATTTCAACAAATCCATATCCCTTGGATCGACCACTGCCAATATGCTTATTGTTCATGATGGTCACAGATACCACTTCTTCGAAAGCCATGAATTCCCGTTGCAGTTCCTCGTCAGTCACCTCGAGAGATAAGTTACCTACATATATATTCATGTTGATTCCCATTGGCGCTAACAGAGCTTTCCTGGCCTGCTGCCGGGCACCAGCGCCAAACAACAGCCCTCTGGAGTAACGAATATATCTTGTGTGTCTCAGGCAGAAATGAATGAGCAGGAGTCTAATACCTGCTCTGTCTTCCTCTACTAAACCCACCGCCTCTTCTGTTGCCGTAAGACCCACCGCCTCTACTCTCGGAAGGTGGGCGAGCCGCGTTAACCTTAAGCGTCTGGTCCTTTAACGCTTTCCCGTCAAGGCCGGCAATTGCAGCCCGACCTTCAGACACCACTGCCATTTCAACAAACCCGAATCCCCTGGACCGCCCACTGTACCTGTCTGTTATGATGTTTACAGACGTCACTGCTCCAAAAGTCCCAAACTCCTGACGTAATTCCTCCTCAGTTAGCTCATAGGGTAAGTTACCCACATAAATCTTCATACTAGTGCTCCTTTCGCTTAATTTCGTAATCTTTGCGGAGAAAATGGCGGTGGGACTTTGCCTCGCGCAAAATTCCACTCATCTGCACCATCCTTTGAAAACGACACGGTAGAGAATCCTGCGATTCACCTTCACGTATAGAGACTTCCATTGAGGCACAGCGCCACCCTCTCGGAACATACACGGGCCAGGTATCCCCGGCCCGTGTATTTCCGTGGTCAAACCAGCATTATCTACTCAGTCTGACTTTACTGTAGCACTCGCTACAATAGACCGGCCTGCCATTGGTAGGCTCAAAAGGCACTTCGGTCTCTTTGCCGCACTCGGCGCATATGGCAGGAAACATCTGGCGTGGGAGACCGTAGCTGTTACCACGACTTCCATTCCGCTCTGTCTTCCTTGCCTGTCGGCATGCGGGACAGCGCTTGGGCTCATTAGTATAGCCCCTGGTTTGAAATAACTCTTGTTCCTCAGCGCTGAAGGTGAACTCAGTTCCGCAATCGGCACACTGGATCGTTTTGTCCTGAAAACTCATTGGATGACCTCCTTTCTCAAAATTCTTAGCTGGGGTTTGGGTCATCCAATACTTGATATGAATCTAGCAGAATCCTAAGAAGCTTGTAATAACCTAAACTTGCACTATTAAATACATCATACACCAATTATTAATATTGTCAAGTCCCGCCGTGGCTCTATTCTATGTCCCGTCTGTCTCAAGCGTTAGGTAACAAATTCAATTCCGCCTTTGGTAATCCGGCTCCGAATACGCCGAAGGGCAAAGAGCCGAGATTGCCATGTAGCTTATTAAGGTTGTTAAATCCCGCCGTGGCTCTATCCCAGGTCTACGTCTGCCTCAATTGCACACACTGCTGTATTCTCTATACTTTGATACCTCGTGGTAATTAGAATTTTATGCCAATCACTGTAACAATAAATACCCTGGAAAACCAAGCCACCTAAAACTCCATAGGATATTGCCGAAGCCAAAAATTGGACGTCTATTATCAGAATAAGAATTATTATCCCTGCAGAGATAAGCCAATGGTGAAGGTGAACCCCATGCCTCCCAAAAGGAATGACAATTGATCTTATTCTACCCTGTTTTCCACTCGTTTTGCCGGCCATATATTTGGTTAGCACAAAACCTAGAAGCCAGCCCACAAAGAAGAGATAACCAAGGACAATGCTAATAGCTAGTACTAGCAGGATGCAAACTAGCCTTCTCTTCATCTAAGAGATACTCTCTATAGGACATCGGGGTGAGAGGATTTGGACCTCCGACCATCTGAACCCCATTCAAGTGCGCTACCAGGCTGCGCTACACCCCGTCGTCTTGCCTTTCGTAATATATTATCACATGAAACCGCTAGAGCAACAGCCTCGAAATCGAAAACTGGGCGAACCCCCCGGCAGGAATTCTATAGCGATAGTTATCTGGCAAGGACTTGCCTTCCTTATAGATAAGCATTAGATAATAAATTCAATTTCGCCTTTGGTAATCTGGCTCAGAAGACGCCGAAGGGCAAGGAGTTAAGATTGCCAGGTCGCTTACTAAGGTTGTTTTTAATCCCGCCGTGGCTCTATTCCAGGTCTAGGTCTGCCTCAGGTATTATGGATGGCAAAATTAAAAATACGATGAGCCGTGTTCTCCAATACCAGTCCCAAGTCTTCTAGGCTAAGAGACTGTGGCCAGCCTTGACAGCCAAGAAGTGCGTGGATATGATTGAGGCATATAGGGAAAATAGCCTAGCATAAGCCTATACCGAGGGCAGGAAATTTGAGTAGGATGATGATATGAAAGTCAAATGGCTCTGCAGCGGTTACACTGGAAGACGAGTCGCGTTGTGGATGACGCTTCTCACCGTAATTGCAGTAGCCGCAGTAAGCTGCACTCCGAGCGAGCCAGCACTACCAGACGAGGGCGAGATGACCTTATCACTATCCAGCCCCATCTTTCAAGAAGGAGAGGACATTCCGATTGAGTACACGTGCGACGCGCAGGACATATCACCGCCACTCATGTGGGACGAGCCTCCCTCAGAGACTCAATCTTTCGCCCTTATAATGGATGACCCGGACGCTACTGGCGGAGTGTTCACACACTGGCTTCTTTTCAACTTGCCAGCTGATAGCCGCGAGTTGCCAGAGGCAGTTCCTCCTGATAATGAATTAGCGAGTGGAGCTCTACAGGGAAAGAACAGCTTTGGCACAATTGGCTATGGCAGCCCTTGCCCACCTCCTGGACCCGCTCACCATTACCGCTTCAACCTTTACGCACTAGACCAACCCCTTGATCTCATGGCAGGTGCATCCAGAAAGCAAGTTATTGACGCCATAACGGGGCATATCCTCGCTCGGGGGCAGCTTATAGGGATGTATCAGCGTTAGCGCTTCCTCCAATTGCTCGGAAAGTTATCCAACAATATAGCGGATTGGGCAGTTTTCCAGCCGCCTTAAGCGCTAAATAATAAATTCAATTCCGCTCGGGCTTAAGTTCTCTTGTCCTATTGCTCAATTTCGGCAGTGCCGGGCTCGGTGGCGGGCTTGTGTGCGCTGAGCACTCCGCCGGTAATGGCTAGGGCGCCGGGAAGCAGCATAATACCGGTCACTGCCATAATTATCCCTCCAGCCATACCCCATTTAAACCCGGATTCGCCCCTTTTCGTCTTCCTCCATGCGACGAGGGCGAGAACCCAGCCGAGGAGTCCGAGAAGAGCAGCCGCTACACTAAGTATGTTTACCCACCACAAAGGCCCGGGCTCCATTACAATAGTGCCTTGGTTAATCACATACATGATCACACCCACTATGGGAGATAGCCACATCCATACTCCCAAGGCGAAGCTGACCAACAATACTGGACTACCTTTTCCTCTTTGTACCAATCTTGTCGCCCGAAATCTGCCCCACAGCAAGCCAGTCAGTGCGCCCAAGGCCAGAGCGGATATGATGCCAGCCAGTACCTTGCTAATCGATGGCAGGCTAACATGCACACCCGCTACACTCACGGCTGTCGACCACGAACTCTGGAATCCATCAGTGGGGGCGTATGTACGTATTGCAGGTATTGTTGTATAAACAAGTTCAACTGCAACAAGTACCCACAGCAATGACGAGAACACCACTCCCTTTTTAACACTGGTAGTACCCGGTAGATAATCGTACAAGGCCGCGAACACAGCCCCGAATATGACTCCCTGGACTATGCGGCCAAGAGTCGAGCCAATCAAAAGCAAGGGATCCGTTAACTCGAGTAAGATGCCGAGTCCGGCTGCCGCTGTAATACCCGGAAACTGAAAGGAGAAACCGGTTAACTCAAGTATTACAGAGATGATCAGGTAGCCCGCCGCAACAGCCGCGCCGGCTTTGATCCCCCGTCCGAAATCAGCCAATTATCTCACCTCACTATACATTCGGCAAAATTGTTTATCGTTATTGCGCAATTGCGGCAGTGCCGGACTCGATGGCGGGTTTGCGCCTGCTGAGCACTCCCCCAATAATGGCCAGAACACCGGGAAGCAGCATAATACCAGTCACTGCCATAATTATCCCTCCAGCCATACCCCATTTAAACCCGGATTCACCTCTTCTCGTCTTCCTCCAGGCGACGAAGGTGAGAATCCAGCCGGGGAGTCCGAGAAAGAGAACCAACCTGGTAACTATCTGTTCCCACCAGAACTCAGACCCTATTACTATTATTAAAGGAACCCTTCCAATGAGAAACATCAGGGCAAATAATACCCAGATTATTCCCCCCAGAATGAAGCTGACCAGCAATATCGGACTAGCCTTTCTTGCTTCCGCCAGCCTTTTCGCCCGAAACCTATCCCACAGCAAGCCGGTCAGTGCGCCAAAGACCAGAGCGGACATAATGCCAACCAATGCCAGGCTAAGCGATGCCAGGACAACCGTTCCACCATAATAAGTTCCATGAACGCCAGACCATCCAGGGGTTGTGTAAATAACCTCAATTACAGTGACTATCCAGAGGAAAGACGAGAGCACCACTCCCTTTCTAACGCTGGCAGCGCCGGGAAGGAAATCATACAGGGCGGCGAAAACCACCCCGAATATAATTCCGCGGACTACATTGCTAAAGATACCGAACGAGGAAATGAAGCCCGGGTAAACCGGTGATACGACTGGGGTTAGCCCTGCTGCGTCTATAAGGTCCGTGAGATACAAAGACCCGTGGACTGATATGACGCCGACAACTATATAGATAACCGTGTAGACGATTCCGGTGACTATGCCGGCTTTGATCCCCCGTCCAAAATCAGCCAATTATCTCACCTCACTATACATTCGACAAAGCGACTTAAATAGATATTGCAATGACACTATATTTGCTGCCAACCTGACTGTGCTTTCAAGTGTTGATTTTTCACGTGCGAACATTATACCAGAATTTCCCCGCCAGGAGAGAGGACTATGATTTATGCAGTCAACTATACTTTCTCGGTGCTTGCTGCCACTAGCGAGTTTTTCCTTCTTTGAGGTTCAAGAAGTCCGAGTTGTATTCCGTGATGAGGCCGGCATCGGCAAAGCTAAAGTAGCGATTCTCTCCTATTATGATGTGGTCGAGGACCTTAATCTGCATAATATTTCCGGCGAAGACTAAATCCTGAGTTATTTGTTTATCGTTATCGCTGGGCTGAGGATTCCCGGCTGGGTGGTTGTGGACAAAGATCAAGGCCGCAGCATTATGTTTGACGGCGCCCTGGATGATTTCGCGAGGATAAATAGCACTGGCGTTCAATGTCCCTTCGAAAAGGTCTTCAATCTCGACAACGCGGTTCTGGGAATCAAGGAACATGACTTTGAAGACTTCTTTTTTGAGGTCTCGCATAGAATGGTACAGGTAATCGAAGACCTCCCGGGAGGACCGGCAGTATGTTTTATCGAGGACTTGTTCCTTGAGAAACTCCCTGGCTACCTCCTGCATGAATTTGATGACAAAGACGTGAGTCGGGCCTATGCCTTTAATCTTCTGCAATTCCTCGGGAGGAGCTTCCAGAACGCCCCTCAGGGTCTTGAACCTGTTTATGGCTTCTTTGGCTTGCGGCTTACAGTCACTGCGAGGCGTCCCCAGTGTCAGTATTAGTTCCACAATTTCATAGTCGAGGAACGCTGCCAGCCCCGATTGATTGAACCTTTCCCGCAGTCTTTTCCTGTGCCCTTCCTGGCTTTTAGCTTCCATGCTTCCGGTTTTCTAATTATATATTTTAACTATGGTTATGGGAATCACGTGTCCTTGTTCAATACCTTAGCAAGACTTCCTTTTTGTCATTGCGAGGAGCTTTGCGACGAAGCAATCTCCACGCGAGGTTGCTCAATCCAACCATAACAGGCTCCAGTTTCGCAATAAGATTGCCACGCCCCGACAAGTCGGGGCTCGCAATGACACGGAAGGTTATTATTCAACGTTACAAACATATAAAGTTCCACCCATTTATCTGAACCAATTCACTACGTTATACGACGGCAGGGGAAGTGCTGATATAATACTCATGCAATGAATTTAGCCCGGCAAATAGAGCAATATCTCCCCTGGCAACTCCTGGAGCTAGTCCAGGATATCAGCAAACAGGCGGCTAAGCTGGGACAAAGGGTATATCTCGTCGGTGGTGTAGTACGAGACCTGCTTTTAGGCTATCCCAACTTCGACCTTGATATGGTAGTCGAGGGCGATGCTGTGAAACTGGCGCAACAAGTGGCGGAAACCAGTCAGGCGAAGCTGCTGGCCCACCACCGCTTCGGCACCGCCAAGCTCAGATACGAGAATTTCACCCTGGACCTGGCGACAGCGCGAAAAGAGACCTATGCCAGACCGGGAGCACTACCTGCGGTGACTCCAGGCACCCTCAAAGATGACCTCGTCCGTAGAGATTTCTCTATCAATGCTATGGCTATATCCCTGGGGGCAAACGATTATGGAGAGCTGGTCGACCCCTATCAAGGTAAAAACGACCTGGAGCACCGTCTCATTCGTATTTTGCATCCCGGAAGCTTCAGCGACGATGCTACCAGAATTTTACGCGGCGTCCGTTATGAACAACGGTTTGGTTTTGAGTTTGAAGCACACACTGCTTGGCTACTTAAACGTGATATTCACATGCTGGATACCATAAGCGGCGACCGAATCAGGCATGAGCTAGAACTAATTTTCAAGGAAAAACAGCCGGAACTCGCTATCAAGCGACTTGCTGAGCTGGGAGTGCTGACGAGGATAAGCTCCTCCCTCAAGGGCGATGGCTGGATAGCTGAGAAATTCGACAAGGCGCGCCGTCTCAAGAAGCCCAGCCAATTGCCCTCGCTCTATTTCTGTCTTCTTATCTATTCGTTCAACGAAAGGGAACTTGAGCAATTTCTCGCCCGTCTTAACATACCGGTAAAATTGTCCCGAGCGATGCGCGATACGCTCTGCCTCAAGACCGAGCTTCCCCTCTTGGACAAGGCTTCCTTGAAACCCAGTGAGATTTATTATCAGCTCCGGGGATATGAGCCCTTGGCGATACAGTCAAATGCCATAGCCTCAGACTCCTCAAGAGTACACCGCCATCTCCAACTGTTTCTCACAAAACTGCGCTATGTCAGAACTGCCCTTAACGGGGAAGAGCTAAAAAGACTGGGCATCTCCGCGGGACCGGAGATGGGAAAGGTCCTCCAGATATTGCATAAGGCAAAATTAGATGGAGAGGTTCGCACTAAGGCAGACGAAAAAAAACTGGCCTTCTCTTTATCACTGAAGCTAGAACGGTAAAGGAGGGAAAAGACTCAGAAACGCCCCTCCAAAGTAGCAGCCCAAAAGATATTTGGGGAATTTTCCTGCCCAACAAGCCAATATGAATTTCCATAGTGGTATTCTCGAAGCGCCCGAGATAAGTCCAGCTATATCGAATGGCAAAATGGGCTGGAGGGACAGGAGGAAAACGGCCAACATGCCATGTCGCTTCATCCAAGCCACAAGCTTCTCATATCCGGGTGTAGCCTCAGTGATTATTATCTTTTTCCCTAAGTAACCGGCGTAGTAGCCGGTTATTTCTCCCAAGGTGCCAGCGCTACTAGCTGTAAGAGCTATAAGAACAGGGTTCCACTTCGATGCCGCTGCTATCATTATGGCGACGAAAAAAGGTACTGGAACAATAATACTGGCATTACTTACCAGAGTGGTTACAAAAACAACCAGGTAAGCTGTAGTGGCTAATCCTTCCACTGAAAGATTGAAATAAGCCATCAGATATCGAAGGAGGAAATAAAGGCCGACACTGAGACCGAGAATGATAACGGTATAAATCGTCGCCAGAAGCCATTTATTTCGCTTGATTCGCTCCACTATACTCATGTTTTCACTCCCACCCTAACCGTTTCCCTTCGAAGAAGAGCGTTCTAGTCCCCGGAGAAGAGAAGATGCCAGGTAGCACTCCAGTCCTTGCTTTCCCAAGCGTGAAAACAGCTCACCGGTTTTTTCCTTCACCGAGAAAAAAGTAAAAAGACATGGCCCGGAGCCGGCGAGATAAACTCCCGGGGCTCCGGCTTCTTCCAGGGTCTTCCGATATTTGTCCAGACCAGGGAAGAATTCAAAGGCTACCTTTTCGAAAGCATTGAACATAAGACCAGGGTCAATCGCTTTCCCCTGTCTCAAAGATGACAGGGCTGCCTGAACAAACTGGCCTCCGGTGAAATAAGCAGCGTCTAAATTATTATACATTTGCTTTGTTTTGCCAGGGACTTTAGGTAATGGCGGCACCAGTAACACAAACCAGGTTGCGGGCAGGGATGGCAGCGGGGTTACTTTTTCTCCCTTCTCCTCTACCAAAGACGTGCCTTTATGGATAAAGAAGGGAACATCCGAGCCCAGCTTGGATGCTAAACGGACCAGCTCAGAAAGCGGCAAGCTCAATCTCCAGAGCTCATTTAGAGCTAAGAGGGTGGCAGCGGCGTCACTGCTGCCACCACCCAAGCCTACACTCCAGGGTATATGCTTGCGAAGCTCGATTCGCGCTCCCAGACTACATTTTGTGCTTTCCTTAAGCAGGGTGGCCGCCTGTGTTACCAGGTTATCGCGCTTTAAGCCGGGCACATCACATTCCAAGCATACCTCTTTGTCTAACTGAAAATTGAGGACATCGCATAAGTCTACTGCCTGAACAATACTGGCGATTCTATGATAATCATTATCCTTGCCCAGTACTTCGAGGACAAGGTTTACTTTAGCCGGGGCATAAACCGTCAACATTACAATCTTTTTGTAAAGGGAGCAAAGTGTTTCCATAGCTCCCTCCACTCTTCCAGGCTAAGAGTTTCAGCTCGCCGTTTAGCTTCTATCCCAGCCTTCTCCAGTAGTGAAGTGACCTGGCTGGGTGGCATCTCTAAAGAATGAGCCAAGGAATTGCGAAGCTGCTTACGAGGAGCGCTGAAACCATGTATAACTATATCAAAAAAACCAGCGACATCGGATACCTCGATAGGCGGCCGGGAGTAAACATCCAGGCGTAAAACAACCGAATCCACCTTCGGCGGGGGATAAAAACTTGCCGCTGGTACATAGGATATAATAGCAGGCTTGCTATAAAACTGGGTCTTAACGCTGAGCAAGCTCATCTTACCAGGAGCTGCAGCAATAGCTTCGCCAACTTCTTTCTGCACCATTACCACCATTTCCGAGGGTCGGGGCTGCGCCTCGAGAAAATGGCGCAGTACCGGTGAAGTAATGTAATAAGGAAGATTAGCTATAACCTTATAACCTTGGACGAGTTCGGAGGTGGGTAAATTATCTTGTAGAAGTTGCTGCGGCGCAACTTCGAGTATGTCGGCATGGACAATTTTGACATCGGGAAAGGCGGCCAGCCGTTTTTTCAGCAGAGCAACTAATCTGGAATCGAGCTCGACAGCAGTGACCTTAGCCCCTCGCCTCGCCAATCCTTCAGTTAGTATGCCCAGGCCCGGACCTATCTCGACTACAATGTCCCCCGGGCGAAGTTCGGCAGCAGATAGAATACGCTCTAATACCGCCTCGTCTATAAGGAAATGCTGTCCTAAGCTTTTTTTTGGTTTGAAGCCAAATTGGCGAAGCAATTGCCGGTACAAAAGTCTCAGCCTTGTCCAAACAATTGATAGAAGCCCTTTCCCACTTTCCTTCCCGTGTACCCAATCTCGACCATCCTCTTCAATAGGGGGGCAGGCTTATATCTTTCCCATCCAGTCTGCTGGTAAATCCCTTCCAGGAGGTCAACTATAACGTCTATACCAACCATATCGGCCAGTTCGAATGGGCCCATAGGCCAGTTGTGTGATAATCTCTCTATTTTATCTATATCTTCTATGCTGGCTAAATTCTCTTCGAGTAGCTTGGCAGCCTCGTTCATCACCAAGGTTATTATTCTATTGGTCACAAATCCGGGGGAATCTTTAACGACGACTGTTTCCTTACCCAGAGATTTGACGAAGTCGAGGCTTACTTTCAAAGTTTCCTCTGATGTCAGCAAAGTCCTCACTATCTCGACTCCCTTCATTAACGGTACCGGGTTCATAAAGTGTGTGCCGATAACCTTGTCGGGACGCCTGGTCGCGGATGCCAGCAGACTTACTGGTATTCCGGATGTGTTAGAAGCCAGAATTGTCTTTTTAGGGCAAATTTCTTCAAGCTGTCCAAATGTCGGGAGCTTTACCTCCGCTCTCTCAAACACCGCCTCTATAACGTAGTCAGTATCTTTAACGGTATTTTTAATGTCAATTGAGGTATGAAGTCTTGCCAGGGCTTCATTCATCTCTTCTTGCTTAATTTTTTCTTTTTCCACAAATTTACCCAGGCTTGTTTTTATTATGCTCATACCACGGTCCAGAAACTCTTGTTCTACGTCAACCATGGCCGTCTCGTAGCCTGCCTGTGCCGATACCTGGGCTATGCCGCTACCCATAGTCCCCGAACCAATAACACATACCTTTTTTATTGCCATGTCCTTCACCACCTTTTCTTTTTACAATTTCTTACGCCATGGTGTAACCACCATCGACGCTGATAGTCTGTCCAGTTATGAAGTTAGCCCGGTCCGAGGCCAGGAAGAGAACAGCATTGGCTATGTCGTCCGCTGTCCCCAGCCGTCCCAGAGGGATACCCTTAGCTATTTTCTCCAGTGCTTCCGGGGTGCCAAATATTTTCATCATATCATCCGTCCACATGCTCTCCGAAGTAGTAACATCTCTGCTGGCGGGAACAACAACACCCGGACAAATCACATTGACGTTTATCCCATAACGGCCAAGCTCCCTGGCTAAAGACTTTGTCATAGAAACCACAGCACCCTTGCAGCCACTGTAAACAGCTTCTCTCAACTGCCCTACTCTGGCAGCATCGGACCCGATGCTGATAATCTTTCCGTACCTCCGCTCAATCATATGGTCTAAAACGGCTCTAGTGCAGTTTATATCGCTCCAAAAATTGCGGGCTATCTCCTTTTCCCAATCCTCTCTGGTTTTCCTGACAAAAAGGTCGTCCCTGACCCAACCAACAACGTTAACCAGTATATCTACCTGACCGAACTTATCCAGTGATTGCTTCACCATCGCTTGTACCGAATCCCAGTCGGTTACATCCGTCCTTATATTCTCAACTCTGCCCTTGCCTAGAGGGTTGGCCTCCTTAGCTACTTTGGCTCCTTGAGCTTCATCTAGTTCGGCCATGGCCACGTTCGCTCCTTGCTCAGCAAAAGCCAGAACTATGCCCCGCCCAATATTGGAGCCACCCCCGCTAACAATTGCTGTTTTACCTTCAAGCCCTAAGAAATCCATCTGGGAACTTTTTCTTATCTACTCTGAATTTCATAAGCCGTGCACCTGTTCTCGATTCCTAAACCGGGAAGCTGCCTTTGCCAGCTAGCTCCAACCAGGCAACTCTATATCACACTGGAAATGCTATTTACCGCTGCTTCCTTCCGGACCTGACGGGGTTCATAGTTTCCAGTTGTATAGAACCCGATTATCAACACCGCTCAGCAAAAGCAAATCTAGCCGGCCGTAAACCTCAAACAGGAATTCAGCCCCGCTATAGCGGCTTTCGGGTACAGGGCACCGCTAGCTCCCCGCCTAGCACGGCTCAATTCATGATGTTACCAACAAGTATTAACCAAGTCAACATCAGGATAAGTGAGGTGTCATTGCGAGGAGCTTTGTGACGAAGCAATCTCAGAAGGGGAAATCCTAAATCGCAAGCACCAAATCCCAAAAGAAATTCAAAAATCAAAGGTCAAAAATAAAAATGACAAAGCTCAAATGTCAAATCAAGCCCAAAATCCCAATCACAAAAGCAACCGGTTTTGGCATTTAAGCATTTGGATTTCAATTGTCATTTGGACTTTGATATTTGGATTTGTCTCGACCTCGGTGGGGATGCTCAACGAAATCGGCAGCTGGAGGTTGAATTTTGGTGTTTAGAATTTAGCCTCGGGATTGCCACGCCCTGACAAGTCGGGGCTCGCAATGACAACAAACGAAGGACCCCTTCAGTTAGTTCTGGGGCAACTCTGTTTCTTTGAGCTGCTTCCTATCTATCTTCCCCGAGGCAGTTTTGGGTATGATGTCTATAAATTCGATTCTTTTAGGAAGCTTAAAATCAGCCAGGTTGTGGTAACAAAGGTTGGATAGCTCTTCTGTCGTAGCATGTTGACCTTCTTTAAGCACTACGAAGGCTGTGGGTATTTGTCCCCCATAACCATCGTCAATACCGACATAGGCTGCCTCAGCTACGCTAGGGTGACTCAGCAACACGAATTCGACTTCCGACGGACCAACCTTAAGTCCAGAAGACGTGACTATTATGAACGATTTCTTCTCTATATACTCCACGAAGCCCTCCTCATCCATCCTGACTAAATCTCCGGTGTAAAACCAGCCATCCTTAAGGACTTGAGCCGTGAGTTTAGGTGCTTTATAGTATCCTTTCATCGCCCAGGGGGCATTGAACACAGCCTCCCCTATTTCGCCCCTGGGAACTTCCTGGCCGCTGTCATCTAGTATCTTAAGGCGGCAAATTGGCTTGCCAACGGTCCCCAGTTTACGACTGTTAAAAGTGCTTATGGAAATGGCTGAAACTTCCGTGAGACCGTATACCTCATAAAGGGATAAACCGAACTTGTCCTCCAAATTTTTCATTAGATTAGGGAAGGACTTTGCCCCTGCGCTCACTGCTAATCGCAGCGAATTCAGGTTATATTCCTTCAAAACTTCGCCTCGCATCATCGCCAGGGCATTGTACATGGCAGGAACGCCAAAGATAATACTTCCATTCTCTTTTTCCACAGCCTCGAGAACAGCTCTGGGAGTGAAATTAGGGATAAGCACGATGGTAGAGCCAGTAATAAACGAACCGAGAAGAACCTCACATAAGCCAAAAAGATGGGAGAAACGAGCAGGGGCTATGATGGTATCTTCGCTCATCCGTTGTATAGCTGCGGAAACTATGGGGGGAGTTCCCATAAGGGAAGCATGTGTATGCACCACCCCTTTTTGCCGCCCCAGTACGCCAGAGGTGTAGATTATAGTGCCTTCGTCCTCGTCCTTTATATCGATAGCAGGCGATATAGAAGAGCTTTTAGCTACCATTCTGGTGTAAGAATCTGCATCAACTTCAATTACGTGCTTTAGTAAAGGAATGTGAGGCGAAACTGAGGAAATCATCTGAGAAAATTCCTTCTCCGTTATCAGGATTTCCGAGTCGGAGTCCAGCAGCAAAGAATCAAGCTCAGGTGCTTTAAGCGCAGTGTTAAGCAGTACCGCTACACCCCCGGCTTTAATCACCCCGAAATAATTGATGACCCACTCAGGGCTATGGGACATCAAGATAGCCACATGGGTGCCCTTTTTAATTTCCAGCTCCAGGAGGGCATTGGCTACTCTGTTAGAAGCTGCATCCAGCTCACCATAAGTAATCCTCTCAGCGCCGAGAACAATGGCTTCTTTGTGCGGTATTTCGCTGGCAGTTTTTTCCAGGGTCTGTTTAATATTCATCTCAGCCTCCGGAAAATCTTATCAAAGAGTATATCGTAACAAAAGGTATATGGTAAAGCCCTCGTCCTTGTTCAGTACCTTAGTGACACTTCTTTTTCGTCCTTGCGAGGAGCGAGATTCCTCCCTTACGCTTCGGAACAAGCTCCGCAATCTCAATGCCCCCTTGTCATTGCGAGGCTGGCGAAGCCAGCCGAAGCAATCCCCGAAGATTGCCACGCCCCGACAAGTCGGGGCTCGCAATGACACGGAAGGTTATTACCCAATGTTACAAACATATAAGTGGGAAAGGAATAAATTGCCTGGCAATTTAGGAGGAGGGGTAGATATCGCTAATATGTTGGATGGCTACCAGCTATTGACAACTTGAGAAAGCATATCCTCACTAGGAAGAGGGGATTATTCTCAGCACCACTGAGGTTTCAATCTGCCTCTCGGGAATGTTCCAATATGTCCGCAAGAGCCTATCCTTTTCCCTGGGCGACACCAGTTTGAAGCCATGTTTCTCGTAGAAACGAACGGCCCAGGTGGCATCGGCCCAGGTCCCTACCAGAATTTCCGGAGTCTCGGCTAACTCCATGAGATATTCAAGCAGTCTCCTGCCAATTCCCACTCTCTGGCATTCCGGAAGCACATAAGCATGCCTGATCAATGTGGTATCTTTAAGAGATTGAATTCCTGCCACTCCCAGCAAATGCCCGCCTTCCACCCAGCCAAAGAACCTTACGCCAGCTTCAATTTCCTCTTTTAATTCCCCGGCTGACATATACGGTTCTTTCCATCTATCATCCGGGATTATCCCCTTGTAAGCTTGTGCAGCATCGTTTATGACCTGGAGTATAGTATTGAAATCTGAGGGCAATAGGCTACGAATCATCTTGTTTGAAACAGGGAATAGCGGGCACACGCTTCCCGTCTAATGTTACGGCTTCTTCGGCGGTTGTGGTGGTTGTTGTTGGAATTGTATGGCAATTACTTCGCTTCCCGCTTCAAATAGTTCTGACTTAATTTCGTGTACCAGGCCCCAGGACCGCGCCTCCTCGGGATTCAAGGTTGTCCTCTCAAGCATGGCATCGGTAATATCTTGGGCGCTTTTACCGGTATTGGCTGCGATTACCTTGGCAATATTCTCCATATCGATTCTCAACCCCTTTAACCGTTCTTCCAGCAGTTTTTCCTCTAAATTCTGCTCCCCCCTGAACTGCGCACTAACACCGTGAAATAAAAATCTCGCCTGGGGTACTGACAGCCTTCTCGAACCGGCGCAGTATATGACAATGCCTATTGAGTCCACGCTGCCGAAATTGTGCGTAGTTATGGAAGCAGGTAATCCCTTCAAATAATTATATGCGCTTAAACCATGAATGACAGAGCCGCCGGGCGAAGAGATAAGGATGATGAAATCCTTTATACCTTGCTTCATTTTCTGGTCAACGGCACTCATCAGAGCATTGACCGTGGCATCAATCACCGGGGCAAAGAACCTGATTACAACTGGTTTCGTAGCCATGTTTTATCCTCCTCAAAATAATGCAGACATTGCCCAACACATCACGGATTTGGGAAGTCGGAGTGACAAAAGCCAGGGGCTGGAACTTCATATGTCCTGCTATCGCGAGTCACACAAATCACTCTGCGAACCTCCCATCATCTTTGGACTCTGAAAGCTTGTGCACACTTTTCTCCAGCCATCCTATCCCTTTCACTTCCCTTATGTCAAATTCGGGAACATAGGGTTTAATATCCAGGAGGGGGGTCCCGTCTACGATGTCAACATCCCGGATATGGAGCATATCCCCTTCAACCCTGACAAGGCGAACTACCGAGATGCCAATAGGGTTGGGTCTGCTCGGACCCCGCATGGCAAAGACTCCATGCGCTTCGTTATCCATGTATGGCTTTGCTATCAGTGTCGACCCTTTGGATAGGTGAAAGTGGTATAGCAAAATAATGTGAGAAAAACCTTCAATATTTTTCAGCCCTTCAGCATATTCCGGGAATATCTCGACTGTCCCATTGGTACCTTCAGCGCCTGCCGGCTGTATAGGTGTCCCTTTGGGCTCCTTGAACGGAGAATGAATAACTCCGATTGGCCTGTATTTTATCTCACTCATGCTTTCGCCCTCTGGCATAGGCCAGCCTCACTGTTGGCCCAGATGAATCAAGGGAAATCATTCCCGTAACACTCTTCTAATTGTAACATACAGCATAGGTTCAATGAGTTTGAGAAGAAATAGTCGCAAGGCCAGATTAATAGTAGGGAGTTTTGCTATAATATAAATAGGGATTAGCTTCATGGGGGACATAAATAAGGTTAAGCGGAGGGTGGAAGAGCTACGGGAGGTAATTAATCACCATAACTACCGCTACTACGTGCTGGACAGCCCTGAAATCAGCGACGCCGAGTACGATGAGCTGATGAAGGAGCTCAGGCAGCTTGAGTCCGAGCATCCCGAGCTTGTTACCCCTGACTCACCGACGCAAAGGATTGGAGCGCCTCCTGTAGAAGCGTTCGGAGTTATTGAACATCCCCAGCCCTTGTTGAGCCTGACCAATGCTTTTTCTTACGAAGAATTGGCAGCCTGGCATAAAAGAGTAAGCAAACTTTTAGGCGGGCGTCAGTTCGACCTTGTTTGCGAACCCAAAATTGATGGGTTGGCAGTAGCCTTGACTTACGTTGACGGCTTGCTCGTCACAGGAGCAACCAGAGGGGATGGCTACCGCGGTGAGGACATCACACAGAACTTGAAAACCATCAGGAGTATTCCCCTCTCCGTACCCAAGGAGGCACCACCCAGGTTTGAAGTCCGGGGCGAAGTTTATCTTCCCAAAGCCGGTTTTAAAAAGCTTAACGAAGAAAGGGCCAAGGAGGAGCTGCAGCTTTTTGCCAATCCCAGGAATGCCGCTGCCGGCTCGGTAAGGCAGCTCGATTCCAGCATCACCGCTAGGCGTCCTTTGGATATATTCATTTATGGATTGGGTTGGGCTGAAGGCAAGGCGGTGCCCGACACTCACTGGGAAATCATGCAATACCTCAAGTCCCTGGGCTTCAAGATAAACCCCAATATCACCTTACGCCACTCCCTCGATGAAGTGGAGAAATATCATCAGAGCTGGGTAGAAGGCCGGGGAAAATTTCCTTACGAGGCTGATGGCATAGTAGCAAAGGTCAATTCCATTGCCCTCCAGCAAGAGCTGGGCACCGTGGCCCATGAGCCAAGATGGGCTATTGCCTATAAGTTTCCCGCCATCCAGGGTACTACGCGCCTTATTGACATTGGCATAAATGTGGGGAGGACGGGAAGCCTTAACCCCTACGCTATTTTAGAGCCAGTTCGGGTAGGTGGTGTGGTTATCAGTTCAGCAGCGCTGCATAATGAGGAAGACATTCACCGCAAAGACATCCGTATCGGCGACTGGGTCGTTGTGCAGCGAGCCGGTGAAGTGATTCCCGAGATTGTCGAACCTATTATCAGCCGCCGTACTGGTAAGGAGAAAATCTTCCACATGCCCGGCCGCTGCCCTGTCTGTGGCAGCGACGTGATAAAGCCCGAAGGTGAAGCTATGCATCGCTGCACTAATGCTGCCTGCCCCTCTCAAGCCCTGGAGAGAATCAAACACTTCGTCAGTCGCGGGGCTATGGATATAGATGGCGTAGGTGAAAAGCTCTGCCAGGCTTTGTTCGAGGCCGGCTTGATCAAGGACGCTGCCGATTTATACTACCTCACCAAAGAGCAGCTTCTCGGCCTGGAAAGAATGGCCGACAAAAGTGCCTCCAACGTGCTTAAGTCCATCGAAAAGAGCAAAAATAGAACATTAGCCCGGGTTATTTTCGCCCTGGGAATCCTGCACGTCGGTGACCAGTACGCCGAGCTACTGGCAGACCAATTCCACAGTATTGACCAACTGGCCAAAGCCAGCCAGAAAAGGCTTTCAGCCATTCCCTCTATCGGCCCCAAGATAGCCGAAAGCATCGTTGCCTTTTTCAGACAGAAGGGAAACAGGCAAATTATTGAAAAGCTGAGAAAGGCCGGGGTGAGGCTGAAAAAAGAGAAAGTTAAAGAAGCCAAGCCCAAGAAGTTACCCTTAGCCGGACGGGAATTTGTTTTAACCGGGAAGCTGGATTCCTTCTCTCGCTCAGAGGCAGAAGCGAAAATAAAGGATTTGGGTGGCAAGGCCGGCTCGGATGTCACCAGGAAGACTTCTTACGTAGTGGTCGGCACCGACCCCGGCTCCAAGCTGGCTAAAGCCGAAAAGTTGGGGATAAAGACACTCAGCGAAGCTGAGTTCCTCGATTTCTTGGATCAGGCTGTTTGAGAAAGATTTGGGAAAACATACAAGAAGTTTTCGATTCCCTATCACGAAGGGAAATCGAATCTTCCTTCACCAGTGAAGAAAGGAATTACGCTTTCATCGAAGCCAAATGCTGCATACACAGTCTGGATAAGTTCATAGGCTGTTTGGTCAGGGTCAAAGTCATCTTTTATAGTTCTACGAGTAACACGTAAGTGTTTATCTTCAAAAGGTTTCGAATATGTATCAGCATCCATGAAACCTATTGCATTTGGAGCATATGGAGCAAGAATATACCCCTTGAGGTTGAGATAGCAAAGGTCGACTATGAAATCATTGGAAATTCTTAGCGAATCGACGATTGCTCGGTACAACCTCAAGAATGTGGTTGGGTATTCTATTACGGGATATGGGTATAAACGTGGTCTCTTGCTGAATTCCTCTGGTGACTGTCTCCAACAAAAGTTCTCATCTAACGGCGTCCAGAATTCCATATGACCGTTGCTTAATAGTTCGAGATATTCCTTGTTTTTTTCTCCTCTTCTAATCCCCTCCACAAATCTTTCAATCTGACGATATCCAGCCTCCATATTCCAACCAGAGCGCCGTGAACCTGGAGGATTATTTATTAGAGTACGTATAGGTTCAGAAGCTACATCAATCAGACCTTCTTTTGGACTCACGGGCGTTACAGAAACTCTGAAAAATGGCTCGTTACCTACCTCTTTAATGAAGCGATGCAATGTTTCATCTGCTAGAGTCTTACCATCTTCAATACTTAAAAAGCGGGGCACGATTCCCTCTTGGATTTCCTCTTCCCTTTTGCCTCGCTGCAGAGCTGCTAGGGTGCTTATAGTAGTCTGAAGTTGGGTTTCAATGCGCGATAAGCGAAGAGCAACAGCGTCCTGATTGAATGCCTCGCGAATCTCACTCATCGTCATTTCTCTCTTCCCATCCCCATACCTTGTGTAAAAATCAGTGCTATTTTGAAATGTAACCATATGTGGGATTCGAGTACTTGTCGGTACCCGGACAATTACCAGTGGATTGCCTCGGACTGTACGGAGCTTAATTTCTAGTCCGTCTATACGGTCACGAATATGCTCGAGACATAATGAGTTAACAGCTTGCTTAATCCTTTGTGTATCTCCTATCATATCCGGTTCATACCTCTGGGCACGACCTTTTCCATCGTCACGGATTCCTATTATCAAATAGCCTCCGCCAGCGTTAGCCAACGAGACAATGTCGCGCAACAGTTCATGTTTAGCTGGCTCATTCTGATTGAGCGTAACCTTAAATTCTAAGTGTTGGCGCTCCGACATGTGTTCGTTAACGAGCTTGTCTATTTCCTCGTCGGATATATCATCGATTGGCTTGCCGTCAAAAATCAATGGTCATTCCTATTCAAAGATAGTTAGATTATAGCACCAGCAGTAGGGAGTATCCAGAAAATTTCTTCGCTTTAAGTTCCGGTTCTTCATATGTGGATTTTTCAGGGGCGCAGGGGTGATATAATAGCTATATTGATAGTTACTATGTGAAAGGAGGAATGAAATGCCAACAACTGGAGAAAAGCCAGGAAAAGGTACGTATTACTGTACTAATTGTGGTCAAGCGGTTACTTTAGACGATGATA